>Ga0255351_1000189_pt1 | contig 29663 bp, 38 predicted proteins | sample HBST25r2metaG_FD_186024 | JGI IMG/M metagenome (GOLD analysis project Ga0255351, IMG submission 186024) | Peat soil microbial communities from Stordalen Mire, Sweden - H.B.S.T-25.r2 | ecosystem: Environmental > Terrestrial > Soil > Wetlands > Peat | place: Sweden: Norrbotten County, Stordalen... | reverse complement strand
GACAACCGAGCCAAAGGCAAGAACGTTCTGCGACTCGTCAACCGTCTGCAAAACCTTGGCTTCGACGTTCAGATCACCCCAATAGCAGCTTAATCGAGGGCTTGTTTCTTATCAGCGATTTCCAAACCTGGAATCAGGCGATCACAGACCGGTACGGGCTGCGCATGTGCGCCACCTCGCAAACAAAACCCTTGCCCGAGCGGAGATCAACCTCCAACGGCCTGGAACGCGGCTTCAGCCCGCGGAGCGAAAGCGCGCTCGCCGCCGCCGGCTCCGCATTGCTGGCGCGGAATCCCCAGCTTTTTCATCCGGTAAAGCAGCGTCGTGCGGGGAATGCCCAGGCGCGAGGCAGCGCCTTCATCTCCGCCAAGCACCCAGTTGGTTTCATGCAGTACCTGCTGAATGTGCTTGCGCTCCACTTCCACGAGTGACCCCTGAGGCGGCGGTTCCTTCAGCCGCCGCTCGAGCGTGCCCTGTCTCGTGTCGCCGACTTCCGCAAAAGGAGACACCAGCGTGCCTTCCGGGGAAAGAATGACCGCTCTCTGAATCAGATTCTGCAACTCGCGGATATTGCCCGGCCAGTGATACCGCATCAGAGCTTCCATCACGCTGGCTGGAATTTCTTCGATCCTGCGATTCATCTTCTGCGCATATTCCATGACGAAATGCCGCACCAGCACCGGAATGTCCTCCGGCCGTTCGCGCAACGCCGGCAAATGAATCGGGAAGACGTTCAGCCGGTAGAACAGATCCGCGCGAAACTGGTTTTCCAGCATCATGGTTTCCAGGGGGCGATTGGTGGCGGCCACCAGGCGAACATCCACCTTGATCGGCCGGGTGCTTCCCAGTCTTTCAAATTCCTGCTCCTGCAAAACCCTGAGCAGCTTGGGTTGCAGCTCGATCGGGATGTCCCCTACCTCGTCCAGAAACAGGGTTCCGCCATTGGCGACCTCGAAACGCCCGATCTTCCTGCTGGTCGCGCCAGTGAATGCGCCTTTTTCGTATCCAAAAAGCTCACTTTCAAGCAGGGACGCGGGAAGCGCCGCGCAACTCATCCGGACAAACATATGGTCGTGCCGCGGGCTGCGATTGTGGATCGCCCGTGCGACCAGTTCCTTGCCGGTGCCCGTTTCTCCACGAATCAGCACCGTCGAATCCGTCTTGGCGACGGTGGCAATGTGCTCCAGAGCTTTATGGATGGCCAGGCTGCTCCCGAGAATATGCTCCACTTCCTGGTTGGCCTGGACCTCGCTCGCCAGATACAGGTTTTCTCCCGCCAGCCGTTCGCGGGATTGACTCAGCTGCTGATATTGCAACGCATTCTCCATGGCAATCGCGACCTGCTTGGCCACTTGCGTCAGAAAGCTCACGTCCTGTTCGGAGAAGAACTCCGCTCGCCGATCGCTCAAGTGCAGAACCGCCAGCGAGCGCCCACCTGCGGTTACGGGGATAAAGCAGCCCGACTGAAGCCCCTCGCCCTGATTGATGCTCCGCACATGCTCGTTGAGCCCTTCCGGCAGGTGGCCGTAACGATACGGTTTCCCGGTGGCAAAGGCGATTCCCGCACCGGAGCCTTCAATTTGCAGAACCAGCCCTTCGCAGAGAAACCCCTTGCTATCAGGGAAATCAAGACCCCTGATCCGGAACTGTCTGGCCTCCGCATCCGGCATCGACATGCAGACCGAATCGCACTCCACCGCATTGCGCACGCTGCTGGGAATCATGTGGAAAAGCTCTTTCAACTCCAGCTTCGAGACCACCGCATTGTTGACGTCCAGCAGCAGCTTCAGCCGCTCGCCACTCTCCCGCAGCGCAACCTCGGCCTGCTTCCGCTCGGCGATGTGCAGCGACTGTTGCAGATTCTGGTACGCCTTCAGCGAAAGCTCATTGGCGAACAGAAAAACCAGCCGGGCGATGTTGTTGAACTGCGCCAGCGACATGATCGGAACTTCCCGCAATGCCTGGCGAAACTGCCCTTCGTCGGCGCCAATTTCCTTTGAATAGCGAATGATCTGCTGTTCATCGTTCAGCTCGTTCTTCACCTGCCCGACCAGCCAATTGCCGATGTGCTGGCCATTGACCGTGATGCTGGCACCGGCGTCCCAAAGGCCCCCGCTCAGACAGATCTGGATGGTCGGCCCCTCATCGTTCCGTCTGCCGATAATCGCATCGGAGCAGAAGCAATTGATGCGTCCTCTTTCCGTTTTCCGGACGATTTCGTCGCACAAACGACAGAAATTGCTCGGCTGGGTGACCGGCGTTCCATCGGGGAGCGTGATGATCGAAGCAACTTTGGTCGCCTGCGCAAACGTATCCTGTATCTTCTGCAGCTCTTCGACTTGAAACAGATCGGTAAGAGAAATTCTTTCGGTATCGAGTGGTTCAGCTAAAGTGAGCATCTTCACACCTTTGCCCTCCATTGCGGAGGCCGGACAGCCTCCGTTCCCAGACATGTGATCAAAAAGGAACTGTCTGGCGAGCGACAACCATGATTACACGCGCGTCCTATTCACTGTCAAGTACTGTCGAAAAGTTGACAGCAGATGCATCCTGCCTTGTGACTGGAAGCGCCGCCACGCTGACATTCCCGCGCAAACTCAAATGAATCAGCGATTCTCAAGCCCGGCTTCGGGATCGAAGATTTGGCGATACAGATCTTCGCCGTAACTGGTCTCGAGCGGATCGCCTTCGAGCAGTCTGAATGTCCTCGTGCCGTCCGCCATTCTCTCGGCGCGCAAGAAGAGCGCGTCCTCTCTCTGCCGGTCATAAAATCCGCGCGCGAATTCGTACAGGTGGGTCACAAAGAAGACCTTGACGCGCTCTTCCAGCAGCGCCAGGACAATCTGCCGCGCAATCTCCGACCCTTCCCGCTCGTTGGTCGCGGCAAAGGATTCGTTGAAGAAGATCATCGCGTCCGGCGTCAGGCGATCGGCAATCTCGCTCATTCTGGCCAACTCCTCGTCGAACTTTCCGCTCTTCATCGCCGCGTCTTCTTCGCGGATAAAGTGAGTCAGCAAGGAAGGGCAGAGTTCTCCGCTGTACGCCTCAGCGCCCACGTACATTCCGCATTGCATCATCATCTGCGCCACGCCCATGCCGCGCAGCAGGCTCGATTTTCCGCCGTGATTGGCGCCGGTAAGAACGGTCAGAGCCTTGCCGTCGGCCTCGGCCTCATTGCCTACCAGGCGATGCTCCATATGGAGCGACAGGCAGACGTCGTAGAGCCCGCGAAAGCACAGTTTGCGCGCACCCGCGGCCACCGGAGCGGGAAAGCAAACCGGCTCTCCCTTGGCTGTCAGTTTGCCGTGCAGGTTCAGGCAGCCCATATAGAAGGCCAGTTCCGTACGCAGCATCTTGAAGAAGTTCAAAACGTGATCGGCGGACTGGGCAAGCGTGGTCGCCACCCGGCTGATTCCCTGGTGCCGCATCTCCGAGAGAATCTTCGCCCCGGTCTCATCCCGGTCGTCAAGATGAAAGCTATGGCCCGGAGGCTCTTTGCCCAAAATGCGCTGCAACCAGCTCGGCTTCGTATCGCGCGCCTGGCGCAGTTCATAGTTGGCTCCCTGGTTGTTCTCGCCCAGTTCGGCGCTCAGCAGAACGCCCCTGCGAAAGCTCAATTCCGTCAAATGTTTCCGGATCGTGGCCAGATACTCGTCGCCCAGTTCGCTGCGCACCATGGTAAACAGCGCGCTGAAAGCCGTTGATTCGAATTGCCCGGCAGCCTCTTCGGCCATGCTCCTCAGCCTCTTGAGCATCTCCAGCAGAGACTCGATCAATTCGACCGAGCTGAACAGCACCGAATCCGGATAGTGGCTCGAAAGATTCCACCACTGGCGCTTGGTTTTTTCGATCGTCTCCACGGTGAGGTCGTAAAGCTGCCGGACCGCCGCCGGATTTTTCAGGCAATCCCGCACAATCTCCTGCCGGTAGAGAACCGTTTCAACATCGCTCCCGAGGCCAGAGAAAAGAGCGGCCCGCGCCACGTCAAACAGAAACTTGTCCTCGCCCGCCATGGCGCCCAGCAGCGTGCCCAGCTCAAGATCCTCGGTCAGCGCCAGCTCATTCCAGGGCAATGCCTGTTGCAGGTCGAAATCCCGGTCGCGATACATGAGCAATGCCTTCATGCCTGGGCGCGCTCCTTCGTGTGCGCGGCAATGCGCTCCTTCAGAGCCCCATACGTCACGCGATATTTCTCTGCAATGGCCACCGCGTAAGCCAGCCCATCCGACGGCCTCCGTTCCAGTTTGTAAGTGCGAATCGCGGGATTTACAGGGTCGATGACGCTAACAACACTCACCGTCTTTTCGTTGAATGACGATAACTCGTCGAGGAAGGTTACGCACACCGCCAGCAGGTCCAATGCGGAAACCCGGGCCATGACATTCTTGCTCAGATACACCTCGTCCTGGAGCGCCGTTGACGAGAAGATTTCGTTCATGATGAGCAGGCTGTCCGGCGTCGCCTCGTCAAGAATCCTGTGCATCCGGACCAGATCATCCTGCAGTTTTCCGCGCAGATTCGCGATGTCCTCATTCCGCTCGAAGTGCGTAAAAAGACGGTCGAACAGAAAGAGCCGGGCTTCTGTTCCCGGCACCGGGCAACCCAGGCTGGCCAGATAATGCAGCTGGCCGAAGGTGCGGGCGAGCGTGGTCTTTCCCCCCTGGTTCGGTCCGGAGACGACGAAAATGCGCTCGGCGCCAGCCATGTGAAAGTCGTTGCAGACGACGGCCGAATTGTCGCCGATCAGCTTGCCAGCCAGCACCAGATCGAAGGTGTTGCGGCAGAGAATCTGCTTGGAGGCGCGCGATAACTGCGGCCGGCAGAAACTCAGCCCCGAGGCGAGAAATTTGTCAATATAAGTTAGATAAGAAACGTAAAACTGAATCTCGCGATCGAACCGCTCGATAGTTTTATCCAGATACTCCGCATGAGCCGTACAAAACGTATCCAGGGCGCGGAAAATCTCCGGATAAAGCAATGCTACCCCGTCCAACACCTGCGCCTGCACATGGTTCATGCCTTCCGCGTTTCGCAGCTTGACCCAATAGTCGTTTACCGCGCCATTCCTGAATTTCTGAAATGTTTCTTCGACAGCCGCGCTATAGTCCGTTTCGCCGTTTAAGGCGCGAACCGTGACGCTCCCGCCCTTCACGAGCAGACAATAACGAATGGCGGAGAGATCCGATTTCAGCTTTTCAGCTTCCGCCAGAAGATTGCGGAAGGGAATCGATTCGACGTATTCGACCAGATAGCAGCAAAACGAGCGCAGCCCCGCCGACTTGATGTCGAGTGCGCACATCTGCTGCGAAAAGCTCTCGACAGCTTCGCAATAGATCTCCACCGCGTTTTGAAAGCATCGCTGCACGGCATGTTTGTAGTAGAGTTTCTTTGACTCGTCAAGACGCCGGCGCATCCATTGCATCTGCCCGGAGAACGATCGAACCGCGTCCATCAGAGACTTGTCTTCCAGGTCCTCAAAGATATGCTGGCGATAGAAGATTGCGTCCAGATCATTCAGCCGGGTGAAAAAGAACGGAGCAAGGCGATAGTCTTCCCAGCCGGATGTGACGGCGTCGACGAGTTGGTCCAGATTCAGATCGGAGAAAAATTCAGGCGCATCGAGGCTCTCTGCTCTTGTGTCGCCGCCGGACCCATCAAACAGTATGCTCTCAAAAGTCATCGGATTCACACGAAACCCCCAACCATCTGCAAGCGGCGCCGGCACTCTCAGAATGTATGGGGGACGAAGCGCGGAACAAAGAACTCGGCACACGAACTCCTTCGAGGAGTCATCATCCGCTCCACTCGGAAGCGGCGGTTGAAGGCGGAGTCCTTCGCCGCCCTGAATATAGCACGGGAAGCGCAGAGAGATCAATTGCAGGCAAACGCTTTCAGTGCGGCGCAAGACAGTCTGGCGGAAGCCCCTGCCCGCACTTCAGAACCCTGTTGAAAGCAGCTGAAGTTATGTCGGGGTAAAACTCTGAGTCATGAGAAAATTCCGCAAAAGAAAAGATGACTTTAGCTTTTGAGAGCCATTTTTTCGGATCGAGTTAGATTCTCGATCACTTCCTGGAAGCATGGAGTAAGGATTTGCGCGCAGATGGTTCAGGATGTCAGTTTGCCTTTCCAGATGGTCACTGCCTTGACGGACTTGAGCTGAATCTTTCCTCGCTCCCGCAGAACGATATGACCGGAACCATGCGATTCGTACTGGTCGTAAATGTGCTGGCCGTCTCGCAGGATAATCCGCAAGGGCGTGCCGCGCTTGTAGTGAGTGTGTGGCGTTCGCAAATCGGCACGTGCCTTTCCAGCGCAGACGAAAAAAGTGCTTTGGAGAGATGGAATCGTGGAAGAAGCGTTCTCCATGACTGCAAAGCGGAGACGCATCGCCAAGTCAATCCGTCAGAATTGGCCTGTGAAAGTCTCATGGCCTGCGGCGAACGTTCCAACCGTATTCTCGCAGACGAACGTCCTCCCCGGCGGGGCCGCCGCTCCCCCTCCGGTACAATGGTAGGAAGCCTTTGCCGCGCCGGGAGCTTGAGTTCCGTCGCCGCCGGGCTGCTTAGGACTTATGCTAACCAAAAATCTTCCTGAAGCACTTACCTTCGATGACGTGTTGCTGGTGCCCGCCTACAGCGACGTGGTTCCCGCGCAGGTCAGCACGCAGACCCAGTTGACGCGCGACATAACGCTGAACACTCCGCTGGTTTCGGCCGCCATGGACACGGTGACCGAGTCGCGCATGGCCATCGCCATGGCGCAGTTGGGCGGCATCGGCATCGTGCACCGGAATCTGACCATCTCCGACCAGGCCGGCGAGATCGACAAGGTGAAGCGCTCGGAGAGCGGGATGATCGTGGACCCGGTGACGATCGGCCCCGAGCAGATGATCGGCGACGCGCTCGAGGTGATGCGGCGCTACAAGATCTCTGGCGTGCCCGTCACGCAGGGCAAACGGCTGGTGGGCATCCTGACCAACCGCGATCTGCGCTTCGAGAGCCGCACCGACATTCCCGTCGGCGACGTAATGACCAAAAAAGACCTGATCACCGTTCCCGTAGGCACCACGCTCGAAGAAGCCGAACTCATTCTGCATGAGCACCGCGTGGAAAAGCTGCTGGTGGTCGACGATCAGTACAACCTGAAAGGGCTGATCACGGTCAAGGACATCCAGAAAAAGCTGAAATATCCCAACGCCAGCAAGGACGAGAAAGGCCGGTTGCGCGTTGGCGGCGCGATTGGAGCGACAGGCGATTTCCTGGAGCGGGCGGCGGAACTGGTCAAGGCGCGCGTGGATGTGCTGGCCATCGATTCGGCGCACGGGCACTCGTCGCGGGTGCTGGAAGCGGTTCGCCAGGTGAAGAAGGCTTTTCCGCAGGTGGGTTTGCTGGCCGGCAATGTGGCCACTTGCGAGGGTGCGCTGGCGTTGATCGATGCCGGAGCCGACGCCATCAAGGTGGGCATCGGGCCGGGGTCGATCTGTACCACGCGCATGGTCACCGGCGCGGGAATGCCGCAGATTACGGCCATCTCCGAGGCCGCGCGCGCTGCCCGTGAACACGGAATTCCGGTTATCGCCGACGGCGGCATCAAATACTCCGGCGAAATCACCAAATCCATCGCCGCCGGGGCCAGCTCGGTGATGATCGGTTCGCTGTTTGCCGGCGTGGACGAGAGCCCCGGCGAGACCATCCTCTTCCAGGGCCGCAGCTTCAAGACGTATCGCGGCATGGGCTCGCTGTCGGCCATGAGCCAGGGCTCGGGCGAGCGCTACTTCCAGAGCAGCGACGATCTGGCCAGCGCCGAGATGGGCGCCGAAGGCATTGTCCAGCGCGAGCGCGCCGGCGCCAATCGGCTGGCCAAGTTTGTTCCCGAGGGCATCGAAGGGCGCGTTCCCTACCGCGGGCCGCTCGAATCCATGGTTTTTCAGTTAGTCGGCGGCTTGCGTTCCGGTATGGGCTACCTGGGCTGCGGCACGATCCGGGAGATGCAGGAGAAGGCACAGTTTGTGCGCATCAGCGGCGCGGGCCTGCGCGAGAGCCATGTGCACGACGTCATCATCACGCGCGAGGCGCCCAATTACCATGTCGAGTAGCCCCCGGGGCTTCAAGTTCTGGATGAATGCCTGGCTTCCGGTAGCTGTGGGCATCGGCGTTATCCTGATGGAATCGACGGTGTGGTTTGGCTCCAACCACACCAGCGGCCCTTTACGCTGGCTCTGGGAAACCCTCTTCGGACCCGTCACGAACGCCCGCTGGGGCGGGATTCATCACCTGATCCGCAAGAGTGGGCATTTCTTTGGCTACGGAGCCATCGGGTTGGCGTGGCTGCGCGCCTGGTGGATGACGCTACCCCGCTCCAGATTCCTTCCCGACGCCTTCCTCGCACTCCTTGGAACCGCTTTGGTGGCTAGTTGCGACGAGTGGCACCAATGCTTCCTGCCCAACCGCACCGGCACGCCCTGGGATGTGCTGCTGGACTGCTGCGGCGCCATCGCGCTGCAGTCCGTGGTCTATATCTATATGCGTCTGAAGATGCCCAAACGGCTGGCGCGGGAGGAGTCATGATACAAGGCTTTCCGACGCCGATTCCTCTGGAAGTGAGTATTGCGATTGCGCTGAGCGGTTTCATATTGGGACGGATTTTCAGGATCGTCCTATAGATTCCCACCTCGCATGGATAAGCCGCGGAATTCTTCTGCGCACACTCCCCGCACTCTAAACTATCTCCGGGGATGGTCGATGCAAACGCTTGGAATTCTTCGTAAAGATGAAATACAAATTGTCATTTCCCGCATTCAATGGTGGTTTCGCGGCGGTATTGCGCTTTGCGCGCTGATAGACTGCTGGATCAATAGATTTCAAATGAATCCCGACGGCATATCCTATCTGGACATGGGCGACCTGTACTGGAAGGGAAACTGGCACGCGGCGCTCAACCTTTTATGGTCGCCGCTTTATAGCTGGCTTACCGGGCTGATGCTGCTGCTGGCCAAGCCGGTTCTGCGCTGGGAATATCCGCTGGTTCATCTGCTGACCTTCGCAATCCTGGTGGCAACGCTGTTCTGTTTTGAGTTTTTTTGGCGCGAACTGCTGGCATCGCAAGTCAATGTTGTCTGGGTGGGCCCGTGGCGTCCGTATGCCTGGATCCTGGGATACCTGCTATTTGCCTACGTCCATCTGGCAGTGCACCAGCTCGTGCTGGTGACGCCGGATCTGCTGGTGGACGCGCTGGTTTATCTGACGTTCGGCATGATGCTGCGCTTTCTAGCTGGACGCATGGGAGCGCCTTCCGCTTTTTTGCTGGGAGTCCTGCTGGGCGTTGGATATTTGGCCAAGGCGGCGATGATGCCCTTCGCCGTGGTTTTTTTACTGACCATGCTGGCTGCGGCCTGCTGGCAGAAGCGAAGAAAGATGCTGTCGGCCGTTGCATTGGCGGGATTTCTGCTGGCTTCTCTTCCCTATGTCACGGCGCTCTCGTTGAATGCGCACCGGTTTACCTGGGGAGATGCCGCAAAACTCAACCAGGGTTTGTGCGTGAACCATGTGCGGCCTCCTTCCCACAATTGGCAGGGGGATCAGCCAGGGCACCGGGACGCTCAGCACCCGACCAGAAAGATTTTCAGCTGGCCTGAGGCCTATGAATTTTCCGCGCCCATCGCAGGCACCTATCCTGTCTGGTACGACCCAGTCTACTGGTCCGCGGGGCTCGACTCGAAGTTGCATCCGGAGCGCGAGATGCAAGTGATCGTGAGCAATTCGCTTCTCATTGCCGAACACGTCTTGCTGGAATCAGGGTTTTTTATCATGGTGGCGCTTATGTTTGCCCTTGGCGGCAGGATCAAGGATTCGTGGAATCATCTCTTGGCATTTTGGCCGATCTACATTCCTGCCATTGCGGTCTTCTTGATGTACGCGCTGGTGCACTGGGAGGCGCGATATACCACGGGAATGATGTTAGTGCTCTGGGCCGTTGGGATTGCAGCAGCGAATGTTGCGGGAGACAAGCGAATGGCCAGAGTATTCTGGATCGCTAGCCTGCTGCTGAGCGCACTGACCGTTGGCCGATTCGCGACGGTGCTCTCCGAGGACCATCGCAACTTCAGGCGGTCAGAGCAAACGCTCCGCGTGGCGGAAGAGTTGCAGGCAGCGGGGATCGGGTCGCGCACGCCAATTGCTGTGATCGGCGACGGGAACACGGCCTCTTATTGGGCCCGGCTCGGAGGATGGAAGATTATCGCCGAGGTGCCGCAATCGATGGGGACGGGCGACTCGGCCTCTGCTTTTTGGGAGTCGAGCCCGCAAACTGAAAGCGCGGTGCTCAATGCACTGAAGAACACCGGGGCAAAAGAGGCGGTCGCTGACGTCATTCCAACCACGCTTCCGCCAGAATGGCTTCCGCTCGGAAATACCGGGCGCGCCATCCATTTTTTCCAGGATCGAAGCCAGTAAGAAAGAGCGGCCACATTGAAACACGGGCGCATCGCCGCGAGGAGATGCGCCCGTTCGACCTGCTTAAAACTGATAAAACTGCAGAAACGGCCAGTTTTACGCGGCTTCCTCGCCGCCTTCGTTCTTCTTGGTCTCTTCTAGCTGCTTTTCTAGTTCGGCCCTTTTCTTGGCCTTCAGATCTTCGCGCTTCTGGCGCTTGGCGTCGAGCTGCTTTTCAGCGCCCAGCAGTTCGATGAAGGCCTTTTCGGCCCCGTCGCCCTTTTGAAATCCTGTTCGGACGATGCGCAGATAGCCGCCCTGACGGTCGCCGTAACGCGGCGCCACGGTCTCAAAGAGCCGGGTGACAGCCTTGTCGGTCATCAGAAAGCTGAGAGCCTGACGGCGCGAAGCTAGATCGCCCTTCTTGCCCAGAGTAATCATCTTCTCCACGAGCGGACGAACCGCCTTGGCCTTGGCCACAGTCGTCTCCACGCGATCTTCCACGAGGACGGAGGTGGTCAGGTTGCGCAACAGCGCGCGACGGTGGCTGGTGTTGCGTCCAAGCTTATTTCCTGCATTGCGATGGCGCATGGTAAAACTCTCTTTCGAATTTAGCTTCTAGCTTCTAGCTCCTGGCTTCTAGCTGTTCGTCCCCACCGATCATTGCGGATCTCGGCACGGCTAAGCTAGAGGCTAGCGGCTAGAAGCTAGCAGCTGGCTTTAAAAGTTTTCCGATTCGGTGGGCAATTGCAGGTCCACCGAATCCAGCGGATCGTCCTCGTCGTCGTAGTGGCTATAGTCTGCGGCCAAGGCAGCGGCGGGAGAAATGCTGGTGGGACCGGGAACCGCATTGCCCTGCTCGTCGATCTTCATCCCCAGCGAAAGACCCATCTGGGCAAGAATTTCCTTGATCTCGTTCAGGCTCTTGCGGCCGAAGTTCTTGGTTTTGAGCATCTCGGCTTCGGTCTTCTGCACCAGCTCGCCGATGGTCTGAATGTTGGCGTTCTTCAGGCAGTTGTAGCTGCGAACGCTCAGTTCCAGCTCTTCGACGGATCGGTTGAGGTTGTCGTTGCGAAGCAGTGTGCGGCCTTCCTCGCCGCGCGCCTCAGCCTCGATTTCCTCCTCGAAGTTGATGAAGATATTCATGTGGTCTTTGAGCAGCTTGGCGGACAGGCCGACAGAGTCAGCGGGCAGCACAGCCCCATTGGTCCACACTTCGAGCGTCAGCTTGTCGTAATCGGTGATCTGGCCCAGACGCGCGGCTTCTACGAGGTAGTTGACCCGGCGCACCGGCGAGTGAACCGAGTCGACCGGGATGAAGCCCAGCCCCAGGTCGGCGTCGAAGTTCTTGTCGGCGGAGATATAGCCGCGGCCGCGCTTGAGGCGCATCTCCATGTCCAGCTTGCCGCCCTCGGAGACCGTTGCGATGTAGATGTTCTTGTCCAGGATCTCGACGTCGCCGTCGGCTTCAATCATTCCTGAAGTCACTACACCAGGCTGGTCGGCCCTCAGATAGAGCGCCTTGGGGCCGTCGCCGGAGAGCTTGAAGGGAACCTGCTTGAGGTTCAAGATAATATCGGTCGCATCCTCAACCACGCCGCTGATGGACTGAAACTCGTGCAGCACGCCCTCGATGCGAATCGCGGTGACCGCGGCGCCCTCGATCGAACTCAGCAGGGTGCGGCGCAGGGCATTGCCGATGGTGGTGCCAAAGCCGCGCTCGAAAGGCTGGGCGCTGAACTTCCCGAATGTGTTGGTGAGCGTCTCGGCTTCGACTGCCAGGCGCTTCGGCTTTTGAAATCCTCTCCAAAGCATATCTTTGTCTCGTTTCCCGCGCGGCTGGTTGCGTCGCGATGCATTCTGCGGCGGCCGCGCAAGTTCTCCTTCTTGTTGAGTTGTCAGTCGTCAGTTGTCAGTTAAGAACCTCGTGCGAGGAAAACTGACAACTGAAAACTGATGACTGTTACTTCGAGTACAGTTCGACGATCAACTGCTCGTTGATGGGCAGGTTCACGTCCTTGCGCTGCGGCAGGGAAAGAATACGGCCCGAAAGGTTCTCAAAGTTGGCTTCAAGCCACACGGGTACGGGGCTCTGGGCGGCATACTGCGCGCCCTGCTCCACAATAACCAGCTTCTTGGCATTCTCGCGGATCTTGATCTCGTCGCCCACGTTCACCTGAAAAGAGGGAATGTTCACCTTGCGGCCGTTGACTTCGACGTGGCCGTGGCGAACCACCTGGCGGGCCTGGCGACGCGAGATGGCGAAGCCCAGCCGGAAGGCCACGTTGTCCAGACGGCGTTCCAGTTGCTGGATGAGCAGCTCGCCGGTGACGCCGGGAGCCTTGTTAGCCTTCTCGTAATAGGCGCGAAACTGGCCTTCCAGCGTGAAGTACATGCGCTTGGCCTTCTGCTTTTCATGCAGCTGCAGGCCATAGCCCACGATCTTGGCCTTGCGGTCCTTGCCGTGCTGGCCGGGAGGAAAATTGCGTTTCTCCAGCGGGCAACGGTCGGAAGTGCACTTGGTGCCCTTCAAAAATAGCTTGGTGCCCTCGCGGCGGCAAAGGCGGCAGACTGCTCCTGTATAACGTGCCATTTCTTCTCCTGACTTCGGATGACGGCCGGTTTACGCGTAATGCAGCTTCTAGCCACTAGCTTCTAGCCTCTAGCTCAAACGTGGGAACACGAATGGCCGTGGCTTGATTCGAAGGTAGTTTGCTGCACGGGACACTTCGTCCCGGCCCGGATTAGCTTCTAGCTGCCAGCTCCTAGCTTCCAGCTCTCTCTTGCCGTCAATGAGTTCTAACTCACTGCGAACAAGCTGGAAGCTAGAGGCTAGAAGCTAGTGGCTGCTTCTTAGACGCGGCGCCTCTTCGGCGGCCGGCAGCCGTTGTGCGGCACCGGCGTCACGTCGCGGATGGTGCGCACCTCGATACCGGCGGCAGCCAGGGCGCGGATGGCCGACTCGCGACCCGAACCCGGACCGGAGACCCGCACATCGACGGCGCGCAGGCCGTGATCGCGAGCCATCGAAGCCGCGTTCGAAGCCGCCTGCTGCGCCGCGAAGGGCGTGCCCTTGCGCGAGCCGCGGAAGCCCAGCGAACCCGAGCTCTTCCAGCTCAGCGTGTTGCCCACCGGATCGGTGATGGTGACGATGGTGTTGTTGAATGTGGCCTGCACGTGCGCAATGCCGAAGGGCACATTCTTGCGCTCGCGCTTCTTGAATTTCTTGTTCTTGCCAGCCTTGCCGGCCTTCTGCTCTGGCTTCGCCATTAGGTTTTACCCGTCGCTTTCTTCTTGCCGGCAACTGTGCCCTTGCGCGGGCCCTTGCGAGTGCGGGCATTGGTGTGGGTGCGCTGGCCGTTCACCGGCAGACCCCGCCGATGCCGCGTCCCGCGGTAACTCTGAATGTCGATCAGACGCTTGATGTGCATCTGGACGTCCTTGCGCAGGTCGCCCTCAACACCGCCCTCGTCCTCGATCACCTGGCGAATGCGGTTGACCTCGTCCTCGCCCAGATCCTGGATCTTCTTGAAGGCGTCTACATTCGCCTTCTCCAGAATCTTGAGCGCGCGGGGATCCCCGATGCCGAAGATGTATGTGAGCGCAATCCGCGCCTGCTTGTTGCGGGGCAGATCGACGCCAGCAATACGTGCCATTGAAATTCCTTTGCTGCTTGCGGATGATGTGCCCCCGGCCTTGACCGGTTCGCACGGTTGGTGCGGATTGCCCTGAGAGGTTCATCGCAAGCCTTGACTCAAGCTAACTAGCCTCTTTACTAAAGGGAACAGGGATTAGGGAATAAGGAACAATTCGTGTTGCTCGCGTGAGATTGCGTTTCTGTTCACTATTCCCTGTGCTTTGTTCCCTGCCTTGCAGGTTTCCGCGTTTTACCAGGCTTCCGACTAGCCCTGGCGCTGCTTGTGCTTTGCGTTTTCGCAGATCACCCGCACCACCCCACGGCGGTGGATGACCTTGCACTTGGCGCAAATCTTTTTGACCGATGCACGAACCTTCATTTGTCAACTGCCCTTCCCGAAAGCTGCTAGCTGCTAGCTGCTAGCTTCATTCTTGCGATTACTCTGTCTTTCGACTTCCAACGAGCAAGCTAGCAGCTAAGAGCTAGCAGCTAGAAGCTATTTGTAGCGGTAAACAATCCTTCCGCGATTCAGGTCGTAGGGGCTCAGCTCCACGGCCACGCGGTCTCCCGGCAGGATGCGGATAAAGTTCTTGCGCATCCTTCCCGAGACATGGGTCAGAGCCTCGTGATTGTTCTCGAGCTTGACCTTGAACATGGCATTGGGCAGCGTCTCTGTGACCACCGCCATGACCTCAATCGCATCTTCCTTCGACAAACTGCATTCCACTTCCGCCGGCGCGTTGGTGAACGCCTCCCGGCCTGTGATCCCGAGCGTGCTACTCGGTTAAGATTCTGGCTCCGGTGGCGGTCACCGCCACCGAGTGCTCAAAGTGAGCGCTCATGCTTCCATCCGCGGTGACTGCCGTCCAGCCATCGTCCAGCACCACGACCTCCGGCTTGCCCGCATTCACCATGGGCTCGATGGCCAGCACCATGCCTGCGCGCAACTTCATGCCCCGGCCGGCTTCGCCATAGTTCGGCACCTGCGGATCTTCGTGCATATGGACGCCGATGCCGTGGCCCACAAAATCCCGCACCACCGAAAACCCTTCCGCCTCGACTACCCCTTGCACCGCGGCTCCCACATCGCCCAGGGTTGCGCCCGGACGGACCACCTCGATCGCCGCATACAGCGACCGCTCGGTCACCTTCAGCAACCGCGCAGTCTCGGGATCGATGGCTCCCACAGGAACCGTGATCGCCGAGTCGCCGCAATAGCCGTCGACAAATACGCCGAAGTCCAGCGAAACAATCTCTCCATCCTTGAGAACCCGCTTGGCGGACGGAATGCCATGCACCACCTCGCTACTTACCGAAGCGCACAATACGCACGGGTACCCGTTATAGCCCTTGAAAGCAGCCTTCACGCCCAGCTCGGCAAGCCGGTTCGCGGCCACCTTCTCCAAATCCATCGTTGTCGCGCCCGGCTTCACATGCCCGCGCACCAACTCGAGAACCTCGCGGACCACCTGGCCCGCACGGCGCATCTTTTCGATTTCCTGAGACGACTTCAGTAATACCGCCAACCGGCTAACCTGACTTTCCACTTCATTTGCCAGCCCCGCGCCTCCCGCCTTCGCCCCGCGAGGCTGAAGACAGACGGAGAGGCAACTTGCCTCTTACCCACAAACTTGTTCTGCGGCCACGCTAACCGCGCAACCGCTCGACAGTGGCAACGATTCCAGCCGCAATGGATTCAATCGGCCGGTCTCCATCCACTTCCGCAAATCGTCCCAATGCCCTGTAGTGCTCGACGACCGGCGCGGTCAAGGCCGCATAAGCGCGCATGCGCTCCTCGAAGACCTTTTCCGTGTCGTCGGCTCGCTGGACGAGCACGGTCCCTTCCGCATCGCACAACCCATCCCGCAGCGGAGGTTTGCCGTAGAGGTTATAAATACTCTGACAGGCAGGGCAATTCCTGCGTCCGGTAATCCGGCGCAAAAGTTGATTATAGTCCACCTGAATACTGACAGCAACCACCGGCAGCCCTTCGGCGCGGGCGGCCAGGCGATCATCAAGCCAGGCGGCCTGCACCAGGGTGCGCGGAAAGCCGTCCAGAATGTAGCCGTTGCCCGTGTCGGGCGCCTCGAGACGCACCGCGACCATCTCGTTGACCAGGGAATCGGGAACCAGCTCCCCGCGCCCCATGATCTCCTTGGCGGTCCGGCCAAGCTCGGTACCCTGGGCCACATTGCCGCGCAACAGATCGCCGGTGGATATCTGCGGGATGTTCCAGATCTTTACCAGTTCCTTGGCCTGGGTTCCTTTGCCCACGCCTGGCGCGCCCAACAGAAGAATTGGGCCGGGAGCGGTCTTTCGGCCCGTCTCGAGGCCCTGCCCGTCTACAACAGAAGAAGAAGACATTACCAGGTTTTCCTTCCGCGAATGCGACCGGAGCGCGGGGAGAAGCCGTCATAATGCCGCATGATCAGCTGCGATTCGATCTGGTTGATGGTGTCCATGGCCACACCCACAACAATCAGCAATGAGGTGCCCCCAAAGTAGAAGTTGACCCCCAAACCGTGCGTGGTCCACGTCGGCAGGCTCTCGAAGAACTTGCCGATGAGCCACACCTTGTCGAAACGAATGCCTGAGATCAGAAAGGTGGGCACCAGCGAAATAATGATCAGGTAGATGGCGCCGACCAGCGTGATGCGGGTCAGGATGTCGTTGATGAAGTCCGAGGTGCGCTTGCCGGGGCGGATTCCAGGAATGAAGGAGCCCGACTTGCGGAAGTTGTCGGCAATGTCGTCCGGCTTCATGATGATCGACACGTAGAAATAGGCGAAGAAGATGATGCCCAGCACGTAAAGCAGCTCGTACCACGGATAGCCGGGTCGAAGCGCCTCGAAGATGGGCTGAAGCAATTTGCTGTTCTGCACAAACTCGGCCTGGCTGAGCATCATCGGCGCGGAGAGAATGGAGGCGGCAAAGATGACCGGCATCACGCCGCCGGAGTTGACCTTGAGGGGCAAATGGCTGGATTGGCCGCCCATCATGCGCCGGCCCACGATGCGCCGCGCGCTCTGGATGGGAATGCGCCGTTCGCTCCGCTCGACAAAGACGATGAAGGCCACCACGGCCGCCATGCCGGCAATCAGCAGCAGCATCGCGAAGGCCGTGAAAGAGCCCCAGCTGTCGGTTTGGACCTTTTGCACCAGATCGCCCACGCCGCGGGGCAGGCCCGCCACGATGCCCGCAAAGATCAGCAGGCTCATGCCGTTGCCGATGCCGCGGTCGGTGATCTGCTCGCCCAGCCACATGATGAAGGTGGTGCCCGCGGTCAGCGTCAAGACGGTCATCAGCAGGAAGCCAATGCCCGGATCGAGCACCATGCCCCCCTTGGTGAGCATGAAGGCGATGCCGATCGACTGCAGCACACCCAGGATCACGGTCAGATAGCGGGTCCATTGCGTGATCTTGCGCCGCCCCAGTTCGCCCTCTTTCTGAATGCGCGCCAGCGGCTCATAAACCACCGTCAACAACTGAAAGATGATCGAGGCGGTGATGTAGGGCATGATGCCCAGTGCGAAGACTGTCATCCGGCGCAGGTTGCCGCCGCCGAACAAGTCCATCAGGCCCAGCGCCGAGCCGCCCTGTGAATTGAAGAGCTGCTCCAGCATGTGGGTGTTGACGCCCGGAGTTGGGATGAACGCGCCCAGCCGGTAAACAGCCAGAATGCCCAGCATGAAGAGCACTCGCTTGCGCAGATCGGGAATCCGGAAGATATTGAGAAAATTCTCAAACATATTTGATTATCCGCTTCTGGGCGTTCGCCGCCGTCGAATCCTTGCCTTAGATCATTTTACCCGCGAACTATTCCGCTTGTCGCTCGGGCTAGGCCGCTACGGGCGCCGCTCCGCCACCCAGAACCACTGCCTTGCCGCCCTCCTTTTCGATCTTCTCGATGGCGGATTTGGAAAACTTGTGCGCGTGAATGGTGAGAGCCGAGGTCAGCTCGCCCGAGCCGAGGATCTTGATCAGCGCCCGCTTGCTCGACGACAGGCCCAGCTTCTTGTAGTCGTCCAGGCCGATCTCGGTGATCGTCAGGCCCTCGATCTGCTCCACAATACGATCCAGGTTTACCACCGTGTACTCGGTGCGGAAGATATTGGTGAAGCCGCGCTTGGGCAGGCGGCGGTGCAGCGGCATCTGGCCGCCTTCAAAGCCGCGCATCAGCCTCGATCCAGAGCGGGAACGCTGCCCCTTGTGACCGCGCGTTGAAGTCTTGCCCATGCCTGAGCCCATACCGCGGCCCACACGCTTGCGCGCCGTGTTGGCCTTCCGGGGCGCGCGCAGATTCGATAGATTTCTGATTGCCATGATTTCCTCGCTGTAGCGCCGAACGGGCTTTTGGCAGCCCCTCCGACTCGCGTTAAAGCAGCTTCCAGCTGCTAGCTATTCGCTTCTAGCCGTGCAACTAGCCGAAACTCTGTCCCATCCATACGATGAGCTAGAAGCTAGAGTCTAAAAGCTAGTCTTCCAGTATCCGGACCAGATGCGGAATGGCCTTGACCATACCGCGGGTGGAATTCGTATCCACGCGCTCGACAATCTGGTTGAGGCGCGTGAAACCCAGCCCCTTGACCACCAGCTTGTGCTTGAGCGGCGTGCAATTCTTCGAGCGGTAGTACTCGATGCGAATCATTTTGGTTGCCGTCATGACTTAAAGCTCCTCTACGGACTTGCCGCGCATGGCGGCCACTTCGGCCCGGTCGCGCAACTGCACCAGGGCGTTGAAGGTGGCCTTGACGACGTTGTGCGGACTGGGCGAACCCAGGCTCTTGGTGAGCACGTTCTGCACGCCGACCGAGGTCATCACCGCGCGCACCGCCCCGCCGGCGATCACGCCGGTGCCTTCCGGAGCCGGCTTCAGCAGCACCTGACCCGCGCCAAAACGGCCCAGAACCAAGTGGGGAATCGTGGTCTCGGTCAGGTTGATCCGCACCAGATTCTTCTTGGCCGCCTCAATTCCCTTGCGAATCGCCTGGGGAACTTCCTTGGCCTTGCCCGAACCGTGGCCCACCACCCCGGCGGAGGCGTCGCCCACCACCACCAGCGCGGCAAACGACATATTCTTGCCGCCCTTGGTCACTTTGGTCACGCGATTGATGGACACCACCTGATCCTTCAGGTTGTACTGATTGGCGTCGATTTTCTTCTTCAGGATCGTCATTGCTCTCTCGTCTCTTTTTAGCTGCTAGCCAATAGCTTTTAGCTGCTAGCTCCGTTCTTGCCGCCACATAGACTTCCAGCTTCCCAAAAACAGGCTAGTAGCTAGAAGCTAGAAGCTAAAAGCTGCCTTACTAAAACTCCAGGCCCGCCTCACGGGCAGCATCTGCCAGCGCCTTGATGCGGCCGTGATAGAGGTAGCCGCCGCGATCGAAGACCACCTTCTTGATGCCCTGCTTCACGGCCAACTCGGCCACCGCTTTGCCAATCTCTTTCGCGGCGGACAAGTTGCCTCCAGTCTTGAGCTTCAAAGACATCGTGGAGGCCGAGACCAGCGTCTCGCCCTTCTGGTCGTCGACGACCTGCGCGTAGAGGTGGTTGAGCGAGCGGTAAACATTCAACCGCGGCCGCTCCCCTGTGCCTGCCAGCTTGCGCCGGATGCGTTGGTGAATGCGCTGACGGATTGCGTTTCTCTTGGTCTGCGTGATCATAGTCTCTCGTTCCTATCAGCGGAGCCGCCCTGCGGCGCCGTTCGGTTGTTGTGAGCGGAGTTGGCGGATTAGCGTTTGTTTGCCAGTCCCTAGTCCCTGCTGTTCCTACTTCGCGCCGGTCTTGCCGACCTTCTTCTTCAGCTTCTCATCCGAGTAGCGTACGCCCTTGTTCTTGTACGGGTCCGGCTTGCGCAGCGAACGCATATCGGCCGCCACCTGGCCCACCTTCTGCCGGTCGATGCCGGTGATGGTGAGATGAAGCTGCTTGGGGTCGATCGTCACTTCAATGCCCGAGGGCAGCGGTACTTCGATCTGGTGCGAGTAGCCCAGCGTGAAGACCACCGTGCCCTTGCCCTTCAACTCGGCGCGATAGCCAATGCCGACGATGTCCAATTCCTTCTTCCAGCCGGTGGTGACGCCCTGCACGGCGTTGTAGACCAAAGAGCGCGTCAGGCCGTGCATCGCCGCCTGCTTGTCGTTCTCGCGGTTGACGTGCAGCACGCCGTCCTTGGTTTCGAGGGTAATGCCCGGCGCGATCATCGCCAAGACCTTGCCCTTAGGCCCTTCAACCAGAACCGTATTGCCCTCGACGGTGTACTTGACGCCCGCGGGCAGCGGGATGAGTTTCTTTCCAATACGCGACATTCAATCAATCCTTCATCTGGCTTGCGAGTCCCTGTGAAACAGTTGTCAGCTATCAGTCTTCAGTTATCAGTCGATAGCTTCAACGCCCCAAGTTCCACTGCAGCCCGTTCCAGCAGCTTTTAGCTGCTAGCTCCTAGCTTTTAGCACTTCTTACTCATGCACAGCCCATTGATTCAGCACGAACGGGCTAGAAGCTAGAGGCTAATGGCTTCTCTTACCAAACTTCGCAGAGCAGTTCGCCGCCCACGCCTTCGCGGCGCGCCTGACGACCGGTCATCACGCCTTTGGGCGTGGTCATGATCGAGATGCCGAGGCCGCCCTGAACGCGCTTGATCTCGTCGCGGCCGATATAAACGCGGCAGCCCGGACGCGAGATGCGTGCCAGATCGCAGATGGCCGCTTCGCTTCCCGCGTACTTCAGATACACGCGGAGAATCGGCCTGCCTTCCTCTTCCTGGGTCTTGTAACTCGAGATATAGCCCTCTTCCTTCAGGATGCGGGCAATCTCGGCCTTCAGCTTGGAAGCTGGTACATCCAGCTTCTGATGACGCGCCCGGATCGCATTCCGGATCCGCGCCAGAAAATCGGCTACTGGGTCGGTCAGACTCATTCCTTCTCCTTCATTCCCCGTTCGCTCCCGTTCTCCAGGGAGAACCTGCGGGAATGTAAAAACAGCTACTAGCTTCTAGCCCTTAGCTTCTAGCTTATCTCGCTGTAACTATGCTCATCTAATCAACATGATGAGCTAGCAGCTAGAAGCTAGCGGCTAAAAGCTGTTTGTTACCAGCTCGACTTGACGACGCCGGGAATCTCGCCCTTGAGCGCCAGAGAGCGGAAGCACAAGCGGCAGATACCGAACTTGCGCAGGAACCCGCGCGGCCGCCCGCAGAGCTGGCAGCGATTGTGCTTGCGGCAGCTGAACTTCGGCTTCCGCGCGTCTTTCACTCTTTTTGCAGTGGTTGCCATAAATCCTCTTCAACCCCAGCTACTAGCTTCTAGCTACTAGCTCCTAGCTTGTTACTCGCTGGATCTGATCTCAAGCGCGAAAAACAAAGCCAATCTCGTTTTGCCTCAGATGCTCGTTCTACCTTGAAAAAGCTGAAGGCCAGAAGCTAGCAGCTGGAAGCTGTCTCTACGCACCCTGCCGGAACGGCATTCCAAAATGCTTCAGCAGCGCGCGCGCTCCATTGTCATCCTTCGCCGTGGTCACAATGGTGATATTCATGCCCTTCAGCTTCTCCACCTTGGAGTAATCGATCTCCGGAAAGATCAGCTGATCGCGCAAGCCGAGCGTGTAGTTGCCGCGCCCGTCGAAACTCTTCGTGGAAACGCCGCGGAAATCGCGCACCCGCGGCAGCGCCGTCGAGATCAGGCGATCCAGAAACTCGTACGCCTTGTCGGAGCGCAGCGTGACCATGGCGCCGATCGACATGCCCGCCCTCACCTTGAAGGCCGCAATCGATTTCTTCGCCTTGGTGGTCACCGGCTTCTGTCCGGCAATCGCCGCCAGATCGGCCACCAGCGGATCCAGCAGTTTGGTGTTCTGCGTGGCCTCGCCCAGACCCATGTTGATGACGATCTTCTTCAACTCCGGAACCGCCATCGCGTTCTCAAGCCCCAACTCCTTTTGAAGAGCCTGCTTGATCTCTTTGTGATACTTCTCTTTCAGCCTTGCCGCCATCGTGTTTCACTCTCTTTCTTCCGGCTCCCGGAGTAGCCCCGTCCTGGGGCCGTTTACCGTTACGGAAGGGGTTGGCCGTCCTTGCAAGTCGCGCTTTCTGCGATGCCTACGGACAGCTTAGGGTCCCGTTACTTCTTGGTGGGCAGCGTCTGCCCGCACTTCTTGCAAACGCGAACCCTGACGTCGCCTTCGGTCTTCGTTCCCACGCTCGTGGGGCCGCAGTTGGGGCAAATCAGCGCTACATTCGAAACATTGATAGGCGATTCCTGTTCGGCAATTCCGCCCCGCGTGTTCTGGCCCTGCTTGCCGGAAACCGTTTTCTTGACCAGGCGCACATGCTCCACCAGCACCCTGCCCTCGGCGGGAAAAACGCGCAGCACGCGCCCCGTCTTGCCGCGGTCCGAGCCTCTGAGAACCTTGACCGTATCGTTGCGATGAATCTTCAAACTCGGCATTTCTTCTCCGAAAAACAGCTACTAGCTTCTAGCTACTAGCTTTTAGCTGCTGGTTAGTAACTTCCAGCTTAACCAACTCCGCCCAACTTGCCCGCAAACCAGCTGAAAGCTAGAAGCTTGAAGTTGTCCTAGACAACTTCCGGGGCCAGCGAAACAATCTTCAGAAACTTCTTCTCGCGCAGCTCGCGAGCCACCGGCCCAAAGACGCGCGTACCCACCGGCTCGCGGTCATCGTTGACCACCACGGCCGCATTTTCGTCAAAGCGGACGTAAGTGCCGTCCTTCCGCCGATGCGCCAGGCGGGTGCGGACGATGACCGCCTTCACCACCTTGCCCTTTTTTACCGTGCCGTCGGGCGATGCTTCCTTGACCGCGGCGGTAACCATATCGCCGAGACCGGCACTCTTGCCCAGACCCCCGCCCAGGGGCAAAATCACTTGCAACTTGCGCGCGCCGGAGTTGTCGGCCACCGCGAGCATGGTTCTCATTTGCACTGCCATGGGTTCTTCTCCTCTACTAGCCCCTAGCTTCCAGCTGCTAGCTCCTAGCTTTCAATGCTTCCTGCGCAACCCGACTTACCCGCAGACCGGCTCGCGCCGGAGGCTGGAAGCGGACGGCTCGCTAGTTGGCGGCCTTGGTTGCGGTCTTGGCGGCGTCCTCGAGTTGGCTCAGCGACGAGCGCCGCACAATCTCTTCGAGAGACCACCGCTTCAGCTTGCTCAGCGGACGAGTCTCGCGAATGCGCACCACATCGCCCATCCGCGCCGAGCTCTGCTCATCGTGGGCATAAAACTTCTTCGTCGAGCGCACAATCCGCTTGTACTTCGGATGAGCCTTGCGCATCTCGACCTCGACCACGATGGTCTTCTGCATCTTGGTCGAAACCACCTGGCCAACCTTCTCGTTGCGCCGCGCGCCCGCTGTCGCCGGCGCCTGAACTGCTTCTTGAGTTGCCGTCATTTAACGGGCCCCCTTCTTGGCGTCCGCGGTTTCGCGAACATCGGCGACCGCGCCGCGAATGCCCAGCTGACGCTCGCGCGCCACGGTATTGATTTGGGCGATCTCCTTGCGCAACTGGCGAAGCTTCTTCACTCCGTCGTTCTGCCCCAGAGAGACCTGAAAGCGCAGCCGGAACAGTTGCTCGGAGGCGGTTATCTCCTGGTGCGCCAGTTCTTCGTCGCTCAAATTGCGAATCTTTTCGAGTTCCATCTTTTTCTTAGCTCCTAGCTTCTAGCTGCTCGCTTCTAGCCTTATCCTGCTCACGCTCAACCCTTCGACTCAACATGAAGAGCTAGAAGCTAGAGGCTAGCAGCTGTCTTACTTGGCCGCAGCCACAACCTTTTCGGCACCCGGCCGCATCACGAACTTGGTCCGCAAAGGCAGCTTGTTGGACGCCAGACGCATGGCCTCCTGCGCCGTCGCCGTATCCACGCCCTCCATCTCGAAGAGGATCTTGCCCGGCCGCACCACAGCAACCCAGTGGTCCAGCGCGCCCTTGCCCGAACCCATGCGGACTTCAGCCGGCTTCTTGGTAATGGGCTTGTCCGGGAACAGGCGCAGCCAAATCTTGCCGCCGCGCTTGATGTAACGGGTCATGGCGATACGGCTGGCCTCGATCTGCCGGTCCGTTACGTATCCGCACTCCATCACCCGCAGACCGTATTCACCGAAGGAAATCGTAGACCCGCGCCACGCCTTGCCGCGCCTCTTGCCCTTCTGCTGCTTGCGGAACTTCACCTTCTTTGGCATCAACATAGCGAAAACCCTCGTAAATCAGCTTCTAGCCACTAGCTTCTAGCTACCAGCTCCCATACTTAGCCCAACAGCCCCATTCGCAACCAACCGGCTAGAAGCTAGCGGCTAGAAGCTAAAAGCTGCTTCTAAAACACCGTTGTGCCCACCGGAGGCGTCTGACGGCGCTTCTGCTCGTAAATGTCGCCCCGATAGACCCAGGCCTTCACGCCGATCACGCCATAGGTGGTGTGCGCCTCGGAGAATCCGTAGTCGATATCGGCGCGCAGTGTATGCAAGGGCAGCCGCCCCTGCAGATACCACTCCGAACGGGCGATTTCATTGCCGTTCAGCCGGCCCGAAACCCTCACCTTGATCCCCTTGCAGCCGAAGCGCAGCGCCGAGTCCACGCTTTTTCTCATCGCCCGGCGAAAGCTGACGCGCTTTTCCAGTTGCAGGGCAATATTTTCCGACACCAGTTGCGCGTCCAACTCGGGCTTGTTCACCTCGATGATGTCGATGAACACGTCGCGGCTGGTGCGCTTGCCCAGTTCCGTCTTGAGCTTCTCGATCTCCGCGCCCTTGCGGCCAATGACAATGCCCGGCCGGGCCGTGCGGATCAGAAAGCGCAGCTTGTTGCCCGGCCGCTCGATCTCCACCGAGCTCACCCCTGCGGCCTTCAGCTTTTCGCGCAGCTCAGCCTTGAGCTTCACGTCCTCGATCAGCAGTTTGTCATAATCGCGCTCGGAAAACCAGCGCGAACGCCACGGCTTGTTCACTCCCAGCCGAAATCCGTAAGGATGGACTTTCTGTCCCATGATGCTTTCCCTCTAAACCCTTCAGGCCTGCTTGGCGGCCTTTTTCCCGGTTTTCTTGACAGCTTTCGGCGCGGCCGACGGCTCCTCCGCCTTGGTCACCAGATCCGCGCCCGCTGCGCGCTCAGCCACCGACAGGACGATATGCGTCATCCTGCGCTGATAGCGGAAGGCGCGGCCCATCGGCGCGGGGCGGATGCGCTTCATGCGCGGTCCATCGTTGGCCACAGCCAGCTTGACGTAGAGATTGTCCACGTCCAGATCGACGCCCTGCTCGCCCGCCAGATACTTGGCGTTGTCCACCGCCGAGGTCAGCAATTTATGAATCACCGGGGCGATGCGTTTCTTCGTGAAGGCCGCCGTTGTAAGCGCCTCCTCGACCCCCCGGCCCTTGATCAGGTCGAGCACCAGCCGCGCCTTTTGCGGTGACACGCGCTGGAACTTGGCCTCGGCCCGGAATTCCCTTGTCTCGACTGCCATTGGTATGCCCTCAAATCAGCTGCTAGCTGTCCTTCGTCTACCGCGGCTTGGCGCCGGTCTCGGCTGCCTTGCTGCCCCCGGTGTGTCCCTTGAAAACGCGCGTGGGCGCGAACTCACCCAGCTTGTGACCCACCATGTTCTCCGTCACGTACACCGGTACGAACTTCTTGCCGTTGTGAACCGCAATCGTGTGGCCCACGAACTCGGGAAAGATCGTCGAGCGGCGCGACCAGGTCTTCACTATCTTCTTGTCGTTGGCCTGGTTGAGCACCTCGATCTTCACGGTCAGGTGGGCATCCACGAACGGGCCCTTCTTTGTCGAACGTGCCATAAATGTTCAGCTCCTAGCTTCTAGCTTTTAGCCTCCAGCTTGTTCTTGCCCAAACTAGCTGCCCAGCTATTGCCTTAAACTTTGTTCGCCGCGTTTTTAGCCAGAAGCTGGTAGCTCATAGCTAAAAGCTGCTCTTCCTACTTCGCCCGGCGGCTGACAATGAATGTGTCGGTCCGCTTGTTGTTGCGCGTCTTGTAGCCCCTCGTCGGCTGGCCCCACGGCGTCACCGGATGACGGCCGCCCGAGGTCTTGCCCTCGCCGCCGCCGTGCGGGTGATCCACGGGGTTCATCACCACACCGCGATTGGCCGGCCGAATGCCCTTCCAACGGTTGCGTCCCGCCTTGCCGATGGACACGTTCTCATGGTCGGTATTGCCCACCTGGCCAATGGTCGCCATGCACGCGATCAGCACCTTGCGGGTCTCGCCCGAAGGCAGTCGGAGCAGGGCATATTCGCCCTCCTTGGCCACCAGCTGAGCCTGCGTTCCTGCCGAACGGGCCATTTGCGCTCCCTTGCCCGGCCGCAGTTCGATGGCGTGCACCGTCGTGCCGGCGGGAATGTTCTTGAGCGGCAAGGCGTTGCCCACCAGAATGTCGGCATCGGGACCAGAGGTCACCGTCGCGCCCACATTCAAGCCAACCGGCTGAAGAATGTAGCGTTTTTCGCCGTCCGCGTAATGCACCAACGCGATGCGCGCCGAGCGGCCGGGGTCGTATTCGATCGTCGCTACCCGCCCTGGAATACCGTACTTCTCGCGCTTGAAGTCGATCAGGCGCATCTTCTGCTTGTGGCCGCCGCCCTGATGGCGGATGGTCATGTCGCCCGCGTTGCGGCGTCCGCCCGAACCCTTTTTGATGGTTAAGAGCGGCTTGTACGGCTTGGCCGTCGTCAGGTCGTCGTTGACCAGCGTGGTCTTGAAGCGCAAGGTCGGCGTTACCGGTCTGAATGTCTTGATTGCCATGATCTTTGTCCTGGAAAGCCCGCGCCGGAAACCAGACGCCGTTTTCCCGTTTCTCCGGAACCCTTTCCATCTTGCCGGGCTCCGATAATCTTTCCTCATGAGCCTCTGGGTGCCAGCTCATCTCGCTCACTTCAACGTCGCACGTCGAACCTGCCAGCGCGCCCAGCCAATTCGAATCTGGAAGCCGGAAGCGAAAGGCTGCGCGCTAAAGGTTGCTCACGTACTCGGGCAGCTTTTCGCCCGCCTTCAATCGAACGTAAGCCTTCTTCCAATCCGGCTTGAAGCCGGTAAACTTGCCGCGGCGGCGTTCTTTGCCCAGTACATTGGCCGTGCGAACCGCGGAAACCTTCACCTTGAAAAGCGTTTCGACGGCCTGCTTGACCTCAGTCTTGGTGGCCTCGGGAGCGACGTCAAAAACCAGTGTTCCCTCGGTTTCCTTCACGCCCAGCCCTTTTTCGGTAATCAGCGGGCGGCGAATCACGGTGTAAAGTGTAGGCATCAGGCGACCTCCGTCTCGGCGGCGTGCTTGCGCCCCGCACTGCGTTTTGAGGCATTCTTTTCCAGCATCTCGGTCAACTGCTCGATGGCGGCCGTCGAGAAGATGGCCCGCTCGTAACGCAGCAGATCGTAAGGATGCACCTCGTTGTTAAGCACCAGCTCGACGCCCTTCAGATTGCGCGCGCCCATCACCAGCGCCGGGGTCAGCGTCTTGCTGTTTTCCACCAGCAGCGCCGTGCGCGTAACATTCAGCTTGCCCAGCGCGGCGCGGTAAAGCTTGGTCTTGGCTTCCTTGATCTCCAGCGTATCGACCACCGTCAACTTGCCGTCGGCCAGCTTGGCGGCCAGCGCCGAACGCAGTGCGCCGATCAGCTTCTTGCGCGGAAAGGCGTACTCGTAGCTGCGCGGCTGCGGCCCATGCACCGTATAGCCATGACGCCAAAGCGCCGAGCGCACCGAGCCGATACGCGCCCGGCCCGTGCCCTTCTGCTTCCACAGCTTTTTGCCCGAACCGGAGACCTCGGTGCGGCTCTTGGTCTTGTGCGTACCCTGGCGCAGCGAGGCGCGGTACTGCTTGACCGCCTCCCACAGCAGAGCTTCGTTGACCTGGTCCGGCCCGAAGAGCGCATCCGAGAGCTCCAGCGTGCCCACCTTGTCCCCGTTCATGTTTACAACATCCACGTTTGCCATCGTCTTCTTCCTGTTAGCTTCTAGCCGCTAGCTTCTAGCTTTCAGCTCTGCAACGGGTGAAGCAAATTTCTGAATCTTGCCATCAACAAGCTAGTAGCTGGCTATTTGCGCTTGCCGCTGCCGGCCTTCTTGGAAGCCTTCAACGGATCGAGCGTGCCGGCCCCGGCAAAACCACGACGCTCGCGCGGCGGAGTCTTGGCCTTCGAGATCAACACATAACCTTCGCGCGATCCGGGCACCGCGCCCTCGACCATGATCAGGTTCTCTTCGAGATCGATGCCGCGAATGCGCAGGTTGCGCACCGTCACCTGTTCGGCGCCCATGTGACCCGGCATACGCTGGCCGGGAAAGACGCGCGAGGGAAAGCTGGAGGCGCCGATCGAACCCTGCACCTGGAACATGTGTCCGTGCGACTTCGGTCCGCCGGCAAAACCGTGACGGCGCACCACGCCGGCAAAACCCCGGCCCTTGGAAGTGCCGATCACGTCCACAAACCTGGCGTCGGAGAAGATGTCCACCAGCACGCGATCACCAGCCTTGGTCGCCACCACGCCATCGGCGTCCAGCTCCAGGGCCACTTCCTTGATCACCTTCACCGGCGGCGCTTCGGTCTTTGCAAAGTGTCCCGCCTGAGGCTTGGTCACGTTCTTGGCCTTGACAAACTCGACCAGACCAATCTGCGCGGCCTCGTAGCCGTCCCTGGCCAGCGTTTTCAACTGCGTAATCACGCATGGGCCAGCCTGTAGCACCGTAATCGGGTGCACATCGCCCTTTTCATCGAAGACCTGCGTCATGCCGATCTTTTTACCTAAAATTCCCGTAACTGCCATGGCTTCCTTTCCTCATCATGCGATATTGATCTCATCGCACTGCCGGGGGTCCTTCCGGACCTTTGAACCGCTTCGCGTCGCCGCAGTCCGACTTTTGCGCTCGAAGAGCGCGACTAGCCGCACCGCAGGTGCTTATTTCTCGAAGGCCTTGATCTCGACATCGACGCCGGCCGGCAGGTCGAGCTTCATCAGCGCGTCCACCGTCTGCTGGGTCGGCTCGAGAATGTCGATCAGCCGTTTGTGCGTGCGAATCTCGAAGGCCTCGCGCGACTTCTTGTCGACGTGCGGCGAACGCAGCACGCAATACTTGTTCTTGATCGTCGGCAAGGGAATCGGGCCCGCAACCGTTGCCCCGGTGCGCTTGGCCGTCTCCACAATCTCGCCGGTCGAGGTATCCAGCACGCGATAATCGTATGCCTTCAACCGAATTCGAATCCTTTGTCCTACCATGACTTCCCGTCTTCCCCGCAAGCTGCCGTTCAAGCCGCCTACGCACCTGATTTTTATGGAGTCAGCAATCAGTGCCAACTTGCTCAGGCCGCATCACTACTTCAGCCCTGTTCCCTGACTCCATTCTTTCAACCGCCAGCCAATCATCATCGACTGGCGGGTTTCAATCACTCGCCTACTTCGTAATCTCCGAGACCGTTCCCGCGCCCACCGTGCGTCCGCCTTCGCGGATGGCAAAGCGCAAGCCCTTTTCCAACGCCACCGGAGTAATCAGCTCCACCGACAACTGCACGTTGTCGCCCGGCATCACCATCTCCACGCCCTCGGGAAGCTCCGCAACGCCCGTCACGTCCGTCGTCCGGAAG
>Ga0255351_1000188_pt1 | contig 29672 bp, 26 predicted proteins | sample HBST25r2metaG_FD_186024 | JGI IMG/M metagenome (GOLD analysis project Ga0255351, IMG submission 186024) | Peat soil microbial communities from Stordalen Mire, Sweden - H.B.S.T-25.r2 | ecosystem: Environmental > Terrestrial > Soil > Wetlands > Peat | place: Sweden: Norrbotten County, Stordalen... | reverse complement strand
CGTCGGTATCCATCTTGCTGCCGACGATGGTGAATCCGGCTTGCTGAATGCGCTCGACCGGGGCGGCTTGGTCGTTGGTGTCCGGCTCCTCGTCGATGTCGTAGGGCGGACGGAAGTAGAGCGGCTGAATGCCTAGCTTGCTGGCGAAGAGGCGCTCGGTCAGCTTGAGTTCCAGGTCAAGTTGACGGTTGGAGATTTCGCTGATGTCCGGATGGCTCCATGTGTGGTTGCCGATCTCGTGGCCCTCGCGGACGATGCGCTTCATCACGCCCACATACTGCGCGGCCTCGGCACCGATCAACATAAAGGTTCCTTTGACATTTTTTGTGCGCAGAATATCGAGAATCTTGGGCGTCCACTTGGGATCGGGTCCATCGTCAAAGGAGAGGGCCACTTGGTTGGGGTGGTAGCCGTACTGCTCGATGGTGTAGGTGCGCGGATAAACATCCATGTGCTCATCAATGATGAGCTTCTTGCGCGGATCCAGTTCTTCGGATTCGACTTGGATAGTGCGCTTGCCGGCCTGGGGAAGGCCGGTGACGCGAATGATGTCGCCGTCGCCGTCTTGGTCCACATCGTGGCCGGGCTGAACGGAACCGAGGGCTTGCAGCGCGTCTGGACTGCTGGGTTTATCCCAGATACTCCACAGTGAACTGTCCTCTTCGCCCAGACGCCAAAGCGCGAAGGTTTGCAGGCCCAGGGCACGCGCGGCGCGCAGCTCGTTCAGCACAGAGACGCCATCGAGGAACCAGACAACGTGCCGCTGGTTCAAATCTTCGTCGATGTACTCGAAGTGTGGGTTGAGGGTATCGTAATCCAGGTCCAGATCGGCGTCGGCGTCGGAGGCACGCTCCCAAGCCTCGGAGACGTGCAGGTCATCCGTATGGAGAACAAGGTTGGGCGGATGTTTGGGTGCTTTCTTGTTCTTGGATGGAGCCGGTATGGACATGATCCAGTCATAGCCGTAACTGCCCACCGCGCAGATCAGTTTCTCCTTGGGCACTACCTGCAAAACGCGGCGCAGATTGCCGACGAACCACTCCTGGCTGGCAATGGGACCGGGGCCGCTCTCGATCTGGTGCTCGTCATAGTTCATCAGAATGACGCCGTCGGAGTTGGCGGCAATCTGCCGGAAGTCGTCGTCCGTGGTCAGCACCTGAGTGCTGACGTAGAGCCGCAGATTGCGCGCGTGCAGATCGGAATAGAGATCGTGGAGGAAGCTCATATACGCTGGGCTAGCCTCATCCGGCAGGTTTTCAATGTCCAGCGAGAGTCCGCGATAGGCCGGAAAGGCGGCAAAAAAGCGCAAGATCTGCTGGCGCAGCAGGGCGCTCTTGGCGCGATTGCCCAAAACGCCAGCAATCTGAGGATCCCAACTTTGTGTGTTGGGATTGAAGTTGTTCAGGTGCGGAAAGATTTCCGTGTCTTCCTTGTTGGCCTGAATGACCCGCTTGATCTTGTTCATCTCGTCCGGGTCATGGACGGTGTTGCCTTCAATCACCGCATACTCGCGGTGGTTCTCGCTGCTCAACCCCAGCAGCGTGCCTTGGGGAGCGTCCACGTGCAGCCATTCCGGGAAGAGCAGATCGATCTGATGGACGTGTTCCTTGAACGATGAATAGCTGGCCGGGTCGTAGGGCACATAGTAAGCCGCGCGCAAACCTTCGCCTGTGTTGAAGGGAATCTCGGAGGGCTTGCGGTCGGTCCTGCGGTGCGCTGCTCGCTGGGGTTTGACCGCAGACCGCTCTGGCAAAGCCTTGTAGTTGTGCCGGGGAGTGGTCAACAGCAACTCGGGTAATTGCTGATGGCGCAGAACATTGAAGATGAAAATAACCAGCACCAGCGTGAAAATCACGGCCGATGCGTCCAGGATGCGCCTAAGCCGCTTCCATCGCTTGCGTTGCGGATCAAAGAAAATTTGCTTATCCGGCATAAATGTTTGGCTTGTCCTTGGCGTATCCCTGGCGAAAAATGAGTGCGACCGTCTACGCTATACAGTACGAATCCTATGGAAGCTGACGCCTCTAGTCAATCCGAGACCGCAATCCGGCACGCCAGCCGCCTTTTTCCGGGGTTGTCGATCTCGCTCGCTTTGGTCGCGGGCCTCTTGTTGCGCCTCTGGATGCTGAAGAAGTATTTCCAGGTCGACTATGATTCGCTGATCTACGGCGGAATCGCCAAGCACCTCATGCAGCAGGGTAGCTACCTGATCAACCGGCCCAGCGGAGAGGTTCTGCCCACCATGATCCGGCTACCCGGCTACCCGTTTTTTCTCGCACTTTGCTTCCGGCTCTTCGGAATGGAGAACTATGCCTCGGCGGTTTGGGTGCAGATTGTGTTGGAACTGGCGGGCTGTCTGTTGCTTGCCGACTGTGCGCGGCGCATTGCCCCCGTCGGGCTAGGACGCGGTGCGGCGCACGCTACGCTCTGGATGGCTGCGCTCTGTCCCTTCACGGCTATCTACGCCGTCGAACCGCTGACCGAAGCGCCCACGCTCTTCGCCATCGCCCTGGGTCTCTGGGCGGCTATACGCTTTCGCCAGCGGCCGGGATGGGGACCAGCGCTTTGTTTTACCGGCGCGGTCACCTTTGCGGCGCTGCTCCGGCCGGACGGGGCGCTAGTGGCCATCGCCCTGGCACCGGCACTTTTAATCGGACTGAAGCGCGGGGAAGGGAAGTCAGGAAAAGAGGATCGTCCGGAGGCTGAAAGGGAGGAATCTTCGAAGGCTAAAAGAATGTTGGGTACTCCAAGAACGCTGGGTGCCCCAAGAACGCTGGGTACTCCAAGAACGCTGGGTGCCCCATCCATTTCGCGTTCTTTGCGAAATGGGTGGGATACCATGACTCTGGTTCCGTCCCAGGTCAAGAACCCTGTCCGCCTGCTCCGCATGGCCTTGATTTGTACCCTGCTGGCGCTTACGCCTTTTACCCTATGGACCGTGCGCAACTGGCAGGTCTTTCACGTCTTTCAGCCGCTTGCGCCGCGCTATGCCAACGACCCCGACCAAGGAACCTATCCCGGCTGGCAGCGTTGGGTGAAGACTTGGAGCCTGGATTTCGTCTCGACCTTCGATATTTACTGGGCTGTACCAGGCGAACCGCTGCAATTGGAAAAACTACCCAGCCGGGCCTTTGACTCCCCGCAACAATACACTGAAACCGCCGCTCTGGCGAACGATTACAACGTCAAAGATCAAGCCGAGGACATTGTCCCCGAGGTCGATGCGCGCTTTGGGAAGTTGGCTGAGGAGCGCATCCAGGCGAACCCGTTGCGCTACCATCTCTGGCTTCCGCTGGGGCGGCTGGCCGATATGTGGTTGCGCCCGCGCGTCGAAAGTATCTACGATGACTTGGATTGGTGGGCCTACGCGCGCCATCCGCAAAAAACGCTCATCAGTTATGCCTATGCTGGCTTGAACCTCCTTTACCTGCTGCTGGCCGCAACTGGATTGAGGTTACGCCCACGCTTTTTGTGGCTCTCGATGGCCGCTTACATGGTGATGCGGAGCGGCCTTCTGATGACCATCGAAGCTCCGGAGGCCCGCTATACGCTGGAGTGTTTTCCGATGCTTTTTGTTCTGAGCGGCATCGGATTATGTGAGGGGTGGAGACGGATCTCTACGCGACTTCATCCTCTGACTGAATCCATTTGATTTCAAACTGTTTAAGCAAACCATCACGTCCGCAGGTCGTCCGGACTTGGCGCACGATATACTGAGGACTGCATGGCAACGAAAAAAACCTTCTACTTAGAAACCTTCGGCTGCCAGATGAATGCCCATGACTCGGAGAAAGTCATTGGCACGCTGGAGCATGAGGGCTACCGCCAGGTCGAGTCCGAGGAAGATGCCGGCCTGATCCTCTACAACACCTGCTCGATCCGCGACAAAGCTGAACAAAGAGTCTTCCACCGGCTGGACGAGTATAAACGCCAGCACCGGGAAGGGAAGCGCTTTGCCGTTTTAGGTTGCGTGGCGCAGCAAGAGGGCGAACGGATCTTCGAACGCGCGCCGTATGTTTCACTGGTCTCTGGCTCAGCATCGTATCGCAAATTGCCGGAGATGCTGGCGCGCTTGGAAGCTGGCGAAACGCGCATCACGGGACTTGACGACCGCCAAGCCGGCGAAACCTTCGAGACGGAGTTCACCGCTCGTAAGAATCCGTATCGCGGATATATAACAATCATCGAAGGTTGCGACAAGTTCTGCGCCTACTGCGTGGTGCCGTTCACCCGTGGCAAGGAGCGCAGTCGCGGCTCGAATTCCGTGTTGGAAGAGGCGCGGCGGATCGCCGGTCAGGGCTACACAGAGATTCAACTGCTGGGTCAGAATGTGAACAGCTACCGGGACCCAGAAGCCAAGCGCAGCTTTGCCGAGTTGTTGGCTGCCGTGGGCGAGGTCGGGGGCATCCGCCGGGTGCGCTTCACCACCAGTCATCCGCGCGACTTTACACGGGATATTGTTGAAGCCATTGACGCTGTTCCCACACTCTGTAACCACGTGCATCTGCCGGTTCAGTCCGGCTCCACGCGTATTCTGAAGACTATGAACCGCGAATACACCCGCGAAGAGTATCTGGAGCGCATCGGTTGGATCAAAAGCGCGCGCCGCCCGATTTCGATTTCGACTGACGTCATCGTTGGCTTTCCAGGCGAAACGGCGGAGGATTTGGCACAGACAATGGACCTTCTCGCCGAAGTCGAGTACGATTGCGTCTTCGGATTCAAGTACTCTGGACGGCCCAATACGCCGGCTCTGACGATGATTGATTCGATCTCTGAGAAAGAGAAAGTGGCCCGGCTTCAGGTAGTGCTTGACCGTCAGCGCGAGATTCAAAGAGTTAAATATGCCAAGCACTTGGGGCGGGTAGTTGAAGTGATGGTCGAGGGCGTGAATCCTGCACGCGGACAAGTTATCGGACGTAGCGGCCAGAATATTCCGGTCAACTTTACGTGCACTCTACCCATTGCTCCAGCGCCGGGGAATTACGTGCAAGTCAAAATAACTGCAACGCATCCCAATAGTTTGGTGGGCGAAGCGGTCTAATATAGTAGCGTCAAGGAAAGGGAAGCCATGGACGTTGAAGTACGGATACGCGGACTGACTCTGGACCCGGCAACCAGTATGCCCATTATCGTTCTCAAGGATGTTGGCTCGGATACGGTGATGCCGATCTGGGTGGGGATCTTTGAGGCTAATGCGATTGCCATCGAGATTGAGAAGGTTGCGGTGCCACGCCCGATGACCCACGACCTGGCCAGAAACCTCATCCATCACTTGAGTGGTCGCCTGGAACGTGTTGTTATATCGGAGCTTAAGGATGATACATTCTTTGCTGCTCTGTGGCTTCGACAAGGGGATCAACCCATGGTCATCGACGCGCGGCCCTCCGATGCAATTGCGTTGGCGCTGCGTGCGGATTGCCCGATCTACGTAACCGAACAGGTGCTTCAGGCCGCCAAACTGAACACAGCAAGCCCGGCTGAGGGACAAGCAGCCGAACAGTTGCGCGGCTGGCTGGAAGGTCTGAACGACGAGGATCTAGGGCGCTACAAGATGTAATCGAGTGTGGAGTTGCGTCGCATACGTTTTAAGGAAACTCCAGAAACAAGAAGCCCCAGGATTCATTTCTGAACCTCGGGGCTTCTTGTTCAATATTTTCTCTCAGGCGCGTTTATTGCGCAGGAGACGCAGGCAGCGCTGGCGGCGCGGGGGGCTTTGGCTTGACCACTTGCTCCTGCTTTTTGGACGGAGCGATGATGGCATGAAGAATGGTGCCTTCCATGCGTGGCATGAACTCGACAATACCTGCATCGCCGATGTCCTGGATCAGCCGGTTGATGATCGCGTAGCCCAACTCGCGGTGGGCCATCTGACGGCCGCGGAAGCGCAGGCTAGCCTTGACCTTGTCGCCCTCGGTGAGGAAGCGAACCGCCTGATTCTTCTTGGTCTGGTAGTCGTGATCGTCCACGGTGACGGAGAACTTGCACTCCTTGACCGTGATCACCTTCTGCTTCTTCTTGGCGGCGCGATCACTCTTTTCCTTCTCGTAGAGGAAGCGCCCATAGTCCTGAATGCGGCAGACCGGGGGAATCGCGTTGGGCGAGACCTCAACCAGATCCAGGCCGCGTTCACGGGCAATCCTCAGCGCCTCAAAAGGCGCAAGAATTCCAAGTTGTTCGCTGTTTTCGTCGATGACGCGGATTTCGCGCGCACGAATTTTCTCGTTGATGCGGATAAAGGACTTGGCCGAACGTTTATCGAGTGCGATGGTGCTCCTCCAAAAGTCGCTTCCGCCCGCCTTCCGGAGTCAGCCGGAGTCCACGCGGGCACAAGAGCGCATCCTGAGTATAGCATTGGCCCGGTTCATCTGAACAAAGGGTTTATGGTGATTTTTCATCTGTCGAGCGAAAAACTCGAAGTCGGGCAGAGGTGGAGGGGGATTTCTGGGAAGAAGGGTAGGATTTTGGCTTCTTCTAATAGTGGATTTCTCGCCTGAAAGCCAACTTGATTTCGTGCTATCTTATATAAAGGTAGAAACAATGGAGGAAAGGTACCATGGCCATCAGTCTTAAAGCTCCCGAAGCCGACAGGCTGGCGCACAAATTAGCAGCGGTCACGGGAGAGTCCATGACCGTTGCGATTATTACCTCCATGCGTGAGAGGCTTGTGCGTGAAGAACGGAAACGGGAAAGTCAACGTCAGTTGATAGCGGATATCATGGCGATTGCCGATCATTGTGCTTCGTTGCCAGTTCTTGATAACCGAAGTGATGATGAAATTATGGGTTGGGACGAGAACGGACTTCCCTCATGATTATCGATTCGTCCGCTCTTATCGCCATTCTGCGCAAGGAACCTGAAGCATTGCGCCTTGTCACCGCTATTGGGAAAAGTTCTGTTCGCTGGTTTCCGGCTTCTTGCTTTCTTGAGGCATCCATGCTCATTCTTGGGCGAGGCAGTGCAGACGCCCTGCGAGACTTGGACCTACTAATTGCACGATATCATATTGAAATCATGGATTTTTCTGAGTCACAGGCTCGATTGGCCCGCGAGGCCTTCAAGCGCTACGGTAAAGGCCGCCATCCGGCGAAGCTCAACTTTGGCGATTGCATGGCCTACGCGCTGGCCAAAGAGACCGGCGAGGAACTGCTCTTCAAAGGAGACGATTTCTCTTTGACGGACATTACTGCGGCAAACTACTGAGCCGCTGAGGCTCGACAACTACAGCCTCCAGCGTCCCACTGGACTTCAACGCACTCACTTGTACGTGCACCAGTTGGTTGGCTTGCAGGCTGCTTTCCAATTCCATCTGTAGAAAATTCTCCGTCAACGCGGCACTCCGGCCACGCGAGGCCAACTCCGCTGGCGTATGAAGTATGATCGCCTCCAACTCCCGTCCGATGAACCACCTACGGTGGATTTTACTTTTGTCTGCGGCGAGAGTGCGGAGCGCGGCCATTCGTTCTGCGACAACTTCAGGCGGGACTGGCCGCTCGGCGTGCATCGCCCAGGCGGGCGTTTTGGGGCGCGGCGAGAAGGGAAACAGGTGCAGATAGCCGAAGGGCAGCGACTGGATCAGAGCGAATGTCTCCTCGAATTCGGCGTCGCTCTCGCCGGGAAAGCCCACCATCACATCCGCGCCTAGCGTGAGTTCCGCTCCTCCTGCCTTGACCAGAGCCTCCACTTTATCGACATAGTGCCAGGGGCGATAGCGGCGATGCATCCGCCGCAGCACGGCGTCGGAACCGGACTGTAGAGGAAGATGAGCGTGGCGCGCCAGACGCTTTCCGCCGAACTCCGCCATCAGCCCAATTAACTCTGCATCCCAATCCATCGGCTCAATCGAGCTGAGACGAAGGCGAGGCAGCTCCGTTTGATCGAAGATCGTTCGCAGCAGACGGGCTAGCGTGGGTTTGACGATGGCCTCGGAACTGGGAAAATCACGCCCCCAACGTCCGAGATTGATCCCGGAAAGCACCAATTCCTTGCCGCCAGCAGCGATAAAGCCTTCGACTTGCGCGAAGATTTTGTCGGCAGGGAGGCTTTTGGAGTTGCCGCGCGTCTGCGGAATTACGCAGAAGGAACAGCGATTGCCGCAGCCTTCCTGAATCTTCAGGTTGGGCCGGGTCTGCGCGCCGGGCGAAACCTGCGCTTCCTCAAGAAAGGAGTGAGCAAAGCGCTCGTCAGCCCAGATGCGCGACAGTGAATGCACAGGAATCAAATGCGGTGTTGTTGCGGAGACTTGTTCAAAGTCCTTTAAAAGATCGGGAGCATCTCCCTCAGGGACTAAAGCCCACAACATTTTTGAGCCATTTGCGGCATGACTCAAGTCATGCCCTTTCAAAGCCATGCCATCCTGGTTATGGAGCAGCCCCGAAATAATCTCCGGCGCAAGGGCCTTGTGGCTGTTGCCTACGACGGCGGCCACACCAGTCAGGCCGGCCAGCTCCTCCGGCGCGCGCTGCGCATAGCAGCCGGTGACTACGATCTTTGCCTCTGGATTTAGGCGGTGAGTCCGGCGGATGAAGGCACGCGCGGCCCGGTCAGCCTCCGCCGTTACGCTGCACGTATTCACCACCACCACATCGGCCACGGAGGGGGTGCCCGCGCACAGCCCCTCGGATAGCAGACGGCTACCGACCGCCTCGCCATCGGCCCGCGCTGCCCTGCAACCGAAATTCTCCACATGAAAACTGGACGCCATGGATACAGCTTAGAGGAATTTGGAGGGTTTCGCTCGTACAACTCTGATGCGCCTGTAGGGGAAGGGAACTGGTCAACACAAATCTACATCATGCCGCCTTCGTTATAATAAAAGTGGTCCTACCACTTCACAGGCCGCTCCCAACCGCATGACGCTCACACACTCAGCCGACGCTCCAACGCCGCTCTCCAGCGAATCCAAGGGGAGTACATGGCATATTGTCGGCTTTGTCTACTTCACATTTATTGTCTATCTTTCGATTGGCCTGCCGCTGGCTGTTCTGCCGCCTTACGTCCATCTGCGCATGGGCTACAGCGCGGCCCTGGCTGGGTTGGTCATCAGCATACAATACATTGCCACGCTGGCCAGCCGCCCTTGGGCCGGGCGGATCAGCGACCGCTCCGGGGCCAAGATCGCCGTGCTGTGGGGGATGGGCATCTGCTCGGCCAGCGGGGCAGTGCTGACCGCTGCGGCGCTGCTGCACTCGATCCCTTGGCTCAGCCTGACTATTTTGCTGCTCAGCCGGTTGCTTCTGGGCATAGCCGAGAGCCTGGGGTCAACGGGTTCAACGTTATGGGGCATCAGCAGCGCCGGCCATGTCAACATGGCCAAGGTCATCTCTTTCAACGGCATAGCCACATATGGAGCCATGGCGCTGGGTGCTCCACTGGGAGTGATTCTCGACCAATATTGGGGGCTGGGTTCGATCGGCCTGCTGATTCTTCTGATCGGGGCCTTCAGCCTCGTGATCGCCAGCCGCAAAAGCCCGGTTCCCGTATCGCACGGCGAGCATTTGCCCTTCCGCGACGTGATGGTTCGCGTGGCACCGCACGGCTTTGGCCTTGCGCTGGGTGGCGTTGGCTTCAGCGTTCTGGCCACCTTTATCACGCTTTTTTATGCCAGCCGGCATTGGGCTGGCGCCGCTCTCTGCCTGACGGCCTTTGGCGTGGCCTTTATCGCCGCGCGGCTGATCTTCATCAATGCGATCAATCGCTATGGAGGATTCCCGGTGGCCATTGCTTGCCTCACGGTGGAATCCATGGGGCTGCTGCTTCTGTGGCGCGCCAATGCGCCTTGGACCGCTCTGAGTGCCGCCGCGCTGACCGGCTTTGGCTTCTCACTGGTCTTTCCCGCCATCGGCGTGGAGGCCGTCAAGCGCGTCCCTGAGCACAATCGTGGCACTGCTTTGGGCGTCTTCACGGCCTTCGCAGACGTGTCCTTCTTCCTTGTCGGCCCGGTTGCAGGCGCGGTTATCGGAGGCTTCGGCTACGCCAGCGTTTTTTTCTTTGCCTTGCTGTGCGTGGTGATGGCATTGGGAATCACCATTGTGCTTCAGCATTTTGATCGGAATCAAGACGCGCACAGTTCAGAGGTCTGACTGTTGTTGCGGAGATCGTTCAGCAGAAAAGGCTGCTAACGGTTCACTCCTGCTGCCTCGGCAAAGCCAGCCGCCAGATCGGGCGGAATTGTGCCGACGGCGGGCGGCGGCGCAAAGGACGCGTTTTTGGCGTTGATCGCGTTCGAGTAATCCGGACCAAGGCCCAGCTTCTTCAGCGCGCGCGAGTCGGGCATCAGCTTGGTCTGCCAGCCCTGGTCCGCCTGGTACTTCTGCATCGCGGCCTTGGTCGTCTCATCCCAATTTCCGCTGGCCTCGCCGGTCAGATAATGTTCGCGGATCAGCGCCTGCTGAATCTCCGTCACGCGAGCAGAATCAATGGCCTGCTGGCCGCGCAGCTTGGGCGAAGCTTTCGTGTGGGCATGATGCTTGGCGTGGCTGCTGCCGCTGGCGGGAGCGGCGCTGCTGTTTTTGGTGGATGCGTGGCTGCTGGCGTGGGAGTGATGTTTCGCGGTTGCAAAGGCCGGAGAGGCAGCCAAGGCCGTGAACAAAACTGCTGTCAGGCTTGCTCGGAAAGAAAGCACGCTGCTTCACCTCGGAAAGTTCCGTTGGAACGGGGCTTTAATGAAGATTTTATCAAACTGTCTCACATTGCGGCAAGGTAAATTCAGGCAAAAGAAGACGCCGGCAGCGAAACCACGCCGCCAGCGTTTCTCCATCTACTACTGCAATGTTCCGCCTACGTAGTTGATCCCGTCAGAAGGACGGCGCGGGTCCATAATCTCAAAGACCACGTCGTCGCCTGTCTTCAGCTTGCTCACCACGGCGTCGAATTGCTCTTTGGTGCCAGTGGGTTGCTTGTTGACGCGCAGAATCACCAGACCCGGCTCCAGCGCGGGCTGAAGCAGATCGGCGAAGGATCCGGAGCGCACCGACTGAATCACCAAACCGTGAGCGTGCAGCTTTTCTGCCGTGGCTGGCGAGACCTCGCGCACCACAATGCCCAGCTTGGTTTCGCCCACGTCGCCCTTGTCGTCGGAGTTGGACTCCACCTGCGCGTTGCCCTTACCGGCGAAGAGCTGCTCCCGGTCGGCAATGGTCACCGAAGCGTCTGTCTGCTTGCCATCTCTGACAATACCCAGCCGGACTGTCGAACCCGGCCTGCGGCTGGCAATCTCATTTACCAGATCGTCTCCGTCCTTGATCGAGCGGCCATCCACAGTGGTGATCACGTCGCCGGGTTTCAGCCCCGCCTTCTCGGCCGGACCGCTCGGTTCAATCTTGTTCACCAGAACGCCGTTCTTGATGCCGTAGACGCGATTGACCGCGCCGGGCAATTCCTGGCTGAAATAGATGCCGATGGAGCCGCGTGTCTTCTTGTGGCTGGGGCCGATCAGATCGTTGTAGACCTCGACCACGGTATTGGATGGCATGGCGAAGCCGAGGCCTTGGTAGCCGCCTGACTGGGTGAAGATCGCCGTATTCACGCCGATTACCTCGCCGTTCATATTCAGCAAAGGCCCGCCGGAGTTGCCCGGATTGATCGCCGCGTCGGTCTGGATAAAGTGCTGGAACTGGCCACCCGCGCCAGGCTCAATCGTCCGGTTCTTGGCAGAGATAATGCCGGCGGTGACGGTCTGCGCCAGCGCGAAGGGGCTACCGATGGCCTCGACCCAGTCGCCTACCTGCGCGTTGTCGGAGTTGCCCAGCTTGACGGTCGGCAACGGCTTGTCGGTCTCAATCTTGATGACTGCCAGATCTGTGGACTTGTCCACTCCAATCACCCGCGCCGGACGGCCTAGATCTTGGCTGTCGGGATCGCTGGCCAGCTTGACGTAAATCTTGTCGGCCTTGTCAACCACGTGATTGTTGGTGATGATGTAGCCCTTGGGATCGACGATGAAGCCGGAGCCGAGCGATTCACGCACTTGGCCTTCATCGCCGCCGCCCATCTCCGGCACCTGCCCGCCGAAGAAGCGTTTGAGCATATCTGGCAGATCACCTTGGCCCGGCTGCTGCCCCTGCTGATCTTCATCCTGATCGTCGTCGCCGGGCTGCTGCGGAACAGGCTGCACACGGCCATGGAAGTTCTTCCGCCCCGGATTTTTGGCCTGTTTGGGCAGTGTCTGCGTGTTGATGTTTACCACCGCTGGACCCACCAGCTTGGCAATCTTCACAAATTCGTTGGGAGCCACGGCGGAATCGACCACCTTCAGCGGCGTGGCGTCGGCGCTCGAGTTCTGCTGCTCTTGCCCGCGAACTCCGTGCGCGGCATAAGAAGTGGCTACAATAGCGACCGAAAGCGTAGCGAGCAAGACAAACACTGAAGCCAGACGGCGTGCGCGCAACCGCTCAATAAAAGTTTTCATGGATTCGTTGACCTCGTTGGTTGACCAGCCCTGCGGCTGGGTTGTCTGTGTTCATTGCACCATTCCGTCAAGAATGACGCCAGATTCAGTATAGCCAGTAACGGGCAATCCTGGCAGGCTTGCGGTTCCCTTGAGCCTCGTGGACCACTGGAATCGCTCCCCTCCAGCGGACGCTCCAGGAAGCTCCCTCCAGGAATCTCCAAGGATGAACTGTTTCACTTTTATAGACGCAAATCTACGAAAAGAGTCGCGCCGGTGGCCATCGTGCCAAGCCCGGATCGGCTTGGGGCATGGCAACCAGCACCTTAATGCCGTATCAATTCCAGCCAGGAGTTGCAGGCGTGGCCACAGTGGGCGACCTGGTATCTCGCGAGTGATTCACTGGCCGGGGTGCAATTCCATCGCTTATCCTCTTTTCTCTTCCAGTGTGTACGATGCGGAGGAAATCTTCTGCTGGATGAAAAAAAGATCTCGAAGATAGGTGGGTTGGGGTCTCTCAGTGGACAGAGATCAGAGAAAGCCGGACTGTTGAGGTTCGTGGTTTCCACCCTTTCAACGATGAAACTGTGGAAAGGATGGGGCACCCAGCTTTTGAGGGTAAGCCACCTGCCGACAAGGGTGTTTGCCGATTCTAATCCGGACTCTTGAAAATAAACCAAGCAGGATGAGCGCATTGGGCTGTTGTCGTCAACAGACGAGATTTTCTGCTAATTGTAGCGGGTATACTGAAAGCAACATGAGCGAGTATGTGACGCAGTGGCAAGATTATCGAAGGCGTAAGAAGCTTCTCTTCTTCGCGTTTTTCGGCTATATACCAGCGTGCGCTGTATTCTATGTTGTTGCAATGCAGCTTTTTCATAGCGATAGGTTTTTACAGCCGTTCGCAATTTGCTGGATGGTGTTCTTCGCGTTTGCATTCGTGAGGTTTTCAGCCTTTCAGTGTCCGCGCTGCGGTAACAAGTACTTCATTCGGAGGCGGTTTGCGTTCTTCTCGGATTACAGAATTTTAGCTCAAGAATGTGTGCATTGTGATTTGCCAAAATATTCATGAGGGAAGACGCACGCCCTGTAGTTGGCGCCAAATCGCCATGTCACTCATCGAAGAGCGGCTCGGTACCGGTAAGTCGCCAAGCATTCATCAAAAAGTCTTTGGAAAGCTCGGGACAGCTCCATTTGTTGACAAGTTCATTTGTGTTGGCGAGGAATTCCTCAGGGGCTAAAGCCCGCTTTATCTGGGGGCGATTTCGGCACGACTGAAGTCGTGCCCTGATACAAAGCTGGTTATTAAAGGAAGTCGTGCCCTGACACGTGGCCGGTAGAGATGTTCGGTCTCCCACCCCTTCGACTTCGCTCAGGGCAGGCTCCGCGACAAATACAAGTGCGTTGCGAGGGGGAGGCACCCAGCTTGCCATCCGAGAAAAGCACAAAGGCAAAAGAAGAAACAACCGCAGGTCCTTCGACTACGCAGATCGCAAAGAACGCGATCTGCTCCGCTCAGGATGACAGAATTATTTTGATGAATCCGCTCAGGATGACTGATTATTGGGAGTTCTTATTGGGTGGGATGAATCAATGAGACGGTGGAGCAAAAAGCGGTCTCTGCTGGTAACCTATAAGCAGCTATGAGCGAAAATTTGCATCAATTGCGTTGTTTTGGATGCGGGGCGCGGATCAAGGGCGTGGAGGCACGTCCGGACTTCCGCTGCGCTGAGTGCGGCGAACTGTTTGAAGTGGAGTATTCGGGCTGGAGTGAGCGCAAGGGGCCTGACCGGCCCAATCCCGGAGCTCTGAAGTGGTTGTGGCGGGAGCGGCGCTCCTCCTCCGAGGGGCTGGATCACTCCGGTGTCTGGCGCTTCCGCGAGCTGCTGCCAATTCTGGACAGCTTTGGCAATGCAGTGACGTTGCGCGAGGGCAATACGCCGCTCTATCACCTGAAGCGCGCGGCCAAGCGGCTGGGGATTGACCAGCTCTTCGCCAAGCACCAAGGGATGAATCCGACCGGCTCCTTCAAAGACACAGGAATGACGGCTGCCTTGAGCGTGGCCAAGGAGCGGGGCTTCGAATGGGTGGCGTGCGCGTCGACCGGGAACACCTCGGCGGCGATGGCGGCTTACGCGGCGCGGGCCGGATTGAAGAGCCTGGTGCTGATTCCTGACGGGAAGATTGCCTGGGGCAAGCTCTCGCAGGCGATGGATTACGGCGCGGTGACCTGCCAGTTGAAGGCCGACTTTGACGGTTGCCTGACGCTGCTGACGCAGATTGTGCAGGAAGCGCCGATCTATCTGCTGAACTCGGTGAATCCGTATCGGCTGGAGGGGCAGAAGACGCCGGCCTTCGAGATTGCCGAGGCGATGGACTGGAATGTGCCGGACCATCTGATTGTGCCGGGTGGCAACTTGGGCAACTCGTCGGCGCTGGGCAAGGGCTTCCGCGAGATGCACGAGCTGGGCCTCACGGCGCGGATGCCGAAGATTTCCGTGATTCAGGCGGCGGGGGCGAATCCGCTGGTGCAATGCGTCAACGAAAACTGCGGAAACTTCATCGAGCCAGTGGAGGCGCACACACGGGCCACGGCGATCCGCATCGGCAATCCGGCTTCGTGGCGCAAGGCGGCACGGGCGATTCAGGAGACGGGCGGCTGGTGCCTGGATGTGAGCGAGGCGGAGATTGCCATTGCCAAGGCGGAGATTGGCGCTGAAGGGCTGGGCTGCGAACCTGCCTCGGCGGTGACGCTGGCCGGACTGAAGAAGCTCACGGCGCAGGGCAAGATTGCGTCGAACGAGACGGTGGTGCTGGTGCTGACCGGGAATATGCTGAAGGACGCCGACTACACCATCGACTTCCACAAGGGAACGCTTCTGACGGCGGAGGAAAGCGCGGGGCTGGAGACGGAGATTGCCAGCTTGCAGCGCAATGCGCAGGTGGTGGAGGCGACGCCGGCCGCAGTGCTGGCCGCGCTGAAGGGTAGAGCGGGATGAGCGAGGGAAGGGAAGCAAATCCTGGAAGGCTCAAGCTGCGGCTGCCTGCCTCTTCGGCGAATCTCGGCTCGGGCTTTGACTCGGCTGCCGTCGCTCTGGATTTCTATCTGGAGATTGAGGCTGAGGCGGCTGCGGAGTTCTCGATCTCCGCGACAGGGCGGAACAGCGAGCACATCGCCCGGCTGGAGAAGAATCTCGTTCTGGAGATTTATAAAGAGCTGCTGACGCGCAATGGGCGGGCTGTGATTCCGCTGGCAATTCAGATGAACAACGAGATTCCGCTGGGGATGGGGTGTGGCTCATCGGCGGCGGGACGGCTGGCGGCAATTGCGCTGGCAGTTCATTTTGGCGGGTTGGGTTGGAACTCGGAGCAGATTCTGGCCGAGGCTTCGGCGCTGGAGGGGCATCCGGATAACGCGGCGGCTTGCTGGCTGGGCGGCTTTGTGGCTGCGGCCTGCGAGGGAGATTGCGACGAGAGGCGAACACTCGTGGCGCGGGTTGAGCCGCCGATCGAGTGGCGGGCGATTGTCGTGCTGCCGACCGAGCCGCTGGCGACGAGCAAGGCGCGGGCGCTGCTGCCTGACTGCTATTCGCGGGCTGATGTGGTGGCCAACATTCAATCGGCTGCACTGCTGGGGCTGGCCTTTGCACAGGGACGCGGCGATTTGCTGCGCGCGGCAATGCAGGACCGGATTCATCAGCCTTACCGGGCGGCGATTTGCACGCTGCTGCCGCCGCTGCTGGAATTGCCCGGAGCACATGGAATTCTGGGTGCGGCGCTGAGTGGCGCAGGGCCGTCGGTGCTGGTGGTTGTGGACGGCGAGCAAAACGTTCCGGAGGCCACGGCGGCGATTCATACGGCGCTGAAGGCTCTGCCGGAGCCGGAGTTGAAGCTTTGCCGCTTTGAAACGGCTGGGGCCAGTCACTTCTTCCAGACGGCTGAAGCGGCGCGAACACAGCGCTGAAGAGAACGAAAAACAACTTCTGGTAATGGGACACATCCTGGGAGAAGTCACCCGGATTCTGCGGCAGAGAGAGTACCTTTAATGAGAAGTGCAGGCGGCGTGTTACTTTTTTGGCAGGAACTCCAAGGTAATAAAATTACCTTTATGATTACTCAAGATTGCTTGATTTTAGCGACCCAAAAGGCCTAAATTCGCAACGTGGGCAGTTCTGGGGGAGGGCTGCTCTAGCGCCCGAGATCCTTCAAGGGTCCGGGCGCTTTTAATTGAGAATTATCTAATACAACTTGTTTATTTATAGTTGATTCTGCTGCTTTCAGTCTGCTGGAAGCGGCTCCTCTGTTGACGATTGAGGAGCGATTTGCGACTTTCCCACCGGCTGGCGCATCCCATAAGGGAATAGTAACCGTTACACTGGATGTACGCGGTTGCCGCAAGGAGAGGATCATGGCAGGAGTGGGAGTTTTGGAAGTCAACGATGCAACGTTCGAGCAGGAAGTACTCAAAAGTGAGCTTCCGGTGCTGGTGGATTTCTGGGCCGTATGGTGTGGCCCCTGCAAGGCGATTGCGCCGATCATAGACGCCGTGGCTTTGAAGTACGCCGGCAAGTTGAAGATCGCCAAGGTGAACGTGGACGAGAACGGTGCCACGCCTTCGCGCTTTGGCATCCGCGGCATTCCCGCGCTTCTGCTGTTCAAGGGTGGACAAGTGGCCGATCAGGTGGTGGGCTACGTGCCCCAGGAAGCGATTGAAGAGAAGATTCAGCGCCTGCTGGCGTAATCCAATCGATGAGGCAAAGCAAAAGAGCAGGAGTTTGTTTCCACTCAGGCCGTTTGCATGTAAGCTGATTGCAGTCTCAAAGTGTTAAATCGTGTGAATTGTAATTTTGTAATTACTGATAAACAAGCGCGGACGAGGACGTCCGCGCTACATTTCCAAAGGGATCACTGTCATGCGGTCAAAGACCTAGTTTCTCCGGCTTGCGTAACCTGCGGGCAATTCGCTTGGCGCGCAGGCAATCACACTCTCGTTATCCGCTCCGCAATCCTCCATGAAGGTGATGGCCGAGAACTCGTCCAGAATGAACTTCGGATGGGTTGGACCTGCGTCGCGGAAGGCATGCATCTGATCCAGATGCTCGTTCTGATAACACACGGTCTTTTCCGGTTCTTGCGCAATCCAATGCGGAAAGAACGCCGTGCCATGCGTGATGCGCGACTCCAGCATGAAGGCGAGGCTCACGCTGGTTCCCGTCGGCTCATCCCAGCTCACTTTGTAGATTCCGCTGGCTAGGCGCACGATATGCGCTTTTTGGTCCCGCACCCAACGGCCACCCACAATGCCGGAGTGAATCCGGTAATCCACTGTCGTCGCGTTCTTGATGTAGATTTCGTACTGCCAGCCGTTCTCATAGGTGTAAATCACGTGCTTGCCGATGAAACCCAGCAACTCTTCCGGCTTTGTTGATTCAAACGATTCCAACTCGATCATGCACTACCTTCCAGTGAAACCAAATTTACCTGTATTTGCGCAGCACGCCCAGTACGCGGCCCTGAATGGCTACATCTGTAGCTTTGACGTAGATGGGGCCCATTTCGATATTGGAGGGCTGCAGGCGCACCTGAGGGCCTTCGGGATAAAAGCGCTTGAGGGTGGTCTCGGAGCCGCGCACCAAGGCGACGACGATCTCTCCCTGGCGTGCCGTGCGGGTGCGCTCCACCAGCACGTAATCGCCGTTGATGATGTGTTCGTCGCGCATCGAGTCGCCGCGCACTTCGAGGGCGAAGACATCGCGGTTGCCCACTACATCGTGCAGCGAGATGCTCTCTTCGGTCTCCATCGCCTCGACCGGCAATCCAGCAGCGATGCGCCCGGCCAGAGGCAGACGGTCGCTCGAACGGGAGCGCGTTCCCGGCGGCAACACGTCGATGGAGCGGCTGCGGTTATGCACGCGGTCCAGCAGCCCTTTTTTTTCCAGGTTGGTGATGTGCTTGTGCACGGTGGCCAAGCTCTTGAGTTCCATGCCGCGCGCAATCTCCTCAAAGGAGGGAGAGTAGCCATTGCGCGTGGTGAAGGTCTCCAGGAAGTCGAGAATCTCTTTTTGCCTTCGGGTGACAGCCATGCACGCATTATAGCGAATAAATGGCGAACCGCAATATCTTTTTTTACGAATTGCATTTTACTGGGCAAAATTGGCTTCGAGGACGAGACCTTCAGCCTTTTGCGTAACCACAATTCAGGTTAAAGAAAGCTGAGGAGCAACCGATAACCATAGGATGGTGTCTCCGCGCAGGTGTCCTGTGCGCGGCCAGCCACGCGCGAGGCAAGATGATCTCGATCAAAGAATACCTGGAACATCCGGAAGCTGTAGCCGATGAGCAGACGAGCGCGGCGTGTGTCGTTCCGCCGGAGCCGTCAGATCTGCTGCCGCTCACCGTGGCGGCTTATCACGCGGCGCTGGAGGAGATGGGCAACTGCGGACAGGATGCGTGCCCTGCTTTGGGCGAGGAGCTGAAGCAAGGGTTGAGGAAGCTGGGAACGGGACTCACCGCCGAGGTGAGCAGCGAGCAGGTCGCGCGGACCGAGAGCGGGGTGCGTGAGCATCTGCAGGGGTGGGGCCGTCGCGCGGCCTTGCACTACCGGCAAAAGACCAATGAGGTGAAGGAGATTCTGCTGGTGATGGCGCGGACGGCTGAGTCGGTGGGTGAGCGCGATCTGCGCTGTGCGCAACAGATCACCGCCGTCACCACGCGGCTGAAGGGCATCGCCAATCTGGATGACCTGACGGAGATTCGCGAGTCGATCAAGAAGAGCGCCGTGGAACTTAAGGTCTCGATTGACCGCATGAGCGCGGAAGGCAAGGCCGCGATCGATCAGTTGAAGGCCGAAGTCACGCAGTACCAGACCCGTCTGGAAGAGGCGGAGACGATGGCCTCGCGGGATGCGCTGACTGGGGTTCGCAGCCGTCCTTGGGTGGAAGGGCAGATTGAACAAGCACTGCAGAAGCCAGCACCTTTTTGCGTCGCCATACTCGACCTGGACAAGTTCAAACAGGTCAATGACGAGCACGGGCATCTGGTGGGCGATGAACTGCTCAAGCAGTTCGCGGGCAAGATTCGCTCGGTCTGCCGGGTGACGGACACTATCGGGCGCTGGGGCGGCGATGAGTTCGTGCTTCTGCTGCACTGCCGCCTGCAAGAGGCGCGGACGCAGATTGACAGGATGCGGGAGTGGGTCTGCGTAAAGTACACGCTGGAGGGAAGCGCTGGTCCACTGAAGCTGCGCGTGCAGGCATCGATCGGCGTGGCGGAGCGGCAACCGGGTGAGACGATGAAGGATTTGATTGACCGCGCCGACGCCGAGATGTATCGCGAGAAGGCGATTTCGCGCAGCAGCAAAGACACTGCGGCGCGATAGGTTAGTGATACAGGCTGCGGAGATATTCGATAACTGGAATGTCTTGTAATAGCCGTCCATCGGCTTAGTCCACAAAATTTGTGAAGAACAAACTCGCCATGGAAGGGAAATTTGCCGCTTACGGCCAAGTCACTGAGTGCAAATGCAATGTAGCACGGATAGCTTAGTAAGAAGTTGTCATCGTTATACGGAAACTGGCAAAGTCTCCGTATAACTGGCGATGTTCGACTACTGCTGTGGAACCGGCGCTGGAGCCGGAACGGGAGCAAAGGTTGGCGTTGGTGGTGGTGCTGGCGTTGAGGCCAACATTCCGCCACAAAGTTGAGCTTCAACATCTGGTCTTAGTTTGCCAGTACCACAAAGAGTGTTGGCAGTCTTCTGTGTGTTGCTTCCATCGCCGGCTGCAAACGGCGTGAAGTCACCGAGCGTTGCATATTCGTGATCGGTACTATCCGGATCAGGAAAATAGAACGTACAGCGAACTGCTTCATTAGGATGCTTCTTGTTCGGACTCGCACACTCCGCAGCGAACAGTACCTTAGTCCCGGGTTTGACGTTATCCATAAACCACTTGTTGTGGTAGGTCACTGGAGGGTTGTAGGCGTTCGAGCCTAGCGCCGAAAGAATTGACAATCCCTTGTTGACGGGAGCCTCAACCCGGTAATCCCCGGCATCGGTATGCAGCAGGTGTATTCCTTGGCCACCTGAACCTAGTTTCGCATCTGTTGTATTCTTGGCCAGGGTTACATCGTTCCAGGTCGCAACACGGATATTCTGGTCCAGGATGGCTACTTGATACTCAGAGGCGTGCTTGTAAGTCTTGCCGTCTTTGGCAAAAACAAGTACGGGAAATAACAAGAAAATCGTAGCTGCGATCTTGCAATGTGTGATTTTCATTTGATCTTCCATCGTTCGGATTTGTTGCGGATGATTTTCGCAAGTGACGCTAAATTAGTCCGTGATGTAGATCACGCAACTTATTCTTAATTTTGGCGAAGTCATTGGGGAGGTTAAATGCGATAGCTTATTGCCAAATTCGAGATTCCGTCTGAAGAGTCGCCGATTCGGAAACTGCACAACATTCGAAATCGTGTCCCGTTGGCGACGTAAAGAGCACGCTCTATTCGGGCCGTCCGCTAACACGTAAAATACATACAGGTAGAACGAATGGCGCATTCCCCAATCATCGATCCGGCCACTGATTCCGGCACAACTCCAGCGGTACAAGCCAACGAAACTCTCGATCCCGCTGATTGGGCGGCTTTTCGCGTTCAGGCGCATCGAATGCTGGACGATATGCTCGGCTACGTTGAAGAGATTCGCGAGCGGCCCGTTTGGCAGCCGATTCCCGCCGAGGTGCGGGCGCGCTTCCGCTCTGCCGCGCCGCATGAGGGCAGGGAACTGGCCGAGGTTCATGCGGAGTTCATGCGGAATGTGCTGCCGTACGCGCAGGGCAATGTGCATCCCGGCTTTATGGGCTGGGTGAATGGCGGCGGCACTCCGGTGGGCATGGTGGCGGAGATGCTGGCGGCGGGGCTGAACGCGAACTGCGGCGGCCGCGATCACATTCCGGTCGAGGTCGAGCGGCAGGTGACGCGCTGGGTGGCGGAGATCTTCGGCTTTCCGGAGACGGCGACCGGGCTGTTTGTGACTGGAACTTCGATGGCCAATCTGATTGCCGTGCTGGTCGCCCGCGACGCGGCGCTGGGCGTGGATGTGCGCGCGACTGGCGTGGCGGCGGCCGAGCGGCGGTTGACGGCGTATACCTCAAATGCGGTCCACGGCTGCGTGCCCAAGGCGATGGACATTGCCGGACTGGGCAGCGATGCGCTGCGGCAGATCGCCACCGACAGCCGCTTCCGCATGGACTTGACGGCGCTGGCCGAAGCTATCCAGCGGGATCGCGAGGCTGGCCTGACGCCGTTTATGGTTGTGGGAACGGCAGGAACGGTGAATACAGGCGCAGTGGACGATCTGGCCGCGCTGGCCGAGTTGTGCGCACGCGAAAAGCTTTGGTTCCATGTGGACGGAGCATTTGGCGCACTGGCCCGGCTTGCGCCCGATCTGGCTCCGCTGCTCGATGGCATTGAGCGGGCGGATTCGGTGGCTTTTGACTTTCACAAATGGGGGCAGGCACCTTACGACGCGGGCTTCATTCTGGTGCGGGATGGCGAAGCACACAAGAAGGCCTTCGCGCTTCCGGCAGCTTATTTGCAGCGCGCCGAGCGGGGACTGGCCGCCAACTCGCCCTGGCCTTGCGATTTCGGTCCAGATCTCTCGCGCGGCTTTCGCGCCTTGAAGGTTTGGTTCACGCTGAAGGTGCTGGGCACGGAGGCTCTGGGCGAGTCGATCTCGCGCTGTTGCGCGCTGGCCCGGAGTCTGGAGAGCCGCGTCCTGGCCGCGCCGGAGCTGGAGCTGATGGCCCCCGTCGAGCTGAATATCGTCTGCTTCCGCTACATCACCAAAGATCCGGCGGAGTCCAATCGCGTCAACGATGCGATTGTCGTCGAGTTGCAGGAGTCAGGGGTTGTGGCTCCCTCCACGACGCGGCTTGCAGGCCAAACGGCCATTCGCGCCGCCATCGTCAACCACCGCACCAGTCGCGCGGAGATTGACGCCTTGGTGGACGGCGTGCTGGCTCATGGGAAGGTACTTTGCGGGCAGGATGCACACGGATAGATTTTCAAAGACCGCGTCCGGAGGCATGTCGCCAGCTTAATCCCCCTCTGTCTTTTCAACTCACAATCGCACGCTGGTACAATCAAAACTGGCTGAAAACGGCTAATTTCAATTGCTTTGTTTCGGTTTGGCAGGCAAGAAGATCGAGCGATGACTCTGCGGCTTTTCAATACTCTTTCGGGAGAGATGGATCTGGTGACGCCGGCCGACGGGCAGGCGCTGCGGATGTATGCCTGCGGGCCTACGGTCTACGACTACGGGCACATTGGCAACTTCCGGACCTTTCTGCAAGTGGACGTGCTGCGGCGGTTTCTGCTGCTGAGCGGGACTGCGGTGCGCCACGTAATGAACATAACCGACGTGGACGACAAGATTATCCGCAACGCGACAGCGGCGGGGATTCCGATTGGCGAGTATTCGGCGCGCTTTGAGCAGGCCTTCTTTGAGGATCTGGAGGCTCTGCGGGTGCAGCGGCCGGAGGTGATGGCGCGGGCCACCGAGCATATTCCGCAGATGGTGAATTTGGTGCAGAAGTTGGCGGCGGCGGGCGCGGCCTATCAGACGGAAGAGGGAAGCTGGTACTTCCGCCTTGCGGCCTTTCCGGAGTATGGCAAGCTGAGCAAAAAAGATTTGTCGGGAATGGAAGACGGCGCGCGGGTGGACGTGGACGAGTATGAGAAGGACTCGGCGCGCGACTTTGCGTTGTGGAAGGCGGCCAAACCCGGTGAGACATCCTGGGACACGGCGATTGGGCGCGGGCGTCCGGGCTGGCACATCGAGTGCTCGACGATGTCGATGGAGTATTTGGGCGAGAGCTTCGATCTGCACGCGGGGGGCGAGGATCTGATCTTTCCGCACCACGAGAACGAGATTGCGCAGAGCGAGAGCGCGACGCACAAGACCTTTGCGCGGCATTGGATGCATGTGCGTTTCCTGCTGGTGGACGGGCGGAAGATGTCCAAGAGCGAGGGGAACTTTTATACGCTGCGCGATCTGCTGCTGAAGGGCTACAAGGCCTCGGCGATCCGCCTCGCGCTGATCTCTGTGCCCTATCGGCATCAGTTCAACTTTACCTTTGACGGGCTGGTGGAGGCGACCAATGCGATTGAGCGTTTGCGGACCTTTAGCCAGAGGCTGATTGCAGGGCAGTTTACGTCGGGGATCAATCCCGCGCTGCAAGAGGCGGCAAAGAAGGCGCAGGCGGAGTACATGGCCGCGCTGAGCAACGATCTGAATACGGCCGAAGCGCGTGCGCCTATTTTCGACCTAGTGCGCACGGCAAATACGGCGCTGGACCGGGGAGAGCTGAAGTCGGGCGACCGCGATGCGATTCTGGCTGTTCTTGCAAGTTTTGACGCGGTCTTTGATGTGATGGAGGATCGCGACGCCGAGCTGACGAAGAAGGCTCTGGAGTGGGCTGAGGAGGCTGGACGGACGGCAGATGTGGCTTTGGAACTGCTGGTGCGGCAAGGGCTGACCGATGAGGCCATCGACACGTTGGTGGCCGAGCGGACCGCAGCCAAACGGCAGAGGAACTTTGCCCGCGCCGACCAGATTCGCAATGAGCTGGCGGAAAAAGGCGTGGTGATCGAAGACTCCAAAGATGGGGTGAGGTGGAAGTGGAAGTAGGCAAAGATGGAATCGGAAGTTGATTTTGAGCGCGAGGAAGATGGCCGCTGGATCGCGGAGATCGAGCGGTTGCCAGGTGTGATGGCTTATGGCGCTACTCGCAAAGAGGCGCGAACTAAGGTTGTGGCGCTACGCAAGAAGTTGCTCAAGAACAATCTGAGAAGAGAATTTTTACAAAAATGTCTTGGATGAGCGCAATGACAGGCAATTGCGATCAAAGTATAAGGATGGATTTCAGTTTTGGCGAGCGTCTATTCAGATTGTTATTTGAATTGTCATTGAATGTTTTTATTGCTTATTTCAGCGTGCGGGTCGTTTGGGACATCTTTACGCTATCTTATTCTTCTATAGGAGTGCGGGGAACACTCTACTTGATTTTCAGCTCTATCATTTATTTTGTCCTTCAGGTGGTTACAAAACCAAATAAAGAATCAATCGACTCTGTGACAGGTCAGAAATTGATGCTGTCAAACTACCTTCGTAGATATTCATTATCGATTCTGATTACTCTATTTTTGCCTATTGTAGGTGTGATTTTAGCTGTCAGACTCGACAAATCCCAGCAAGCGATTCAGGTTTTTCCATTACGGATATTTCTGCTTTCATCTGTTTTTGTATGGATACTTCACTTTATTCAGTTTGTACTCAAATCAATTCAACGAAAACTAAAAACTGGAAGCATCTTGCCATCGGCGGAAATGTGTAATTGTTGCAACAGGGGTAAATCCTCGCAACAAATCATGTCCTTGACTCTAGGACTGTCGATGGCTCCAATATGGATTCTGTATGCAACTCTTTTGACCACGTTGCTTGTTTTTCATTGTTACCAACGACCTTCATTCTTAAATCAGTCCGTTTGGGTGATGACCGATTTCTGGTTGGTAGTTTTGGGGGCCTGGTTTGCAGTTGTCGTATGGACCATGTCAGTTGTTCGATCAGTTAAGGATCATCGAAAATCTTATGTTTCATCAGATCTTTGAAATCATTTGGCGTTTTCCCATGGAAGCCAACGAAATGCATGAGTTGCAGGAGCACGCTGTCGTGATCGAGCATTCTGGGACGGCGTGCGCTGGAAGCGGAAGTCGGCTGCTATAGACGTCCAGTATTTGCAACGCTGAGCCGCAATCCTCAGGGCAGGGAAGGGAAGTTTTTTCTGCCAGAAGTGCCGTTTTCTCACGGTTTTTGCTTTTGCACCGGAGTCTCCCAACCCATTCAGGGCAAACCGCGCTATCATAAAAATGTAGGAGATTGACCAGCGCATGTCCACTGAACCGGAGAATCAGATTGCCGCGGAAGCGTCCGCCGCGGAAGAAGCAGAAGAACAGCAGGCATCCAGCACGCTGAAGGTGATCGGCTGGCTGTCGGTCGGGGTGGCGGTAGCCGCGCTCGGCGTTTACCTGGGCCGCGAACTCCGCAGCCGCTACAAATTCAATCACCGCACGCCGTATGATTTTTACGACCACGCCTCCGCCAAGGAACAGCAGGCCGGAGAGTTCGGGCTGGGCATTTAGTTTTGCTTCGCCGTATATCGCACTTCTAACCAAAAAGGAAACCCATGCCACTGTCCGGAGAAGCCATTCGCCTGATGAACTACATTGATGATGTAGCCGTTACCCTGCGCCGGGTACTGGCCACCGTCCCATCTCTTTCCGACGAAGAGCGCTTCCGCGTCGCGCAACACCTGCTCCACGCCCACCCCAACGCCGATGACGTGGCTGAGGCGCTGACCGTCAAGTCCACTCCGGTTGCCTAAAACCGTCGCCATTCTGGGAGCCGGGCCGCTGGGCCGCTGGCTGGCGCACTTTGCCGCGCGGGCGGGTTTCAGTGTGCTGCTGGAAGATGTGATGCCCGCCAATCTTCATCACGCCCAGGAGTGGCTCCGTCAGCAGCTTGGTCCAGAGGCTCTTCCGAACGTCACCTTTGTCTCCATGATCGAAGAGGCGGTTCGCAACGCCGATCTGGTGATCGACTGCGTGCCGGATGAGCTGGAATCCAAGCTGGAAATTCTCTGGCTGCTGGACCGCATGGCCCCGCCGCGCACGGTCTTTGCCACGCCGACCATGCGCCACTCGATTGCCGATCTGGCCAACTGTACCTACCGCCCGGCGCAGTGCATCGCCATTGCAGCCGAGGCCAAGGCGCTGACCGGTCAGGAGGGCGGCGAGATTCTGCTGCGCACCACCGCCCAAACCGCGCCGGAGACCGTTGCGCTGCTTGATGGCTTCTGGCGGCAACTGGGCTTTAAGCCGCGCTTCGAGCTTGAACCGTCCGAACAAAGAGAGTCGTTCGATCCTCACGACCCTCCATGCTAACCTGGATTTTCAGGCTTTGGGGTGATTTACTTTGCAATCCGCTGAATTTTTGATTGCCGTCTTCGAGTTTATCGTTCTGCTCTTTTCGCTGACCGTGCATGAGTGCGCGCACGCTTGGATGGCCTCGCGGCTGGGCGATCATACGGCCCGCAGCATGGGCCGCGTCTCGCTCAACCCCATCGACCACATTGATCCTATTGGAACGCTGCTCATCCCTGGGCTGGCGATCTTTGGGCCGCTGATCGGGTTTGGCTTTCTGGGCCGCTTTATCTTCGGATGGGCCAAGCCCGTCCCGATCCTCAGCCGCAACTTTCGCCACTACCGCCGCGACGACATTCTGGTCAGCATGGCTGGCCCGGCTTCGAATCTACTGCTCTCGCTGCTTGCTTTTCTGGGTCTGGCCGCTCTCTTGCTCGCCGAGCGCCATCTGCCCGCTGGGGTTGCCCCCTCCGCCACACAGCAGGCGTTGGAGCAGCTCTGCATGATTGGCTTCCAACTCAACCTGGTGCTGTGCATCTTCAACCTGCTTCCGATTCCACCGCTGGACGGCAGCCATGTTCTGCGCCAGTTTCTGTCCTATAACGCCGTCCAGGTCTACGACAGAATCACAGGTGTGGCCAGTTACATTCTTCTCATTCTTATTGGCCCCGCCGTGCTTGGCGTGGTGATGACGCCATTGCTGAAGGTAGCCTACTCTCTTCTGTTCCGAATTTAGGTCAATAGATCGCGAGTAATATTGCACCGCGCTGGGAAAGTAATCTATTTGATTGGGCCGGTCATTAATATTGGGTAAATGCAAGCATATTTTTCCACGCGTATGTTTCTTTAAAATATAATTGTAACTCTTATTTTTTCTCAGCTTGTTTGGAGGTTTCAGTTTCAGTAGTTTGCAGTTGAAGCTATAGCTGTTCCGGATTTCATACAGTCTTCTCTTTGAAGAGTCCATTCAAGATGTTTTGGTGAGCACTTACAACTTATTGGCAAAATCCTATCTTCACTTTAAGAAGAGCCTGCCTGCGCATAAACACCGGGACTCACACATAGAATTTTACGGAAATGCCGGATGAAATGAGGCTGATCGGTAAAGCCTAGATCGGTGGCGATCTCACAACCGGGCATCCCCTTTTGCAGAAGCTGCCGCGCTTCGGCAATCCGAAGCTGAAGATGGTAGGCATGCGGGGGCACCCCAACCAATCGCGTGAAGGCTCGCACCAGCCGGTAACGTCCGAGACCGCTGGCAACAACAAGTTCGTCCAACGTCACCTGCCGGTCGAGATGGGCGTGCAAGAAAGCGATGGCGCGATGGACGGAATGAATTTCGGCATCATAGGTAGTCGGCGAGGGAACGCGTTCGGCATAACCGAGCAGCCTGTGGACGATTTCGGCCTGTCGGCTCTGGATCTCCAGAAGGGATGCATCCCCGGATTCGGCGATTTCGCCCAACTGCCGTACTGCCATATTTAGGTTGTCGTCCTGGGCCAGGGCGGCACGGAGATGGGGATTAGCGGAAAGCCCAAGCTCCTCAGCAGCCTTTGCAACCTCCTCGGGCGGAATCATCGCCACCTTGAATGTGCCGCTCGACGGAATTGTCAAAGTCCGATGAGTTTCACCCGGTTCCATCAGCATCAAGCCAGGGGCCAGAGAGGTATGGCGACGTCCACGGTAAACCCATGTATTCCCGTATGAATAGCAGGCGCAGATCGTATAGGTTTCGTGATAGATAGTCCAAAGTTGGTTGGAACAGTGGGAGATCAAATACTCCCATCCCGCGAAGCTCGCGGGACGTAACCAGCGAATGTACTCTTTTGAGTTGTCCGGTAGCATAATCTGTCCTCAGCAAGAAGCAAAAGTAGCAAGAGGTCATTAATAGAGCCATGTTACCACGTAAATATTTCAAGAGGACTGCAAAAACGTACAATACTTTCTTCATGAAGATTCTCTAATGTCAATGATCGTAGCTTAGGGAACTATTTAGAACAGGCGCAAAGCCGATTTTGAGGAGACACTACCATGCGTGGAAACGGATTCTGGCAGCGGATGATAACCCATAGAAATTCAATACTTTGCCTTGTATTTGCCGGGCTGATATTGGCATTTGTTTCCGGTTGCGGCGGTAGCTCCAAACCTGTGAGTCTTGCCGTATCGCCCATGACGGCGACGGTGGACCCGGCGAATACGTTGGCACTGACAGCGACCGTGACCAACGACCAGAACAACGACGGAGTTACGTGGACTCTGAGTGGCGCTGGAAGCCTGACGAGCACGACCACCTCGGCGACTTACAAGGCGCCCGCCGTCACCAACTCCGCACAGACGGCAACCATTACGGCAACCTCAGTGGCTGACAGCTCACAGAGCACCTCCGTGAAGCTGACCGTTCCAGCCCAATTGGCAGTGACTACCACTGGAGGCGCGTCCGGAAATCTGGCTGGCCAGGTGGGCGCGACCTATTCCGTGCAACTGCAAACCACCGCTGGCATTCCTCCTTATACATGGACTCTAGCCTCTGGAAATACGCTGCCCTCCTGCCTGAGTATGTCTACAAGCGGCCTGATTACCACCAATACCAGCAGCGGTTATCTCACGGCCAATTGCGCAATTGACCCCAATATCACCTTCGATGTGACCGACTCCGGCAATCCCCCAATGACCGCCAGTCAGCAACTGGACTTGATTATTGCGGCGGCTCCGTCGATTGTCTTCAGCACTACAACTGTTCCGCCAACCACTGGAACTTATAACACAACTTATACTGGCTCAGTCTCAGCGAGCGGCGGCGCGGGCACTCTTACTTATAGCTCTAGCAGCCTGCCCAAAAACGGGTTGAGCCTTAATCCGAGCACCGGCGCAATCACCGGAACCCCCACTGCCGCAGGCGTAATCAGTTTTACGGTCACGGCTGCTGATGCTTTCGGCGACGCAAGCAGCCAACCCTATACGGTCACGGTCAATCCGGCGACACCCACGCTGAGCTTTGCCGCGATTTCCACCGAGACCTTCGGCAATGCGCCCTTCCAGGTGAGCGCCACCGACGCTTCCGGCGCGGTTTCCAGCAGCGCAATTACTTACTCATTGACCCCTGGCCAGAGCAGCGCGGCTACCGTTGCCAGCTCCGGCTTAGTCACGCTGACCGGTGTGGGCACTGTCTATCTGACTGCCACGCAGGCGGCTACCGCTAACTATGCCGCTGCTACGGCAACTACCAGCTTCACGGTCAATGGCGAGGCACCTGTGCTGAGCTTCGCCTCGATCCCCACCGAGACCTTCGGCAATGCGTCCTTCTCGG
>Ga0255351_1000182_pt1 | contig 29855 bp, 29 predicted proteins | sample HBST25r2metaG_FD_186024 | JGI IMG/M metagenome (GOLD analysis project Ga0255351, IMG submission 186024) | Peat soil microbial communities from Stordalen Mire, Sweden - H.B.S.T-25.r2 | ecosystem: Environmental > Terrestrial > Soil > Wetlands > Peat | place: Sweden: Norrbotten County, Stordalen... | reverse complement strand
ATTCTACTCTGTATAAGATTGAACCCTCGAAAGGGTATAAGACTCAAGTCGCCGATAACGCCATAGGGTATTTGACTTAGTATATGACTCTGTGCTCTAATCCAAGCAGATCAGAAAACTGGTCGCCGGGAGAGTGTATGACAGAAGAAACCACCGGGGTACTGGAGAAGGAACTGGCAGGAGTCAACGAACAAATCGTTCGGCTGGAGAAATACAAGACTGCCTTAAATGCCGCGCTTCAAGCGCGTTTGGACCTGGATGGGTTTATCAGCGCCCGACCTCAGGTCTATTCACCCCAGACTGTAACCTTAACGGCCCTCACCGAGGGCAAGGATTCACCGAACGCACGGCCCAACAGCTTAGAAATGGCGCGGGTCGTCTTACTCAACCTCGACGGAGAAGAGAAGACACCGGACGAGATCCGCGCGCTTATCAAGAAGACCTACGGAATCGGACCGGCCAAAACCCTGGATCAGATGCTCTACAAACGTGCCAGCAAGGGCACAATGTTCTACAAGACCGCCGAAGGCCGCTTCGGATTACTCGCGCTCAGGGCAACCACGGAAGAGGTACGGACGCCAACCACAGCGGTCGCATAGCCGACAACCGAGAAAGCAAAAGGGGCCTGGTTCTCAGGCCCCTTTTGCTTTGGCTGCTTTCTTCTTTGCCCAAGTGGCATTGAATCTCTTCCGGCGTGCCGCGCTCCACTTGGGGCGCTCAATACCGTCGGTTCGCTCCACTGCGGTCGCCTGCGGGTTCAATTTACACAGCTTCGAGATCAGCCCCTGTCGTTCCTCGATCTCAGCCTCGATGGCCAGAATGGCTTCTTGAATGACATTTCTCACGAACCCAACCCTCAGACGCATAGTCATCATACACGAAGAGATGCTGGTATATTGTTCGACGTTTTATAACACAGCAGTATTAGAACGAGATCGACGAGTTCGGCATTCCGTTCTCCCCGGCTCCGGAGAGCGCTCCTGGAGTCCCGCCTCCAGTTTTTCGCAGGGTCGTGAATGCGGGATGAAGAGGGCAAGAATTGCCGTTCAATATCCGAAAGGAACCAGAGGAGTTAGGGGAGGGAGGCGGGGGTCTTGCCTCCAGCACAAAGCAAATCGGCCCGAGGCCTGCTTTACGGCGATAAGCAGTGCCTGGTGCAGCCATGAACTGTTGATCGGATCACTGGGATGCCGAACAAGCTACTCGTCGAGTCAGGGGCCGATTTCACCTCCCGCGTGATCATCGGGAGTGGGACTCTGAATGTCGGCTGCGATAATTCGAGAAATGCGCTGCTCTTCTGCCCGCCCTTGGAAACTTGCCGGCCGGCCCATGCTAAGGTACGTGAAGCCGTGGTCAACCATCTCTTGCGGCTTGTAGAGATTACGGCCGTCAATCACAATAGGCGAGCGGACTACCTGCCTTAGCCGCGTCAAATCCAACCGGGCAAACTCCTTCCAGTCGGTCATGATCAGCACTGCGTCGGCGTCCCTGGCAGCTTCATAGATACCTGCTGCATAGCTGAGCCTTTCCGACGGCGGCAACATGGCCTTGGCGCGCTCCATCGCGGCCGGATCATAGGCCGTGACCGAAGCGCCGGCCTCAAGCAGTCTGCGGATAACGTCGAGAGCCGGAGATTCCCGTATGTCGTCGGTATTGCCCTTGAATGCCAAACCGAAGGCGGCCAGCCGCTTGCCAGGCAGCGTCCACAGCGCTGCGCGCACCTTATTGAAGAAAACATCTTTCTGGGCGTCGTTGATCTTGCGAGCTTCCTGGAAAAGTTGAAAGTCCACGCCCTGCTGCTGTGCCACCCAGTGGAAGGCTGCCACGTCCTTGGGGAGGCAGGAACCCCCGTAGCCCAGGCCGGCGCGAAGAAACCGGGATCCAATGCGGCTGTCCATGCCGATACCGGCGGCGATTTCTTCGATGTCGGCGTTAACGGCCTCAGCCAGATTGGCCACGGCATTGATGAAGGATATCTTCAGGGCAAGAAAGGCATTGGAGGCGTGCTTGATGATCTCAGAGCTCTGCGTCGAGATCAGCAGCATCCTGGCTGGACGAGACGCACTGCAGGCTCCTGGCAAGGCGCCGGGCTGGTTATAATAGCTGCCCTCGGTGAGTGGCTCATAGATGCGCTTGAGTACTTCGGCGGAGCGATCGGCGTTGGCGCCCACTACGATCCGGTCGGGATGGAGGAATTCGACGATAGCCGTGCCTTCGCGCAGGAATTCAGGGTTCGAGACCACGTCAAAGCTGTCAGGGGTTACGCCATAGCGGTGCAGTTCGCCTCTGATCCACTCGTTCGTACAGACCGGAACCGTGCTCTTTTCCACGATCACCTTGTAGCCGTTAATGGCCAGGGAAATTTCTGAGATCACAGCCTCGATGCAGGAGAGGTCGGCGGCTCCGCTCTGGCCCTGAGGCGTACCCACAGTGATGAAGACGGCCTCGCTCCGCTCCACGGACCCGACCAGATCGGAAGTGAACTCTATTCCAACGCCTCGGTGCCTGGCTAACAACTCAGGCAGGTGCTGCTCATAGATAGGCACGCCGCCTTCCCGCAGGTTCCTCACTTTAGCTCTGTCATTGTTTACGCAGAAAACGCGATGGCCCATCTCGGCAAAGCAAACTGCCGTAACAAGTCCCACGTACCCTGATCCGATCACACTGATGGAAACTGGCTTTAACATGTTTGCTCCGCACAGAAACCTGCAAGGTTTCATAATTAAGGCTCAAAATGGAAATGTGGGTTAGAAGCTGATCTTCCTCTCCGGGAACCAGGTTAGCTGGATAGTGGTGGTGGTCACGATCTGCTGGCCGGGGAGGTAGATGGGAGCCTTCCAGCGCTCGTAGCTAAAATTGCCGTTGAGCTCGAAGTCCTTGCCGATGCGCTTGACCGCCTGGAAGTTGATGTCGTTCAGGGTGGTGCCACCGGGAATAAAGTACGTGGTGGCCTTCTGATTGCGCACACCCACCTGGAGCCATTCGTTGCCGCTCAGGTGGTAGGTAATCCAGCCCTGGCCGCCTTTGTCCTCGCGGCCAATCCAGTCGCCGAAAAGCTGCCCCTGGTTGGTGTAGCCCTGCCGTTGGATGGTTTCCCAATACATAAAATGGCCGTACTGGCTTGCGCCGTTTGAGCTGGACGGGTCGGTGGTGGCGGCTTCGGCGCGTATGTCCAGCTTGGGAATGCCGGGCACATGGGAGAGATAGAGGCCGGGCCGCCAGGAGGCGCGCCGCGGAGCGTCGATGGGGGAGACGTCGTCATGCACTTCCGAGTCGGCATAGAGCGTGAGCCATTTGCGGACGAAGGGCAGCCGGTAGGAGAAGTCGAAGGCTCCAAAGCGCGCGCCGGGGTCGGTGGGGCCGAACTTCACCCCAACATTGGTAGGGGAGGATAGGCTGACAAAACTCTTCAGGAAGGTGCGAATGGTGATGGGCGCGTGACCCTCGCCGCCCCAGATCACGGTGCGCTCGAAGCCGAATTCAAGATTCTCGGTGGGGCGGAAGCTGATCTTCTCGACGTGTACCCAGGGGTCGCCTGGATTGATCACGTTCGGCAGATTTGGCGAAGGGTTGGCGACATACGCCGGATTGGGCATAAAGGTGTGGCCTCTGAGCGATCCGACCAGAAAATCGTAGCGGAAGGGCCCGGTAAGCCGGGAGAGCAACGGAATGTGGAGCGGTTCGATGCGATTGATGCGGAAGGAATAGATGTTTTCGGCGTTGTTGGAATAGGCCATGCCGCCGCCCAGCCCAGGGCCCAGCCAGTCGTCCTGTTTGCCGAAGGATATCTCGTGGTTGAGGAGGTGAGCGGAGACGTAAGCTTCGATCACCCGCCCAGCGGTGGTTGTGGCGATCGGCCCCATGGGAATGGTGGCCTGGTCGTATGGAAGCCCGGAGGCGGTGTTGAGGAAGGTCGTGCCGTCAACCGTGCTGAGCGCCTGGGCCAGTGTTTGGGAGTAGCCGGCAGCAGAGGGCGCGCCTTGGAACTCGCCGCGCACATAGAAAGTGAACCGGCCGGCAGTGGCATAGCCGCTGGCGCCGGAGTAGTTGTTGAAGCCGTTCTCGTAGGGACGGCCGTAGTCGTTGATGATAGTAGAGCCGAGATGAAAGCTGTCGCGCAGAGGCGTACCGCTGATGGCGCGCGCAACGGAGTAGACCGACTCGACGCGGGAGTTGCCCTGGTGCGCCAGGCAGGGACCCTGGATGTCGAAGCGCAGTTCATGCATCAGTGCGTAGTAAATATACTGAGCCTCGTCGGTGGCCGGTCCGGCATCCGCGTCCTCGATGAGGGCGCCGGCCTCCTCGACCATGTGGCTCACGCTGGCGCGGGTCCACGGGCGCATGCCGAGAAAGACATCGTCCACAAATCCGAGCGAGTAAAGGCGCAGCACGGCCGGGTAAACCCAGCTATCGACCGGAATGTAGGGGGAACCTAGCTTGGAGGGCTCGCAAACCTGAGCCGGATGACCAGGATTGCTTCCCATCTGTCCCGCACCCTGGGATGCAGCAACCTCGGGCACCCCAGGCTGTTCAGCCGCGATTGGGTTGGTGGTCGTCAGAAGAAGTCCTGCCAACACGGTTGCGCATTGGATAATAGGAACTATGGCCGCATATCTGTTCATACCCATCTCTCTTATTCACCCGTTCCTGATCGCTCGATGAACGAACCCCGTGGAACAAGCTATTTTAGTCTCGTCGGCAGCGCTGAAGGGTCGGGAGTCGCATGGCAGACGGAGTAGGCGAAGTTGGATGCAGACGGCGTACAACTACGGCGACTTGGGAGGGAAAGCCCTCGCATCGCAACCAGGAGACCATTAACGACTGCGGACACAGACTACGCCAACGACCAAGCCACATTCCAGCACCAATACTGCTCTTCACGCCCGGTTGGCGACGTACCACTCATAGGCCAGTTTCATGCCGGACTCGAAATCGGTCTGTGCCGTCCATCCCAAGGCGCTTAAGCGGCTTACATCCAAGACCTTGCGCGGCATGCCGTCGGGTTTGGAGGTATTGAAGGTAAACGTCCCCTGCCAGCCGATTACCTTGGCAATGCTTTCGGCAAGTTCGAGGATGCTGATGTCGTATCCGGTGCCGACATTCAGAAACAGTTCATCGGAATAGTTTTTCATCACAAAGACGCACGCGTCCGCCAGATCCTCCGAGAAAAGAAACTCGCGCTTCGGCTTGCCAGTGCCCCACAACTCAACCGTGGGGCGATTGGCCACCTTGGCGGCATGAATCTTCATGATCAGCGCAGCGACCACATGACCGCCCTCGGCATCATACCGATCTCCAGGACCGTAGAGATTAGTCGGCATCACGGATACGAAATCACATCCGTATTGACGCCGATAGGCCTGACAGAGCTTGATGCCTGCGATTTTGGCTATGGCATACCATTCATTAGTTGGTTCTAAGGCCCCGGTCATGAGCGCCTCTTCCCGCATGGGCTGCTCGGCCATGCGCGGATAGATGCAGGAAGAACCGAGAAACAGCAACTTCTTGACACCCGTGGTGCGCGCCGCGTGGATAACATTGGTTTCAATTACCAGGTTTTCATACAGGAACTCGGCTGGACGCAGCGTATTGGCCAGGATGCCGCCCACGGTCGCGGCGGCAAGGAAAATCACATCAATCTTCCTGGTCGCCATCCACGCTTCCACGTCCGCCTGACGCAAAAGATTGAGTTCACTCCGCGTTGCCGTGATGAGTTCACAATCCTCACTGGCAAGACGCCTGGCAATTGCCGAACCTGCCATGCCGCGATGTCCGGCCACCCACACGCGGCGGCCTGTCAAATCAAATTCAGTCATTGCCAATCCCTCGCATCCGAGACTCCTCGGCAACCACTTTCAGGTCTGAGGCCAACATGTCGGAGACCAATTCGGGGAAGCTGACCGTGTGCTTCCATCCCAGAACGCGTCGCGCCTTGGACGGGTCGCCCAAGAGCAGATCCACCTCGGTGGGACGGAAGTAGCGGCTGTCGATCTTGACCAGCGTGTCGCCGCTTGCGGTGTCGATGCCGACTTCGTCTATGCCGCTTCCCTTCCACTCGATGATGCGGCCCACCTTGGAGAAGGCCAGTTCGATGAACTCGCGCACGCTGTGCGTTTCGCCCGTGGCCAAAACGTAATCATCCGGGGCGTCCTGCTGCAGGATGCGCCACATGCCTTCCACATAATCGCGGGCATGGCCCCAGTCCCGCTTGGAATCCAGGTTGCCGATATAGAGGGTCTTCTGCACACCTAGGTGAATGCCGGCTACCGCACGCGTGATCTTGCGGGTGACAAAGGTTTCGCCGCGAATCGGGCTTTCATGGTTGAACAGGATGCCGTTCGAGGCGTGCAGGCCATAGGCCTCGCGGTAGTTGACGGTGATCCAGAAGGCGTAGAGCTTGGCGACCGCGTACGGACTGCGCGGGTAGAAGGGCGTGGTTTCCTTTTGCGGCGTTTCCTGCACCTTGCCATAAAGCTCGGAGGTCGAAGCCTGGTAGAAGCGCGTCTTTTTGTCCAGGCCCAGAATGCGGATCGCATCGAGAATGCGCAGTGCGCCAGTGGCATCCGCGTTGGCCGTATATTCCGGGGTTTCGAAACTGACCTGCACATGGCTCTGCGCGGCCAGGTTGTAGATTTCGTCCGGCTGCACGGCCTGGATGATGCGGATCAGGTTAGTGGAATCCGTCATATCGCCGTAATGGAGTTGAAAGTGGTGATCCGGAATATGGGGATCCTCATAAATATGATCAATACGCGCCGTGTTGAAGGAGGAAGAACGGCGCTTGATGCCATGCACAAGGTATCCCTTCGATAGCAAGAGATCCGCCAAATAAGCGCCATCCTGCCCAGTAATGCCCGTAATTAAAGCTATTTTCCGCATCAATGTGTCCTCGCTGAAACTGCTGGAATTGAAAAGTTCAGGACTCTTCTGAAGATTCACCCGCCTGTAATGTTTGTGCCACCCCCCACCTGGCAAAGGCGCAGGCAGAGTGGCACAAGCTCAAGCATGTTCTCTACTGGAATGGATGCCGGGAATCAGGCCTATCGCGCCGCAGACCTGGCGATTTCAAGAACGTTTTCGATTACATAATCGATTTGACTCTCGGTCATTCCCGGGAAAATTGGCAAGGATAGATACCGCTGGTACTGCTTGCTGGCCACGGGAAAATCCTCCTCGCGGTATCCATACGTGTTTTTGTAGTACGGGTGCATATGCAGCGGGATGAAGTGGACACTGGTACCAACCCCGCGCTCTTTGAGCTTCTCGATCATCTCGGAGCGGGTAATGGAGAGTTCTTCCAGGTTCAGGCGCAGTACATACAGATGCCACGCTGAATCACAGCCATCGCTCACCGTGGGAACCTGCAGCGCCCGCTCCGGTGCAAAAGCCTCTGAATAGCGGTGGGCAATCTTTGCGTGTGCGTCGCGCATCTGATCGCACTTTCCCAATTGCACGATGCCAATGGCGGACTGAATGTCCGTCAAATTGTATTTGAATCCGGAGTCCAAGACTTCGTAGAACCATGAACCTGCGGCGCTGTACCGCTTCCATGCGTCCCTGCCAATGCCATGGAGCCGCATCATGCGCATGCGCGTCGCCAGCTCGTCGTTGTCTGTCGTGATCATGCCGCCTTCCCCTGTGGTCAGGGTCTTCGTGGCATAGAAGCTAAATGCCGTCAATTCACTGATTGCTCCTATACGAACGCCATGGTAGGACGCTGGCAGAGCGTGGGCTGCATCCTCGATTACGCGTAAACCGTGCCGCTTGGCCATATCCCGGATCACATCCATATCGCAGGGTTGGCCGGCATAATGCACGGGAATCACAGCGCGGGTCTTCTCTGTAATCCGGCGTTCCGCGTCAACGGGGTCAATGCAAAGAGTCTTCGCATCGACGTCGACCAGAACCGGCTTCGCCTTGAAATAGCAGACGACTTCCGCGGTTGACGTGAAGGTGGTCGTCGGCACCAGCACTTCGTCTCCCTGCTTGAGGCCAATGGCATCCAGAGCCAGATGAAGCGCCGCAGTGCACGAACTGACGCCTACGGCATGCTTTGCGCCTACATAGGCCGCGAACTGCTTCTCAAATTCGATCGTCTTCGGCCCCATGGTGAGCCACCCGGAGCGGATTACTTCGGCAGCTGCTTGTGCCTCTTCCTCCCCAACATCGGCATGATGAAACGGAATGATTTGTTCTTGCATCTTCGTCATTAACTCATTGCCTCCTGAACTTTTGAAACTTATAAAAAGAACGTTACAGATGGAACAGCGCTGACCACGGTTCGCAAAGGTCAGGATGCAACAACGATGTCCTCGTCCGGCTCCAGCTGAATACTCTCAATGATCGCTGCGGATTCCTGTGGACCAATATTTATGAGCATGTCGACGATCGATAAATACGGGATGAACGGCTCGCAACGCTGCTTGTATTCCGGATGTGTAAACCGAAGGAATTCAATCTTGATGCCGCTTTCGACAAATGCGCCGACGTTTGTGTAATCTCGGGCGCGCTCCCCTGAAAGATAAACCGGGCTGCCCAAGCTGCGCGCGAACGCCAGAGGTCTAGTGTACTTGTCGCCATGAATATCGAACTCGTGGGCGTACCGATAGGAGGCGCTAAGGCCTAGATGACGGGCCAACGCCATGGTCAATCCGGCTGTGAGATCTACGAGGCGCGTGTGGCGCTTGGAGTAGACATCCATCAGCACATCCAGCGTCGGCTCCAGAAATGGCGCACGCTTATACCAGGCGCGTAGCTTGCTCACATGATCGACATAAAAGCCAGGGTCGGCGACTTTCATATCCAGGATGGCAGTTTCGCGGTTGTGCTTGGCCACTGGCACCGTCAGCATGACAGCCTCACGCTTGATTGGATCCAAAACGCGGTTCCGGTTTTGCCAACTGTGGCGTACGAACTGCGTGTCGTCATAGAAAACGTAAGTATCCGATAAAGCGATGGCCTTGAATATCCCTACCCATGGCAGGTAGGTGGGCTGGGTCATAAACAGCACGGCGAGTTTTTCGCTGGTGTCGATGTTCATAAGTAAACCGTTCTCCAATAGATTCGGTGCTTTTAAATGCGTGCCGCTAAAGGAGGCGAAAGCTCTGTTACTGATGTTTCCTGCCCTGATGGATCCAGTTGGACGATGGCAGGCTATTTCCAGTAGTTTGTCCCATTCCTTGGGATTACGGCTGTAACCCAGAATCGCAGCCTTGTCCTTATTCACTATCTATACCATAATTCCGTGTTCCTGTAGTCTTGGGACTTGTTAATAACTCCGTGAGCCAGGAATCATCTCAAAACAGATCGCGTCAGGTTGCCTAGAAGCGATCCTTAGAGAGATAGTAAGTGTTTGCGATCCCCTGTTAATCCCTGAATCGTTGGCGCGGGAGTTCAGTTCACATTGCACTTCGGTGATGACCGACTTGCGCATTTGTTACTCGACTGGGACATCTTTGAATTCGTCGAAGAGAATCGCAAAGAGAATCCGGTCGACAAACTTCCCGTCGGCAAAGGCAGCTTGTCTGCAGACTCCCTCCTGCGTAAATCCAAGCCTCTTATACAACCGGATGGCAGGTTCATTGCTCGTGTCGACGTGCAGAAATATGCGGTTCAACCCAAGGGTAAGGAATCCAAACCGCAACAGCAGCCGGGAGGCCTCATCAGCGATTCCCTTCCCCCTTGCTGAGCCATCGCCGATGTATATCCAGAACTCCGCACTGCGTGCCCGCCAATTGATGCCCCGCACCCCGATCAAGCCGACGGGCTTTGCCTGGGCTCCGGCGCCCATTCCTATCACGAAGATTCGCTGGGAGCGATCCGCCATTGAGGCTTCATACCAACGCCCATGCTCGAAGTCTGAAACCGGCCCCTCGGTCCCAGTGCCGCATCGCACCGCTTCATCATTGATCCAAGTGCGGCTGATCGAAAGTAGGGACGCATCGAACGGCAGTAACGTGGCAATCGTTCCCTTGATCATCGTATTTCTCCTTCGGAAAGGTGGCTGGCGCCGTGTTTGGCTTTCCGATTTACGCCCCGTCTCTGAAGTACCATGGGGATGGTCTGCGCAATCACTTTCAGGTCCATCCAAAATGTCCAGTTCTCCGCGTAATACGCATCGAGATCCCGCCGCACATTTACGGGCACCTCATTGCGGCCCTGAATGGCCGCTAGCCCAGTCATGCCCGGGCGCACTTTCAAGCGCGCAAACTGGCTTTTCGTATAGCTGGCAGGCCCTTCCGGCAGTTCCGGCCGCGGCCCCACAAGGCTCATTTCGCCGCGCAGAACATTCACGAGTTGCGGAAGTTCATCGCAACTCGTCTTGCGCAGAAACCCGCCGATCTTCGTAACCCGCGGATCGTCCTCCGCATTGAAGGTGCTGTTATCGGCATTGCGAAGGTCCGGCGCATTCTGCCTCATGGTTCGAAATTTCAGCATCTCGAAATTGCGCCCGTCCTTCCCAACGCGCATCTGCCGAAAAATCGCCGTTCCCTCGGAGGTCAGGCGGATCGCAATCGCAATCAGTAATAGAAGAGGCGCCGTCATTATAAGCAATACGGCCGAGAGACTCACATCCATGCATCGTTTCAGTATGAATCGATTCATCCTCTTCTCCCGTTTCGCAATAGGTTTGACGTATAGGAACGCACTTAAGCACCGTCTATCTGGCGAATAAGGTCAGAGAACTGCAGATAGGCCCGTTCCAGCGTGTAATACTTCTCAAAATACTGCCTCGCATTTCGGCCCATCTGGCGCGCAGTCTCTGGCTCGCGTTTCAGTCGCAGAATTGCCTCCGCAATGGCTTGAGCGTCTCCTGGAGATACCACGATGCCCGCCTCAGCATCCATGACTGTCCGAGCGACGGCCGACTCTGCATTCGCTGCACAAATGACCGGACGAGCAGCGGCAAGATAGCTAATGAGCTTTGAAGGGACACTCGAGTCCGAGGAGTCCGGGCGCATGGTCAACAGCGCCACATCGCAGGAGGCTTGGACTTCAGGCACACGCTCGCTTGGTTGAAAAGGTAGGAAGCGGATATTCTTTAGTCTCAGACTCGACGATTCATCGAGCATCGCCTGTTTTAGGCCGCCTTCGCCGACGCAGAGGAGCAGGACATCTATCTCTCCCTGTATGATTCGAGCAACATCGACCAGGACGTCCACCCCACTGACAGTGCCCAACGTGCCTGCAAACAGAGCGACGAAAGCGTTGTTGGGGATGCACTGCGAGTGACGCCATTTGCTTTCTCCGTGCCACACGCCAAAAGCCGATTCGTCGATCCAATTGGGGATGACAGTGAGGCGGTCGTCGGGCAACCTTCGGGTTTCGGCGAGCAGTTTCCGCATCGTCTCGGAAATCACAATCACTCTTGCGCTATGCGAGCAGAGATAACGGTCCCACCAACGGCACGCACTGGTAATGATCCCCGCAGATCTGAAGATTCCGGCATCTTCTGCCGCTTCCGGATATACGTCCTGGACATAATACAGATAGGGAATTCCCCACCAGCGAGCAAGAGTTGTGCAGAACGAAGCGGCAAACAATGGCCACGTTTCTGTGATCATGACATCGGGGCGCTTTTCTCGCCAGACTGCAAGCGCACCAGAAATTCCAAACGTAATGTTCTCGAGTATGCGGTTCGCGCTCCGGCGCCGCTTACCGATAAGCCAGTTGGCACAGTGTACCACCGTGTATCCCTCACTTGTCACCGTGCGGCTAAACAACCGTTTCTTGTATCCAGGGTAGATAACTCCCTCTGGACGGTTCGGGATGGGCACGACCATGGTCACATCATGACCGTCTTGTGCCAGCCGTGTTGCCAATTGATGCGCCATTACGCCGGCTGGAGCAGGCTCAGGGGGGAACACTGCACAAATAAATGTGATCTTCATATTAGTCGGCTAGTTTACTCTTCCCTTTCATTGCAGTCTCTTCTTCAGCCGCTGTGGCGTCGGGTCCAATTGTCCGGCGTTTTAGCAGCCTGGCAGGGTTGCCTCCAACAATGGTGTACGGCTCCACATTTCGAAAAACTGCGGTACGCGCCCCGACAACTGCGCCCTCGCCGATCTGTACGCCCATGCCAATGAAGCAGTCCGCCGCGACCCAGGCACCCGGATAAAGCTTGATTGGGGCGCCTATCAGTGTAAGGCCGGCACTCTCATAGTCGTGCGAGGCAGTGCAAAGATGCGAGTTTTGGGAGACAAACGAGCGGTTCATCAATTCAACAGCCTGTACGTTATAGCAAATGACATGCGGGCCGAGAGAGGTTCCGGAGCCCATGTAGAGATTCCAGGGCGCCCATACTCGGCAACTCGAATAGACTCTTGCGTCTTTCGCGATGTGCGCCCCGAATAATCTAAGAAGCATTCGCCGAAGAACGTGAAAGGGTACCGGCGAAAAGCGGAACAGGCACCAGTACACGATCGCCCAACACAAGCGAGCAAGCCGGTTACGCCTGGTAATGATCATATCTTCTGGCATTTGGATCTACCTCGAAAGAACATCGTGGCAATAAGGTCTTTTGAGAGCGATGTTTAGAATGCCATCTGCAAGATCAGATGACGGGGATGAAATCATAGTCGGACACAGGCCGGCATCTTCGTCTTGCCAATTACCCAATCGTAGACGCCGACCAGCTCACGCGCCACTCTCTGCATAGAGAAATGCTTTTCAGCGAACAATCGCCCTGATTGTCCCAGCAATTGGCTTTGCGTTTCGGGCATAGCAAATATCTTTTGAAGTGCAGTTTCAACCCCATGCGGAGAGGGTGTCATCTCGATCGCCGCTTCTTGCGCATATGCCGCCTGAAGGTTACATTGAGAAGACATTGCTACCGGCAATCCATGAGCCCATGCCTCAAGTATCGTCATCGGCAGCCCTTCGCTGTACGAAGGAAGAACAAACCAGTCGCTAGATTCGTAGGCTTCTTCCTTGGCGATGCCGTACAGCGGGCCAGCAAAAAACACAGATTTCTCCAGCGCATTGTCTCTGACGTATTCTCGAAGTCCCTGTTCGTGGCCTCCGTCGTCCCAACCGGCTATAACTAACGACCATTCATGTTGCGAATCTGCTTTCCTGTCGAGGGCAAGTTTGAACCCTTCCAAGAGTGGCAAGAGACCCTTTTTTGGGTGTATTCGACCCAAAAAAAGTAGTGCTTTCCCTGTACACCCAAATTGTTCTGCCCATCTTCTGCTCCGCTTAGGCCGGCCCGGCAGAATGTCTATGCCGTTCGGTACTAACGCGACTGGATTACGGTAACCCAAGCGCCTAATACAGGTAAGCTCCTGTTCGGTTAACGCATGAATACAAGCTGCATCCCTGATATGGGCATCCGCGTATGCCCACATGGCTACTCTCTTCTTCATCCTGGACCGCGCCAAGGCCCAATCGTCTAACGTGCCGTGAACTGTCGTAATGTACGGTCTGTTCCATCTGCGAGCCCACGACCTGCATGTAATCGATGGGTACATCCAAGCTCCATGGCAGTGCAGCAGATCGCCGTCATATTCATACAGGGCCTTTCGTAATCCTGGCGCGTACCCGAATCTAGGCAAAACCTTGACGTCAATGGCGACCCATGACGCTGAAGAGTATGGTTCGCGGGGCATTCCTGGGTCTCTGAGCCCAAATACCCGAACATCACATAACGACTCAATTGCCGCGACCTGCGTCCGCACCACCTCGAAGACCCCACCGCCTAATGGCGAGAGATAACCGGTTACTACGCCGACGCGTGTTCTGGAGGTGCCACAATCTGTAAAGCTGTTCTCAGTCATTTCCCATCCCAGCCGGAGCGGGCTGTTCTTCAAGTCTGAATAGGCGGATTATCAGCGGGAAGATGTTCTCAGGCGAAAACTCATCTGCGCGCGTGTAGACAGCAGTGGACATGGCTTCGGCCCGCTCCGACTCAAGTAGCGCCTCAAGCGCATCCACAATAGATTTGGCATCCCTGGTCGCTCTCCAATCTTGCGGCTCTCGTGCACCAGCAACTGTTCATCTTCAGAGACTTATGGACGTGGCTCAACAATCCGCTGAAGGGACCTCCCGCTGCAAGGCAACTGGCCGAGCAGTTATACCCATGCCGCTGATTCGGTAGCTGCGATCTGGACAGCAGAAGAAATGCAAACATAGCCTAACCCAAAAGACTCGGGCGCTATCGACGGAACCAGCTTAATCACGGTCGCGCCGTCAAGTGGCTTTTCGTTTCCACCAGCGTTATCAGGCATGACCGTTCACCAAACCTTTTGAAGAGCGGCGCCGGTCGACCAGTTCCTGAAGACTTGCCAGAATGCGCTTGGCACAGGCCTCTGGAGCATATTCAGCCGCAATCGTTACCGCTGCTTCTCCCATCTCATTCAACCGCTTTAATGACAGCGCACACACCTCCTGCATTCTCTCGGCCAGTTCCGCCGTGTCTTCCGCCTTGAAGGTCCAGCCTGTCTCCCCAGTCGCCAGATCAAGCGCACAGCCGCACCGATCCGACACAATGATCGGGAGGCCTGTGCATAAAGCCTCATTTGCCACCAGACCCCACGGCTCGGACAGGCTCGGCAACACAAGACAATCCGATTCCGCCAAGGTTATGCTTACTTCGTTCTGAGTCTTCGACCCTGCAAACACAACAGACTGACTCAATCCAAGCTCACGCGTTTTGTGTTTTAGCAATGCCTCGTCTGGCCCGTATCCTACCAGCACAAGTTCAGCCCTGCTTTTGTCCCGCACGATGCGGAATGCATCAAGCAGCCGAGGCAAGTTCTTCTCCGGCGAGAATCTGCCCACATAGACAAATCGGCGAAATTCAGAATGGAATTCTGCTCTTCGTTTCGAAAATATGCCCATATCCACTGTGGCCCTTTTTTCAATAATCGCCGACGGCGTCATCCCAAGGTTTTCTAGGTAGGCTAGATTAGATTTCCCGTAAACATGGCCGACATCGCATCCGCGCACAAATACCTTCTTAATCCATTCCTTTGCAAGGTGTCGCGAATGATCGAACAAGTTAGACTCAAACCAAAGCACAACGGGTTTGTGGTGAAGTTTTGCCCAAGCCAGCACCGACCACGAATACAAATCCGAATAGCCACTGATGATCACTACATCCGGACGACATTGGCCGACCTCTTTCACTGCTTGCAGCGCAGTCCGAATCTGGGGCAACGACTGAAAACTTCCATCCCACAGAAAGTGCGATTTATAGTCCTCCCCAGATGGCTGAAGCGAAGCCGTCCGCAAATTGCTGGACCGCGCCGCAAAAACAACATCCACCTCTGCGCCCAGCCCTGCAATGGTAGTAAAAAGAAGGTGTTTGTAATGGATCGGATGATTATGTATGACTGTTATACGCATGGTCACCCTACTCTCCTTCTTGCAACCGGCAGAACATAATTTGGCTGGAGACGCCTGACATAGGCGCGCTTTCCCGACAACAGCGCACTGATCGCACCCCAGCTAAGTAGTGGTAGATAACCCACGAACGGATAGCTAAAGAGCGACATCAGGCCATCGCGAAATACCTGAAGCATCGACACTAAAAAGATTAGATATATCCAGCGCGCTACCGAACTAATCCCAAGTCTGCTTACACGTTGAAACGCTGTCTGCATACCATATACATACAAAAACGGAATTATGGCGCAACCTATCCATCCGAATTGGATATAAGCGTCCCCTGTCAAATTAGGCGTCGCTCCCATTAGTCCAAGTTGCAGTCCTTCCTCATTCATTATGGGCTTATCAGGCCAGACAAAGCGTGGAATAGGGAAGTACACTAACGGTAGAAGCGTGGCGCCATAGAAGCGCACGCCGGCCTCGTCGGCAGCATTCATATAAGCGGCCTGCATGTCCAGAAACTGTGTATCTATTGATGGCTTGGCGCCAATGGAATCTTGAAAGTAATTCTGCGCTCCGGTCCAGATTGATTCCGCATCTTCTCCCGCAACGATGCCCTGCGAAACCGGCTTATAAACAAACCACAGTAGTCCGAGCAGTACGACGCAGACTGCCCACTTCATAGGAAGGGAGTGTTGCTTGCGCCTGGTTTGGTATATCATGAAGGCCATAATGGTCGCGATAACAAAACTCGTCCGCGCTGAATTTATCGATATAAGGGCTATCATAAGCATAAGCAGAATAACCCTCAAACGGGTAAATCCGTGAATTGCACACTGGATAAGAGCGCCTTGAACCGCAAATCCTCCAATTATGCCCGGATAGGATGACTCGTCGAAGCGCCCAATGTCCATCGCTGAAATATCAGCCCCCCGGGCTCTGGCAGCCGTAGTGACGGCGCTAAACGCAATCAGGGCGTAGGTTCCAATTGTCAGGCAAAGTATAGATATCACTTCTCCCACACGGGGGTTCAACTGGCTCCATCTACTCTCGATGGAGTTGCTGACCTTATTCCCAGAATTCTTGTACGCGACAAAGAGGGTTGCGCCGACAACCGCCAAAAGGCTAATGTCTGAGGCGATTGCGGCATTTACCAGCTCCATGTCGGATCGGGTTGCAAGTGACGGGACTCCAAGATTCAGTGTTACTAGGCGGTAGGTAACACTGTAAGCGTGAAGCGCCACCCACCAAAGGCTTGGGTTGAAAATGCTGAGCTCTGACACCTGCAGGATAAGCCACAAAGAGCCTATCAGCAAACATATGTCTACGATTAAGGCGATGCCGATGTCCATAAGTGTCTCTGATCGTTACTAAAGGCCATCTCATAAACCCCATTGAGACCCTTGCGAAGCGCCCCTCAGTGCTAACGCCTCAAGGTTTTGGGCATTTGCGGTACCATTCGGCTGCGCTCAGGGTAGGGCCAAAGCCGTGCTCTTTCACAGCAGGTTTATGAGATAACTTCTATTGTTTGTCCCGGTGGGCTGGAATCAAATCACCGTACTGCAGAAATAGCATTGTAGAGCCGGTCGCCATAAGCGTTCAGGCTGAAAGCCGCCGATCTTTTCCTCGCACTGCGAGACATTTCCTCAAGTAAAGCCGGGTCTTCTGATAGTTGGCTCAGGCGTAGTGCGATGGCCCGTGTGTCCCGTATAGGTACGATGAAGCCGTCTATTCCTTCACGTATTGCGATACCTGTATTGAGGGTTGTAATCACTGGAAGTCCTGCCGCAAGTGCTTCAAGCAGTACAAGCCCAAATCCATCACATAGCGAAGGAAACAGGAACACATCCGCCCACTGGTAATGCGATTGAATCTCGCTACGCGGAACATGGCCGACAATGCAAACATTCTCACTCAACTGAACTCTCGCGGAATCAGAAAAAGACCATGATCCAACGAGGCGAAACTCAAAGCCTTTCCCCAATTGTTTCGCAGCTTCGCATGTATACTGAGCCCCCTTCTGCAATCTTACCTCGCCGACAGTCAACACACGAAGAGGCCCCGTGTGCTTTTCACGCTCGATTTCCCCAAAAAGACCGCCTACGCCATAGGGCACTGTGACGAAGCGATCAGGCGAAACACCGACGCTTTCCAAACTTGCAGCCACAAACTCCGAAGGTACAACGATCCTATCCGCAAGATCCCACTCTCTTCTCTGGCGGGCAGCGTATGCCTTAAGTTCATCTTGGCAAGGTGCAAATGGCTCCCAATCTGGATATCTCTCTCGCTCATCCCTCATGATGCTCTGCTCAACCTCACTGGCAGCAGCCGGCTGCTCAACCACAGTTTTCAAACCAGCCTCACGTGCGGCTTCAAGGATCTCAAGACCAGCGCCCGAAAAAGTGTATACATGGGTTGCTCCCCCAAACCCTTTCCTGGCACATAACTCCCCAAACTTCTTTCCTATCTGAAGATTCACTCTAATTCGCTCCGCTTCGGTTCTGCACCTGGACAGATACCATTGGTACTCGATTCCCAATCTCGGATACATCACGATCTTCTGCTTGGGAATGTCAAACGTATCTCTCCCTAGTAGCCTCTTCAGCAAGGCAGGACGAAATGAAAGTGGAGTAGCTCGAAGGAGTTTAGGCCATCCTTTCGTAGCGCAAATATCTGTAAAAATGGACTGTAGCGCACCCTTGCGCTCGAATGACCGTGCTGCGCCGTAATGTAGGCGCGCTCCTAATTGGCACACGCATACGCGAATTCCGTTGTTATTCATAAAGACTGATCCAAAACAAGACCCTTCCCAATTCTTCGAAAAACCAAGTTGCTAACCCCATCTCGTTCTATCGTTGTCAGCCAGCAGAACCACGTTGCCGCGCAAGTCACGAGAGCGGTGCCGCTTAAGGCTATGCCGATGTCCATAAGTGTCTCTACGACAGGTGCTCTGATTTATCGTCCGAATTACATGCATCTCGCAAGTTTGCTCGAAACTTATCCCAGGTTTGACTTTCGGCTAGGTTTCTCGCAGAGCTTCTCAATTTCCTCAGACGAGATATATTTGTTAACCAGTAATCTAACCGGGAGGTCAAGCCGTTCCAATCGCCAGCAGTAAAAACGAACTGCTCATCCCATCCCTTCAATAAATCGGGGCCAGCTGTCGCATCGCTGCAAAGGATAGGCGTACCACACGAAAGCGCTTCAAGGAGTACAATGCCGAACCCCTCGGCAATAGAAGGAAGCACCAGGAGATCGGACCTATTCATCAATTCAACCAATTCTGCTAACGCAAGTCGTTCGTGCCAGATGACAGGTCCTCCCGAGCGGATTTCTCGCATGCTTCCACTGGAACCAGACGCAATATGTAGTTCGGCTTGATGATTATCCAATCGTTCCCACACATCCAGCAGGTTCCAGAATCCTTTTCGGGAAGTGTGTTGACCTACAAACAGCACTTTCGGCTTACTTGACGGGGAAGCAACATCATTCCTGAAGACGAGAGAATCAACTCCGTATGGAACAACACGGATACTCTCAGGTCTTACCCCGACTTGGAGAAGAGATTTTCGAGTAAAGCTCGACGCTGCAACCACGATGTCTGCATCCAGCGATTCCTGTCCCCAACGGTTCAGAAAATCGTCTGTGGCCTCCATTTCACTTTCACATTGAAAACCGTCGCCAGCATTCTGTTCGCGTTCCTGTGAGCGGTAGAGTTCGCGCAGGAACCAGGGATGCGGATGGATCTGAAACAGCACCTTTTTTGTAGACTTTGAGAGATGAGGGAAGGCCGCCCAGCCGTTGTAGCTTGTGATCAGCAGACTCGATCCGCTGTCTGAGGCGACTCGCGCAGCATATTCACCCACAAGTCGGTCTAGCTCCCAAGTCATCCTAACAGACCTGAAAGCCTGAATTATAGATCCTCTCAATTTCAGATCCTTGACGATGCTTGATGGCAATTCTTTGCGGTATCTCCTTGCCAAATTGGAGCGAAGACGTGGCGGAGCGTGTTCCAAAAAGGCTCCTATGATAGGGGAATCCAGTGGGCTATACCAGTCCGTGACAAACCTATGGAGTTGTCCAACCTCGTGAAAGGCGATCGGCAACTGATACCGGTCACGCGCGCCGCAATGCGCCACAACCCAGTGAGGCGTTGCTCCAATGTTATCTTGCATCGATTCCAAACCTCCAACAAGAGCCGCTGGACCAGTTCTTGGCAGCTGCTGTACCTGCGGCGTTCTGGTGCTGTGAAATATGCATTGACAATTTCTTTAAGCAGCGACTCTTTCGGCGAAGCTCAACAGAGTGCTACTAAGCCTCTTCTTTTCTGCACGATTAAGCCAGCAGAACCACGCTGTTGTGCATACCGCAAGAGCTGTACCACTTGATACGACAATGGATCGAGGAATCACAGTCTCAATTGGCATCAAGAAAAATGACCAGGCCGTCAACGATGCAACTCCAATAAGGAGGAAGACTCTTGTCCAAAGGAGAAAAGCGAAGACTTTGTAATCCTCGTTGAGCAGTTTGCAACTATCTTTGATTACGAAATGAGCACAAATGCTTAATTCCGCAAGCACGATTGACGCTGGAACAGCCACCACTCCAAAATACCGAATAGCGAACGCCGAGATTACCACGCTGGTGACCGCCGAACCTGAATACAAAAGCGAGAGGAATCGGTTTCTGTTAGCCGATTCGCTAACGCAGCTACTTGCTATCCATGGAGCTTGCAGTACAACCTGAACGGCAAACCATCGAATAAGCTGCGTGGTATCTGGAAGATGCGCGCGAGTCCACGCACTCATAATCTGCGGTCCAACAAACCACAGAGAGGCCCCAGCGGCCGTGGACATGCACGTCGTTGCAATCACGAGGCCCCGGTGGATCCTTCGCGCCAACTCTCGATTACCAGAGGCCTGCGCAACAGTCAGTTCCGGCCATGCCGCAGCCGTGAATACTCCGACGACCTGTCTGACCGAATTCGCAAGAGTCCTAACGGTTGAATATGCGACCACAAAAAGCGGTCCGAGGGTCAAAGAAATCACCAAAATCGGTCCCTGCATTGAAATCGTATTTCCAATCGTCATAACCACGAAGGAAGATCCCGTGCGCAAAAGCGGTCCAATTTCCTTTAGCGCGGTACGGCGGAAGCCCAAGGCTACGTCTGGATATTGCACGTTAATCAATGCGGCTACGAGTGCTGCCAACACGAGCGGGACGCCAAGCTGAAGAGCGGCAAGTCGCACAAAACCTGCTCCAGTAGCCAAGCCGGCCGCTGTAACAACAACCATCAATATCTGGTAGAGATTGCCCAACCACTGTGATTTGTGAAAGTCACCGATGGTTCTGTAATAGTTGAGGATTACACTACATGGGAAATACCAAACGACCTGTGCAACGAGTAGCGCCACCGCAATTCCAACTTCGTGGGAATCATGGTGAATTCCAACCCAGCTCAAGGATAGACGCGTAAATAGAACATACCCGAGGAATGTCACAAAGCTTGCAAGGCAGACGTATACAGTCAGAGCGGTATGCAGCAGCTGAACAAAACGATCAAATTCTTTTCTGCAATACCTTTGTGTAAGTTCATTGATCGCGGCGCTGGTCATTCCAAAATCGGCGCTGCTAAGATACGCGGCCAACGAAGAGATGACTAGCCACTCTCCATAACGAGCAGGTGACCAATAATGCAGGAATAGAGGAACAAGCAATAAATTCGACGCCGCTACGATTACCCTACTGGATACGGTGGCGAGTATATTCTTCGATAGTTTATTGAGCAGATTGATAAAGAGGCCTCCCTCAACAAAGAGATAAACTATTCAAAGACAAACAGATTCACGGTACCTTTACTGCTTTTGGCAATGTTACAAGTAATGCCGGCTGCTAACTTCATTGATAAGTGGGGTTTGGCGCGGGAATAGTGTTACAATTCCCACCCTTTCCATTGAAAGCGCGGCAAAACAATTAGGCATCACAATTGTTGAAGTGGCGGCTGAATCAACAAGGCTTAATCCAGAATCGAGTGTCACAAATAGAGTCTGTAGTATTGAATCCTCTCCAACTCGATAGTCCTGATAGCGTCTTAGCCCATTCTTGATCACGTGGAATGGACCGGTGATGTAAGACCGTGGTGTAGCCCTCAGTGTAATTGTTAGGAACGTATCTGTTGGCGTTGTCAAGGATCAGAAATCCACCTGGTTTAAGTTTTCGTATTGAGATGCGGATACATGTGAGTCGCATGATCCCATCTACTAGGATAAAGTCAAGAGAATTATCTGGCATTTCCGCAAGATTATTCACATAGGGATGATTATCATCAAAGGGATCATCGTTGCCGATGTGTTTTGAATCTTGGGCTAGTTGATAATCAACTTTCTCTAGAAGCTTAGCCTGCTCCAGTTTGTATCTCACACGCTCATACCATTCTGGATTATGTTCCATGCTGTGCAAAGTGCGTACTCGCTGGGCAAGCCAGACCGTTGATCTCCCTGAACCAAACTCATATCCGAGGTCGTCAGGTTTCAACAAATCCTGCAAAGCTGTGATAGCGGTTGCTGTCAGCCACGGCGCGCTCGGGTTTGCAGTTTGAAAGCGTATCTGAGCTAGTCTCTTGACAAAATATGGCGGGTAAAATGTTTTTACGTTCATTAGATCCTCCGAAACCGATAGTAACGGTCCCCTATATGCGCTCCACCAGTTCCGGCTGGGCTCCATGAATTAGCGCGTCACGAATCCCAAGCGCGGCGCCCCAGAGGCGCTCATATCGCTCTGCCCGACTTGCGCCATGGCGAACGACAACGATACCAAGAACATTGGCTAGATCTCCTAATAAAGCATGGCGCCATAAATCGTCGCTGACGCTGCCGAGGTTAGAATCCCCTGACTGTTGGTCATAACCGCTTTGAATGTGCTCGTTGGCACGTACAGCACATCGGTGGCGCGCAGTTGCATATCGGCGCTCTTCCCGTTAGCGATTTTCTTGTAGGGCAACGCTATATACACCACTGTTCCGTCAGCATTGCGGCGCAGAAGATAGATGGTGCTCGTCGACGCTGTGGTTGAAGTCCCACTCGCCAGCGAGATGGCCTGCAAAACGTTTAGTGTGCCCTCTTCCTGCATCACAAACCCACCAGGCCTATTTACGGCGCCGAGCACATAAACGATGCCTGCCCGCTTCACCTGCACAGTGTCGCCTGGTTTCACGATGGTATCTCGAACCGTATCAGGGTTCGTTGCTTTCGAATAGTGCACCAGAACTGGGTCGACCCCGGCATTGCTGTGCGTGATCAGAACTTCGTTGCCTGCCGTGATTGTGGTTCCTCCGGCAAGCGCCAAAACATCTACTAACGAGTGCGGTATCAGCAGGGAATATTTGCCGGGGCTGGCCACTTCGCCAATAATCGTCACTTGAGGCGCGGTATACTCCTGAATAGACAAATCGACCTGCGGGTCCTTTAGGATTCGATCATCTAAGAGCTTTCTTCTGATTTGACCTCTTGCCTCAGTAACAGTTTCATCGGCGACGTGCAGTGTCCCTAAAACAGGCAAAAAGATGTCGCCTTGCTCATCTACGCGAAAGGTTCCTACAAAATCAGAATCGTCGAGAACATTCAGACTCAAGAGAAATCCGGGAGCCAGTTTCAACTGAGAGAAGTCTGCAGGCACCACCGAAAGGCCTGAATTACGCATTGCACCTTGAGCATCTGGGCGGCTTCGATTCGCAGTCGCGCCGCTCGCGGAAGCTATCCTTTGCTGCATATCCATCTGGGCAACGCCGGCTTCCGCAAAGACAATGAGAAGCGCGGACGTAACGAGCATTGCGTTGAGACATTTATGTGTCATGCGACTCCTTCTCCTCATGATAAGAACTATAGTTATCGTACTTGTACCCATACCCATACTCATACCCGGCCACGCTTCTGGTCATCCGATTCACCACGAAGCCAATCACGGGCATCCCATTGCGCTCGATGATATCGGCGGCGCGAGCGAGTTGCGGCCGGGTTACAACGCCTGCCTCAGCAACCCAAACGGTAGCGTCTGACTTCATCGAGATTGAAACAGCGTCCGTGACCAGCAGCGCCGGTGGACTGTCGATCAGGACAATGTCGTAGCGCGAGCGGAGTTGCTGCAGCAGTTCGTCGAACGCCGTTGACCCCACTATCTCGGACGGCATGGGCGGATGCGGCCCTGCTGGCAAGACATCCAGCGTAGGAACCTGTACTCCGCGAAGAATCGCCTCATCGCTGGTATGTGTGCCAGCCAGCACGTTGCTGAGCCCAACCTTGTTGGCAATATCGAAAGCATGTTTTATCCTCGGCCGGCGCATGTCGGCCTCAACAATGATCACCTTCTTGTCATGCTGTGCGAAGGCTACGGCCAAATTCGACGTCACGGTCGTCTTGCCTTCTCCGGGGATGCAACTGGTAACCAGGATGACTTTCGGACCCCCTCCGGGGCGGGAAAGCATGATGGAGGTGCGAAGTGCCCGGAATGCCTCCGAGGCTGCAGATTTGGGGTGAGCCAGCATCCAGGCGGAATCCTGAGCAGGAGGATTCTCCGTAACCTCCTTGTTTCTTTCCTTCCGTCGTCGCGACCCATACGCTTTTTCCGACTCCTCGAAACTCGGGATGACGCCGATCACTGGAATTCCGGTAATCTCTTCCACCTCCAGAGGACCTCTTAGCGTCCGGTCAAAGCTATCCGCCATATATGCCGCTGCGAGCCCAACGAATATCCCAAACAGCATACCCAGCGCCAGATTAGATCCGCGCTTCGGACGGACAGGAACAGCTAGCGAGCGGGCGGGATCGATAATGGTGATGTTCGTGGCTTTTATGCCCGCGGAAACGTTCGCTTCCTGTAGCTTGGTGTAGAGATCCTCATACAGTCTCTTGCGCGAGTAGGCTTCCTGGCTCAACACCGCAAACTGAACCGCCTTTTCATTGAGATTGCTCGCCGCTGCCTGCTGCTCGTCGAACCGCCGGCGAATCTCATCTTCGGTCTGCTTCGCCAACTGGAAATCGGCTTGCGCGCGCCTGGTGATTTGTTGCAATTCAAGCTGGATTTGCTCGTCCAGCGCGCCTATTTGGGTTTGTATCTCCTTCAGGTGGCGGTTGTTCGCCCCGTATGCCGTGGAAGCTTCGGCAAGATTGATCTTCAACTGGCTCTTTTGCTGCCGTAGCTCCTGAAGGTTTGAAATTCCTCCGCCCTGCGTGAGCACCATCGAGTTACCTTGAACTGCCAGCGGATCGCTTCCAAGGCCGGCAACCACATCCTCATTCTTCGTTTGCGCGAGATGGTAGATTGCCTCCTTTTCAATGCGATTCGCTTCAGCCGCCGTCAACTCGGCATTCAGCGCGTCAAGCTTTTGAATAACGACACTGTGGATTCCGCCGCCGCCTGTTGATCCGCCTTCGGAAGCTGCCGGCGTCATCATGTCCAGGCTGAGAATCCCAGACTCTTTTTCAAAATCAGTAAGCTTCTTTTCCGAATCCTCAACGTTAGACTTGAGATCCGACAACTGCTTCGTAAGCCAGTCCGAGGCCTCGCTGGTCGCGTCGTAATGGCTCTGGAGGTATTGAGTTTTGTAGCTGTCGATGATCGCATTCGCGATCTGCGCAGCCTGTCTCGCATCGTGACTCTCAAAGGTGACCTGAATCAATCGGGTTCCACGAACCGGATTGACCTTCAAATGGCTCTCAAAGACTCCCAACAACCGCCCCCGCGTCTGTGGCGCTTCATCGAGCGGCAAGCCCTTCTCTGGGTCTTTGGCAGCGTTTCCGCCTTCGGTGGCAAACGGTGCCTGCGAGGCCAGCCCAAGCCGCTGAATGACTGCCAGGGCCAGCGAGTCGCCTTTGAGGATCGAGGTCTCCGTTTGCAGGTCAGTTTGAAGACCTTCGCCGCCTGCAGTCAACCCCCCACCCAATGTGTCCCCGAGTTCCAGATCCAGTGAACCGCTGCCGCTCTTGTTCAACTCGATCGTTGCTGTCGCATCATAGGTGGGCTTCGTCAGCAACGTGGCGACAATGGCCAGCAGCACACAGATCACAATCGATCCGATGATCCACTTGTAGCGCCTCGTCAACACGCGAAGGAGATTGTGCAGCCCAGTTGCGCTGGCAGACTCATGGTGGACCGGTGATGCCGCGGAGCCCATCGGCGTTTCATCTCCCGAGTTGGAAACTACGTAATTACTCAATTGGTATCCTTCATCCTTCAATGTACTGCGACTTATTCGTTCACGGTGTCTGCCTGTTTGAGTTGGAGATTGCCGGGAATGCAGCCCCTTCCGATCACAATCTCACCTGCTGTATCCGTTCTTGCACTACGCTGCTTTGAGCCCATTAAATCATTCGAGGTGCCTGTGCGATATTGGGTGTTGGAACGCTCTCGGTGTGGCCGCCAGGAATCTGGATATTGTCTGGACATGCATAATCTGGCTTGGCAGACAAGGCGGTCTCCAGAAGCTGTGAACTGGGATTATAGTCGGGAACCAATTCCTTGAGCAGCAGCACGAGGTTGGCGACATCTTGCCCTTCAGTAATTTGTTGCAGGCGAAGCAAAAATGCTTTGACTTGCCTTACATCCCGATTGTGATTGCCAACATAGCTTCTGATCTTCGCGTGCGACGTTGGGATTAAATGTTCATCCTGCAGATTCAATTCTTCGAACATCTTTTCCCCTGGGCGAAGACCAGTATATTGAATCTCGATGTCCTGTCCAGGCTGGAGCCCCGATAGCAGAATAAGATTCTCGGCTAGCTCCGCAATCCTGACGGGTTCGCCCATTTCGAGAACGAATACCTCTCCGCCCTTGCCGATCGAAAAAGCTTGCAAAACCAGTTGGGCCGCCTCAGGAATCGTCATGAAATAGCGGCGCATTTCCGGGTGCGTGACTGTCACCGGGCCGCCTGCTGCAATCTGTTCTTTGAAGATTGGAATGACACTTCCGTTGCTTCCGAGAACATTCCCGAAGCGCACCGCAACAAACTTTGTTCCACTCTTCAACTGGAGCGCGCGAATGAGCAACTCTGCTATGCGCTTCGTAGCGCCCATCATACTCGTCGGCCGAACCGCCTTATCTGTGGAAATCATGACAAAATCGTCGACTCCGTGCTCAGCTGCTGCGCGGGCGACGTTCCAGGTCCCGAAGATGTTCGTTTCGACGGCAGCGAAGACGTGCCTCTCCATCAACGGAACATGCTTGTAGGCGGCTGCATGATACAGAATCAAAGGGTGATAGTGTTGCATCACCCGTTTCAGAGTGCCACGGCTGGTGATACTGCCTATCTCTGGGTAAAAAGTTATGTATGGGAAGCTTTTAGTCATCTCTCTGTCAATATGAAAAAGGGGGGTCTCCGCCTCATCGAAACCAACAATGGCAAGCGGATGGAAGTGAGCGATCTGCCGGCAGATCTCCGACCCGATCGAGCCCGCGGCGCCCGTCACCATGACGACTCGCCCTTGAATGCGCTCCCGAATCCGCTCCAAGTCAAGCTGCACTGGCTTTCTACCGAGCAAATCCTCTACGGCAACCTCTCGGATTTGCTTGCCCAATTCCGTGCCCTGGACAAGCTCTCCCAGACTCGGCACCATCTTGTATTCCACCTTGGCATCAGTGGTGAACTTCAAAATGCGCACCATTTGCGGTCCCGTCGCGGAGGGAATCGCAATGAGCACTCTCTTGATGGCGTGCTTCTGTACCAAGGCTTCGAGTGCTTCTCCTTTTCCCATTACCCGCTTGCCACCCAGCACGAGCCCAACTTTGCTTGAATCGTCATCGACAATGCCTATGACATCGCACATCAGGGATTGGTTCTGCTGTAGCTCCCGCAGCAGCGCCAGTCCTGCGTCACCGGCGCCGTAAATGAGCGTTCTCGTCCGCTCACCCTCGACCCTCCTCCTGCTCCTCGCGGTCAAGATGACGCGAACTGCCAACCTTCCCCCCAAAGCCAGCACGCAAGAAATCAGCCAATCGAGAATGTACACAGAACGCGGAATGCCCCATGGCCCGATCAGAAGAAATATGACCAATCCACCCAGCATTGACCCCGCTGAAACAGCCAAAACAATCCGCACTGCATCATGAACAGAAGTATGCCGCCAACTCCCCCGGTTTACCGCGCCAACGATGAAGGATGCAGACTTTGCCGCTGCCCAGATGCACAGGGCCACCCCCATCGGGTGGAAGTATTGGGCGGGCAATGCGCCGTCGAATCGCAACTCGAATGCGAGGAATGTAGAGAGGGCAAATGCTGCCAAGTCCAAAGGATATGCAATAAGTCGACGCGCGATACGTTGCGCCCTATGCCGTCGGGCAAGCTTTGATTCCGGAGACATATCTTTTCCTCCTGGATTCCTGACGTTCTGTTTCACTTACGGTTCTTAAACTTGGCCCTACGAAAATGACGGTAGCGTTCTTTCTGGACTTCGACCTATGTAGTTCATCTAGAATGCTCCTCTGTTGTCTGGGCAATGGGCGATGGATAGGCCGGCGCCCTTGGAACGATCAAATCCAGCCAGAACTTGACGTATGCACGGTGCGCTTCCAGGCTGTTTGAATATACGGGCTTGTTGCCATCGATCAGGTTGTATATCCCCGGATGCGTCAACACCGTCATCATCAATGCAGATGTCAGGATTGTGGGATCCAAATTACGAATTTTCCCGCACTTGATGTTCATCTCCAAATAGTGATTGATTGTCGAGAAAACAGGCGAAAGATACTCCAAGCAGAATTCGTCCGCCTTCGTGTGCAACTCGATGAATGCGACCGCAATCAGCCGAAGCAACTCCGGTCGGTAGTTGACTGTATCTGCAAGCATCTCGATAAGCTTTGGCAAGACCGCTTCTGGAGAGTCGCATTGCGTTATCCCTCTCTGCACGTCCTGGCGAAACTTCAACCCTGCGGAATACGAGCGGAGGGACGCCCAGAAGAGTTCTTCCTTATTCTCGAAATGCCGGAAAAGCGTGTTTTCACTCACGCCGGCAAGGCGGGCTATCTCACGAGTGCTCGTTCCGTAATATCCCTGACGCGCAAACAGCTTGCCTGCCGCCTGGAGAATCTTGTCTCCCCTCACTGAACTCTTGGGTGTAACGGGCATTTTATATGCACTCCACGCCACAATTGCAGGGCATCGGCAGCCTGCACGGGACATTGTTCATTTACCGTAAGGTCACTGCTACGCCGCGCCTAAGGGGCCACGAATCGACGTCGCAACTGGGGCGTGAGGTTGATCTTGGCGCGCCGAATTCCTTGCGGCTCATTTTCTGGCGAACCTTGAATCTGGATGGTCACAAACAGAAGCGCGGGAGGAGGCGAGCTCCTGGAACAAATTAAGTTGTAAGAGTTCTTGAATCGATACAATGCAGCCAAAGCTGGCTGCTCAACCAGCATACCTGCATATGGGCCTGCGCCGATGCACCCAGCCCTCCAGGACTTAACGTCAAAGGCACCCCTCTCTTATGCGACTATCGGCTCCAAATCGTCAGCGTCCACCTGGATTGCGGCATGCTGGTTAATCAATTCGAGTGTCAACACGAAGCGCAAGCTGTTGCTCTTTCTCACAAGCGTTCCGCGAAGACCCTGCATCACGCCGCTCTTGATACGAACTTTTTCGCCGATAACAAGGTCGCGATACGGTTCGATCCGCTGCCTACAGAAGTCGGAGCGCAGAAACTCGACCTCGGAATCGGGAAGAGGGACACACTCTCGGCTGTTGCCCACAATCTGTAGCACACCGGGAGATTGGAGGACCTTCGCCCGCTCCCTGGAATTGATATGCACAAACAGGTAGGTCGGAAACAGCGGCAGGATGAGCTTCATCCGTTGCCGGTTCTTCCAGACCCGGACGGTTTCATAGGTTGGGAGAAATGACTCAATCTCCCGCATGTCAAGCTGCTTCAGTGCCGACTTTTCGTGTTGCGGAACAGTGTAAACCGCGTACCAATTGCGGTCACGCGCGGCACCCATGATTGCTGGGTTCTGGGAGACCTGGCCGCCGAATGTTTGACCTGTCGCCTGTAGACTCACCTGAAGCCTCTGGTTTAACCGGTGAGTCGCAAAAACGACAGAGAGCAACGTCCCGGATGTGCGTAAAGGGTGAAGCGTGAAATACTTGCTCCCCTGTTGGCCATCAAAATGCACATAGCTCTGCCATCCTGACTTAGCAAATCAACTTTACGCTAAGCCCTTCATTCAATCATTAGCAGAACATACAACCATCACACAGGGCCAACCACTGCCTGCCGCGAAACCATCCAGCGCCGAAAACACCCTTGCATAAGCCCGTCGGCAGCACAACTATCAAAGATGGACTTGCGTGCGGGATTAGCAAACCCTGATTCGAGATTGAGATAATCGTAAGCCAATGCCGCCGTTTGTGCAAGCGCTAGATTGTGAATTTGGCGCAAATAATCGTTGACAAATAATCATTTTGTCGCTTGCGGCTAATTTACCGTCTAATAAACATTGCACTATAAGTACTGTGTAATCAATTTGTTACCCCCCCCCCTCCC
>Ga0255351_1000180_pt1 | contig 30008 bp, 31 predicted proteins | sample HBST25r2metaG_FD_186024 | JGI IMG/M metagenome (GOLD analysis project Ga0255351, IMG submission 186024) | Peat soil microbial communities from Stordalen Mire, Sweden - H.B.S.T-25.r2 | ecosystem: Environmental > Terrestrial > Soil > Wetlands > Peat | place: Sweden: Norrbotten County, Stordalen... | reverse complement strand
GAGTCGGGGTCTTGAATCATCTGTTTAGAGTCCCTTCCGTTCAAAGTCAAGCTGCTTTTTGCCGATTCTCAGGTAGCCTGATTCAACAATGTGCGTGATAACGTAGACCCCGTTTTGCAGATCGCACGTGATGAGGTCCGGCTTGCCGTCTTTCTTCTCGTAGACGGCAAACTTCTCCTGGTTGCGGGGGTCTACTTTGATGTAGGTGAATTTGTCGTCGTGGTAGATGGCCTGGACGTAAAAGGGTGATGAATCCTGCTTGTAATCGAAGTCGAATACAAGTTTGCCGGGATAAGTGGACTTGAAAGTATCCAAGAGAACGGCGGTTTGAACCTTGGTGTTTTCAGCCGCTTGCCTGGCCGCTTGAAGCTGCTCGGCGGGAACGAAACGATCTTGGGTTGACATTGGAATGATCGACGAAACGTCGGTCGCCTGGATAATCACTTTAAGATCGACGGGGATTGAAGTGCCGGAAACGTCGGACAGCGTGAATGAATAGACGTTGCCCTTGTTCGTGATGAGGTTGAGGTTTGACTCGATGTGTTCCTTTGCCGGATGGACAAAGACAAAGTTCTGAACCACGTCAACTATCCAGAATTCCTTGTCGCCGGCCGCCGCGTCGATAACCTCCTCGGATGTTGGGAGAACCAAGAGGGTCGTGTAATTCACCTTTGCGTGAATCGGTACGATGTCCTGGGCGTGGTACTGAACCGTCCGGGCGGTTTCCTGTTTTGGTGCGTCCTGGCCAACGATGTAGCTCGTTGCCGTTGCAACGAACAGAACGAGCGAAAAAGCCCCGCGTAGTCTCATGTCTTTCTCTCCTGATTGCGTGTTTGGTGGTGGTTGGTGTGCTTATTTCGCACGGAATGGAAAGTCGTTGGCAAGCCGTTTGATTCCCTCGGCGACTCCGTATTTCGCAAAGTAGTCATACTTCTTGACGTTATCTTTGGCGTTGTTGGTGGCCATCCAATAACTCACGGAATCAACCTCAAGCCGCACCTTCTTCGACGATCTGGCCCGTCTGATAACCATCTCGCCTGGAGGGATTAAACCGGCAATGAGTTCGATTTCAGTGTCATTAAGATGGAATGATTCCGCATACAATTCGCGGTCCATGTCTGGGTTTGCAAGGAAGATTTTGGTTGGGCAAGCAGTCGAAACAAGGCCGAGCATTCCAGACTTCTGGAGGTCTTCGACATTCTGCGTTGCCATTATCATGGCCGCATTGTGTTTGCGCCATGTTTTCTGAGCCTTCGTGACATAGTTGCGGATGGTTTCGTTGCCGAGAAACAGCCAAGCCTCGTCTAACAGGAAGGTCTTGAATGTGCCGGTCTTCTCGATGTCTACGATCTCGTTATTGGCCCTGTGGAGCACATAAAAGAGGAGTGCTGAGAGCACATCGGTAGCATCTCCCCAACCCTGAAAGTTGAATGTCTGAAACGAGGTAAAGGTTAGGGAGTCGTCCACGTTATCGAAGAGCCAGCCGTATTGCCCTCCCTGCGTCCACCGCTCCAGTCGCGGCTTAAGCTGGCCGATGAGATTCTTGAAGGTGCTCATGGTGCGGTTTTCCGGCTCAACCCTGTAGATGCTGTTGATGGCGAACCAAAGATTTTTCTCGTCCTCCAACGTCAGTTCATATTTTTGGTTTGCCTCGATGATTACCCGGAAGAATGCGAAGAGAAATTCAAGGTTTTGCGGCGTTGGCTCAAGGCAAAATGGATTGATATGGAAGTCCTTGGACTCCTGGCCGACATTGATATAGGCTCCGTTGTACATCTCCGTCAGGGACTTGAAAGAGCCGCCGATGTCGAAGATGTACGTGAGAGGCTTTAGCTTCTGGGTGTTGTTGAGGAGAAAATTGCACAGAAAAGACTTGCCGCTGCCCGTCATTCCAAGAATCAGGGTGTGGGCAATTTCGCCGTTATGCAGGTTGAGATAGTACGGCGTCTTGTTGTCCGTTTCGAGAACGGCAAGATATTCAGAGTTGAGATGCTTGTTTCGCTTGTCGCCGGTGTGAATAGTGAAAAAAAAAGAGAGGTCGGCGTAGTTCGATGAGCGCATGAGCAAACGGCGGAGATTGTGTACCGTGTTACCGGGCACAATGGCCAGATAGGCATTCAACTGGTTATACGTTTCAGGGAACAATACGCCGTCCGCGTTGGCAAAGATGGAGGAGATTTTGGCTGTCTCGTCTACGAGTTCGTCAAGCGAATCGGAAGAGAGAATGACAGTGAGGCTCAACTCGCCCATCGGTTCGCCGTCTCCGATGTGCCGGAGTACGGCTCCAAGCTGCTCGACCACAGCCTGACTGCCTTCGTCGATCAGGGTGTCTCTCTCGCTTGCGTTGGCCTTGCCCATTGACAAGCTGCCCTTTGCAACGTTGGCGTGGCGGCGTCGGCCCTCGGTGATGCTCTTGGCCTTGGCGAGTGGCAGGACTTTCCATTCTAGGCACACGAGAAAGGCCGCGTTTAGCTTCATAAGGCTGTCCAGAACCATCGGCCTGGTCTCTGAGATTGCCTCTTTCATCGTGAGCGCTCTTACATAGTGGTCGCCCACTCGCAGGTGATCGCGCTCAACCTCGATGTTTGAATTGACTATCTGATAATCAAGGTACGAGGATGCTTTCGGCTTTCCGGCAATGCGGTAGTCGTCGTAATTGAGGAGGCCGCGCAAGAATGCGAACTGCCGGTCGGAATCGAGAATCTCAAGAGCGCAGTCCTGTTCGATGTGACGGCGGAAGGCTGCTACGCGCTGATGTAAAAGCGATGCGTCAAGGTTTAGCTCTTCCTTGAGCAGCATCGTCATTTGCTTGCCGCTGAACAGCGCCCCGAGGTCTTGGAACGCTCGGCCTGGATCGCTGGACAGATGGGCCAGAGCGGGGCGGATACCGCGCTTGGCGCGGTTCTTCTCGTAGATCACGACATAGTAGATGTCGATCTGATATAGAGAGTCGGCTTTGGCCTCGAAGAATCGCTTACGCTGGTCTATAGCTGCGTCTACAAGAGGATCGCCGTATTGCTCGAATGGAATGTATGGACGGTTGGTCTTATGGAGGTACTGATAGATGCGAAACTCCGTCGAGAAAATCTTCAAGGCGGCTTCAAGGTGGTTTACGGCTATGACCTGGCTGTCCTTGTCGAGTGATTCATAGTCGATACCTTCGACCTTGAGAACAGTTCCCATGTCGCCTGATTTGGTAAGAAACGTGTTCTCGTTCCAAAACCCATAGAGATTGATTTGCGCGTTAAGCGCACCCGATTCCTGCCATGGCTTGATGATCTTCGCAAGGTTTAGCATTATTCGATTGTCATCCTTGGTGGGTCTTGTTTGGCCGCGTCATAAGTGAGTTTGGCGCTAAATGACTTGATGAAGGACATGAGAAATATTGGGTCCTTCACGGTGATGACTAAGGCACAGATTGCCGCAATAACAAAGGTGATTCCGGTGAATAGTAGGCTTCCTGTGGCCGTGTTCATCATGAAGGCAAGAATGACTGCCCCAGCGAACAACTTACGTTCAATCCCGAACAGTAGCAGAGGTTTGTGAAGCGCCTTGAATACTCGGTTACGACGTTGCAAATTGCTTGCCATCTTTCTCCTCTGCAACCATTCGGGCTGAACATCTGGGGATACGGTGAAGGGCTGTGCTTAGAAACTGCCGCCCAGCCAGGTAATGACCGCGCTTGCGGAGAGGGCGAGAAGTGAGCCGATGCCAGCAGCGACAGCAGCCTTTTTCGCGGTTGGGTCGCCGGTTGCGTACAAGACGCCAGCGAGAACCATGCCGACGAGTGCGCCAACTTTGGCTACCGGGCCGGTCATGAATGAGAGGACGTTGTCCATCGCCTGGCCGAACGGCGACCCGCTGTCGCCAGAGGATGTTACAGGTGTGGCATGGGCGGCGGCTGCGAGAATTAGTACCCCGCCAACCATGATTGAGTAACGGATGATTGAGGGCTTGGAACGCCGAAGTGTGTTACGGAGAGACGCGACGTTCCACGGAAGGAGCAATGAAGGTGTCTTCATGTTGCCTTTCTCTAGCTGTGGTGTAGTTGGCCAAAATGAGGCTTGTAGAAACTTTAGATAACCGCTGGGGGCGCTGTCAAGGAAAAAGTAACCAAAAATATAACCGCATACAACTATAACGGGTACGGAACTATGCGGTATTGTAGAAGACAAGGCAAATATCTGGCGTATCGAGCAGTTTAGTAACCGGATAGTAATCTATGCGCCTGCATGTTGGGTGCTAATCCTGCGTGGTAACCGGAAAGTAACCTGCGCGTTCGTAAACGCAACCTGAATGGTCATGGGTGAAGATGGGTGGGTTTAGGTTCTGGAATGAGATTAAATGATGGGGGAGAGATGAGGAGAATATGTTGCGGGGGAGTGGAGCGATTTTGCTTTCAATATAATAAGTATTCATATTATAACATATACTGCAAAACAATCGAACGATGAGACGGCGGACAATGAAGCCAAAAACGAATGAAAAAGTGTTGCGCAAGGGGCCTGAAGGTGAATATGAATCGTTGTGCGTTGAGATCGGCAGGAGGATCAGAGAACTTAGGATCGAGCGGAATTGGACGCAGTTGCACGTGGCGCATCAGTTCAATTTTTACGAATCTCATTGGAGAAAAATCGAGAACGGGAAAACCTGTTCCCTTCAAACGTTGGTAAAAGTGGCGAAGATGTACGAGATGACCCTCTCGGAATTGCTAAACGGCGTTGATCGTAAAAGCAAACGCAAGTAGGGCCGTCGGAAGAGAGACGCATGGACCTGGGCCAGTTCGTGGTGAATGCCGGGGATTACGTGTTTGGGCGGGGCGTTCGTGCGACAGCGAACGCCTCCATGACGGGCGTAGAGCAGCAGAAACGGCGCGTGGTAAACAAGCGTGTCCAGCGGGCATTGATGATCGTCATGGGGATTATGACGCTGGCATTCATGGCTCGGACTATCAAGCACACAGATGTACCGTCTGGGCTTGCGCGGGCCGCTGTGGCGGCGACACAGGCCCCGGCGACTGGTAGTAGGCCGGGGCATATCGACTATGCGCCTGGGGCCGATCTGGAGGCTGAGGAATTGGCGGTGCTCGGCAAGTCGCGGCGGAGTATCGACGTTGCCATGTACGCTTTCACCGATACTCAGATTGCTGGCTTGCTGGCGAATAAAGCTCGGCAAGGGGTAAAGGTACGTGTTTACCGTGATGCTGACCAGTATTCACAAGAGGAATCGAGAGCGAACGGTCGTGCTACGACAAGCGCTATTCTCGAAGCCGCTGGGGTAGAGGTCAGAGTCAAAACAGGCAGAGAATTGATGCACCTGAAGAGCTACGTGGTGGACGGTAGCTTCATCCGTACCGGCTCGGCCAACTGGTCGCGGGCTGGCCTTGAAGATCAGGACAATGATGTGTTCTACATCCAGTCGCCCGAAACGGTAAAGGATTTTTCTGCCGAATTCGAGGATGTGTGGAACCGCTCGGACAATGTTGTTCTGTCTGCGAGTCGGGAGAGTCGTTAGGACTCCCCGATTGGCTAGTGGTCGCCCGCTATGCGGGCGGCTTGTTGTGTGAGTTTTGAAACCAGGCATGGGGAAATCTATCGGTCCGATGTGGGGTTTAGAACCTCTGTTCAGGAAATCAAGACAGCTTGAAATCATTTAATCAACACAACACGAGAGCATGAAATAAAGACAAAGTGAACTCAAGATATAAATATGTCAAGACATAATGAACAAGAGAACATGAAAACATTATTTAATGATCTATTGATATAATTACAGTATTACAGCTTGACATATTTACATTTGTATGTAATGATCTATATATCGTGATTTCAAGAGTTCGTGAGATCATGAATTCAACATCTCAAGAGGTAATGATTGTATGATTCTGGCTGTCGCTAGCGCGAAGGGTGGAGTGGCGAAGACAACCACGGCGATTCACTTGGCTGCAATTCTCAGCCAGGATGGGCCAACGTTGCTTGTCGATTGGGATAAGGAGACGCGGAGCGCGAGTAAATGGAAGGCGCGTATAGAAGAGGGGCGTAAGCCGTTGGCTTTTGCGGTGTGTACACCGGAAAAAATGGCGATGTTTCTCAAAGACTATCAGCATGTAGTGATTGACACGAAAGCAGCCGCGAGTAAATCCGAACTGGAGGATTTGGTAGAAGGCTCAAGCCTTCTGATAGTGCCTACTTTCGCAAACATTATGTCACTCGACACGCTCAACGAAACAATAGACTCTTTGCGTGGTCTTGAGACGGGGAAGTTTCGCGTACTGCTAACTAACATCCCTCCTAAACCGCAAAAGGACGGCGAAGCGGCGCGCGCGGCGCTGGAAGCAATGGGATTGCCTACATTCAAAACGCAGATTCGACGTTCAAAAGCCTTTGAACGTGCCGCAGAACGAGGCGTCACAGTCGGCGAAGTTCGCGGATATGATGCAAGCCAGTTGGCCGCGCAGGACTATGAAGACCTTTGCAGTGAAATCGGCGTAATCATCAATAGGGAAGGGGGTAAGTAGAATGTCATCTGATTCAAAACCGCGATTCTCTTCTATTCTGAAATCCTCAGCGGCCAGCCGCAAGGGACTCGGTGATGATCTTTCGGAAGTATCGACGGAACCCGTTGTACTGGATGTTTCTCCGGTTCCCGTCAAGGCCGCTCCCTCTGCATTTACTAGCTCGAACTCTGTAGCTGATGAGCAGCATGGAGGCGCTGACCTCGAAGAGGGAAAAAGGCGCTCCGATAAAGCCACGTGGAAACCACTGTCTACCCGCGCAAATCCAATCCTGATGAAAGCGGTGAACAGGCAACTTTTGGAAGAGGAACGGAACTTCACAGATCTCATTGATGAACTCTTGACAAAGTGGTTGCATGAAAAGACCGGCTCGTAATTTCGGCAGGCTTGGTGATCGCCGGGGCCAGCGGTGGCGGTCGTAGGGCGCTTTTCATCTTTCTCTTGCTTTGGTTGGCAAATCGTCCTACCATAAAAATAGCCCGGCCCGCAGGGTGCTACCTGCGAACCGGGGCAAGTGTTTCAGAACTGCTTGTGTAGTTCGTGGATCAACCAGAGCACGAACTCTACAGCAGCCCTCAAAGCCCCAATCCAAGCTCTCACTTGGACGGGACCACGGTTAGGGAGCGATGGTTTCCGCATCGCACCTCCTCAGTTAAAGCCAAGCCTCGGGTGCAACCGGGGCTTAGCTCATTTAGCGGCCAACTTCCGCCGCTATCTCAATAATGCATCCCGTAGCCGAATCATCCAAAGACGCTGGAGCTATTCTTACGGCTTCCCCTTTTCGTTTTTCCGGGCATGAAGACTTGAGATCATGCCCCAATAATTAGCAAGGCTTTTGCGGTCTGGACTTTGTGTCAAGGACGGCGCTTGCGCCGCCGCTTGCGGGCGCGGAAGGGAAGCGCGGAAGGCGTACACGCCTGAGCACTGGACCTGCACAAGCTCCTTGACTCGAAGGCCGGACCGTAATACGAAGATTGGCTTGGGGCATGATCGCCCTTCGGACGCTGCCGCGCCATAGCGCGGCCTCAATTGCTTTGGTCTTTGCTCGGCCGTCCGGTGCAACCGGCAAGCTGGAGCCAGCTCCGGCGCAGTGGGCGGCTCTGCCTGCCGCCATGAGGGGCGCGTAGCGCCGATGGCTGGGGCGTCACGGGGTATCCCTGTGGTGATGGGAAGGGAGAGACAATAGTTTCATCGTTGGCTCGACCGGGGGAAGAAACATCTTCCCGCCCTGGTCATTGATTGGGGTGTTTTTATCGTTAGTACATTACAAAGACAAGCCAACAGGCAAGAATGAAGTTGCTAAACCGAAGCCATTGAGGTACTGCGCGGGCCAGGTTAAAAGCCTTCAACCATGCCGCCAGCGCCAGACTCATGACCACATTCAACACAAGAAATGCTATCAGCGCATGATGCGGGTCATCGCCTGCAACACATATGACAGTCGCCACCGCGTAGAGAATCCCAATGAAGGTCAATCCACCCGCGACAATGCGTAGGTTTCGAGTTGTCAGAGAAATACGAGATAGACTCAACATAAAAACACTCGAACCTCCTCAATCTTCATCAGCAGATCGCGCCTGAATCTTAAGCCGGTTGACCGTTCCATTGCGCCCGAAACTGCAACGCCAAAACGGCCACTTATTCTAAAATCATAGACTTGGCCTGTGTCGGCCCACTGGACAGTTCAGTACACCGGAAGCCTATTCTAGGCGAGAACGTCGTCTGAGCGGGGAATGTGGCCGATCACGTGGGCCTCTAGGCGAAGCCCGCACCAAAGCTCGACCAACCCCCACCATCCACAGCAAGGCTTTTGCTTTTTTGGCGGGGTGGGCGTGGGAGGGGCGCTCAACGCCCTCCCACCGTATGCGAGCGTAGCTCGCTGATCGCCCGTAAGGGCGCTCCTTTGAGTTCTTGGGGTGGTATGGAGGGGTTTCCCCTCCATCGAGTGGGCGCGTGGCGCCTTGGCCCGCCCGAAGGGCGCTCCTTATGCTTCTCGGGACGCAGCCGGGGGGAAACGCACAATTTGCACAGGGGAAACAACCTGCTTTTATACCTGTAATAACTTGTCTACTACTTGTTACATATACGCATACCCGGAAGATCGGTAGAATGTACCCGGAAGATCGGTAGAATGTACCCGGAAGATCGGTAGACATACCCGGAAGAGCGGCTGAGAGCCTTGAATTATCCGCACTTGTGGAGAATTTGTAAGTTGTTTTTTATCAATATCATGCGCCGGAATCGTACCCGGAGGGTCGGTAGGTGATGCACAGAACTGGAGGCGCTCTCCAAAACAGGACTAACTATTTATATATCATGCAGATAGACATAATTCATACCCGGAAGAGCGATTGAGGAACGATAGAGGCTAAGGCTAATGTTTTCAATGCTGGGCTGTTGTCCGTGAGGGCACGAATATACCCATTAGGTCGATTGGGAAGCGTCTTCAAGATACTTCGTCTCGGCCAAATATGGCTCAAAGAGATGTTTTCCGCCGTGGGGTGGGCCGATCAGCAACCCGCGCGCCCTGGCCTCGGCATTGAGTTCTGGCCATGCCGTCTTGAACAGTTGTATTGCCTTCTGGAACCGCTCTCGTATGCGGCCACGGTTGGTATCGTCGTGCCACATCTGTTGGCGCAAGTTTTCCCACGGTATGGTGGTTGTCGTTTTGGCGGCGAAGCTGCGTCTATGCAGGTTTAGGATGATGTCCTGCATCTGAGGCTTTGTCGATAGCTTGCAGAGAAGCTCCCACGGAAAGGGAACATGGTGCTGATTTACTTCATTGAAAAAATGTTCTCCGAAACGGAGTCCGCAAGGAATCACAAGGGTTTGTGATGTGTCTTTGTCCAGCCTGGATGGTATGTAAGCTGCTTCCAGTACAGGCAGGGTTTGGCGTGTTTCATCCTGGCCACTCTTGCCCGGCGAGAAACGTTCGACAACAACGGAGAGGCCGGAAAGACGCCGGAGCGATTGGCGCAAATCGGCGTAGGCTTTGCCGGAGAGAGCCTTCCCGATTTGGCGTAGATATTCGGTCGGGTTGTCGATGCTGACAAAGCTGGATTTCAGCTTGATTGCTTTGTCAATCCCGAAATGAAGTAATGTGCGATCTGCGCCAAAGGGCATAGGAATCGGGTTGCCCTCTAAATCTCTTCCTAGTGCATAGAACGTGACGCGTATGAAAGTGCCGTCGGCTTCTCTGGCGGTGCGTTCTATGCGAGTGTTTGAAGTGGACCGATAGGGAAGGCCGCAAAGGATCAAAGATTTTGCGATCTGTATGAGTCGAGGGGAAAGGCCAGAATTCCGCTGTTCGCGGAAATCGGCCATGACGCTGAACAGCGCGAGTTGTGCGTCTTCTTCCTCATCGCTGTAGTTCCGTGCCGTGCCCTTGTGCTTCGGTGCTCGTGCTGCTTTCGGCACTACCGTAAGTCCGGTGAGCTTAAACAGAGAGGATTGATCCTGGACCATCTCAGAAATCTTTTCCATTCGCTTCCATCGCTTTTCTGGGGAATAGGAACGTGCCCAATGGGCACTACTTTTTTTTGAGCCATTCTTGCAAGAGAGATTCAACCAGGTCTGAGGCGTCCATCTCTCCGGCAGAACCCGCCATCCTTACCGCGAGTTGTTGTTTCGTGTCCTTGCGAATCAAGAAGAAAGCCGTTGCATAATCGGGATTGCTGCTCTTGCCTGTTTTTGGTCGGCCAGCGGTGCGCCGGTCTGGTCCTGCTGAGCGTATTGGGCCTTTTGTGGTCATCTCGTGGGTTCCTGCGCCTCTCAATGTGTAATAGTAGCAGCGACAGCGGGCAACGGGGAAGGCCGGGAAGGGGGTTTATCACCCTTCCGGCCTGGGGGTCGCGCCAGAGGGCGCGGCCTGCGCTGCCGGTGCGCCTTCCCCTGCCTCGATCTTGCTGCGTACCTGCTTGTCTGCGTTTTCCGCGTTGACGTGGTAGAGTTCGGCGGCTGTGGCTACGTCGTGGCTTTCGAGATTGCTAAACAAATCGCGTCCCTGAAAAGCAAAACTCAGCATATCGAAGATAACGGCGGTGCGGGTCTTGCTGTTGAGCGTGGCTAGATGGTCAAGCAAGAGATTGACTGTCTCCCCGTGAGAGAGGGTTGTTTCCTCGCCTTCCTGGATCGCGCCCCAACGTACAAGAAAGTCCTCGGCGTGTTCCTCGCAGGCAAAGGCAACCATGTACGTCAACAGTTCCATATAGCTGTCGTTCTTCACTTGGGCCTCTATCTTGTTTTTCATTTGGTTCGGCTGAGAATTCATGGTGCTGTGTCCTTTCTGCGTTGGTTTGTCTCTGTCGTGGGCGGTGCTCCTCATCGCCGCGAGTTGGCTATTTCCTGTCCAACCCCCGCGAAAGTAAAATTGGCCGCCGGTATCTCCTCGATGAGTACGCGGGGCTGATTGTCTGGCGGCTCCGTGTGCGGGTTGTTCCATTCCAGAGTCCAGCGGCAAAGCTCCGATACGCTTGCCATCTCAAACCTCTTGCCGGGGGTCGCGGCCCCCGGCTAATTGGTCTTAACCTGGCGCTGGCTGACTGGCTCCGCGTCTTGGTTCTCCTGCTCTTCCTGTTCTTCCTGCGCTGCCATGTAGGCAATTCTGCGGATGTAGTCGGCGCGGATGCTGAACGTCTTGTGAGTAACTCCCTCGGCGGTGTAACTCCCCGGCTTCATCTTGCCCTCGACGATTACCGGGGTTCCCGCTGTGAGGGTTGCGGCAAACTTGGTGAGTGCGCCCCAAACCTGAATATCAAACCAGTCTGTGGAGGTCTGCTTGTTGTTGTTCCTGTCGGTCCATGACTCATTGACGGCAACTGAAAAGTTGACTACATCGCCGTTGGCGGTGGTTTTCAGTACGGCATCCTTGCCGATGTTCCCTTCGATGTGCGCGTTGTTCTTGAAATTTGCCATGTTGTTTTTTTCTCCTGTGGATCTGGTTGAACTGCTTTTGTGTTCATCGTCTGAAAGAATCGCCGGGGATAGCGGCCCCCGGCTGGCCGTCTGGTTAAGCGGCGATGCGCTCTTCCTTGAGTTCTGCCATGCGCTCGGCAAGCACCCATAAAGCTCTGTTGAGTTTCACGTCTTGATCGATTCCCTTAACCTCGCGGGTGGTCACGCGGCGGCGGGTGGGGCGTCCGTTCTCGTCGGTGCCGCGCTGGATACCGGAAAGGCCTCCGCGAATGACGTTCTCTTGTACGGCGTTTAGGGTCCGCCACAAGTCCCGGCCTGGGCGTCCGTACACGGTTGCGTTCTCGTCCATATCCTCGCGGCGGCGGGGCTGTAGAAGCTGCGCGGCGGTGATAGGGGATGCAATCGTTCCCTCGTTGTCGGCAAAGCGAAGCTCGCGCGCGGCGTCGGCAAAGATGTTCTGCTCACCATCGGTAAGGCGAAGCTGCCGGAATTCGTCAACCTTGCCAAGTGTCTTGACGGTCTGGCCGATGATCTCGAAGCTGCCTTCGATTACGTTGTCTACAATGTTTCCCTTGTGCTGGATCGAAAGGGAATCAACCAAAGAGTCGGCAACGATAAGGCCGTTAGTGCAAACCATGCGGAAGATACCGGCAAAGAGCTTGTATGCGCTGGTTCCGTCGTGCGAGTTGACGAGGATCACTTCGGGGATCGCCTCGGGGCTGGCCGTGGCCAAGCTGTCGGCGTGACGGAAGCGAAGTAGATGCTTCGTAAACTCGGATTTGCCCTCGATGCGGGACCGGCTCTGAGCGGCTTTGAAGGGCTGGAATCCCTGCGCCATCAGGCCGGTAATAACTTCTGATGTGGGAATGTAGGTGTAACGGCTAGAGCGGGACTCATGCGCCGCCTGGGCGAATGCAGAGGGGGCAATTGCGCGGATCGCGTCAAGGGTAAGAGCGGACTCAAACTGTGTGTTCATTCTGCGGCTATAACGAAAGCTGTTCATTCTGGAATTCCTTTCCTCGGAACTGGGTTGGTGTTGCGTTGCTTTGTTCATCACTTGACTACATATATAGAATATCGCTATTACACATATCTGTCAAGGTGTAATATAAAGAAAGCTGTGGAAAACTCTTTTTCTTTCTATGGTTTAACTGCTATTAGCTCGGATGGGTCGGCGGGGAAGATCGCCGGAAGGACAGCCGGACCGGCTGGGGATCGCGGGGCCTGGCCGGGATTGCGTGGCCAGAGGTGGCCGGTGTTTTTCGGGCATGAAGACTTGAGATCATGCCCCAATAATTAGCAAGGCTTTTGCGGTATGGCGTTGGCGTCAAGGACTGCGCAGCAGCCGCGCAGCGGGCGGTGAAGGGAAGCGCGGAAGGAGCTTGCGACTGAGCACTAGACCTGCAACCGATCCTTTACGCCAATGCCAGACCGTAATACGAAGATTGGTTTGGGGCATGATCGCCTTTCGGACGCTGCCGCGCCATAGCGCGGCCTCAATTGCTTTGGTCTTTGCTTGGCCGTCCGGTGCAACCGGCAAGCCGGAGCCAAGCTCCGGCGCGGTGGGCGGCTCTGCCGCCATGAGGGGCGCGTAGCGCCGATGGCCGGGGTGTCACGGGGTATCCCCGTGGTGATGGGAAGGGAGAGACAGCAGCCTCATCGTTGGCTCGACGGGGGAAGATACCTCTTCCCGCCCTGGTCATTTGCAGTTGCTTTTAAGGGAAGTTGAAAGGCAGACACTAGATCGGCGGAGTGCCACTTCGTGGCGTCTTGAAAGGTGAGTTTTGAAAACAGGCATGGGGAAATCTATGTATCCGATGTGGGGTTTAGAAAACGGTCATAGGAAAGTATCAAGAGGACTTCACGGAACGCTTATAGGTCATCCTAGAGGCTAGTTTTATGCTTTTTATAAGGGAAAATCTATCAATTCGATGTATGTAAAGAAACCGGGAACAGAGTTGAATCTATCCCCGGTTGCTCATCGGCTTAGATGAGTCTCCAGTCGGTTATTCCTTGGTGAGATGCTCTCCAGCAGCGCCCGCCTCCGCTTCACCGGCCAAAGATATGATGCAACACGCCCTGGCCTGTGTCAACGATCAAAAGAACCGATTGCGCCTGCGCCTGGCCTCTCGAATCATCCGAGCAGTGACGGGGGGCTGTCCAACTTTCACAATGAACACGAGGACGAACAAGGCAAAACACGCGCTGATACCAGCGAAGATTGCGAAGCCCTGTAGAGACTGGTACAAATGATGGGTCATTTTTCCTCCCATAGAACTTTTCCGCCTGGGTGCGGCATCAAAGACACTACATCGAAAGCAAGGATCGCTCCATTTATCAATGAAGTCTTAGTACAGCCGCGTGTTCTGGCCGCGCTCGTCAGTTTCTCGTCCATGTGTCTAGGCAATCTCACCGTAGTACAGTTGTCCATCCGAGCAGTGACGAGTTCGACAGTCAGCAAGTCTACCGATGAAAGAACGGCCATACACGCGTTGATAAGATTGCCACGCTGGTTGGTGACCTTTCTCAAGTGATCGTCGGCCTGGTCAGAAAGGCGTAGCTGGCGAAGGATGATTCCATCATCTTTACCGATTGGATTTGGCACCGTGTGTTTTACCCTTGTCTTTATCAGATTTGGTAGTTGCCGGAATTGGAGGCAGGATCAAGCAAGGCCCGGAATCAGTCGCACAGAAAATACGAGCTCCGCTAGTCTTATCTCCAAAAATCTTACTGCCCCCATCTTCATCTTCTTCATACAGCGCATGGCTACCATCTCTTTTCTCATCGAAAGCATCCGGGTCAGGCTTCGTCTGTGCAACCGGTCGCCCATTCGAGTCATAGATACCCAAAGCACTAGCAGCCTGCATCTGACGAGCCTTTTCCTCCGGCGACATAGGTTGAGGCGGATTACGATGCTTTCGAATCGGCCAGAAAATCAAAGCGATAACCAAAACAGCCAAGCCCAAAACGACTACAGCAGTCTTGACTTCACGCCTCCAAACGGACGGCCCACGCGGCGTATCTTCCGGTTGGAATTCACCATGATTAAGTTCGTCAGATTTCAGTTCATCCATGATGCACACTGCCTTTCAAATACGACCCTTGATCGTTAGAAACCGTTCCGAATGACGGCGATAGAAATACACCGAAAGACAGACTGCCAGTAGCGCCAATCCAGGACAGATTGTGTATCTGCCGTGATAGACCAAATCAAAGAGAGTCTGCAAGGCTGGGGCTTCTCCGTCATATGGACCATATTTGTTGTCCCATACACCGTAACCAAACATGGCCGTGCCAACAATGCAGCCGACGCGTAAGAGTTTGTCACATAAGTGCATATTTCGTCCTGTTTAACATCACTCAGAAACGACCGTTTAAGATGGCTTTTTCAGCAAGTCCGCGAATGCGGACTTGCTGGGCCTAAAATCCATTACAACTCAATAGCAAAATCATCATAGCATAAACCAACCTTTGTGATACACTTTTTTTATGATAGTTGGGTATGCTCGTGTTTCGACAAAGGACCAGCGAACCGCGGGGCAGATACCGGCGCTCAAGCAAGCGAAGTGTACGCGGATTTACGAGGAGCAGCAGAGCGCCAGAACGATGGATCGGCCAGAGTTGCGAAAATGCCTGGATGCGCTCCGTAAGGGAGACACGCTTGTTGTGTGGCGGCTCGATCGGCTGGCCCGATCGCTGCGCGACCTGGTAGAGATTGTCGAACGGCTGGAAAAGATGGGCGTGGGTTTTCGGTCACTGACGGAAAACTTTGATACACGCGGCGCATCGGGGCGTTTGATCTTCCACGTTTTCGCATCGCTGGCGCAATTTGAACGGGAGTTGATTGGGGAACGAACGAAACTCGGCCTTGCGGCTGCAAGGGCAAGAGGGCGGCTGGGCGGTCGGCGTCCAAGTCTGAATGCGCAGCAGATTCAGCAAGTCAAGATTCTCTGGGCAAGTGGGGATGTTTACAAAAATGACATCGCCGAACAGTTCGGAGTTTCGGTTTCGACGATAGATCGAATCGTTAGACCGCCTAGCCTGAAAGGCTAGGCGGACACGGAAAGGCGGGCGCTCATGGCGGGGAAGGGATTGGTCCAAGGATCGATTAGCTGCGCCTGTGGGCGAACTCCTGTTGTTGCAAATGGTCTGTGTGCGAGTTGTTACACGATGAAGCGGCAAGACAGACTCTATTTTGGGGGTCTGCGAGAGAAAGTCTTGGAACGCGATGAACACAGATGTCGCGTTTGTGGTAAGCCTGGCTTGCACGGAAAAAGACTGACGGTTCATCACCGGAGGCCGGGGGTTTCGCGTATGCCGCTGTTGATTACTCTTTGCCGGGGATGCCACTCGAAGGTTCATAAGCTGGAGTGGCTGAACGGCGTGGACGTGCCAGAGCTTCTCCGGGTGCTCTGGCGAGAACTTCATCCGGGCGGCTCGGAACAATTTCCAATGGACTTTAGCCCGCTGGAATCCGAGTGCGTAAATGGCTCATTGTTTGAATGAGCGGACAATAACGGTAGTTCTGTGGTGAAAGGAAGCCTATGCAAGTGACTGGTTATCTCAGAAAATGGTGCCGGATGATGGGTCCGGCAATGATCGCGGCGCTGTTGTGCGTTGTGAACCACGGAGTGGCTACCGCTCAAGACAACACCGCGCCGCCGCCGGCAAATGCCGGGGCCGCTGTGGGAGAAGTTAAGCCAGATCATTCGTTCTGGATGTACGATGGGGATCAAAAGATCAGGTTGATGGAAACTCGCGCCACGGTGGAGGCAAAGGCTGGCTTGCTGACGGCCTACGGCGGGGCAGTCCATGCGTATGCAATTCTGAGCGATGGCGGGCCAGCGTCGCCAGTGCGGAGCACGAACAAGACGCCTAGTTTCGGCGAAGTCATGGTGCCGGATTCCAGACGAGTTACGGAAGTGGTCCAGCTTGTGAAGCTGGAGGTAGAGAAGGGGCACCGGAAGGTGCAAATTTCCAAGCAAGGGGCTTTCAGTGGAGCGCAGAACGGGATACCGGAAGCGGCGCGTATTGCGGTCGTTTTCGATGAGGGCCGCGCCGTCACCTACGCTGGGCGGACGTTCATGATTTACCGATTCAAACCAGCGTCGCCTCTCGCGCCTGGGGAATACGCTGTTGTGATGGGCGGGAGTCACTACTTGGATTTTGGAATTGATTAGGTGGGACTAAGGGACGATCCATACTGGATCGTCCCTCCAAATAGCTAAACAGCACTTGGATCGGCCTTAGCCACTTTTTTCTTGTCGCGCTTAATCTTTGCCCAGCGTTTTTTCTGAGCGAGGGCAATTCTTGCGCGTCCCTCTTCGCTCATGATGCCCTTCGCGGCCTTCTTTGCTGGCACCTTTGTAGCCTTGGCTGGCTTAGCTGCGGTTGGCTTAGTAGCCTTCGACGCATCGGCCCCAGCTTTCAAACACAGGGCATGTGCCTTCTGCAGGGCTTTGATGCCGCGCTCGATTTCTGCAAGTAGCTGTTTCGTGCTCATTAAGAATCCTCCTCCAAGAGTCTACACACAGTGGTTGGATCATTGGTTGTCGAACAATGGCCGTACCTTCCAGCCTGTAGATTGCCCAAGTATGAGGCGGGCACTGAATGGCCGTTGTTCTTCCTTTGAGAGAAAACCTTCGATCACATCTGTCTGGCCGGATTCGCATAGTTGCTTGATTTCTTCGTCAAGCAACTCCTTGCCGTAATACGCGAAAAAGATTTGAAAACGGCAGTTTGGATGTCGAGCGCAGCGGAGGAGTTCGGGTTCGTAGTTCATCCGCAAATAGCTCTCGATGCCCTTGGATGCACACTGCGGGCATGGATGGGCACCGGGTGGCGGTGGAGGAATTACGGGCATGGAATCTCCTTATCTGAATGTGTTTTGGTAAACGGTGGAAGCATAGCCGTTGTCGATGCCGACAGAATAGGTGCCGCTGTTGTACAGAGAAAATGCCTCAAGAAGTCCGTCCTGCGTATGGGGAACGGTCGCATAGGCTGAGAGAAATATCTTTGCTCCGGCAGCAAGATTTATGCAGGGGTCGAAGAGGGCCATGGGCGGAACTCTGAGCTTAGGAGCCATCTCTACGTTGACCTGGACCAGGCCAACGGATACGGTATACCCCTGTGACAAATACCACCTGGCCCAATGGATCGCCTCGGACTTGCTGCGCGGTTGACGCAGCAAGAGTACCTTACCGTCGTATCCTCTGCGGTGGGCGCTCGTCTCCGGGTAGTTGATGGATAGGACATAGGGATACATGGCGCTTTCGGTCATCGCTAATCCGCGCATGATGTCCAAGGGAACACCTGGCGCACAGCGTTGCGCCAGGCTGTCAAAGAGGGCAGAGGACAATTTGAGATTGGCAGGTGGAACCGACGGGCGATAATCTCCCGCCGCAACGGTTCTGGGCAGCAGAATGGCGAGAATGATTGCAAGGCGCTTAGTCGATTGCCATGCTAAAACCATCGTCAACCTCTCCATTCTGTCCGGCAGGACCGGCGTTATTGTTGGATGTATCGGGCAGAGCCACGTTTAGAGCGGTTTCCGCTGTAACAACCGTGGCGAGTTCATCGACGAACGCGCCAAGGTGAGGCGGTGGGTTGACTGAAAGAGAGTCGTCTACGAGCTCGTGTCTCAGTTTGGCAATTTCTTCGGCGCTGGCGGCTTGTGCGTGTTCAATGCGCGAACCATATTCGTGATGTACTCCTTCACCAATGGCGAGCGTCGCAAGCCCTTGGGCTTGTCTGTAGGCATCGTCTGAGATGCGCTGGGAGTCGAATTGTTGTTGAAGGGATTCGGTGAGTCGATCTCTGATTTGGTCATAGCTTCCTCTCTGGAGTCTATCCAGTTGTTCCCAACCGGGTAGCTCGGTGCTGTTGTTTAAGCCGTTGGATCGGTCGATGAGGCGAAAGTCTACCTGGTCGCCGAAGCGGTCGCGGATTTGCTGCAATCCATCGGGTAGGCCGCTCTGGATGGTAGCGATGGCGTGAATTGTTGCGCCTCGCCCGTCGATCTCGAAGCGGTGAAGGGTGTTTTCGAGAGCGGCTTCCGGGGTGACGTTTACAGCAATGATTGTTGGGGTTAAACCGGCATCCAATGCTGCTTGGATTTTTGGAATGGAGGTCTGAGGGTTGGCAAGTTGGCCTTCGTAAACAACCCTCACATCCTGGGCGGGTTCTCCGTTGGCCATTACGGCGGTTGTTTTACCGGCTCCTGGCGCTCCAGTGATGAAAATGGCCTGGTCGCGCTCTGGGTGCGACTGGTCGGCAATGGATCTGAAATACTGCTCGTCTGCCAAAACGGCGGCAGAATTATGGACAGGGCCGTTATGCCTTGCGCGGGCTTCCTTTGAGGCTGCGAACTCAGGAAACTGCTCTTTCATCAGGTCACTGCACACATAGCGGCCTTCAAAGGAACGGGCATCAGAGACATACTTTTCCAAGTACGGCTCCGGGTCGCGTTCAACGGACGCGGCAAGGCGTTCTTGAATCTCTTGCCGGTCGGGCTGGGAATACTTGTTGAGGCTGATTCTCTTCATTCGATACCCATGTCAAATACATTTTCGGTGAGTTCGTTGCGTTTGGTGTTGGCCAGAGCGGCAAGATTCGCCTGGTCGGCTGGATCGAGCGAGTTGAGGTTGCTTGGGTCGCTCGGGGAGAGTGGTGTGCGGGCGAGTTCGTCTCGGGTGGAATCGTGCTCTTGGGAGTGGCCGGTTCCGCCGGCCACGTCGCGGGAGATTTCCGGGGCGTGTTGGATTGCTTCGACCTGGGCGGGCGGGAAAGGCTCTTTGCGAAGAGCGTTTGCGTCGATAGCGGATTCTTTGGATATGTCGGTACTCAGGCGCTCGGCGAGACGGCTGGAATCGTTGGTGTAGATTTGGGCGTCAGTCTGGCCGCGCGATAGCGATACATAGGCAAAACGGGTGTTGAGGAGTTGGCTGGGGGCTTCCGTGTCCATGTTGACGAGAACGCGGTCTGAGGTAAGGCCCTGGCTGGAATGGCTGGTCACAGCGTAGCCGTGGTCAAAATTCATCATCTTCTGAGGATCGAAGTTGATGGACTTGCCGCCGTCCATCTTCACGGTGATTTGTGATGCCTGGTCTGTGGCAGTCGGTGTGATGGCCTCGATTGTCCCGAGTTCGCGGTTTGCAATCCCAAGTTTTTTGTCCGGGGCGGTGAACTGGAGCCGGTCGCCGATTGAGAAGTCCCGGTCAAGTTCCTTGTAGACGTTGACTCCCTTCAATCGTTCGGGGTTGTATTCGACGCGCTGGCCGTCCGGCTTCTCGACGGTCAACAGGTTTTTGGCTGAATCCACATCGACGACACGAGCAAAGCTCTTGGCGGCGATTTCGTGTTCCTTGCTGCCCTTCTGGTACTGGAGCACGTCGCCGATGTCGTACCGAGCGGCCCATGCCCGCTCGGTGCCGGTAATGTCGGAACGGTTGACGAGTACCTTCATGGAGTAGTCGTCTTTTGAGACTGCTCCAGTGCTCTGTAGGCCCTCGCGGATGGCTAGATTGAGTTCGCGTCGTGTGGCGTTGTCCGGGGAAATGACGAGCGTGTTTTGTGGGCGTTGGACGTAATCCGCGGCGATTGCCTGGATGCGCTCGGTGGCGTCCTTGATCTCATGTACGCGGCCCTGGGCCTCCAGCAGCTTGATACCAGCGGTGGTTTCGTTCTTGGAAAGATGCTCTACGGCCTTGAGCAACTCCGGCTCGTTTCTCTGCCGGACGATCTGGTCAAGCTGGGATGTCCTCATTCCGGCTTGCTGGAGTTGTTCAAAGGGTTTGCCAGCCTCTACGCCTTGATGCTGGCGGGTGTCGCCGACAAAGAGAATCCGGTCATCGGGGCCTAGTTTTGCCATGAACTGGCGCATCTGGATAGTGCTGGCCAGGCTGGATTCGTCCAGCATATATAGATGCTTGGCTCCGGTGTGTTCCCCGCCTTTGGTCAAGAATCCTTGAAGAGTGTCCGCTGAAATTCCGGCCTCTCTAAGCTGGCCCGCCGCGCGGGAAGTCGGGGCGAAGCCCTGGACAACGTACCCGTTCTGTTCTGCGCCCTCGCGGATGGCTTCTAGGACGGTGGTTTTGCCGGTTCCGGCCATTCCCTGCAACCCATGTACCCGGTCTGGAGAGGTAAGAACCTCCTGAATGGTGCGGCGTTGGGCGTCGTTGAAATAGTCGCGGGTATTGCTCTGGGCGGTCGCGGCGTCCTTGTGCATGATCGGCTCCACGGAGGACTGGCCGTTCTGCATTGTATGGACGATAGACCGCTCGGCCTCTATCGCGTTCTGCGAGGTTACGAGTCGGGCCGGAGTGTCTGGCCGATTCTCCCTGGAAACGGTCTGGATTTCTCCCTTGGCAAAATTGGCGGCAAGGGCGGTTTCCACGTCGCCAATCCTCAACTCGCCCATTCCGCGCCGTAGCGCATCGCGGGTAAGGCTGCGCTCGTCTACAACGGCCTCGCGCTCAAAGTTCTTGGCCTGAGAGAAGTCTACGGCGGTAGTTCCTGTGGTGACCTGGTTGCCGACCGCGTAGCCAGCGGTTTGGTGCGCGTGGTTCTTCACGGCCTCCGACACAACTTTATCGGCCTGGTTGCCGTAGGTGGCCGCTATTTCTTTGTGCGCCGCTAGAATCTCCTCCTGTGTCATCAGTTGCTTTTTGTCGCGGGTGTTTTGGGCAGCATTGGCTGCGGCGGCTGGCCCGGACAATCCATTCTTCTCTAGGTACTCCTCAATCTGTTCGCGGCGCGGGCTGGATGCCTGAAGGTACTCTTTGGAGTACCCCTTGATTTCCGGCGCTCCGCTTTTGCCCGTCTCAAGCGAGTAGCCGAGGCTGCGAAGCTGGTACATCAATTCGGCTTGGTAGATCGCCGTGGCGTACTGCTGGCTGTCAAAGAGTGCCTTCGTTTGAAGGGAGTTGAATTGCCCATCGGAACGCTGCGTCATATTGAAAATGACGACGTGCGTATGGAGTTGAGGCGCGGTATATCCATCGACCGGGCGGGCGGTTTGGTGCTCGAACTTTGCGGCAAGCATTCGGCCTGTTGTGATGGCCGGATTGTCGCCGCCTGGTCGGGCTTGGATGTAGTTTTCAAGGCGGGAGAGTGCAACGTCTACCGCTTGCTTGTGGGCTTCAATAATTCGGTCGTCGCCGCCTACTAGGGCTGTGAGGGAGACGGACTTGGGAGCGGAAAATACTGCATCCCATCCGGCCCGGTGCTCGACCGGGGTCACTACGGTTCCATCCCCTTTTGTGTAGCCTGGGGTGCTTTGGTGACGAATCAGTTGGGCGTCTCCTGCTGCATTCTTGCCGTCTGCGAGGTTGGAAAACGCCCGATAGTCTATGGCTCCTGTGAGTCCCATCTCCTGAGCAAGTTTGCCGTGCCACTCACCCGGCGCTTCGGCGTCTTGCTGCCAATAGTTCTCCTTAGCGATGTACTCCTTGGTGTAATAGTCCTTGACTTGGGACGATCCGAGCGATTGTGAAATTTTCAGCATTGGTATCCTTAGAAAGTGACCACGGTGGAGGTTTCTGGCTCGGAAGTTAATGCCTCGTCGGCCTCTGGATCGGGATCAGAATCAGGCATTTCCTCGTCTGATTCGTCAGAGAACAGGGGCATTTGATCGGTGCTTGTGAGTGGCTTATTATCCGCAACCTGGTTTGGTGCCTGTGCTTCTGGCGTAGCCGCTGGCGCTGATGGGCTTGGCGGGGTTAGAGCGAAGGTCGGCGGCGGCGCGGCGGCGGTTGGAGGAGTGGTTGGAACGGGATTCGTGGCCGGTTCGCTCAGGGTTGGGTCGAAGTTCAATTCGTCGTTTGGTATAGGTCGTGGAACGATTGCCGTCTCAAGTATTGGGATGTCGGGATAGGGAAATTCAAAGCGGACAACGTGATTGCCGTACTTGAGGATGGCGTGAAGATCGGACAATCCCTCGATCTCGGACGGCATAATCGCCGGGTCTATTTGCCTGTCTACTGAGTAGTTCTTGCCTCCGGTCCCGCCATCGTGCTGGGTTAGCTTGACGCGCTCGATCTCTACATCTCCGATTGTCTTGGAGACCCAAAGGGCTGCTTTCTCTTCGCCTGTTCTGAGAAAGATTTTGGTCGCTGGGCAGGACATCATTACCTCGGCGTAGTGGCCGTAGATCATTTCAAGCTGGGATTTCCCCTGGAAACCCATAACGATAGGGTTCCTGCTTTTTCGGTTCTCGGTTATTGCAGTGTGCAGTTGGGGAAGTTTCTGGAGTCCGGCCAGGTCATCAAGGATGAACCAGACCTTACGCTGCCCGGCCTTCGGCCTGGTCATGAGACGGAGAACCAACCAGTCTATCCAGAGACTATAAAGGGGGCGAAGCGCTTCTCGCACGGTCGCCTGTGATGTCATAAATATCCAGCCTTCACGCTTTTCAGACCATTCGGTAGCGTTCCATTCCCCTGCCGCCTCGTCCTTTGTTGGCAGCATTCGGAGGCTTTCGGCAACCATGCCAAGGCTGGAAAGTACACCTGTTCGCTGCTGCGGTGCCCTTGGATCGATGAGCAGGGCATATTCGGTTCCTTGGACCCTCCGGTCAATTTCTGCCGGGTTTGCCATCCACTCGGCCATTTGTTTAGGGGTTGGTCCAAACGTCAGAAGGTGCGCGAAAATCTTCTGCGGACTCTCAACAAAGAATTCTCCCTTCTTGTCTTGTGTGCTCTGAAATAGTGATGCCGCCAATGTCTTTGCTTCGGCTCTTCGTCTCAATTCATTCGCCGGACTCCAGTATGGACACCGCGCATCAATGGGATTAAGAATCACGTCTCCGCGCGCTGGATCGTAGAACTTCTCGACAAATTCACCGGCAGGATCGTAAATAATTGCGCCTTCGTTGCGGGCCTTGATCTGTAGAAGCATCTGCACAATGAGAGCAGTCTTTCCGGCTCCTGTGTCGGCGATAATCTCGAAATGCTTTACTTCTCCGCGTCGTGGAATCACGACATTCGTACCCTCTTCGGTGGGAAAAACAATTCCGTCTCCCTTGATTGCTTTGTTGAATTCTTTCGGAGTGCAAACAACTGGACCACGTAGAAGTCTCCCGTACTTCATCAGCTTCGTGCGTTTAATGTCCAAGTAGATGCAGTACGGGAACAAGACGACAAATATGATGAACGCGGTCAAGAGTGGCGGAAGAAAAAGCGCTTTCAAACCGAGTCCACGGTAGACGGCAAGGCGCAGATATTGATGTAACGCAGCCTCTACGAACTCGGTTTCCGGTCCGTGGAGAATGGTTGTGTAGCCTCGCGCTTGCGCGTCCTCGGACGGGGCAAGATTGAATTTCTTTCCGTTGGGAAGAATCGTTTTGCCGCGCACAACCTCGGCGGGTTTAGCGATGTGAGTATGAACACCGTCCGAAATACAGACGAGGCTAAGAGTGGCTGTGCTGGTCGGGGAGAAGTACTCGGCTACTCCGGTTCTCACATAGATTCCGATCTCGGTTTGCCCGAGCGGAGAAACTGAGATGTCCATGCGGAGAATCAGAAAAAGGATGGTCAGCATGATCCATAGCAGCAGATTTCCGATGGTGTAAATCGGTTGGTGAGGGGGGAAGTAGAACGTCTCGCGTCTGCCCCATTGGGTCAATTTCATGGCCGGTCCTTTCGATCTTGAAATGTCTTGAGCACCTTCTTAGCGGCGTCCGTTTTGGCGGATTCACAATTGCGCATGAGCGCAACGGATTGTTCCTCTGTCATCCGTTTGTCTGCCAGAATCGGGGGAACTGTAGACGCAAAAATGAGTTTTATCGCCTGGATTTCTTCGAGCAGAATCGTGGGTGTCGGCTCACCATTTGGGGTCAGAGAATCGAGTATTGTGCGGCGAAACCAGTCTGCAAGAGGCAGATTTGCGCCTGTCGCGGCGGCGGAAACGAGCGCGTATTCTTTGTCAGATAACCGGCAACCGACGTGCATCGGACGGCGGAGTTTCGATTCGTAGGCGGCGATTGTATCGCTCATTCAGCCTCCATTGTCTTCTTTGAAACGGCGTTCTCGCTGGAGAACGCCGTTTTGGAAGTTATTGACTTTACGTGCTCTCGCAGGAGAACAATTTGATCTCGTACGCGAACCCAAAGGGGGTGAAGTGTTCAAAATAAAACTTGCGCGAAGCGCAACCCCTGACTAGCCAGAAATATTGGTGGTGGAAGACAACTCAGACGGCCTAGATGCTGCCTTGCGTCTCTTCACCGGTCCTTTGGGTTGCTTCACTCTGAGCGACTGTGGATGATCCTTGTGCTTCTCAGTGAACGTAACAAATTCCTTGTCGGTCGCAAAAACATAATCGAGTGCTGCACCGATTACCGCATCTGCACTTGACGATGTGAATGCAGCATACGCATTTAATTTGTGCACGGTGTCACTGTTAAGTGTGATTGTTGCGCTTGTCGTCTGAATGTTCTTGACTGCGAGTAGTGCTGCCATTGTGTTCCTCCTAGTGCTGTTGTGCTTCTTCTTTGCGTAAACGGAATACGTCATCGAATAGAAAACAGTTGTTTGCTCTGTCGTACCCGGTGACGTGAATCATCTCGGTCACACGTCGTCCTGCACTTGTACGCTTTGCCTGAATGACATACTGTACACTCGCAGCGATTTCTTGAGAGATGTCGTCTTTGTTGCTCTGTTGATGTCCACGCATCGCAAGCTCTGCAAGTCTGCTCAGAGCGAGTACGGCGGATGTTGCGTGGATCGTTGCGATGCTGCCGCCGTGTCCTGTGTTGAAGCTGTCGAGAAGTGTACGCGCCTCGTTGCTTCGCACTTCGCCAAGCACGATTCTATCCGGCCTCATTCTCAGAGCGTGCTTGAGAAGATCGTCAAACGTAACCCGCGCCTCTTTGGTGTACGTGTCGTTCTGGCATTCCATGTTGACGATGTTCGGCTTGTCAATTTGAAGTTCGCGCGTATCTTCAATAATCAGGATGCGTTCTGTGTCGGGGATGTAGTCGGTCATTGCGTTTAGCAGTGTCGTTTTCCCCGAACCTGTCGATCCGCTGATAAGGAACGTTCCTCCGGCGATGACATGGCCTTTGATGACCTCCGCAAGATCGCTAGTTAGACTGCCGTATGAGATGAGGTCTTCCATCGTGTACCGTTGCGTCGGGAATTTTCGGATGGTCACTGTTAAGCCGGGTTTTGTGATCGGCGGACGAGTAGCAGCAAGACGGCTTCCGTCTGGAAGTTGCGCGTTAAGAATTGGGGATTTATCGGTGAATGGCTTGCCGAGCATATTCGCAATAACGGTCATCGCTGTAAGCAAGTCTTCCTGTGCATAGTGGATGTGTGCGCGTTGGATGGTTTTGAAGCGTTTCGATTCGTAGAACCAACTCCCGTCTTGGTTCCCCATGATCTCTGTCACATCTTCGTCGTCGAGAAGATGCGCTATCGGTTTCAGAAATGACGCAATAACGGATATGTCGGTGGGGCCAGCACCGCGCGGGTTCGGTGCTGGCTTCGGCGCTGGAAATTCGATTGCTGCGGTCGTCATGTGCGCTCCGAGTCGTTAGTGAGTAGACGTGCTTGCTGCGGTGCTCTGTGTGACTGGATTTATCTCTGGCTGCGTTGTAGTCGGCTGTGCTTGCGTCTGAGTAGAGAACGCCTGGTCAACGTGGTAGTGAATGATGACAAATCCAAGCGGATTGACTGAAATCATACTGTTCGGCACTGTGTCGCGGAACGTGTAGTTGATTGTAGCTGTCCACCGCTCGGTGGTCATGTCCGCTCCGTTGTTCGGGTCTTTGATGTGCTTGAGAAATTCAATTTGTGCGGTGTACGGCGCTGTTGTGAGGTCGCCAAGCACGACATTCGTAACCTCGACTTCGACAAACGGCAAACTCTCTTTCTGGTATGCGGTGATAAGTTTTCCTGTGTGTTCGTTCTTGATGAACACGTCCGCCGTGTTGTTGTCGAGAAAGTACGTCGATTGCGTGAGGTCGGTAAGAATGGTGTACTTGTTGCGCTGGTATGCCAACTGCACCCAGCGCGACAAATAATACTTGGCCTCTGCCTCTTGCGGCTTGTATGAGAAATTCTTGTATTCGATTGCTTCCGCGCGGCCTACTTGATCGACACGAATGATGAGCGGGCGAATGTTCGCAATCTGTTTGAACTCCTTGAGCATCACCCCTGCCATCACAGCAACTACAAGGGCCATGACGAGCAGAGCCACCTTGAGGTACGTATTGGTGACAAGCGGGTCGCCGTACTGCTCAAGGTAGCGTCTGCCCGCGTCTGCAATTTCTGGATGCGCTGTTTTTGTTTCCTGCACGGCGTGTGTGACCATCTGAATGTCCTCTCGTCCCTGAATCCGGTTAAATGAGTCCTGCGGTAGCGGCGCTGACTGCGGCACCCATCACATTCGCGTCTGATCCGACTGTTCCGCTGAACATCGACGCGGTAAGCGCGGGAACTTTGAACACGGCAAAGATGCACGTGATGCAAACAACTCCCATGATCGGAAGTTGCGCCCATAGCTGCGACGGGTCTTGCATCGCCTGGGAGAATGAAGAAGTGGGAGACAAGTATTGCGCCAGAACGCTGGCAATTACTTGGGCGATTGCAGCCGCGACTACTTTGTAAAAGGCAAAGCCTAAGAACGAGCGGAACCAACCCCAGAACAACCATTCCAGTTTAGGCACAAGCAAAAACGGAATGAAGAGAGGCCCGAACATGGAAACAACGGCGGTCGCTATCGCTCCGTACGCAATGACCCATGTAAAAGCGCATTCCAGCACAATGAACATTCCGACGTAGATCATCAGGCAGAAAAACACGATTGGCTGAGTGATGAGGTTATAGCCGCTGCCAGTGTCAAAAAGTGCGAGGTCTTGATCGATGGTGTTCATTACCGTATCGGTGGCGCTCGTGCCGATTGCGTTCGTTAGGTACGTCGTTTCTGCGCCAATAAGGTTTTTGAACGAGTATCCGCCAAGTATCCAGTTCGGCGTGTCGTAAAACGCCACAAGGGCCATTACGACCAGGACGAACAGCAGTTGACGCCCAAGGCGCATGAGGTCGATGTGATGGCCACGATGCGCATTGAGCGAAATGTTTACTCCTTCGTAGACGACAACGCATAGGCCGAGGCCAAGTGCAAGACCATGACCGGAGGTCGCAATCGCCGCCGATGCGGGAGAAGCGGTTAAAGTGTCGCAAGATTGCGAGATGGTCGAGAGAATGTCCATAGCCTATGCCTTTCTGGTTACTGTGGAACGTAAAGCAGCGTAGCGCTTGCGCTGTTGTTGTTGTGTTCGTTGTTGAGTGAGGCAATCCCGTTGTGCCAGTTGGACCATGTGGCCACGTCGCTTTTTTGGGAGTCGAGCGTGTCCTTGGATTCCATCAAGTGCTGCATCTGGTTAGCTGCCGCCATCGCGTTGGCATCTTCGAGCGCCCGCGTGATGATGAGTAGCGTTGCATTCATGCGCTGCAAGGTGGCCAACTCTGTGGCCTGAGTGGTATCTGTGGTTAGGGTGTTGGATTCGAGTGTCGCCAACGTCTGTTGGTCAGCCAAGGTGCTGGCCTGTACGTCGGATGCGCGTTGCAATGCTGTTGCAATGAGCGAATCGTTTGCCGACAGGTTGGAAGTGTGCGCTTGCATCTGTGATTGTGTCTGAGTGCTGACGTTCCCGAAGTTCTGCGGCTTATAGCTGACCGGGTTGGTGCTCATTGCGCTATACGCCTGCAAAGCGTTCGCAGAACCCAGATTGATGATCTGGAGCAGTGGTTGGGTTAGGTTGTACGTGTCCGCGTGTGGCGTGAATGCAGATTTGTACGTGGTTGGAATTGTCTTCATCTTGTTGTAAAGCTGTTGTGGCGCTGTCGCCATCGTGTTGGCCAAGTTGTACGCCTGGACGGCCGTCTTGAAGGTTGACTGCGCGGTTGTGTATATCTGGACAGCCTCTTCATACGAGGCTGATTCGGTAATGTCCTGTTGTACGTTGTGCGCTTCCTGCGAGACATTGTGCTGTAGCTGGGAAAACCAGCTTACGTTTTGTTGGACGTTCTGATAGTCAATGTCGAAAGACTGCATCTGCTGCTCCGGTAAGTAGTAGCCGTCTGCAACAGGGTCGTACACAGTCCATTGGGCGTGTGCCAGATTGCATGAGCACAAGAGCACGATGCCAATGGAGAATAGGAAAAACCTCTTCATTGATTTCCTCCTGTTCTGTTGGTTGCTGTGTGGTGGACGTTGTGTGTTCGCGGCGGCTCATCACCCGCATGGTGAGCCGTGCGAACTCATAAAGTTGGGTTGATGGTGTGGTTGGTGTACGCAGGAAGGAGTAAATCCTGCGTGAGGAAAACTTTGACCCGGTTTCCTGGGCGAATCGTGATGGTCGGGGGAATCTGCATGAACTGGCTCAAGATGCCGCTGGATGTGGTGGAGAGAGATTGAGCGGTGCTGTTCATGAGCGTCTGGCTTCCAGATGCGCCGATTGAGGAGCCGCCCGCTGTGATTTCGCCTCCAGCGGCGACTAAGCCAAGCGCGATGGATGTTCCGAATATCTCGATGTAGTGGTTGTTTACCTTATCCTTGACGCCCTCTTCGCCTATCTGGTTAAGGCCCTTGAACTGGTCAAGATCGACGGTGTAGCCGTCAGGCATGATGAGGCGGTGAAAAGTAAGGCTCATGCGGCGCTGTTGGCCGAAACCCTCGCGCCCGACCTTCTTGGTGTCTCCGATGATCTTCGACCCCTCTGGGATGAGAACGTGTTGCCGGTCGTGAGAGTAGAACGGCTGAGTGACCATGACGATCACAGGGCCGGATGAATCGCCGTCAAGCTGGTTGAGGAGCACTGTATCAAGGAAATTGCCCTCGTAAATGACATAGGGCTTGCCTACGGCGCGGTCAATGTTGACCTCGGAGCTACGTTTCTTGTCGGTCTTCTGCTGTTCGTATTCGTCCTGTTCCCTGTCCTTATCTGTCTGGGACATCATCGACGCCATTTTTGGAACGGCTCCGGCTGTGCCGCTGGCTGAGGCACCCGGCGAACGCTGGGCGGAATCTTTCCCCTGCGCCGCTGGGGCCTGGGATTCATTGGCTACTGGTACGGCGTGGTAAACGAGATTGGACTGAAAACGCGAGGCAAAGGCCAGATCGCGTTCTTTTTTATCAAGTTCCTCTTGCTGCTCTTCTCTCGCCGTTTTTGGCTTGGGGGGAGCTGCCTCGTTGGTGTGCAGCGGTGCGCCGTTGCCGCCGTCGTAGGGCTGATGGTAGACCTTGGACCGCTGGGATGGTGGTATTAGCTGTCCATTCTTGTCATAGAGCGGCGTAGTCTCCTGGCCTTGAGCGAGGCCCAATGCTTGCGAGGCGGCGTCTTCGTCGCGCTTCTGGCGCTCCCTCTCGTCATTGGCCCCGGTCTTCATCTGCGCGGCCTTCTGCGTCGGATCGCCGTTGACTACGGGCACGGTTGTTGTGGTGCCTGTGGCGCTTTTCTTCTTCGGCGTCGGCATAAGGAACAATCCGAGGGCCAAAAAAGCCACCAAACCTATACCGATAATGGCCTTGATGTTGCCACCAAACGGACCTGTGGGCTTCACGGTGTTGGTCGTTACGG
>Ga0255351_1000177_pt1 | contig 30135 bp, 32 predicted proteins | sample HBST25r2metaG_FD_186024 | JGI IMG/M metagenome (GOLD analysis project Ga0255351, IMG submission 186024) | Peat soil microbial communities from Stordalen Mire, Sweden - H.B.S.T-25.r2 | ecosystem: Environmental > Terrestrial > Soil > Wetlands > Peat | place: Sweden: Norrbotten County, Stordalen... | reverse complement strand
TTCATCGCCACGGCGGAAGCCATCAGCCAGGCGGGCGCCACGCCAGAGTTCGTTGAAGTAGAGGAGCAGACCTACAATCTTTGCCCGGTAAAGCTGCGCGCCTACCTGGAAAGCTGTCCCCGGGATCCGCAGACGGGACTGCGCCTGAGCCGCCGGACACAAACGCCCATCGCGGCTGTTCTTCCCGTTCATCTCTACGGCCAAATGGCGGACATGGACGCCATCGAGGAAGTCGCGCGTGAGTTCGGTCTGCTGGTCTTTGAAGACGCCTGCCAGGCCCATGGCGCGGAGTATTTCTCCAAGCGCGAGAAGCGCTGGCGCAAGGCCGGCTCAATCGGTCTGGCCGCTGCGTTCAGTTTCTACCCGGGAAAGAACCTGGGAGCATGCGGCGAAGGCGGCGCCGTCACCACGAACGACCCAGCGCTGGCGGCGCAGGTGCGCATGCTGCGCGATCACGGCCAGTCCCAAAGGTATTATCACGATGTGATTGGTTTCAACGGCCGCCTGGATGCCATCCAGGCCGCATTCCTCGACATCAAGCTCAAACACCTGGCAGAGTGGAACCACCTGCGGCGGGCGGCGGCGGCACGTTACGACGAGGGCTTCAAGGACGTCTCCGAGGTGATCGCACCGCTCAAGGCCCCGGACCGCACGCCCGTTTACCACCTCTACGTGGTGCGCGTCGCAGAGCGCGACCAGGTGCAGGCCAGGCTGACCGCCGCCGGAATCGGCACGGGAATTCACTACCCGGTCCCGGTTCATCTGCAAAAGGCTTACAGTTCGCTGGGCTATCGAGCCGGAGATCTGCCGCTGACCGAGCGCCTTGCCCGCGAGGTGCTGTCTCTTCCTATGTTCCCTAAAATCAGTGGAGTACAACAGAATAAGGTCGTGGAAGAGACACTGCGAGCGGTTCGCCAGGTCTCTCCGCGGCTCTCTTCCGCTCGATAAAAATCAAGAAGTGAGCAATATTGTGCAGATCGCGCAATGGCCCCCGCTATCGTGAGGTCTATGCATGGTGCATTCCTCCGTTCGCCGCCAGGCCACTGGTGAAGATACGGCGAAAATCGGGGCCTGAGGACGTTTAAATTTCGGGAATACTCAATAAAAATTGGACCCAATAACGCCAAATTGGGAGCGAGTGTGCTAATCTCTGCGCAATGTTCCTTTGGGTCGTGGTGGCCCTCTCTGTTGTCTGGGCGGGTTAGCCTGCGCCGTGGGCCGCGTTCGGACTACAGAATTTTGACTATGTACTCTGGCTTGGAGAAAGAGAACCATGCCGACCGTTACGATGAAACCTAGGTCTGTCTTTCATGCAGAACCGCGCGAGCTGTTGTTAGCTTGCGATGACGCCAAGCTCCTTCCATTTCTCAATCACGCCCTGATGCGCGATGGGGTCGAGGTCACGGCCTTGAACCTTGAGCACGCCCACCTCCGGGTGCAGCGTGGCTTTTCGCCCGACTTGATCGTGCTGCACCTGAGTGGGCATGGCTCCCTGAGCGCACTGGCCGGCCTGCGCGAGGCCAAGCCTCTGGTCCCAATCGTGGTTGTCTCCTGTCTTCCTGATGTGCGTTTTGCGGTGAAGGCGATCCAGGCGGGTGCCTCGGAGTGCGTCCAGCTGCCCTTTGGGAAGAACGAACTGACCCAGTGCGTGAGCAAGTTCCTCGGCTTGATGAAGGATGGCGGAAACCAGGCTGACGCCATGCAGGAAACCGAGCTGAACGACGGCCTTTTCTTCGTGAGCGCAAGCAAGCGGATGAACGAGATTCGCAGCCAGGCAGCCATGCTGGCGCAAGTGGACCTGCCGATCCTGATCCTGGGTGAAAGCGGAACGGGCAAGGAAGTTGTGGCGCAGTTCATCCACAAGACGTCGCCCCGCGCGCACCGGACTTTTCTGAAGGTGAATTGCGCGGCCATGCCGGCCGACCTGCTGGAAAGCGAACTGTTCGGCTATGAGCAGGGTGCGTTCACCGGAGCCGTCCGCTCCAAGCCCGGTAAATTCGAAATCTGCAACATGGGCACCATCCTGCTGGATGAGATCGGCGAGATGCCGCCTGCCATGCAGTCGAAGTTGCTGCAGGTCCTGCAGGATGGCACGTTCTCCCGGCTGGGCGGCCGCGTGCCGATCAAGGTGAATGTTCGTGTGCTTGCCGCCACCAACATTGACATGGATGCGGCCATCGCCGCCCGCACCTTCCGCGAGGATCTTTATTACCGGCTGAACGGCTTCTCCATCCAGATGCCGCCGCTGCGTGAGCGCAAGGAAGAGATCCCGATCCTGATTCGGCATTTCATGCGCAAGCTATCGGCCAGCTTCGCCCGCCAGCCCCTCATCATGTCCGATGAACTTCTCGCGGCCTACATGCAGTACGACTGGCCGGGCAACCTGCGCGAGCTGGAAAGCTCGATTAAGCGCTACCTGGTGTTGGGCAGCGAGCAGCATATGCTGGGCGAACTGCGTCGCGCCATGGGTGGCCATCTGGGCAGGAAGCCGGGCATGGCCGAACCGGACGGAGCTCCGATTGGCCTGAAGAAACGTGCCCGCAGCGCCATGAACGAAGTGGAGACCCAGATTATGGGCGAGGTTCTGCGGCGCCACAACTGGAACCGTCGCCGCGTGGCCGATGAGTTACAGATCAGCTACAAGGCGCTGCTGTACAAAATCCGGCAGTACGGATTGTCTCCTTCCCCGGAAGATAAAGGCAGATCAAGGGCCGCATGTCCGTAATCGCGATTGACAAGAGCGCCTCCCCTGACGGGGACGGCACCCAGCATAAGGTTGTGGTTCGCCGCCAGGATGGCTCCATCGTGAAGGGATATTTTTGCGCGGAGGACTCCATTCCTGCCCTGGCCACCAGCGAGCAGTTCCTCCCGCGTTTTCTCGCCGAGGAGTCCGGTTTTCGCACCACCGATGGCGGCACGATTGGCGGCTTGAACTGGTCTGAGGTGAAGGCCATCTTCTTTGTTTCCTCCTTCGAAGGCGACAGCGAGCAACAGCCCGTCCAGTTCTATAGCCAGGGTCCGGAGATCAAGAGCATCTGGATCGAGATCACCTTCCATGATGGAGAGGTGATGGAAGGCTATGCCAAGAACTCGCTGTTGAATTTCAGCAGTGGCGGATTCTTCCTGCGGCCGACCAGTCCGGGTGACAACAACCAGTTGATCTATGTGAACCGGGATGCAGTCGTGAAGCTCCGCGTGCTGGGCGTCAGCGCGGAGGAGTACGAGTAGGGCACGCCGCTCGCTGCTAACAGCCGCGAATCAAAACCAGCGCTTCCAATAATAATGATGGTGTTTTGGTTCTCCTCCCTTCAAACTTGCGTCGGGGCGTGGGCAGAACCGCGTTTACTGCGCCCTGAATGCGGCGCTCGCCACGTCCTCCACTCGGCGCGGCAGCTCAAATAGACCATCTATAGCGCCAGGGCCGGCAGGCGTCGCCACCGCGGCTCCCGCAATCGGCATTACCTCGGTAATTTGTCCAGAGTTCCTATCCGAGATACCTTACTCGCTGCTTTATTCATAACTAATCAAGGCCATACCGTAGGTCGGAACAGGCGACAGCCATGCACTGCTCCAGTTCTTTTATTGCATTTTTTCGTATTAAGTTGGTCTTAGCCGCATTTTTCATCCTGGCCTTTGCCGGGCTCGCCTGCGCGCAGCAGCGCGGCGAAGCCGACACGCTCAGCCTGGAAGAACTGCTCGGCGCCAAGGTTTACAGCGCCTCCAAGTATGAGCAGAAAGCGGTTGAGGCTCCCTCCTCCATCAGTGTGATTACTGCGGAGGAGATACGGAAATATGGTTACCGCACCATCCAGGAGGCTCTGTCGAGCCTGAACGGTTTTTACGTTCAGAACCACGGCAGCTACAGCAGCATCGGCGTGCGCGGTTTTGCCCCTCCGGGCGACTCCAATGGACGCATCCTCTACCTGGTGAACGGTCACCCAATCAACAACAATGTAGATGACTCCGCGCCGGTGGAGAACGATTTCCCGGTGGACATGGACATCGTGGACCGCATCGAGGTGGTGCGCGGCCCCAGCTCCTCGCTCTATGGAGCCGGAGCCTTCTTCGGGGTCGTCAATGTCATCACCCAGTCGGGCAAGAGCCACGGCACGACGGTCAGCGGGGAGGCAGCCAGCCTGGGCACCTACAAGGTGACGACCACCTACGGCATGGAGCGCCACGGCACGAACGCGCTCATCTCCGCCACCTATTGGGATACCAACACTCCCGGGAAGCTGGACACGATTCAGGATCCCATTGGGTCGTCCGCCGCCCGTGACCAGACGCGCCGCGTCTTTGCCATGGTATCCAGCCACGGATTCACCTTGCAGGCCGCGGCGGTGGCCGCGCAACAGCACGTGCCTTCCTCGGCGCAGTGGTGTGGCAGTTGCCACCAGACGGATACGCATACCACCAAGTTCCAAGGCTATGTTGACCTGCAGTACGACCACCCGGTGGGCAAGGGCATTCAGTTCAGCGCGCGCACTTACTATGACACCTACGAGTCGCACGGCAAGGTGAACGACCTGCGCGGTTGCAGCGAGGCCCGCTGCCACGGCACCCTGTATGACTACGACACCGCGCATGGCGATCGAGCCGGGATTGACCTCAAGCTGAGCCGCCGCTTCCTGCAAGACAAGGTGCGCGTAAGCGTTGGCACCGAGTACCGCGACAACTTCCGGCAGGCGCAGAGCAATTACATCCTCTACGACATTCCGGTCACCTCGGAAAGCTATGTGAATTACCATCGCACCTCGGCCATCTGGGGACTGTACGGCGATGCCGAGATTCGCTTTACGCCCAAGCTCATATTGAACGCGGGTGTGCGCAATGACCGTTACAACTACCTGTTCGGCAACACAACCAGTCCGCGCGCCGCGCTCATCTACACCTTGCCCAGGGCGACCACGTTGAAGTTCCTGTACGGAACCGGTTACCGCGTGCCCAGTTTCTCTGAGCTGTACTACGCAGGCATGGCCAGCCAGCCTTCGCCGAACCTGCAGCCGGAGACGATCCGCACCATTGAGGGCGTGGTGGACCACCAACTGAACGCGAAGTTCTCACTCTCCGCCGCGGGCTTCTACAACCACATCGGCAGCTACATCCAGGAGCAGACCATCGTCGTCGGTGGCATGGATCAGACGACATTCTCCAACTCCAGGGCTTCGGCCGGCGGCGCAGAGCTGGAACTGCTCGGCAAGCTGCCCTCTGGGCTGGAGAGCCGGCTTAGCTACACCTATCAGGATGCGCACAGTGACGTTGCCGGAGGCCACCTGCCGAACTCACCCAAACACCTGGCCAAACTGAATTTAGCGGCACCGCTTTTTAACCGCGTGGTGACACCGGCGCTGGAGGCCCAGTACATGAGCCGCAGCCTGTCGCAGTGGCCTGAGGTGGGTTCCACTTTGCCTCCCGTGCGAGTCAACATAAACGTGTATACCCGGTCATGGCATGGTTTCTCGCTCTCCGCGGGGGCGTACAACCTGGTTGGACGCTCGATGAGCGCCACCACCTTCGGGTACTTCGAACAGACTCATGACATTCCGTCGAGCTCCCTTTTGGGTGACGACCGGAGGAGCTTCCGTTTCAAGCTCACCTGGAAGTCGGGTGAGCACGACGGCGGCAGCAAGCAGTCAGATCCGCATTCATCTATTGCAGCGCATTAATCCGGGGAACTTTATGCAAGTCCGAACACGATCGAAAGTGGACCAACACATCACCGCCGAGCCACGGAGCAGCGCCGCTGCCCGGGTATGGCGGATGTTTGGGGCGGTGCTGCTCTTCCTGATGATTTATGCGGGGGCGGCCGCTTCCGGGGTGCAGGCGCAAACCGTGGAAGAACATGATGCCAAGGCCGCCTTCCTATACAAGCTGATGAACTTCGTGCAGTGGCCTGACTCCAATGGAGACCTGGTGATCGGCTTCGTCGGCGCCGACTCCACGGGCGACTCCCTGCAGCGGCTGGCTTACGGCAAGCCGGTGAACGGCAGGAAGATCGTGGTTCGCCGTCTGCAGCATGACGGCGACCTGAAATCCTGCCGGGTCATTTATGTGGGCGCCTCCGAGGCCAGGAACAGTGCGGCGATGCTGGATCGCCTGCGCGGCTCCAATGTACTGACCGTAGGGGAAAGCAGTGGCTTCGGCCAGCACGGCGGAGTGGTCAACCTGATGCTCAACGAGGGCCGCATCCGCTTCGAGGTGAATCCTCACGCGGCGGAGCGGGCGCACCTGCAGATCAGTTCCCGGCTGCTCGCGCTTGCCACGATCGTCGGAGACGGAAACTGAGAGGAACTGTCATGGAACTGCGCGACTGGTCCATTGGCCACAAGCTGATGGTGATGATGATGGCAACCAGCACGGCCGTGCTGCTGCTGGTGTGCGCAGTGCTGCTGGGCTATGACGTGGTGACCGCCAAGCAGGCAACCGCCGATCATCTCTCTACCCTGGTGCAGATTATCAGTGACAACAGCACCGCCGCGCTCAGCTTTGGCGACCGCGGCGCAGCGGGCGAAGTGCTGGCCACGTTGAAGGCCGAGCCCCATATCACCTCCGCCTGCATTTATGACAAGCAGGGCAATGTCTTCGCCTCCTACCATCCCAAGGGCTCAGCCAGCACAGAAGCGCTGCCGTTGCGTCAACGCGGCACCTACTATCAGGGCGACCAGATGGTGCAGTACCTGCCCATGTCGCTGGGCGGAGATGCGCTCGGCACGGTCTGCATCCAGTCGGACCTGGCCGAGGTTACCCGGCGCTACCGGAGCTATGCGACCATCGCCGCCATTGTCCTGGTCATCTCCTGGCTCATCGCACTGCTGTGTGTAACCCGCCTGCGCCGTACCATCACCGGCCCGCTCAATGAGCTTATCGTCGTCGCCAAGGCCATCAGCGACTCCGGCGATCTGGAGCACAAGGTGGACGTGACGCGCAAAGACGAGCTTGGCGACCTGGCGCGTTCCTTTGACGGGATGATCGGATATCTGAAGGAGATGGCCTCGGTCTCCGAGGGCATTGCCGGCGGCGACCTCTCCTGCGAGGTGGCGCCGCGCTCCGAGCGTGACGTGCTGGGACACGCTTTTGCCCGCATGACCGACGGCCTGGGCACCATGGTGCTGCAGGTGCGCGAGAGCGCCAGCCAGGTGGCTTCCGGTTCCAGCCAGGTGGCCAGCGCCTCGGAGGACTCTGCGAGGGTGGGAACCCTGGCCTCCTCGGCCATTGAAGAAGTCACCAGCACCATGCATGAGATGAGTGTGAACGTGCAGCACGTTGTGCAGAACACCCAGATGCAGGCCGCCAGTGTCAGCCAGACCTCAGCGTCCATTGACGAGATGGTGGCGAGCATTCAGCGCGTGGCAGACACGGCCAACATCCTCCTGGACATCTCCACCCGCTCGCGCGACGAGGTGCAGAGCGGCATCGCCTCCATGCAGAAGGCCACCGATGGGCTGAGCCGCATCAACGCCTCCATCGGCGCCTCGTCATCCATCATTGGCGACCTGGGTGAGCGGGTGCGGAATATTGGAAAGATTGTCGAAGTGATTGACGACATCGCCGACCAGACCAACCTGCTGGCGCTCAATGCCGCCATCGAGGCCGCTCGCGCCGGAGAGCACGGCCTGGGCTTCGCCGTCGTCGCCGACGAGGTGCGCAAGCTCGCCGAAAAATCCGCCAGCGCCACCCACGAGATCAGTGAGTTGATCGGCAGCATTCAGAAAGAGGCTCTGAAAGCGGTAGAGAACATGCAGAAGAGCACCCTGAACGTGAACGAGGGATTGGTGCTGGGCAACGATCTGAGCCTGGCGTTGAGCAAGATTTCCAATGTGGTCAGCGATGTCTTCAATCTCTCCAGGGAGATCGGCATGGCCACCACCGAGCAGTCGCACGGCAGCTCGCAAATCGCCAAGGCCACCACCCGGCTCAATGAAATCACGCATGAGATCACCAGCTCCGTGGAGGAACAGGCCAGCGGGGCGCAGGCCGTGGTGCGGGCCATGGAGCGGATGCACGAGCTGGTACAGCGTTCCTCCTCCAGTTCCACCGAACTTGCCGCCTCGTCCGATGAGATGTCCAAGATGGCGCGCTCGCTGCTGGATTCCATGGACCGGTTCATCCTCGCCCACCGTGAGCGCGATCCCCGGCGGCTGGGCAAGGCAAACTTCGCATTGGCCGGCAGTCGCCGCTAGGCGATAGCCGATGACCCGGGAGCAATTCCTACGGTAAGCCTACTGATGCAATGCGAACCCAGACGGCAACTCTGCCTCAAGATTGATCTGTTCTCCGGTGATGGGGTGGAGAAAATTCAAAAATTGCGCGTGCAGAAAATATCCTCCGTCGCCTGGCAGGCCAGGAAGATATTCAAGCGGCTGGCCGCTTAATCCGTACAGAGGATCGCCTACCAGGGGGTGGCCGATGGATGCCAGATGGATTCTGATTTGATGAGGGCGGCCCGAATACAGGCTCACTTCAAACGTCGTGGTGCTTGTGCCGCGTGAGATCACCCTGGCCAATGACTTTGACGCTTTGCCACCTGGGCTGGTGGCCCACACGGAACCGATGCGCGGGTGCGGAACCAGGCCGATGGGTGTGAGGATCTCGTAGACGTCGTGCTGTGCAACGTTCTGCGCCAGCGCCCGGTATACCTTTTGAATTCTGGGCGTGTTCCAGTTTGCGGATAGCGTCGAGGCGGCCTGCGGTGTTTTGGCGAAGAGGACAATGCCGCTGGTGCCTCGGCCCAGCCGGTGGACAGGGTTTGCCTCGGGAGTTTGCTTCTGCACCAGGCGCAGCAGGGTGTTCTCCATGTAGCCGCCGCCGGGCAGGGTGGGCAGCCCACCGGGCTTGTTGACGGCCAACAGATAGGGGTCTTCAAACACGACCTCGAATTGCTGAGGGCAGTCTGGTTCGATCCAGGGCGGACGCTTCCACACAAGGCTCTGGCCAGCGGTGACCGACTCGCTACCGGTGGCGGTGACGCCGTTGAGGGTGACTTCGCCGTTGTTCAGATTCTGTTGCCAGGCTTGCGGGGTTGAGTGGGGGTAGAGGCTTGCCAAGTGGGAGAGCAGGGTTTCTCCATGGTGTTTTCTGCTGATAATTGTGGCGTAGGCATAGCCCCGGTTGAGCATGTTGCTAGATTGTAAGCTATGGCGTCTGCGGCAAGGGTCGCAGGGGTTCGAGCCACATGGACTCCAAGGCGTGTAACTGATTGATTTGTTGGTGCCGGGAGGGGGACTTGAACCCCCACAACTCTTTCGAGTCTGCGGATTTTAAGGACGATTTTACCCAAATTGCAGGGCTTTGCACGGACCTGCAGGAAATTGTGTAACAGGCTGTAGATAAACAAGTTATACGATATTGTTGTGTCGCACTGGGTCGCATATTCTTGCATAGACGCCGAACGCCAACGGACACCACAACGGACACCAAGTTTACAGACCGTACATAAATCGTACAATGAAATCACGGGTCGTGTACGAGTCATGTACGATACCACTAAATGGGCTGTTTATGAGCGAAGATTTCAGAGAGTGGTTGCGTAGCAAGGTTGCAGTGCAACGCAAAACAGGTTGCTGGGAATTCACTGGAGCCAAGGATCACGCGGGCTTCGGCCGGGTGTTCATAGGAGGCAGGGAAGTCAAAGCTCCGCGCGTCTTCTATCAGGCGTTTGTGGCTGAGATTCCTGCTGGCGCCAAACTGATTCACCACCTCGGCCCGGGCAGGTGCATTGGTCCGGCATGTTGCAACCCCGCTCATGTGCGGGTGGTTAGGTCTTGGAGGGTGGAGCCGCTAAAGAGGACCTGCCCCAAAGGACACACCCTCGACTCTGACAATTCCGTTGTCGAGTCGCGTGGGACCAAGCTGCGAGTGCGTTGTCGCATCTGCAAGAACAATGGCGGAGGCGACGATGAGTGAGCAACCGGCAAGGGACGAGTTTGGCGTTTCGCTGGCATTTGTCGGAGCGCAGGCTTTTCTGAAGGACGTCCTTCAAATTAAAGAGAACCTTTGATGAGAGGCGCAATAAGAGCATTCGAACCAGCCTCGCTATTAAGCACGGCCTATTTCATCCCCGCCCACATTCTAGCCACAACTGATCCACAAACTGCTCAAGATTCGTCGCAGAGCGAGCAGTTCATCCTGCGCGCTCCGGCAGATGTCTGAGCGCGTGAACGAGATCGGAGGAATCAGGCTACTAAACATTTACTGTTGATATATATCAAGGATATGACTACTATGATTATCATGTCAATGGATTCGAAGGAACGCACAATTATTCCAATACTCATCTCGAAAGCCGATTGTGCTTCGATCCTGGGCGTCTCTGTCCGGGCAATCGACTACCTGATCACAAACAAGAAGCTTGAGTCGCGAAGACTTGGCCGGAGAGTTCTCGTTGTTCGCAGTTCAGTTCTCCGATTTGCAGCCAAGGACAATCCGGAGCCTCTCTGCCAGTAAATCAGCCATCGCTATACTCCAGCAAAGCGCCACTTCAGATCTCGATGCGGTTGACGTAATTTCTTCTGCCTAGGCCTTAACATCAGACAGACATTTTCCCTCACTTCGGGCAGAGAGCTGCGATGCTAGCGCTCTGGTCTTCGTCTCCCGTCCTGTTTTGACGATTGACAATCCCACGTATGTCCGCCGAGAGACTGCGGGAGTTCTTGGAGTCGAAGGGATTCCCAGGTGCAAAACAGTTTAGGGATCATCTTCCGTCATTCCCGCTGTATGAAAGTAAATACGCACTCTAGCGTCGGCGCGGGAGTCCCTTTGCCGAGGCTTGGGATCCAGGTGGTTCACGGAACGGTTCCACAGAAATGCGCTCGTAACACACTTCCAGCACGGTCAGGTATTCTGTACCGCCCGGCGCTTGGAGAACTACGCTGTCGCCCGCTGCCGACTTCATCAACGCGCACCCTAGAGGTGACACCCAACTGATATGGTTGCGGTTGAGATCGATCTCGTCGACGCCTACAATGCTCACCACTCGTTCGGCTCCCGCGGCATTTTCATAGCGCACGGTCGCTCCGAAGAATGCCCTCGTCTTCGCCTGTCCCGCTCTCGAAGCTTCCGGGTCCACTACTTCCGCGGCTTCGATTCGATTCGAAAGAAAGCGAATCCGCCCATCGATCTGCCTCAGCCGCCGCTTGCCGTACTGATAGTCGGCGTTTTCACTGCGATCGCCGTTGCTGGCAGCCCACGCCACCACCTCCACGACGGCTGGGCGTTCCCGGGTGAGCAGAAACCGGTGCTCATCTTTTAGGCGCTGCAGCCCGCTCGGCGTTATGTAGTTCTTGCCGTGCGTTGCGGGCTCGTTCCCTTGTGGTTTTCTCGTAGACCCTTTTCGCATCTCGTAGTTGTTCCTTGTGGGTGCCCAATTGAACGCGGATGAACGCCGATACAAAACACTGTAGGTCAGCTATGTTCTTGCCGTGTGCGACCGACGGCGATTGCCAGACTGGGTTAGAGGGCCGGCGTCCATCGTTGTGATACCGGTAAGTGCTACAGGCGCCCTGTCGGGAAATTGAGCGACAAGGGACAAGCTTCCGCCCATTGCTTCAACGGCGCGGCGTAGGGTCGAGATGTGCATATCTGTACGCTTTTCGATCTCCGAGATCTGCTTCTGCGCGATGCCGAGATTTTTCGCCATGCGTACCTGCGTCAGCTTGCGCGCCTGGCGCAGCTCTTGCAGCGTCATTTCCTCGGCGATCAGTACAGCGGCACGTGCCTCGACCTTCTTGCGGCGAGCAAGGCTGAGCTTCTTGATGACATCATCCACATTCTTGGCCATGGCTACTTCTTCTCCTTCTTCACTCGATCCAGATGAGCGTCGAATCGAATATCGGCCTTTCGGATCAGTTCTTTGTAGAACCGCTTTTCGCCGCCCCCAGATTTATCGCCCGCAACCAACAGAATCGCTTTGCGCTTCGGATCGAAGGCGAAGGCCACGCGCCAGACACCGTCGGCCGCATCGAAGCGCAGCTCCTTCATATTCGGGTGTCTGGAGTCGTTCAGCGTGTCCACGCGGGGACGCCCCAGTTGCGGCCCGAACTGTTGGAGCAGTCTGGCTAACGCCAGAATTTCCGTCTGTACATCATCTGGAAGCGCGAAGAACTCCGGCTCAAACTCGTCTCCAATGAGAACTTGCCACTTCATGTATTACTATACCTCCAAAGGTATATACGATCAAGAGTATTATGCGCCGATGAGAGCTTCATGGGGGAGCGTCCCTAGCAGCTTCCTTTTTGTGAATGTAACATAGTAATACTATGTAAACTATTGTAAATTTATTTGCTTCCCGTTACGCGGGTAACTTACGAAGCATTCATCTCCTGTTTACAATTGCGGCACGTGAATCTTTCATCCGTTGCTGGCAGATTCGCGGAAAGGGGAGATTTTGTAAATGAGCAGGACTGAACTGCCTTGCACGTCTGCGAATCCATCGGGCACCTCTGAACATCGCCAAGGTAAACCACTCACCATTCAAAAGCAGCGTGAGGCACTGATTGCGCCACTCACTGCCAGGCTCCAGGCCCTTTGGTCAAAGAAGACGCTCCGACTTACTTCTGACGAAGTTGATCTGCTGCAACTCATGAGCACACTTGTCCGGCTTTCCGACCTCGATGTCCTCCAGACTCTACCTATTGCCAACAAAATAATGCCACCCACCGAGGCGTGGGATTTATAGCCCCAGTAATATTTAGCGACAGACATGAGCCCATGATTCCCCCTCATGGGCGTCTGACGTAAATATGTTGCAATGTATGCATAATTAGTGTTCTAGTAGTCATATCCGATGTATGATCGCAGCAGAAATAACTCGGCGAGGAAAGCCGCTATGCCTAGAACCAAATATCCCGACGCCCCACAGCTCATCAAGGCTTGTACCTCTCTGGATGAGTTGACACTGACACTCCTTGAGAAGATTAGACACAAGTTCCAGCTGACCAAAGTAAAAGCGTCCAAAATGATCGTAGGGCTTGCCCTCGAAAAGAAGATCAAACTGACGGACGTCACAAAGTTCCACCAAGAGGTTTGGAGCAATCTTTCCTTCGAGAGCGGACAGCGCTTCTCGCAGTTGCGCCTCGACTGGACTCCCGAGGAGAATGCTTTGCTGCTCATCTACGCAAAACACCTCTTTAGTTCCAATAATCGAAGCGAGGCTGTGCGGGTATTGATCACCTACTACGCGGTCCAGAACAAATTCGCCGTCGTTGGTCAGGTCAAGAAGTCCACAATCATCCCTAGCAAGAATTGACCCAGGACTCCGGCGAGTCGAGCAGCTTTCCACGCTCCTCACGGTAAATCCTAAAGTCCGCCGAGAGAGACCTTGAGGTAGATTTGCGCCCAATGCGCTGCAGTTCATGCTGCGCATTGGGCGCGGATTATCTGGCACAGCGGCAGCACCTGTGCTTGTACCGAGATCCATCGTTCGGAACTACAATATGGCCGCACTCGAGCAACTCTCCTTTGAATCTGCGCGGGGCGGGCGCTGCGGCTCAAATCGCCTCCACCGCGGTAAGATCGACTTTCGCGTAGAGTCTGGGTCCGCAGACCAAAGAATGCCTATCGAAGGTTGTACCGCTGTGTTTTCTGGCCACGTTCTAGGCTTCGTCCCACCGACAAATCCGAATCGCGCGCCAGTTTTATTTTGAGACGACGTTTATTTGGTGTACTTCTTGCGGGGGGGGGGTAACTTTGTGGCGTTGAAAAAGCTGAGGATAAGGAACTTAGGGGCCAAGCCCCAGCCGAAAGAGATAGCCTCCCATCAACACCTGACATTCATTGGCGAGCCGCGTATTTTGCGTCGAAAAGAAAACGATGGTTCCGACAGAGTCGCTGGACTTAACCCGCCGCCTTCTTGCCTACGAAGCCATTACTGGTAAGACCTCCGAGCCCGCGCAATCGGCGGCTCTGCGCGTTTATGAGAAGCTGCGGCGGCCCCTCTTCGCACTTATTGGAGTTGCCGATTTCCGGTCGCTCGCTTCTCGTGCTCTGACGCTAGCCCAGACGGAAGCTCCCGGTCTTAGCGTGGTGCAGGTGACGGCGGATGGATCTTTACAGGGGCTTGGCGAACTCGACCAGCAAATTGAGAAGGACCTGGCTGAAGAGGGCGGGGCCATTCTGATTGCTCAGTTACTCGGGCTGCTCTCTACCTTCGTTGGCATAGCTTTTGCGCTGCGGCTGGTGCAGGATGCGTGGCCAGACGCGGCCTTCGGGGATCACAATTCCGGAAAAAGAGGTGAGCATGAGCCCACAAGATAGAGTGACAATAAACAAACTGCCGACCGGGGTTCCGGGACTCGATGAAATAGTGGGCGGATCGGTTCCGGGAGTTGGGTTTCATTCAATACACTGAAGGGGGCCTACACATCCACAGTTCAGTTGTCAGCGTCGTGCTTCACGATTAGTGGCCAGAGGTTCCAGACTCATCCGGCCCTGTTCCTTTCTATACCTCAGAGCCTTCCTCTCCCCATGAGTAGGTAGATGAGCTTAGACACCACGTGTACATGTATTAACTGTCCAGATTCCTGTTTGAAATGCGGCATAAGGACAGGGTTTTGCCCTACCTATCATCATTGCCGTGCTTTATTCTGTTCACAATATTGCAATTATTGTGATCACCGACAGGCCTCTGCCTTGTAAGCGAAAGGAGAACTCAGGCATTTGGTAGATTGCACATTATAAATAGTATCCGTGAGGTAGTGCGTGGTAACCATCCTCGTATTTGACCGCCAATCGCTATACCAGGCGTCGATCTCAAACCGGCTTAGTCGGCTTCTTCCAGAATCCACACAGGTAGCTGACTGTGCCACTGAAGCCGAGCTTGCAAGCCGTATAACAAACAACCCAGGGGCTACTCTATTTCTCGGTCAAATATCCTTGCGTTCAGAAGCAATGAAGCTCGCGCGGCAGTTCTCCTGCCCTGTGGTCTGGATTGCCGAGCGCAAAGATGAATACCTGCCCTTAGTCAATCAACCAGCGATTCGCGGAATTCTGTTTCGCACAGCGAATGCCGCTGATCTGGCGGAATGTATTGCTGCACTACGGGAGCGGCGGCAGTGGATTCAGTCGCTGCATGACCCAGACAACACCACACCCTCCCGCCAAGACAAGTGGTGCCTTCTAACGCAAAAACAAAGAAATATAACGGCCTTGCTGGTGGAAGGCAAGCAGTGCAAGGAAATTGCGGCTCAACTCGGGACGACCTGCCAAGTTATCAAGAACCGCGTCGTCCTGATCTATGACAAGCTCGGTGTGCGAAACCGCTACGATCTGCTCAAGGCTCTTCTGGAGGCTCCGCCGACCTGCGGGAGTGCTTCTATGAAACCCCGCGCACCCAAGAAGTAGCCACGTAACAGCCGATTGCGAAGGTCGATCATCCCCCACTCGACCTGAGCACATCCCCCCTGTCATCTCCTCCGCGTTCTTGGACACATTCTTTAGTAGACTAAATTGCATAGTTATACTATTGTAGCTATGAAATGTTCGAGAACACTGAAGAGACCCTTGCCGCGCTCGAAAAGGTTGGCAATTTCACTACTCACGAGATAGCAAACACTATCTATGCTGCCGGTGACACGAATCAGCCGATTCTTCTGGAAGGCCCCGCAGGCGCCGGAAAGACTGAGATGGCCCTTGCCGTCAGACGTGCAACGGGCATGAAGCTTATGCGCCTGCAGTGCTACGAAGGTCTCACTGACAAACAGGCAATCGGCACCTTCAGTGATGAACTGCGTCAGTTGTTTGTGCGTTTTCACGATGGGACCTTTGACGAAGCCGCGAAGAAGGTCTCAGACCGCGCCTTCTATTTGGCTGGGCCGCTGCTGAGCGCGCTTGAGGCGACAGAGCGATGCATCCTGCTCATCGATGAGATCGACAAGATTAGCCATGCTTTTGAGGCTCAGTTGCTTGAGTTTCTTGGCGAATGGCAGCTAACGATCCCTGGCCTCGGCGAGATCAAAGCAATACATCCGCCATTTACTATCGTCACGGCCAACGACGAACGGCAACTTGGCTATCCTCTCTTGCGGCGCTGTGCCCGCATCTACATCGACCACCCGACACCTGAACGGGAAGCGGCTATTGTCGCAAGCCGTACGCCGCAGTGTCCGAAAGCGATCCACTACTTTATAGCCGGTTTTGCAAGGTCGTTGCGCTCTTTCAAGATGCAAAAGCCTCCTTCGATTTCAGAGATGATCGCGCTGGCTCGCGTGCTCGACAAAATGAAGCTGCAAGAACTTCGGGACGAGCATAAGGCCGTCATGCTTCCGTTCATTGCCAAGACTGAGAAGGATCGGGCCAGCCTGTTAGTCCCTGGACGATTCGAGAGCTTCATGGACAATGCCCGAATCATTGCAGACGAAATGTGTAGGCACGACATTCAGCTGGCGGCACAGGCGGCTGCACCTATCCAGGCGGATGACGCCAACCGGCCAGCGCCGGTGATGGCGTTGGAGGCGGTTACTCGATGACCGAACTCTGGGCTGGAGTGTTCCTATGGTTGGCGTTCTCCGCTTCTGCGGCTGCAGGCATTGTCTCGGAGACTGGCCACGATGAAGTGGTCTACTACGCCGACTCGTATGCCGCTCACTATGAGATTCCAAAAGAGCTGGTCCACGCGATCATCACCCAGGAGTCTGGTTGGAATCCAGGAGCGGTGTCCCCAAAGGGCGCCATGGGGCTGATGCAGTTGATGCCGGCGACCGCTGCAGCGTATGGCGTGCAAAATCCCTTCGACATTTCAGAAAACCTCTCCGGCGGGGTTCGATACCTGGCCGATTTGATGCAGAAGTTCCACGGAGACTTCCGTCTGGTATTGGCGGCATATTACCGAGGTAGCCGCCCAATAATGCGTGGTGGTCTCCACTACTCCGGCGCCGATGTATTTGCGTACGTTGCGTCCATTCGACGTCTCTACCTTGCGGAGCTCGCTCTCCACAAAATCCCCGCTAATCTCGCCTATGGAGGCGATCAATAATGAAGCTATTTGTCCTCTCTCTTGCTCTCTCTATGACTGCAGTGGCCGTATCAGCTCAGTCGGTATCGCCAACTTCACCCGCGACCCCGCCTCCATCTGCCGCCGCGGGTATTACCGTGAACACATCTACGGTCGCAGCCCCTGCGCCAGGTCAAGCAGCCTCGTCAGCAAGACAGCAGATCCAGGCGGTAGCGTCGCCTCAATCAATTGATGCTCGCATTGAAAGCCGCCCGGTCGATAGTTCCATCGTTGGCGAGGTTCATTGCAAGCCACTTTATATCAGCACTATTCATCTCCCTGAGCCAGTCACCTCGATTGCGGTTGGTGCGCCTACGCTGTTCACTGCCGAGCACGTCGAAAATGAGCCGAAGTTGGTTTACGTGAGTCCGCTCACCCACGACGTTGCAGAGAGCAATCTGCTGGTCGCTCTCGCCAGTGGTGAGACCATCAGTCTGAAATTGAGTTCGTCGGGCAATTCCGCCGCACAGTATGACGTCGATTTCGTGCTCGACTACAGGCCAGACAAGTCGCTGCTCGCTTTTGCGGGGCCACTGGAGTCCGGCATTGGCCATCCTGGGATGGCGGCCACGACATCGCCCACGTCACCGTTCGTGAAGAGCTATCCGGTGCGATCCTCCGTTCGGACCGTGCAACCTGTCTCCGTGATTGACGCTGCACTCGCGGCTCAGGCTGAGCTTGCAACTCCCCACTGGATCACGGCCGACGATCTCGTAAAGCTGGACAAGGCGAACGTCAACGCGACCAGATCCATCGCCGCATCTCTCGGACCCGCAGTGCAGGTTGGCGACACCATGATGGTGTCCTACTCGGTCTTGAACGTCAGCAGAGATTGGGTCCAGGTTTTGACACCACAAATTCAGCTCGGAAACCCAGTTCAAAAGAAACCCAGCAAGAAGGGGATACTCGCCGCACCGGTGTCGATCCAGGACTTTCGCCAGAATGTCGCGAAACTAGCACCCGGCGAACGCTTGGACGGAGTGGTGCAGTTCTCGCGTCCAGGATTCAAGCAGAGCAGGGAAACGCTACTTCTGCAGCTCGCAACGGCCGATGCTGTCGACCATCCCGTAATGATTCCACTTCCGTTTGTTGCACAAGGATTATAGGAGAAGAGACCAATGGCCCAGACGACACCAGAACAACCGACATTCATTTCTCCTGCATCCGAAACGGAGGCTAAACCCTACATGCCACCGGCGAAGAAGAATCATGTACCAGCCGGAGTAGAAAAATTGATCATTGTTGGCATTACACTGCTCGCGACCGTGCTAGGCGTGGTATTCATCTTCTCGCATAAGATGTCGCCTACCAAAGCACACAGTCAGGCCGCCACGCGAATACCTGCTCGGCAGAAGACTTCCGCCGCTACTGATGTAATGCCAGCCGACCAAAACAATACACCGAGCGCCGCAACGGGTAACGATCCAGATAGCATCACGCCGAACGCAATTCTGGCGACCAAAAACAGTCTGGAAGCGCTGAGGCGGCACGCGAAAGAGGCGGAGGAAGCTGCTACCAAACCTTCCGGAACGGGGTACCAAAGTGCCAGCGGCACGCAACAGGCGCCAGGGAATGCTAGCTCTAAGGCGCCGGCTTCGAAGCAGCTCAATGCTTCACCAAGAACGATCGGCTCCATCGCCCCCTTTCAGCCCCCGCCATACAACGGAGCCGCCAACCCTGGTCAACCCTTCAGTGGGCTTGGGGCCGCAGGGGCGCAATACCAGTCCGGAGCCTCCTATAGCGAGTCAATGCGCACATGGAACGATGAGGTGACCAAGACACGCATCGTCTTCTCGCGCAAGAGTGTGCCTGCCGCAGTTGACGCAACACAGTATCTAGGACCCGCGATCACGAACTTTGGTCTAGAGCCTGGCTTCCACGTTGCCGCCCGGCTTGAAGCTTCGGCTACTACGTCGGTTGCGGCTCCTGTCACCGCCGTGATCGAGTACAACTACGAGCGCAACGGGCAAATTGTCCTGCCGGCGGGGAGCCGTGCGATTGGGCGCATCAACAGCGCAGATTCGCTCGGCAATATGGCAATCGCATTTGATTCCGTCGATCTTCCCAACGGCTCTACTGTGCCTATCAGCGCGGTTGCGGTCGATACAAACCTGCGCTCGCTGAAAGGGCAGGTGACCGGCAGCAGCCGCAGCAAGGCCATGCTCGTCGCTACGCTCTCCGGGATCGGCCAAACTACGGCGATGATGCTTGGGAACAACACAAGCACGGCATTGAGCAGCCAGGACATGATGCGCGCGCAACTCTCACAGAACATGGGCAACACCGCCGATACCCAGATTGCCAAGATGATCTCGAACGAGAGAGTTATCGTTACGCTAGCTGCAGGCACCGAGTTTTATATGGTGTTTACCAAGGCAGCGCTCCCACAGAACTCAACTCAACAGTCTTCCTTGGCAACTAATTCCGGCCACCCTCAGCCCATTTCAGCGTCTCTGTCTGGACGATAGGAAACTGCCTGAAATGGCTTCCATTGCCTGCTCCGATCATCCGTAGAATTAGCCCGCCGCGAGTTCACCAAACGCGGCGGGCAAGGAAGGCGCTAAGCAGAGAGCTCCATCAGAGCTTCCTTAGTCTAGAGAGGGAATCAGGTAGAGGATGAAGCACTGCCTCGAGTGCCTTGTTGGACACCGTGTATTGCAGGCTTAGGTGTTGCTTCCGTGTTTCGTCAGTGCTTCAAAGCCGGAGATCACGTCGAACAGTTCCTCGTCGATGGATTCCTGCCGAATACGGTGTAGCGTGCGGCTTAGTTCCTCCAGAATGTTTTCGATGTTTTTCTCCGCGCGCTGCATCGCCGCCAGTCTGCTGGCATTCTCGCTAGCGAGTGACTCTGAGCATGCTTGAAATAGCAGGACAAAGAGGTATTCGCGAACGAAAGCCTGAAGTGCCTTCGGAACTCCGTCGATGACTTCCGGCAACATCTTTGTTGGCCAGGGCGTCGCGGCAAGTTTATCTTGCCAGCTCTGATCCAGCGGCAGCAGCCGCTTGCCGACAGGCTCATAGGTCGCTCCGAATTTGGGCTGGTTGTGGAAGACATAGACGGCCTTGACGTCTCCCTGCTCGCGAGCCGCCTCGATTTCAACGAGAATCTGTCCAGTGAGAGACGTAATGGCGTTTACCGACGTCGGAACGGACAATGAGCTGACCTGGCCCAGCCCTGTGTCAGCCATCAAAACCTGAGCGCGCTCTCCGACCCCCCAGATTCTCGTGAGCTTGCCTGGCAATGTCTTCAGTTTGGCCACAGCGAATTCCACCAACACCTCGTTAAACCTTCCGACCAGACCCTGATCTGAACCAAATACCACCGCGCCGACTGATTTTTCCTGCTGAGCACGCCTGCTCTCTGCAGCCGCAACGGGACCGGACCGACGGAGACACACGGCCAGACCGAGCTTTACCGTCCCTAAGTACTCATCCATCGATCGGACCGCTTTCTCGTATTGTCCAATGCTGGAGGCTGCCAGCGCCTTCATGGACCTGACGACGCCTTCGAGGTCTTTCGCACCGGAAATCTTGCGGCTCAAACTATCCGTGGAGCCGCTCATGATGCAGGCCTCGCAGGGGTCGCGGCGTCTGTTTTGGCTTCGGTTTCGAGTTCGCTCTTGGCTTTTGCCTGGGGTCCGGCCTTAGCTTCATCACCCTTGGCTTCGGGCTTAGGCGCAGGCTTGGGCTGGAACGAAGCAAGAGCTCTAGTCGCGATGTCAAGAATTGATTGTCGGTCCGCGTCGCTTAACTTGTCGGATGAGATGAGTCGCTCGCCAACATCGGCCGGAATCTCCGCAGCCGCCTTCCGCAGCGCCAACTCGGCGTCACTCGCCTTCTCCAGAGGCACCGGATCAAAAAGACCAGCCGTCAAAGCCAAGAGCACGATAATCTGTTCGATCATCGGCACCGGCTGTGATTCTGACTGTTTTAAACAGGCACGGATGCGCTTCCCATGGTCGATAATCTTGCGCGTTGATTCATCGAGGCGGGTGCCGAACTTGGCAAATGTTTCCAGTTCCTCGAACTGCGAATAGGCAAGTTTGAGACTGCCCGCTACGGCGCGGTAAGCGGCTCGTTGTGCTGCCCCACCTACCCTCGAAACCGACTTTCCCACATCAACTGCCGGAAGGATTCCCAATTCAAATAGCGTCGGCGACAGGTATAGCTGCCCGTCCGTGATGGAAATGAGATTGGTTGGGATGTAGGCAGAGATGTCTTCCGCCTCGGTTTCGATCACGGGAAGCGCGGTAAGAGAACCGCCTCCTCTTTCCTTGCTGAGATGCGTCGCCCGCTCCAGCATCCGCGAGTGAATATAAAAAATGTCGCCGGGAAATGCCTCGCGACCAGGAGGACGGCGCAGCAACAGAGAAAGTTCACGATAAGCGCGTGCGTGTTGCGTCAGATCGTCGTAGACGATGAGCACATCGCGTCCTTTTTCCATGAAATACTCGGCGATGCTCGTCGCCGCGTATGGCGTGATGTAGACAAGGCCGGGCGCGTTGTTGCCTTCGGCGACGACCACAACGGTGTAATCCATCGCTCCTTTTTCGCGAAGGTTGGCCACGACCTTGGCGACGGCGGATGCACGCTGGCCGATCGCGCAATAGACACAAAGCACGTTTTGCCCGCGCTGGTTCAAGATGGTATCAATTGCAATCGCCGTCTTACCTGTCTTTCGATCACCCAGAATCAATTCGCGCTGGCCCCGTCCGATTGGAATAAGCGCATCGACAACTTTCAATCCGCTCTGCAAAGGCACGCTGACCGGCGCGCGATCCATGATCGCCGGTGCCGGGCGTTCCACTGGTAGACGTTGGTCCGCGGCAATCGCGCCTTTGCCGTCAAGCGGCTTGCCCAACCCATCGATCACACGTCCCAACAGACCTTCCCCCACGGCAACGTCCATCACCCGCCCCGTGCGTTCGACTTCGTCACCGGCATGCAGATCCGCGTATTCGCCAAGCAGGATGACGCCGATTTCGTCTTCATCTACGTTGAATGCGATGCCAAGCAGGCCGCCTGGAAACCTCAACAATTCTTCGTAGCCCGCTCCGGGGACTCCGGAAACCGTGGCAATGCCGGTGGTGATGTTCGTGATAATTCCCACTTCGCGAGGCGTGAGTTGCGGGACGAAACTCTCGCGGGCCTCGCGCATGCCTGCAAACGCGCGATCAATCGCTTCCTGCAAGACATTGGCCGGAGTGTTCATTTGGCCTCGACGGGTGCAGCCGGCTTCGGTGCGGATGCGCTGGCAGGCTCTGGCTTCGGCTCAGGTGTGCTAGCGGGCTCTGGCTTCGGCATGGGTTTTGACTCCGGCACGGATTGAGCATCCAGGAGTGCTCCGACTTTGTGGTCGAGAGTTTCTAGGTAGTCCGCGATGCTCCAAGAGATCTTCTGTCCATTTGCTGTCAGTTCAATCCCGCAGATCTGCGCCTGCGAAGTCTCAAACCGAATGCGTATTTCAGCCGCGAAAGTTTCATTGAGCGCATTCTGAATCGCGGCCTTCTGTTCATCAGGTAAGTCAAAGGCGCACCGCACAATCGACGCATCGGGCGACGCCTTGAGTGCATCACCCAGTTCCTGCTTCGCCTTGCCATTCATCTCGCGCAGGCGGCGCGTGAAGACCTCACCGATGCGTTCTTCAAGACTTACCGTGGCGAGGTCAGCCAGTGTCTTCCGTGCGATTCCGAAGACTTGCTCCGTAGCTAAGCGGGTGATCTCGCTTCCCAGCTTTACGTGGTCATTACGTAGAGCCGTGACTTGTGCGGCGCGCAAACTGTCCGCCGCTTTCTGTGCTTCTCCGAGGAGACGTTCGCGCTCGGCCTTCGCCTCTTCCGTTGCCTTTGCGAGGAGAGTGCTGCGCTGTTCATCGAAGGCCTTGTTCTTGCTCTGGAAGTCGTCTCGCTCCTTCTGTGCATCGGTCTTTTTCGCAGCGGCGTCGGCAAGTTCAGCAGCAATGCGCTTTTCCCGGGCGTCGATGGCGTTGAGGATCGGCTTGTAGAGAAAATGCTTCAAGAGCCAAACCAGAATGAGGAAGTTCAGCATCTGAGCGACGACGGTGAACCAGTCGATGAGCATGACTCACTTCTTCCCCGCTGCTTGAGCGATGACGTGAGTCCAGAATGGGTTGGCGAAGATAAGAATCATCGAGACAACAAAGCAGTAAATAGCCAGCGATTCGATCATGGCGAGGCCCACGAACAGTGTTCGGGTGATGGTAGCCGATGCGTCGGGTTGCTGTGCCAGCGATGTCAGCGCAGTGGCGACTGCACGTCCTTCACCCAGCGCCGGACACATGCAGCCGATTCCGATGGTGAGGCCAGCCGTAATGATTGAAGCTACTGCGATCAGAGTATTGCTATCCATACAGACTCCTTGTCTTGCGAATCTAATGTGCCGGCTCAGGCACAGGCGGCACATGAAGCTTCCCTTTGGGTATGCGAGTGGCGGCTGCTATGTAAACTGCAGCAAGAATGCTGAAGATATACGCTTGCACCATTCCGGTAAGCAGCCCGAGCGCCGTCATCACGATAGGGAACACAAAGGGCGTGATCGTAAGCAGAATGCCGATAATCATCACGCCGCTCATCATGTTGCCGAACAGACGAACCGCCAGGGCCAGCGTGCGCGAGAGTTCACTGATGATGTTGAACGGCAGCATGATCAGTGTCGGCTTCGTATAGGTCCTTAGATAGCCACCGAATCCCTGCGCCCGGATGCCATAGAGAGGCACTGCTACAAAAACACACAGCGCCAGTGCAGCCGTTGTCGAGAGGGAACCCGTCGGCGGCTTAAAGCCTGGTATCACGGTACAAAGGCTGCACATGGCAACGAACAGGAATAGTGTCCCCAGAAAAGAAAGGTACTTCCTCGGCTCATGCAAGCCTGTGTCCTTGATCTGTTGTTCCAACGATGTAATGACGATTTCGAGCGAGGCTTGCCAGCGTGAGATGGCCCCTTCCGTCACGAGCCTATGGGTGATCAGCTTTGCGCCCAATGCCATCAAGATCATCATGGCCCAGGTTGTCAGAATCGTTCCGTTGAGTTTCAGAAAACCGTGCTGCCACAAGATCCACTGGTCGGAAGTGAGATTCACAGTGCCCTTTCCTCGATAGCGCTGGTTCTCTTCTCACTTGGCAGTCGCGTCATCCGCGTCACAAAGATTCGCGCAAGAAGAAAGCCAAACAGGCAGGCCAGCAGTCTCCGCCAGTCACCCTGGGAGGCGAAATAGAAGCCGGCAACAGCAATGAACGTCCGGATCAGAAAGCTGCCGCCAAACAGAAGAGCCGGCCCATGGGACCCAACGCTGTGCTGAATCGTCCACCAGAGCCCGCCAAAGAAAACCGTCCCCAGCAAGCTGCCCACAAGCATCGCCAGGATAATGGCTGAAGTTTCACCCATCTCGATCCTCCGTATCATCGTGCATGGCCTTATCCTCCTGTGCTACCCAATGCCAGGCATTGGCACAACCGATCACCAAGCCAACGGCCAGCAGCATGAGCGTCCAGGAGTGCTGCCCGGGATGGTGCCGATCCCACCAAAGGCCGAGCATCGCGCCAAGCAATGTCGGCACGGCGACCGACCAGCCAATCAGTCCGGACATGCCGAGACCGAACCAGACACCCTGGTTTCCGTCACGCTGGGCCCGGAGCTTGCGGGCAGCCTTCCCGGCCACCTGCCGGGCAAAGTCGGACTCCTCTTGTGGCGGCTGAATTGCCGGATCATTTCCCATGCTGCAACTCCGCAAAACGACCGATAAAACCGGTTTCCATCTTCGTGATCGCTGCGCGAACGCTCCGTTCTTCTTCGTCCAGCATCAGAAATTCACGTTTCACTGCGTCATGGAGCTGGCTGAGGTCCGTACCGCCGATGGCATGGCGAACGGAGACGCGCACATCCGCACCAGCTTTTACGAGCACCCCTTCATCAACGGCGAGATAGACCGTTCCATCCTCTTTGGTTTCGTAAGTAAGAATCCCAGGCACAAGGGCGGCAACGCAGTCGAGGCGGTGTGGCAACAACCCGAACGATCCCTCATGAGTCTCGGCAATGATGCGCAACACCTCGGTCTTCTGCGCGAATATCTCGGTGGGTAGAGAGATTCTAAGATTCATGGGAGACACCGGGTGCGATTTTCGGCTGAGGTTTCGGCTGCGGTTGTTGGGAGGACTTTGATTGTGGGTCCGGCTTCGGCTTCGGATCCGTCTTTTTCGCTTCGCCGATTGCTCCGATCATATAGAGCGCGCTCTCGGGATAATCCTTGAACTCATCCCGGAGAATGCGTTCGCAGCCGTCGAGCGAGTCTTTGAGGCTGACCAGTTTTCCTTTGATCCCGCTGAACTGCTCAGTCGTGAAAAATGGCTGAGTGAGGAAGCGTTCCAGCCGCCGCGCGCGGGCGACCGCATTACGGTCTTCCGGCGAAAGCTGCTCTAACCCAAGCATTGCAACGATATCTTTGAGGGCCTCGTACTGCGCCAGGGTCTTCCGTATCTCCTGTGCCAGTTTGTAATGCCGGTCTCCGACGATACCGGGCGTCGCCATGTTTGAATTTGACTGGAGCAGGTCGATGGCCGGATAGAGGCCTTCACTTGCACGCTTGCGCGAGAGCACGATGGACGCAGAGAGATGCGAAAACACATGTACCGCCGCCGGATCGGTTAAATCATCAGCCGGTACGTATACCGCCTGAATGGATGTGATAGCACCCGCATGAGTGTTCGCAATGCGCTCCTCCAGCCCCGACAGCTCCGTGCTCATGGTCGATTGATAGCCGAGTCGCGACGGCATCTGCCCCATCAAGCCGGAAACTTCCATGCCAGCCTGGATAAATCGGAATATATTGTCGATCAGCAGGAGCACGTCCCTATGCTCATCGTCGCGAAAATACTCGGCCATCGTCAGCGCAACATTCCCCACCCGGAAGCGGCTGCCCGGTGGCTCATTCATCTGCCCGTAGACCATCACCATGTCCTTCAGCACGCCGGCTTCCTTCATTCCACGGTATAGCTCTTCGCCTTCGCGGCAGCGTTCCCCGATTCCGCAGAAGATGCTGACTCCTTTCTGATGCCCGATCATGTTGTGGATCATCTCCGTGAGCAGCACCGTCTTGCCAACCCCCGCACCACCGAATAAACCGGCCTTCCCGCCCCGCTCCAAAGGCACGAGCACATCAATGGCCTTGATGCCCGTCTCGAAGATCTCGGACTTAGTGGAGCGCTCTGACAACGACGGCGGTGCACGATGGACGCTGCGCCACTGAATGTCTGAAGGAGCCGGCTGGCGGTCGATGGGGCGACCGAACACGTCAAACATTCGCGAGATGATCTTCTTGCCGACAGGTGCACGCAGAGGTTCTCCGGAATTCTCTACCGCCATGCCCCGAGCTAGGCCTTGCGTCGGCGTCAGGGCAATTCCCCTCACCCGCCGGGCATCAAGTTGCTCCATCACCTCGACGATAATCTCTCCTTTTGTTCCGGCATGCAGCACCGAGAAAATGGACGGCAAGCGCTCGTCGAATTGCACATCGACGACGCCGCCGCGCACGGAAACAACCGCGCCACGGCTCGAAGAAGTGCTCTTATCGATCATTTGCAACTCCTCATCGGTTCCCGCATCATGCAACTCAGCTTCTTGCCATCGAAAACTTCCCTAACCGCATGTTGTCCGCCAATTCCGCGCGCGAACTCTTTTCGCGGTCCGCCTTCGTTGCGGCGGATTGTCCATGCACTCCGCCAGATATTGGTGCCGCTTACGTCCGCTAACAAACTTCTCCAACGCTACCAAGTGCGGAAATTGGAATCTGTTCAACATCGCTCACCCTTGGCGAGTGCTCCGTATCTCCTTGGCCGGATTGTTTGTCTCTGTTACTTTTCTCTTCCTAGTTGCTTGCCGATCGCTTGCAATTCCTGGCGGCGCTTCGCGGTGGTCTTGGGATACACCATCTTGAGATCATTGAGCGTATCAAGGACAATCCTGGAAACTATCAGGCGGGCATTCTCCTTGTCGTCGGCTGGAACGACGTACCACGGCGCGTGGTGGGTGCTCGTCTTGTTCAGGCATTCTTCATAAGCCTCCATGTAATGGTTCCAATATTTTCGCTCGTGAATGTCCGCAAGGCTGAACTTCCAGTTCTTTTCCGGTTCCTCAATTCGTGCGAGAAAACGTTTTCTTTGTTCGGCTGTTCGAAAGGTGGAGGAAAAACTTAATGATCCGCGTTCCATTGCGATAAAGGTGTCTCTCCAGATCCACGATGGAGCGATAACGGTCCTCCCAGAGAGTTTTCTCGCCGAGCAACTCCTTCGGCAGCCCCTGGGCGCCGAGAATCTTTGGATGAACCCGCACCACCAGTACTTCCTCGTAATAGGAACGATTGAAGATTCCGATCCGTCCGCGTTCAGGAAGGCGGCACGTGGTGCGCCAGAGAAAATCATGCTCTAGTTCTTCAGCGCTCGGCTGTTTGAAGCTGAAAACCTCGCAGCCTTCTGGATTTACTCCGGACATCACGTGCCGGATGGCGCCATCCTTGCCGGCAGAATCGATCCCTTGAAAGATCAGCAGCAGCGCATAGCGATGAGATGCGTAGTGAAGTTGTTGCAGTGAGCTCAACTCCTCAATGTGTTTTTTCAGGAGTTCTTGATACTCCTCCTTCGACTCACAGTAGGGCTTCACCACCGTCGGCAACTGTTTGAGGTGTATCTTCTTGTGGTGCGGCACGCGGAAATCCTTCGAACCGATTTTCATCTCTTTGTCTTCTCCTCGGTGTAATGAACTGCGCGGGTTGCCGCCTAGCACTCATGATTGGTTTGTGCGCTTCAGCTCAGGCTCTGGGGGGTCAGTCCTGCGACTTGCCTGATCGTGCAGCCGATCCAGGGTGCTCTCGATCAACCGTGCTAACTTATCTGCAGCGCCATCGACAGCTTGCTTCAGGGTCTCTGCCTGGTGAGTGACCGCGACGGGTTGACGTCCTTCGAGGCGGGCCTCCATCATGCAACGCTTTTCGTTCTGGCCGCCCTTATCGCTGTCTTCGTCGCTCAGGTGAACCTCCACTCGCGTGATGTGATCTCTGATTCGGTTCAGGGCATTTTCCACCACGTTACTGACCTGAGCGGCCAGCGCCTCGTGTCCTTCGATGTTATGGTCGGTATTAATTTGGATCTGCATGGTATTCTCCCCTTGTAATTGTGATTGGCTCAATATCGATAGGGCGGATAGTTCCCGTCGCCCCAGCATCCCTTTCCGCCACCTTTGCGACCAGTTGTCCGGATTGCTCTGGTGACAGATGTGCGGTCGTCATCCTTCACGTACATGGCCTCTGGCGTGTTACACGGATGAGACGTCATACAGCGCAATCTCCCGGTTATCCATTTCCATGGCGGCGTTATATTCACCACGGCGGGCAGCCCGGTTGCACTGCGCTCGATGCTGAAGAGCTTGCTGTGCCGCCGAGACGTTGGCTTGCTTTCCATGCCAGATCTCCAAAGCCGGTTGCTGGATAGCGCGGGCAAATGAAAACGCCAACGCCCAAGGCAGTTGCGATTTGAATCTGACATTCATGGCATTCAAACGGGCTGAGGCCAGTTCACCGGATTGACCGCCCGACAAGAAGGCAATTCCCGGAACCGCAGCGGGAACGGCTCGCAACAGACACTTCACCGTAGCTTCGGCCACTTCATCCACCGTTTCCTGCCTAGCGCAAGTCAATCCCGGAAGCACCATGTTGGGCTTCAGGATTAATCCCTCCAGCATCACGCGTTGGGAGTAAAGCTCGTTGAAAACCGTGCGCAGGACTTCCTCCGTTACTTCGCAGCAGCGCTCCATGGTGTGTGCTCCGTCCATGAGCACTTCCGGTTCGATCACCGGAACCAGTCCGGCTTCCTGACATAAGGCGGCATAGCGGGCCAGCGCGTTCGCGTTGGCCTCAATGCAGCCACGGCTGGGAATACCATCACCCAAGGTAATCACGGCACGCCACTTAGCAAAACGAGCACCCATCTGAAAATATTCAGCCAAGCGGTCGCGCAGCCCGTCCAGCCCTTCGGTAACTTTCTCTCCGGCGTGGCCGGCCATGTCCTTCACACCGGTGTCCACTTTAATGCCAGGAATGATTCGTGCATCGATGAGGGACTTGACAATGAGCGTGCCATCCTTTTTCTTCTGCCGGATTGTCTCGTCGTACAGAATCGCGCCGCTGATTGACTCCCCGAGACCTGGGGTGGTTACTATCAACTCCCTATAAGCGCGCCGGGTTTCCTCGTCCTGGGGAATCCCCCACTGGGCAAATCTCTTGTTACAGGTTGTGTTACTTTCATCCATCGCCAGCAGTCCTTTGCCGTTGGCGATCATCATCCGCGCGGTATTGATAAGCAATGGCGTATTCATTTGGTATTGCCCCACTTCCAGTTCCGGATCTCCGGCATGTCTTCGCCGTACTTGTCGATGTACTGCTTGTGTTCGATGAGTTTGTCCCGCATCTGTTGCTTCAGGTAGGAGCCCTTGGAACCCAGATGTGGCAGGCGATCGACGACATCCTGCACCAGGTGGAAACGGTCCAGGTCGTTCTGCACCCTTATGTCAAAGGGTGTGGTGATCGTGCCCTCTTCCTTGTATCCCCGAACGTGCAGATTCCGGTTGGTCCGGCTATAAGTCAGCCTGTGAATCAGCCAGGGGTATCCGTGAAAGCCAAATATGATGTGTTTGTCTTTCGTGAAGAGCGAGTCATAATCCTTCTCGTTTAGCCCGTGTGGATGTTCCGTGCTGGGCTGCAGCTTCATGAGATCGACAACATTAATCACCCGAATCTTGAGATCGGGTAGATTTTGGCGAAGGATGGAAACAGCGGCGAGTATCTCGAGCGTCGGTGTGTCTCCGCAGCAGGCCATCACCACATCCGGTTCGGAGTCCTGGTCATTGCTGGCCCATTGCCAAATGCCGATTCCTTCCGTGCAATGCACGACCGCTGCGTCCATGGTGAGCCATTGTGGGAGGGCGTGCTTGCCCGCAACCACAACATTGACGTAATTCCGGCTGCGCAGGCAATGATCAAAAACCGACAACAGGCAGTTGGCGTCGGGCGGAAGATAGACGCGCACAATGTCAGCCTTCTTGTTGATGACATGATCGATGAATCCGGGATCCTGATGCGTGAATCC
>Ga0255351_1000175_pt1 | contig 30178 bp, 27 predicted proteins | sample HBST25r2metaG_FD_186024 | JGI IMG/M metagenome (GOLD analysis project Ga0255351, IMG submission 186024) | Peat soil microbial communities from Stordalen Mire, Sweden - H.B.S.T-25.r2 | ecosystem: Environmental > Terrestrial > Soil > Wetlands > Peat | place: Sweden: Norrbotten County, Stordalen... | reverse complement strand
AACGGCGCGCACGGGACTTGCGTCGTCAGCGAAGCGTTGGAACAGCGATCAGTTGCCTTCCAAATCAAGTGAAATCCACGGTACGACCCAAGCGAATGCAGTTTTGGGGAATTTTGCAAGAGGCTCCTCAGTGATTTCTTTCAGTAATGTGGCGTGGGAGAAGCTGTCGATCTTTCTCAATCTACTCACGCCCAAGTTGCCAGCGCCACAGGAGGAGGATCTATCTAAGGGGATTCTCGAAGCTATCGATATGGACAGTTACCGTGTCGAGAAGAAAGCAGCAATGAAGATCGCGCTGGCCGATGAGAATGCGGAGATTGAGCCTGTTCCTACAGAAGCAGGTGGCCGTAAAAGCGAGCCTGAGTTGGATAACCTGAGCAACATCATTAAAACGTTCAATGAGCATTTCGGAACGCTCTTCACCGACTCCGACCGCGTCACGAAACGCATTCGAGATGATATTGCCCCTAAGGTTGCCGCTGACGCTGCCTACCAAAATGCACGCGAGAATACACCGCACACTGCACGAATGGCCCACGATCAAGCCTTGGGGAAAGTTATGCAGCACCTCTTGAAAGACGACACACAGGTCTACAAGCAGTTTGTTGAGAACGAGTCGTTCAGACGTTTTGTTGGAGACATGGTTTTCGCTATTACCAGCAGTGGCGAAGGGGGAGCAACTACCGCGCCACATATCTGAGCTGATATTGAATTGCGATTGCTGTCTTCAAACGTGCCTCTTTTCCGTGACCCAATGAACGTCGGGCGGAGGTCACTTTAGCCGCCGCCGCTTGCCGTCAATGACGCTGTTTTGGCTCCCCCATGCCCTGCGGTCACGGTCCCCCCAAAAAGCTATGACTGCTGCGCTATGCTCGGCAGCATTTTGTGCCTCTCTTGCCCCCACCGTTGGGGTCACTTCAAGGAAAAGAGGCATAACATGACGAACACAGCAACACTCTCCGAAGTTCAACTCCGCCAGTTCACCGGCTCCGAAAACTGGTATCGCCACGGCATCAATCGCGCAGTCCTTTTCACTGACGGCGCAAAGTTTCTTGCCGACCAGGGCGGCGCTTACTGGCTGCTCGACATTATCGCTATTGCCCAAAAACATGATGCCCGCGTGTCCAACGAAGAGTTCCAGGTCTGGAACTTGAAGGTTCACTCCGACCGTAGCGCGACCGTGTTCTGTGATGACGGCAATGGAAATCCGGTTTACACGCAGGAGATCCCCTTAACGGACTTCCCGCTTGACGAAGTGAAGCTCTACTTCGCCAACAACGTGATTCACCTGCCCAGCGAGTATTAGCTGGGCACGCCCGCGTCGGCATTCGCCGGCGCGGGCTTTTGATATGGCCTGTGCCGCCTTGCCGCCGACAACTCCAGCGAGGCCAAAACGGAACAGTTGCCGCAGTTCGCCAGCGGAATCCACATTCCAGCGTGAATCCCGCAAGTTTTCCACGCATAAACGGTGTACATTTTTACGCATAAACGGGGTATCTTGGGCGTTCTTTCACGCATAAACGGGGTACATTTACGCATAAACGGTGTACGGACTGCCTGCAATGCATTGATTACATGTGGATTACAAGACGCCCTGTAGTACCTTTATGTGATCCTATATGGATAGCCTGTAGTAGCAACCGCGCACTGTGGAAATTCGCTGGCGCGCGGCGGGGAAGGGCGAGAACCTCAGCCTCCTTACGGGGGAAAGGGTCAGCGTTAATTGCTAACGAAGGGCTTTGGGGATGTGCGGGCTGGAAGGGCGAAGCAGCAGACCATCTTCCTGAATTTCGATTCTTAGTTCACGATAGGCAATGAGCACTCTGCGAAAAGATTCGATGGCATGGCCGCGAAAGCGGGATCGGCCTTGCGGCGTATCGGCGTACCCGGCACCGAAGCTCCGGCGCAGCGACTCCCAGGCAATCAGCGTGGGCCGCGGCAGATAGCTGACCCGGCGCGTCGCCCAGGCGTAGAGGTCTAGTGCCAGCGGCGACTTCTTGAGAGCCTTGACCGCCCGAAGATCGAGCGGCACAGGGGCGGCAACAAGTTGCTCAAAGAAGTTCGCCGACAGGGTCACGGAGGACTTTTCAGGGCGTTCGATCGGCAACTTTTGCGGCGTCCACCAAAGATTGAATTTGTCCGCGACGAGGAGATTCTCTCCGCTTGAGTGCACCTGCCCGTTGGCCTCACCCGACCATCGGGTCGAGATCGCGGCGCCAATCAGCCGTTGCATCTGATCGCGGAAGCGCGGGATGGTTCCCCAGTGACCGCCGGTCGCTTGCAGCCCCAGTTGCGCCATAAATCTCGAAAGCGACAAGCCAAGCTCCAGCTCTCGATTTGCTGTGCGCACGGCTTCTGTCGTCATCCAAATGAGAATCAGTCGCGGATAGCTGCCGTATGGAAGGCCAGTCCCGCCGACATCGGAGATGCGGAGTGTGAGATTGCCGTCAGTGCGGGCGTATTGAGTGCCGGTTTGCTCGCTGTGCGGAAGAGTGGTTTGGACCAGAAACTTGGCCATGAAGCCGAGCGCGCCGGCATCTACGGCGCTCTCGGTAGGAATGGCTTGCACGATGGATAGCAGGGGATATGGTTGCCGGGGGACAATGGAACCTTTTCGCGGATGCGCTGACGAGCCAGTCGCATTGAACCGCGAGGCTGGCCCCCGCTTATCGGCAGCCGAAATGGAATTCAGGCCGAGTATCGCGCTAACGGACGTGAGTTCGGAACTCAATCGTCTGTCTACCGGATTCCAAGAACATCGGCAACTTCGACCGCGCTGAAATACAAACGATGGCCAAGTCTCAAGAGAGTTGCGTTGATCTTGTTGACCCACTCGCCGGAGGATTTCAGCGTAATGCGCAAACCGTCTGGAGAGCGATCAAGGATGGCTGCAAATTGACTGGTACTAAGCAGCGGTCCGTACTGCATAATCAGAGTCTTCTCTGCCGTCATTGTCATCGGTTTGTTGATCCTCTCTGTGCCGTTCCTGTCGCCCTCAAAATGCACTCGCAATCCAACGAGCGGTTCCATGTTTCCATCATATAGCAGTGTACATTCCAATAGACGCACCATCGATTATTTTAGCTTTTCCAGACAGACGTAATTTCGCTTTTCTCCAAGTTTTTTCTTCACAGTTTGTCTCTGTCGAACTACCCGCATACGATACTTCCGGTTTACGAAATGCCGTCTTTGGCGGGAGGAGGTTTCCTCCCTGTCTGCGGCCTGCTTTGCAGTCCTTCGCCACCCACCTCAGCGGGTCCGTTCCTTCCCCGCAACGCCCCTCCCTGATTGGCTGAAAAGCAACAGCAACAGCAAAAACCCTTCCTAAGGGGCTCTGCCCGCTCGCGCCCGCAAGGGTATCCCCAGTCTTCCGCACTGCGCTGCGCTGCGTTTGTGCAGACCAAGGGGCTTTCCACTCTCGCTGCGCTGCGTTGCAAGCCCTGGGTGATTCCCCTCCCCTTGCAGTTGCTACCCCCGCAGGCGTGGGCCTGGGCCAAGGCGTTGTTGTGTGAACAACAACAGCACGGCCATTCAAAAGCAAAGACAAAGGAGAAATACCCATGAGCAGCGCAGCCGTTACCGTCAACAACCCCGTTCAGTCGTCCACCTATCAACCCAAACAGCAGCAGCGCCAGACGGCAAAGGAAGTCATTGCCGCCAACGTCGAAGCCCTCATTGCCCAGCTTGAAGCTGGCAAAAGCGATGCACTCACCGCCTACCTTGACGCGATGGCCCGGTTCCACAATTACAGCTTTGGAAACATTCTGGCCATTGCGCGTCAGAAGCCAATCGCGACCAACGTAGCCGGAATGTACACATGGAACCAGCTTGGACGCCGCGTAAAGAAGGGCGAGAAAGGCATCCAGATTCTTGCGCCCATGATCGGCGTACGCCGCAGGAAGCAGGAGGAAGCCGAGGCCGAGCAGGATGGAGCCGGGAAGAGGGCCCCTGTTTTGGTTGGCTTTCGCGCCGTCTATGTCTTCGATGTTTCGCAGACCGATGGAGCCGAGCTTCCCGCACCCGCCACAGTCACCGGCGAAGCCGGAGCGCATCTTGACCGGCTCATCGACTTTGTACAGCAGCAAGGCATCGCGCTTGAATACAACGAGCGCATCGCGCCAGCGCAAGGCGCAAGCTACGGCGGCAAGATCGTACTTTTGCCGGGGCTGTCGAAGGCGGAAACTTTCGCAACATTAGTCCATGAGCTAGGCCACGAGATGCTTCACAGAGCCGACCGCCGCACCGCGACAACCAAAGTTGTGCGGGAGACCGAGGCCGAGGCCATTGCCTTCATTGTGGGCAAAGCCATCGGACTCCAGACCAGTACCGCATCCGCCGATTACATCCAGCTTTACCACGGCAACGCGGCATTGCTGGCGGAAAGCCTTGAAGTCATCCAGCGCACATCCGCCGTGATTCTCGGAGCGTTGGAAGAGCTTTCCCCGGAGGAGTCTCAGAGCCAGTCCGACAACACGACGGAGCAGACCACAGCCACCCAAACCGTAGCCGAAGACGCGGCCACGGAACCCCGGCGCAGCCGCCACGCCCGGAGCGAGACAGCAATCACGGAGGCAGCGGCTTAGGCCGCTTGCGTCCCTTCGCCACACTTGCGGACAGGGTGAACAGCCCTGTCCGCCGTCCCTCACCGTTTGACTAACTCAGACCCGCTCACAAGGAGAGAGCATTCTATGACCATTGCAAACACCGCGACCATGACCGAATACCGCGACCTTCCACTGTCCATCCTCACCGAGTCAAAGACCAACCCGCGCCGATTCTTCGAGGATTCAGCCCTCAAAGAATTGGCGGCAAGCATCCGCAGCCAGGGCATTCTCTCGCCCTTGCTTGTACGTCCTCTGACCGAGCGCAGCTTCGAGATTGTCGCCGGAGCCAGACGCTACCGCGCCGCCCAGCTTGCCGAGGCGGAGACCGTGCCCGTCCGCATTGTCAACCTCACCGATGCCGAGGCATTGGAGGCGCAGCTTATCGAAAACCTGCAACGCCGCGACGTTCACCCGCTGGAGGAAGCGCAGGGATTCCGCGCCCTGCTCAATCTTGACGAGCCGAAATACTCCATTGAGCAGATCAGCGCCAAGACTGGAAAATCAGCCGCATATTGCGCCCAGCGCATCAAGTTGACCGAGCTTACCGCCGCCGTCACCGAGGCATTCGCCAAAGATGAAATCGGCGTAGGCCACGCCCTGCTTTTGGCCAAGTTGCAGCCAGCCGAGCAGGAACAGGCGCTCTCCGCTTGCTTCCGTGATGATTGGAACGGCGGCCAGGGCAAAGCCAAGCGCATCCTTCTCCCCGTCCGGCATCTTCACCAATGGATTGAGCAGAACATCTTGCTCATTCTGAAAGACGCGCCGTTCTCAAAGACGGACCCCAGCGTCAACCCTGCCGCCGGAGCCTGTGTCGATTGCCCCAAGCGCACCGGCGGCAACGCGCTTCTTTTTGCCGACATTTCCGAAGACGCTTGCACCGATCCGGCTTGCTACCAGTCCAAGCTGGACGGCTTTGTCGCGCAGACTATCGCGGCCAAACCCAAGCTGGTACAAATCTCTTCTGCCTATGGACCGGCCACAACCGCCACCGACAGCGGCAGCGCGGCCCTGCCCCGCAGCAAGTACATCGAGATCAAGCCGCAAGACCCGAACGCGAAGAAGCAAAGGGATTGGCCGGAGTATCAGACTTGCAAATCTATGACCGAGGCCATTGTCACCGAGGGTACAGAAAAAGGTGAGGTTCGGAAAATCTGCGCTGACCCCGAATGCCCTGTCCACCGCCCAAAGAAGCAGCGGCCTGCGGGAGATGAGCGCATCAAGGCCGAGCAGGAGAAGCAGCGCCGCGAAGAGGCGATTGCCAACGCCGTAGGCTTGCGCGTTCTTTCCGCCATCGTTGACGCTGTGCCGGTGCGCCTCACCAAGCGCGACCTCGTTTTCATCGTCGAGCGTTTGCTTCCCCAATTGGAGGAACGGCGCATCGAGGTTCTCGCCCGGAATCGCGGCATCAAGAAGACGCAAACATCCGATTCCATCGGGAAGCTGATGGGAGCTTATGTCCGCAAGGCTGAGGAAGGCGAACTCGGACAGCTTCTAGTCGAGACCGTCATTCTCAACTCAGCCCGGACGCAATCGGAGACCGGCAAGGCGCTCAAGGAGGCCGCGCAGCATTACAAAGTGGACACCGACGCCATCGCGCAGAAGGTCAAAGCAGAGTTTGCCGCGAAAGAGAAGGCGCAATCCGCCAAGAAGACGGCCGCGAAGGCTCAGCCAAAGCCGGCAGCGCGGAATACAGCAGCCAAGAAGGCCAAAGCCGCGTAGCTCTCAATTTCCAAGCCTTTCAAACGGGGTCTGCCGACGCAGGCCCCTCTTTTTTCGCCCGTCTTCCCGCCCTTTGATGTGCTGTCGCTTCGCGCCAGACTTTGTTTGGCCCACCCGACGGGTTTGAACACCTTGCCGAAAGCAAGGTGTTACTCATCTTCAGGCTTGAGTAGCTTTGAGAGAGCATCAAACATTCGTTGTCTTCGCTCATCGAAAAACTCTCGAAAGTTGTCGAATTCGAGATCGACGTCGTCAGGGATGTAGTTCCTATCCATGAAAGCTTGCCGAGCCTGTTTGCTCTTGAATGTGCCGCTCAACCATTCGTCGAAATCAGAGTCGCTCTTCTCCTGATTTGGGATACCTTCAAGTAGTTGGAGATTGGGAAGCAAATCAACGTTCTCTATGTAAAACGTTGCGTCATCTCCAGAGATGCTCCGCTTAGCGAGCCTCGCTTTAGTGAACTGTGATCTCGGGTGAATGTGATCAATGTGAAATGTGTTCCGAAAATCGAGAGTCGGATAGAGAAGTGCCAGTACCGAAAAGGCGTAGCCCTGTCCATACCGATTCTCAAGCAGCGAATCCATATCTTCTTTCGTGAATGTCAGGGATTTTGTTGTGCCCTTGAACTTGTTTCGAATACCCGTAAGAGGAAATTCTTCGGACTTGCCCTTCAAAACCTCTCTGATCGGGCGAAGCACGCTGTCCGGTTGACCGCCGAAAACACGTTTCAGCAGTGACGAAGTCAGCCAATGCTGAATTCGTTTTCTGTCCGTCGAGTACTTACCTGCCTGATCGAAATTGTTAGGAAGTCCCCTCTGAAGCAAGTGGTAAGCAATGGGAATAACAGCATTGTTCGACGTAAGCGTTTCGCGGCTGTAACCGAACGCCGAGATAAGGAGCACAGCGTTCCGAAGAGCCTTGGAGATTTCGTCCCAGGACTTTTCAATCCGGAGCATGTTGGCCTTATTGAAGTTATCAACTTTGAACGCTATATCCGTAAAGTCGCCCAGAACAAGGCAGCTCTTCAGTACCCAATCCTTATTGAAATTGAAACCGTTGCCGATTCCATTCAGCTCGTCAACGAAAGCGGTAATTGTCTCGCGAGCATCTAATTTTGTCCACTGGGCAGCAGCAATGGAAAGAAGAAGGTCCGAGTAGCTTAAGATTGTTCCGCCGCTGTTCACTCGGATGAAAATGTTGAGAACTTTATCGAGTTGTTCGTCTTCTTCCAAGAAGTAGTTGATGACTTGGGATTTGTGAATAACAGTCCACAGCTTGAATAGTGTTTGGTTGGCAAATTGACCGGTCTTCCGGTCCTCCATCAATCCCTTCTCGATCAGGTAGTTGTTGACCTCATATTCTGTCTTAAGGTCGAGAACGTTGCCGACGCGATACCAAAAACAATCTTCCCCAGCATCTTCAACCTCTTTTGTCGTGAGGAACCGGAAATCGTATAACAGGTCGCGGCTTTCGTCCTTCGACGCTCCTCGCAGGTTGAGATAGAGATGCCTCTTCGGAAAAGCCTGCGGATTGTCCCATCGCTTGCGAGGTTCTTTGAATGCGAAAGATCCTCGTAGACCGACGTAGAGCGCCGTCAGGCGCTGCTGCCCATCGAGAATGCCGACAATGTCTTCCTCGCCGGAGGCGTTAGCCTTTGGATTGTGCCTGTGGTCGCGTTCATGATAATCGCGGATGAACTCGTAGAATTGATACTTTCCTGTTTGTTTCCGCTTTACCATCCAGAACAGGAACGAGCCGATCGGATAATCTCGCATCAGCGAATCGAAAAGACGCTCTATCTGCGCGGTATCCCACACCACTTCACGTTGAATTGCAGGAAGCAGATACGTCTTTGAATGGATTTTGGAGATGGCCTCTTTAGCCGTGATTGGAACTTGAAATGCCATATCGTCTTCTTTCCCCACTGAAATAGCTCGTTCGGTAGATTTGCCACCTCACTACTCATTGATAGTGACTTGGACGTAAACGAATGGACAGAAATAGGAAACGGGCATGCTGTAATAAGCCCACATCCTCATCAACTGGGCATAAATCCACGGTGCGCGCGAATCTCCAGGCGCAGTTCTTCCCGCAGCGCCTTGCTCTTCTTCAGGTGCTTGAAGAACTCTTCGAGGACGCTCACCACAATTGCGTTGACGCTGACTCCTTCGGCTTCTGCCCATTCCTTGAGCTTGTTGCGGGCTTCAGCGCCGACGTGGAGGAGCTGAGGGTTGGACAGCTCCATGCCGGCCTTGCGGGTCTGCATGATGTCAACTTTTTCGCGCTCGACATGACTCAAAGCAAAAAGGACGATCCTGGCCAGATCGCCCTTTACGCGTGACTCTTCGGTGACTGCTTCGCGCAGGTCAATGGGGAGGCGCAGCGTCATACCGGGACGGTCTTCCGTCCACCGCTGGCCCTCGCGATTCACCTTCCGAGCTGGTTTCTTCGCTACTTTCTTTGCTGCTTTTTTCACTACCACTGGGAGCCCTTTCAAAACTATTCTTAGGTCTCTGTTGAGACTCACTCTCTGCTCTCATTGGTGAGTAAGGACCGTTGAACGGAATATCCTTCTCAACCCTTACAAAAAACCTGTAACCCGGCCTGACAACGATCGTTGGCTGGATATTCAGGTTCCGCCGCGTTACTTCGACTCCCAGTTGGCCAACCTGCTGACCGACCGCCTGCCCTACCGTTTGACCGACGCTGGGCGATTGCAAAACCGAGGAGTTTGTTCCCTGGCTGACCTCAATACCGGCGGAAAAAAGAGATGTAAGCAGCGCGCCGGAAAGAATCCGTCCCCAGTGATTGTTGACCTGGTCCCGAAATCCCGCTGCGCCCGCACTATCATCGCCTTCAAAGCCACCGAGAGCAAGGCTGCTGCCATCGGGGAATACAACCCGCCGCCAGACAGCCTGCAACGCATTCTGCCCGTAACCTATGTGGGAGTTGTAAACACCTATCAGTGTACTCCCAGATGGTATTAAAATGTACCTCCCAGTAGCAGAATCATAAACATTTTCTCGGACGAGCGCACGGATTAGGCCGGGAAGATCGGAGTTGAGCTGTTGCTCCAGCACAGCCGGAATTAGCCATCCAGCCTTGATTTCATAACGACTTTGAGCGGGTTTCCGAGTGCTGGCAAGGTACTCAGATTCCTGCTTGCCACGCTGCTGTCCGAAGGTGGATTTTTGCTCCTGATCGTTCTGGCGCTCATAGTCGGTGCGCTGCTCCGGCTGCCCCAAGCCGCCAGCTGACAAACCGGCGGTTTGGGGAAGGTTCCCCTGCGCAGCGCGACCTCCCAACTGAGCATTGATGAGGGCGGCTTGGATCGCTTGCAGTGGATCTGCCCCTGCCGATGCCTTTTCTTTGTCTTCGCTGGGCAGGTTGCCCTTGACGGAGGTTGCCGCCTCCATCGCCTCGCGTTCCCGGTTGTATTTCTCCAGCCGCCGCTGCTCGGCAAACGACAGGGAGCCGTTGACGGCGGTCGAGGCTGGGGTCTGCCTGTATTCGAGGGGAGGGATGGAGCTGGTTTGGTTCCCGGCTCCCGTCCCGGTCATCAAGGTTGACCGAGCTGCCGGGGACTCGCCGGTTGCGATGGAAGAACGCTGGGCGGCGGACGCCGGGATGTGGGACTGTCCGATGTCGAGGCCATTACGCGCCTGGTCCGACAGCATCCCCTTCTCAACCGTTGTGGCTGGCCCCGAGCCAACCTGCGCTGTTTCTGTCTGCTTTTTGGCCTTATTGCTGCGACTTGCGAGGCCATGCCGCATATAGGCCGCAGCCAGGACAACCAGAGCTATGAGGATGACCCCGGCCAGCGGACGGAGCTTGCGCGCCTTTGGGGTGAGATTGCCATTGACGCCGCGCACGACCTTATCGGTCTGTGCCGCGCTTCGGATCTCGCCTTGACTTTGCTCTGAGCTTTGCTCGGCTCCCGCGCTCTCAAGATCGAGCGGTTTGGAATTCTCGCCTGTGATCGCCATACTCAGCTCCTCTTTCCGGTGCTGCCGGAGTAGGGTGTCGCCCGCGTGATGGTCACGCGGGTCTGCTTTTTGCCGACGCCAACGACCAGGATTGCTTTGTCGAAAAGACGATCCACGATGTAGCGCGAGCCCCCATTTGTGTTCTCGACGCGGAAGTTAACCAACTCCGACTTACCGTTCACTTGGATCAGGAGCGTCGGCAACTCGCGGAACCGGCCATCGTTCGGATAAATCAGATATGTGTGCAGGCCATCATCAAAAACTTGCTGGGGACGGTAGGCCGCATCTCCATTGAGTTTGTAGTCAAAATAGAGGTTGTCGAGAGCATTCTCCGCCAACGGCACTACTCCTGCGCGCTTGTCTTTCTCGCGCGCCTGCTCTGCCACTGCCTCGGCATCGTGCTTTGCAGCATCCTGCCGAGCTTGGAACACTGCCCACTTTGCGGCATCTTCGCCGGGATACTGAAAGGACAGCCGGGAGACAAAGCGCGTGGGATCGGAGACGAGCCGGAAGACGTAGGTTCGACGGTCCGTGGAGACGATCAAATCAGTCTCAAGACCCGCCTCGATTGGCTTCACGATCAGTAGTGGCGTTTCATCGAGGCCGGAGCCGGAGAGGACCGGCGTAATCTCCCAGCGGCGGGAATCGCCAATTTGGGGTTGGCTTTCCAGATGCTCGCCAGTCTGCAACTCGATTGCGCAGACTCGCAGTGGAGCGCAGACCATGACGGGCATTCCCTGGCCGAAGATGTAGACCGCCCGGCCGTCAGCGCCGGGGGTGGGTGTGGCAACTCCGGTTTCCCATTGATGAGAAACCTCCGCCGCGCTAACTGCTGCGGCGTTCAACTCTGCGTGAGGCGGCCTCCAGTTCATTGGAACCTCCGAACCTTTGTCCGCAGGAGTATTTGTCTGTGAATGTTGAGTTACGGGATTCCTGCTCACAACCGGCGGAACCGTCAGCGGGGGAATCGGAGTCAGCGGACCTGGCTTCGGCGCAGGCTGATTCGCCTGTGCCTCCAAAGCCGTTGCCGCGCCTTTGAAGTCATAGGTAGATAGCTCTTGTTTCTGCTGTGGAGTGAGCGCTGGAGCGGTTTGGGCGCTGGCCGTTGCGCCCACCGCCGCAGTCGCTATTTGGGTTGCCATCATGATTGCCGTGAGCCACTTCATCTGTTGTTACCTCCATTCACTGGTTGGGCATTTCCGGTTTGAGCATCATTGCCTGTTGTGACCACTTCGCCCCATGTCAGATTCGTAACGTAGAGGCCGAGCGGGTTGACCAATGCTTGTCTTGCGTCCGTGACCTCTTGCGTCACCACCGAGACAAAGGCACGATAACGATGAGTGGCCACAAGACCGCCGCCTAGATCGCGGATCACTTCCGTCCAGGCCACTTCGTAAGTTTTGGCCGATTGTTGAACGATGGATTCTACAGATGCGTCAACGGTCTGCTTTGTCAGCAGATCGAAGGGCGAGCTTTTCGAGTAGAACTCCGTAATAGTGGACGACGCCGGAGAGTTCTTTCCGGTCTGTGCATAGACCTCATCCACCAGACGCCGTTGGGCCACCGCGTCCGTTACAACCGTCCGCAAATCGGTGATCCATCTGGCGACGACCGCTTCTTGCAAGCGCACGTCTTTGACCGCAACCTGTTTGGCTGGGATGACCGGAACCGCCCGGCCTACATCGTCGAGCGCGACGACATAGGGTACTGTATTCGAGCGATAGCCGATGGCGACCATGCCGGCCACGCAAAAGAACGTCGTGCCCATCGCGATGAACGCCACGAGACGCCAGTTGTTCTTGCTCTTGATCTGGTCGCCGAACCGTTCATCCCACTCCTGACGGGCGCGGACATAAGGTGTTTGGGGTATAGCTGCTTCTGGCACTGTTATTCCTCCCTCTCAATTCGCAGTTGTGCCGATGGCGCGTGACCGCTGCCATCGTGCGGGACGTTGACGTTGCTTGCGTGCCGCGCCAAGGATTGAAGGTTATTGGCCGACGACGGCGGCGCTGGCGGCGAAGCAGCCTCCGATGGCCCATTCGCTGGAGACGGCGGAGGCGGAGCGGGAGGCGAACTGGGAGAGCCAGCCACTTCCGCCGCAGGAACCGGCGGCGCTGGCGCGCTGGCCGTTTCCGCTGCCGCATCACCTACGCCACCGGCGGCGGAGGCAGCGCCCGAGGCGGCCTCCGCGCCAACTTCAGCGCCTCCCACCGCGCCTGCTGTTTCTGTTGCCGCCAACGCGCCACCAGCAACGGCCCCGGTTCCTCCGGTTGCCGCGACCACGGCAACTGTGGCCGCGCCGAGTGCAGCCGCTTTGCCAATCTCCGCGCCCATGCCGACCAGGTCTGCCGCGCCGGAGCCAAGTGTTCCCGATGCAATCGAGGCCGCCATCTTCGGGATCATCCAGGATGCGAAGGCAAACAGCAGCATCGACATCAAGGTCGGGAAGATTTGGGTGATGGGCTGATCGGCCGTATAGCCGTTCATCGTTGCGATCCAATTGTTCGAGATCGTCTTGAAGACACCCAGCATGAGGTAAATAAGCATCAGGCGGACGCCGGTACTCACCGCCAGAGAAATGTACCTTTCAAAGTAAGGCGAAGTCCACCGGCTTCCACCGAAGCCAAGGAAGATGTAGCCTGCCGACATCACGATAATCGCTTCAAGTTTCGTGACCACGTAATGAAGCGTGATGATGATGTAGGAGGCGAGCACGATACAGGCTGCCAGAATCGTCGTGATGGCCCCGCCAGGCTCCGTCAGGAGGCTTGTGGATGAGACCTTGGTAAAGAGATCGGAGACAATCTGAAGCCCCTGGCTCATGATGTCCGATGGATTCTGTGCCACGGAAACGCCCGCCGCATTTGCGCCAAGCTGGGCAAAGCTATTGACGATGGCCGGTATCCAGGTTTGGCCATTGATGAGGACGGCGTAGAAGAAGGAAACGACCAGCAGCTTCTTAATCAAGCTCAGAAACAAGCCGTTGAAGTCGTGCTCTCGGAGCAGTTGCGGCGCTCCCCAGGCAAAGTCGATTGTGGCCAGAACGTAGAACAGGAAGGAGGCTTCCTGCATGATCGCGGGAATCCATGCGTTCGCCGCCTGCTCGATCTGTTGAAATGTTCCACCCACATCCACGGGTTGCTGGGCATGAACTGTGGCGGCCGAGGCAAACGCCACGGCCACCACATAGATGAGTTTTCGTCTTTGAGCCATTGTTACCTCAAAACGCCACACCGTCAGATTTCAGTGTCGGCTTTCCAAAGAAGTTGGCGCTGGCATTGCCCGCGCACACCTTGCCCTCGTCCGTGGTTGCCCAGTCTGCCGAAGCACTTGCCTGCTTCTGCTTGCAGAGTGGAGTGAGTTGCTTGCGGAGATCATCGTGTTTGGCAAGAAATGCCGAAATGCTGCCGGGAGTGGCATGGTCGAGATCACCACCCCCGGCATTCTGAAAGGCCGTGACAATCGGACTCGGCTCAACGTGCTTGCAACCGGCCACGATCACCAATCCGGCGCTGACCACAAAAGCGCATAACATCTTCATCGCATTCTCCTAAAATGAAACGCCGTCGCTCGTCACCTGAGTTTGGCCGAAGAACAAATCGGCGTTCGCCTGCTTCGTTGCTTCGGCCTGAACGAGCGCTCCCTGATAGGATGCTTTGCTCTGCATATCGGCCATCATTAATTGTCGAAGTTTCATCAACTGTTCAGCCTGATTCTCCGCAATCTGATTTCCGACTTCGATAGCCTGCATTCTGCCGACCGCCGATTGGCTCTGGGCTTGCAGCGTTTGCAGCAATGCTTGGTCACTGTTGAATTGCGAGTTTTGTAGCCCGGCAGCGTTCAAGGCTCCACGGGTACTGTCAAGACTTGTCTGGCTCCAAGTCTGATAGGACTGCCCGTAATTGGTGGACGATGAGTAGCCGGGGAATCGGAGCCGGAAAGTTCCGTCCAGGTTGCTCATCGTGTAGGAGAGCGACTGGCCCGTCTTCACAATCTGATTGAGATTGGAAATGTCCGACGCCACGGTCCCGAAGAGCTGGTTGGTAATGGTGACACCGTGCTTGGCCATGTCCGCAATTTGAGTGAGCTGGTTTTCAACCATCATTACCTGCTTTTCGAGCGAACCAATCAATTGCAGGTAGTTGAGGATTTGCGTGTATTCGGTTGCGAACAATCCCGGCACTCCTGCATAAGCCGGGACAGGGTTGACGGTTTCAGCCGCCATCAAGGCGACCAGGACAATTGCGGTTGCGCTCTTAGCGAGCCATTTCGACTGCATGGTTTTTCCCTCCTTCGTAGTAGTCGATCCATCCTCGTTCTACTTTCCTTTCCTGCATCCACGCGGAAATCCATCCATCGCCGAACTCCGCGGCCAGTGCGTCGATTCGCGCACGATCCTTTTGACCGGAGACTCCGAGAAACGCCAGCGCCACCGGCCCCAGACGGAAAGAGATCATGCGCCGCCCAAGCCGCTGCACAATGTAGTAATCGCGCTTTGGACTTGCACTCTGAAGCAACTCAATCTCACGGCTGTTGAGTCCGGCGTACTCGTAAAATTGGCGCATTCCCTCGTTGCCAGCCTCGGAGTTGGGTAGATAAATCTTCGTTGCCGTGCTTTGCAGAATCGCCGATGCAATCGGCGACTCCTTCACATCCGCCATGCTCTGCGTTGCGAGCAGAACCACTGCGTTCTTTTTTCGCAGCGTCTTCAACCAGTCCTGAATTTTGTCGCGCCATGCCGGATGCTTCAGGAAGAGCCAGGCTTCGTCGATGGGAACCAGCGTTGGACTACCGTTCAACGACCGCTCCATGCGCCGGAAGAGATACAGCAGGACTGCCATTACAGTTGCTTCGCCGTAGGAACCACTCAACAGCGTCTCCATCTCGCAGACAACGAACCGCGCCGTCGTCAGCCCGTCGTTTCGCGAGTCGAGCAATCCGCCCAACGCGCCGTCGATGACATAGGGCTGCAAACCGGCCTTGAGCTTTTCATCCTGAAGGTTGGCCTCAAGTTCCGTCAGAGTCCGCCGTTCGCGCGGGGCGCTCGCGAGCTGCTGCAGGGCACGGTGGATGGTGTTCCGTTCCCCCGGACCGATTTCCACTTTCTGCATTCGCAGTACGGTCTCCACCCACTCCTGCCCCCAGCCAAACTCCGCTTCATCGTCAATATCCCGAAGCGGCTGAAAGGACAGCCCGCCTTCGCCGATGTCATAAAAGCGCCCGCCCGCAGCCTTGCACAGCCCGTACAGAGAATGCCCCTTATCAAAGGCAAAGACCTGTGCATTGGGATAACGGAACCACTGCGCTACGAAGAGAGCCAGACTGACTGATTTGCCCGCGCCCGTTGGACCAATCAGCAGTGTGTGTCCAACATCGTAGTCGTGCAGGTTCAGGCGATACGGCACACCGCCTTGCGTCGCCGCGTAAAGCAGCGGCGGCGAATTCGGAGGCATTAACGAGGAGGGATTCTTCTTCTCGCCCGCCCACACTGCCGAGATCGGCATCAGGTCAACATAGTTGCGCGTGTGCGCGATGACGCGGCGCACTTGCGCCACGCCATTCCCCGGCAGCGTGCCGAAGAACGCATCGACGGCGTTGATGTCTTCGACCCGCACGCCGAATCCACGATTGATGAGTACCTTGCGGAATTCGCCGATGATGTTATCTAGAAACTTCCTGTCTTTGTGTTGCAGCACAATGGATGAGGACAGATAGCAGAAATGCACGTCTCCCGAAGTCGCTTCTGCCAGCGCGCCATCCGAGTCCGAGACCATCGTCATGGCAAACTGATTGAGTTGACCGCCGCCGCTCGACTTGAAGACCTGATCCTTCAAGCCGCGCTGCTGAAACTTCCACTTCTTCCCGATCTTTGCGATGATTCCCTGTGCCTCAGAAGGGTCCATCAGAATTGCGCGCGTATTCCAGCGATACTCGCATGGCACCGTGTCCAGCACGGATAACGCGCCCGGATATGTGGAGCGCGGGAAGGCATCGACAGACAACGTGCGCAGATGACGGTCCCCCATCAAAGGTTCAGTTCCGCCGCGCAGATCTTCCATTGCCAGGAGATCGTTCAAAAAGACTGGAATCTCCGGCTGCATGACCGGGCCTTTCACGCCCGTCAGGCAGCGGCGGAGGTAGGCGAGTAGTTCATCGTCCACGCGCTCATAGCCATCGCCGAGATTTGTGACTGTTGCTTTCAGCCGCGACACGGGGAACTGTGCAGCGAAGACATCCTCGAATTGGCGAATCTTTGTCTTGAAGAATCGCAAAGCCTCCGCGCCCGCGTTGGCCCCTTCACTATGAGTCGAGTCCGATCCCGACATCATGAAGCCTGTGAGCTTTTCGGACGCGACCAGCGGCGGCATATACGTCAGAGCCAGAAAGTATTCGTTCTCAAAGTGACTGCCCTCAAGGGCAAACTGCTCCCGACGCTCTCGGTCAATCAGTGCAGTGACCGCATCGGGGAAAGCGCCTTCCGGTGAATAGCCGCTGGAGAACGAGTGGAAGGAATCCACTTGAATCATCCAGCCACTACCAAGCCGCAAAATCCGGTTCATGCGCCGCGCAATTGCCGCCATCTCGGCATGAGTGGCAGATTGAAGATCAGGCCCCCGATACTGCCATGCCGCCAGCAGTGATCCATCCCGCTGCAACACAATTCCGTCATCGACCAGCCCAAACCACAGGAGCAGGTCTGCCAATCCAGTCGGCTGTTTCCGCATCTCTCCAAACACAGTTACCTCCAGCCCCGCTTTGGCGTTTTACCAAAGCAAGCGACCCCACTTTTCGCGGGGTAGAAATCCTTGTATTGCAGGTGTCGGCTATAGACCTTCCGCATCATCGGATCGGCTTTGCCAATCCTCGCCAGGACAATAACAATCGTCCAGAAGCCGACAATCGCCAGCAGAAACGAGACGAGGGTCATAACGCTCACTGCCATCATGGCCGCGCCTAACCCGGCCATGATGACCATCTCCCGATCACCACCGAGGAGTTGTTGCGGCCTGCTCAGCGAAGTCCGCATGATGGTTTGCTCAGGTTCGTTCATTGCTCTCTCCAAGAACGGCGGCTCAAATAGACGGGGATGGCCGAGTTTTCTCCCATCCCCGTTTCAGGGATTTTGTTATCACCCTCTCGCAACGAGCGCGAGAGCAGGATGTGTGATTGCCTGTCCGATTGAATAGTTCGGCTGCAAGAAAGAAATTTCCGCAGCCTGCCCGATGAACGAGGACATCACCTGTGCGGCGAAGACGACGCAGCACACGGCAATGCCAACGTGCAGCAGCCGCTTCATCGTCTCGCCCATCTCGCCGCCTGCAAAAGCCAGCGTCGCTCCAAGCGCCACGATTGCAACTACTGAAATGGCATAGGCGACTGGTCCGGTCAACGATGTAACCAGCGTCGTCAGCGGGCCTTCCCAGGGCAGATTGGTTCCGGTCTCGGCTGCGAATGCACAGCACGAGCCCGCCGCCAGCGCGAAGCCGAACAGGAGCGCCATCCGTGCCTTCAATGCCAATCGCTGCCGTGCCAAAAGATAACTACGCATTTGATTCATGGATTCCTCCGAGTGCCCTCCGGCACGGTTGAGCGAAAGGCATCTGTCTCTGGCAGCCTCCCACGGTTAAAGATCAGCTCTGCCAATACCGCTCAGAGCCACGACAATCAAACTTGTGTCATGAGGTAGCGCCCACCTTCATACCCAGTGACAACAGCCACCTCTTGAACCTTCCGGCCAGCAACGGGATCGTTGACTACCGAGATCACCAGGTCCACGGCGCTTCCGATCATGCGCTGTTGCGGCGCGTCAGTCGCTTCCCGCACCAATGCTTCAAGACGATCAAGCGCCTCCGTTGCACTGTTTGCATGGAGCGTCGAGACGCCGCCCGGATGCCCTGTATTCCAGCTTTTGAGCAACGGCAGCGCGGCGGCCCCGTCGCGGACTTCGCCGACCACGATCCGGTCAGGCTTCAGGCGTAGCGCCACTTTAAGGCACTTCAATTGGTCGAACTCTGTTGTCGCCAACATACTCAGGCTGTTTGCGGAGTCGAGAAGAAGCTCTTGCGTATCTTCGATTACGAGCACCCGGTCACCCGGCGTCAGCGTCCCTATCTCTTCGAGAATGGCGTTTGCAATCGTCGTCTTGCCCGCGCCCGTGCCGCCTACGATAAGGATGTTTTTGTGGGCGACGATGGCCTGTTGAATGACTTCAAGGTGATCGAGATTCTTGACCGAATCAATGAAGTCCTCCTGCTGTGAGCGCCGATTGCGCGGGTCGTCCTTCGTCGTCAAAATACCTTGCCGTTGAAGGTCTCTGAGACTCCGCTTCTTGTCCGACTTCACGCGAATGGCAAACGATGGCGACGGAACCACCGGCTCAATCAACCCAGCGAAGCGGTACTTCCAGATCGGAAGCTGCGTCTCCAGAACGGGCCGCATCTCCGTCACTGTTGTCTTTTGCATCGACGCAATCGTCATCATTGCCCCGCGCGCCTGTCGGCTGGGCAACTCGCCGACCTGCTCGAACGGCGACCCTGTCCGCTTCACCCAGATGCGGGAATCCTCATTGACAAGGATGTCCTCAAGGCCGCTCGACTTGTCGAGCAGGCCGACAATCACCGGCCCCAGCTCATCGCGTAGCTTCTCCTTGAGCCGTTCCTGCTTCTCGTCTGTGTGCGAGTCCTGTTGCGAGTGTGGGTTCATCGACTCCTCAAATCCAACCTTATTCCGGCCTTGCCTTCGCCAGTAAAGCGATGTACATTCCAATACAGGTGAATATAACACCATTCCGGGGGATTTTAGCAAATCAATTTTTTTGTTGGAGGAATTGCAGTATGGACAGAACCCTGGTTGCAGTCCAAAAAATGCTTACCGCGCTTGACGCACCGGCCTACGACATCGGCATCCTGAGCGACCGGGGAATGCTCCCCGGTCTATCCAATCTGCCAGCGGAAGGCGTACTATCTCGGCTCCCGCTGCTCAAGGCCCATAACGCGCGCGGCGCTCACATCTATATCCGGCCAGCGGGAAAACACCGCTACACTATCCTCGACGACCTAAATTCTGATTCCGTTGCCCGGCTCGCCAACGACGGCTTCGAGCCGTGCGCCGTAGTTGAAACCAGCCTCGGCAACTTCCAAGCATGGCTCAAGCACGATGACGTGTACCCGTCGCCGCTGTCCACCTTCATTGCCCAGTCGCTTGCCAAGCGGTACAGCGCGGACCTCAGCGCGGCGGACTGGCGGCGTTTTGGCCGTCTTCCCGGCTTCACCAACTGCAAGCCGAAGTACCGCAAGGACAACGGCCTTTATCCTTACGTCCTGCTGCGAAGTGCGACCGGAGTGCAGTACCGACAGGCCGCCTACCTACGCCTCGAAATGACAAAACTCCACCAACTCCAGGAACAGGAGCGGGAAGCGCGCGCCGTCCAACATCAGGCGCGGCCCGTAACTGCATCCGGCCAGCCAGCCTATTCGTGCCTCTCCCTTGAGCGATTCCGCAACGCGCTAAAGTTCCACGACCACCCCGCCGCCGCCGACCTCGCCTTTTGTGTCGCCGCATTTTCGCTGCGGATGCCAGACGATGCGATTGCCACGACCCTCGACAGCCTCTACCTCTCCCGTGACCCCAACCCCTCCCGGAAAGCTGCCTATATCCAGCGCACAATGGCGAAGGCGAGATCATGGGCACACCGTTAGGCACATTTCAGTTGCCGGAACCCGCCCTTGTAATTCCGCCCTGTCCGCAGCCCGTGTCTCCACCGGTCCGGCACCTTCCCGCCGCGGCGATACCTCTGCAATCCCGACGGCTGAATCTGAGGAGTTTGAACACGCAGCTCCAATTCAGTTTGCCTTTCTGTTTGCGTTCAGCGTGCCGCGCTCAAAGCACCCACGCCCGGCGGACGCACGCTCTCCCTCCAGAGATTCGGGCCTTGCAGGTGTGGACTCCATCCCCCAGGCAAGCTGTGGTCCCCTTCCACAAATCTCTTCCACTCGCCTTGGGAGTGGGCCGCGACGGCACACCCTCCGGGCAAGCATGTACCGCATCCAGCGGACAAACTTCAAAAAAGGAGCTACAAACCATGTTCAACAAAGTCATCCTCATCGGCCGTCTCGGAAAGAATGCAGAAGTCAAAACCGCGCAGAATAAGAAGGACTACGCCGTCCTCAGCATCGCCACCAGCGAGAGCTGGAAGAACGATAAGGGCGAATACGAAACCCGCACCGAATGGCACCGCGTCTACGCCTGGGGCAATCTCGCCAACTTCGCCAAGACGCTTCTGAAAGGGCAGCTCGTCAGCCTGGAGGGGAAGATCAAGTACCGGACGGTCGAGGAAGATGTCGAGGGCAAGCCGTTCAAGCACACCATCGCCGAGATCCACGCTTCCAGCATGAGGCGTCTCTCGAAGGTCGAAGCAGCCGACGATCCAACTGACGGCGCGGACGAGGAGTAGTCCTCGTCCTGAATGCCCAGGGGCAAGTAGTTTGCCCCTGGGCTAATCGCATCGTGCGTGCGATCATAAAGAAGCAAGTCGTCTTGCCTCAAAGAGTTGTCGGCAGCTATATGGGGTTTCGATTCTGATGCCTCGACAGTGAAGAGGCGTGTAACGGAGTACAATTTGAGGGAAATGTCTGATTTCCAAGGCACATCAGGCATGGTTACGCGCTCCTGACGTTGCCTTGGAGGCAGATAGCTGCCAGAAAGGACAGACGCCATTCCAGTGGAGAACAAATCCCGAGCACAGGCTCTGACCAAGAGCGCGGCAACCGATACCCTAAACTTCGACGTGAGTACCGGCTTGAAAACAGTGCTTGGCCGCGAGTTGATCACCGATGATGAGGTCGCGATTTTCGAGTTGGTGAAGAACTCATTCGACGCCGGAGCAAACACGGTCAATATCTATTTTGGAAATGACAATGTTGTTGTTGCTGACAATGGATCAGGTATGTCGCTACAGGATTTGAAAGATAAGTGGCTATTCGTTGCATACTCATCGAAAAGGGACAATGGCACTGGAAAGAATTTTCGTGACGTTGTAGCGCAGCGGAAACACTATGCGGGAAGCAAAGGCATAGGTCGATTCTCCTCTGACCGTCTCGGAAAACAGATTCAGCTTCAAACTCGTCCGACGAAAGAAAGTGCCGGGAGCGTACATCGACTGACCGTAGACTGGGAACGTTTTGAAGAAGACGCCAAAGAGCACTTTGACAATATCCCGGTTAAATACACGGAATCGAGTGTCTTCGACCTACCTAATGAGCTCGGGAAATTCGGCACCTCACTGAAACATGGAACAGTAATAGAGATTAAGAAGCTGAGGCGTGCATGGGACCGAGGCCGCATCTTATCCCTCAAATCGTCTCTGGCAAAGCTTATTAATCCTTTCGGTGACAAAGGCGACCGGTTTAGTATTTTTTTAATCGCGCCTGCTGAAGAGTATGGTGATAAGCAGATTGCTGCAAATGCTGCTAAGGCCGGTGAAGAACCACTTGTTAGGCACATCGTCAACGGGCGAGTCGGAAATTTCATATTCGCCACGCTAGAAGAAAAGACCACCTTTATTCGTGTCACAATTAAGGAAGGTCACATTGAGACTTCGCTTACTGATCGCAGTGAACTCGTTTACAAAATTCGCGAACCAAACACGTATAGGCTCCTAGAACAGTCCGGCTTTTCGTGTGAGATGTATTACTTAAATCAATCCGCAAAGCTTACATTTGCTCGGCGGGTTGGCTTGCCATCGATCCAGTTTGGGTCGGTATTTCTATTTAGGAACGGGTTCCGAGTTTATCCTATTGGTGATGACGGCGATGACTGGTTCGGATTTGATAGACGCAAGCAACAGGGCTACGCTCGTTTTCTTGGAACCCGTGAAATCATTGGCCGAGTCGACGTATATGGTTCAGACGACGATTTTCAAGAGGCATCGAGTCGCAACCAAGGCTTGATCGAAACTCCGGCTGTAGAACAGTTGCATAAAGCGGTGATGGACCATTGCTTGAGACGATTAGAAAAATATGTCGTACCTGTTTCGTGGGTTGATAAAGCCGACGCCAATACTGAAGACCTTTCGCGATTACTGACAGATCCCGGTCGGGCGCGGGTCTCCGCTGTAGTAGCAAATCTCGTCGACAGTGATCATGTGGAGCTTTTGGATTATAGCCGACGATTAGTTGACCTAATCAACGAGAGGTCGAGCGAGTTCGAGGACTCATTGGTGAGTCTCAGGTCGATAGCAGAGAAAACCAACGACAAAAGGTTTCTAACTAAGCTCGACATAGCCGAAAAGCGTTTTGAGGAACTCAAGAGATCGGAAGCAGAGGCACGGCAGATAGCAGATCGCGAGAGAGTTGCCGCCGAAATAGCCTCCAAGAGAGCTGAAAGCGCAGAGAGCGCCGCCGAGTTGGCAATATCAGAGGCGGATACGGAACGCCGCCGAGCACACTTCCTAGAGAACATAGTCGATCTCGACACTTCGACAATTCTTAATCTGCACCATCAAGTCACTATCTATGCCGTCGATATTGCCCAGCAGATTGAGAATCTGTTGTCGGACACAGCGGGCAAACAGACTGTATCTAGGGAATCCCTGTTGAAGGCTCTCGAACAGATTGCGTTCTTGAACCGTAAAGTTCTCGCAGTGACCAGATTCGCAGCAAAAGCTAAGTTTAAGTTAGATTCAGAAAAGATCGAAACGGACATAGCAGGCTTTATATCAGACTATATTGAGCAGATTGCGCAGGCTGCTGGGAGCGCACGTCTGCGCATTCAGGTAGAAAATGAGCACCCTGGCCTGAAAATGAGGTTTAACCCAATTGATGCATCAATCATTGTTGACAACCTCATCAGCAATTCAAAACGAGCAAAGGCATCATGGATCAAATTTGAACTCTCGCGTCTCGACAAGAATGGACTGTTGATCCGTGTAAGCGACAATGGAAAAGGAATTGCTCCGGGCACAAATAGTAAACGGATTTTTGAAATGGGATATACCACAACGCAAGGATCTGGGCTTGGTCTTTACCATGTTCGTCAAGTGCTAGGACAAATGGGAGGTAGCATCGAACTTGAGGAAGGTGCTCCCAATAAGGGCGTTTCTTTCTTAATCAAGATTGTTCCGGGAAGGAATTCAAAGTGAGACTCGATTTCAATGTACTGTGGGTTGATGATCAGCCGGATCATGTTGACGCTCAGGTCAAACGAATTGAGAAGCAAATGGAGAACGAGGGCTTCCAGTTCAACGCCACCGCATGTAAGTCGATGGATGAGGTTCAGAGCTTAGTTTCTGACAATGTCTTCACCGACGAGATAGACTTGGTCCTCGTCGACTGGGATCTGGGTAACAATCTTAAAGGGCAAGAAGTTATTGCGAAGATTCGCGAAACCGTGATTTATAAGGACATTATTTTTTACTCGGCTCAGACTCCAGCGGCAGAGCTAAGAAAATATGTGTACGAAAATGGATTAGAAGGTGTTTACTGTGCTAGTCGAGAGAATTTGGTCGATGAGGTCTTTGGGGTATTCGAGTCCCTCGTAAAGAAGGTGCTAGATCTAGACCACACGCGTGGCATTATCATGAGCGCAACAAGCGATATCGATCAGACAGTGAGAGAATGCCTTGTTGCAATGCATCTACTACTCGATGCAGATGGCAAGACAGAGATGATAAATGGGGCACTGGGCTATATCGAAGAAGGTATAGAAAAACACTCGAATGCGGTCGGAAAATTGAAGGATGCAACAACTTTAGAGAAGCTATTTGAGGCCCATAACATTCTGACTTCAAACGACCGCTTGAGAATGTTAGCCCGTGCACTAAAGATGAAAACATTTGAGAAGCACAAAGTATATAGACAATCTGTTACAACGTGTCTTGAAAAGACAGTACGTAAACGGAATGTATTAGGTCATCAGGTCTTGGTTCCACAAGGAAAACCTAACATCGTTACGCTCACTGGTAAAACAGTTACGATAGAGGAAATGCGCGAGCTGCGTAAACTAATTTTAAACTTACGCTCTGACTTCAGAAGGTTGCTACTTTCATTGCAAGATGGCGGCCTTCCGGCTAACAACGGACCTTCTGCTGCTCTTGTCGAATAGCTCGATTAGCATTTCACCTAGAGCACGTGCTACTAGAGGGGGAACCGCATTCGCGACTTGAGTGAAACGAGGAACCTCCTTCCTGCGAAGGAGGCCGCCGGTCGTGTATTTCCCCTTAAACGAGAACCAATCTGGAAAGCTTTGCAAGCGTGCGTTTTCTCTTACTGTCAGAGCTCGCGGTTCGCTGTAGTGGAGAAGGTCATCAGGCAAGCTCGTAATTGTTGGGGCCGGTCGATCAGGGTCCAATACGCGCAAGGCTTTCTTGAGAAGGCCATAACGTGACCGAACATCATCACTAATCGTTGTGTTCAATCGGCCTTCCGCATGACTTGATTCAATAATGTCCTGAAAACGGTTTGTAATATCGACGGAATGCCTAGCTAAGCGAAGATCCGTTGGTCCAGCCTTCCCAGCGCTCATCATCTTTTGGAAATGAGTCAGGGGCTTCATATACCGAATTTCTTCAAATCCTGGAGTATCGCGGGAAGGTTGTCTGCCCCCACGAGAGACCTCGAGATCAGATATTGCCGTCCATGAGCCAACGGGAGCTTTTAGACCGAGCGATCTGAGAAAAGAAGGTAATCGTTCCCGGAGCAACTCGAACGGATTTAGTTCCGTAAATCCTGGCTGTAGGGCAAGGAGGAAGTATCGAGTCCTCTGTTGCGGAACACCAAACTGCGATAAGTCAAGAAGTTCTTCAAATACATCGTATTCGACTGAGAGCTTCTTGCGGAGCTTATCGGAATAATTCGTCGTTGTTTTGTTCACGTTGAAATCCATCGTGAAGCCGCGAACGTTCTCCATAAGAACTACCTTCGGCTTCAGAATTTCAACCAGATTGAGATATGAGGCAAAAAGCTGGTTTCGTGGATCGTCGTGCCTACGACGACCTGCACTTGAAAAACCCTGGCATGGGGGGCCACCTACCAATACATCAATCATTCCTTCAAGGGACTTCAATTCCGCACCGTAATCGCTGAGTAGCGTCCCGATAGCGATCGGATCTTTTGGCAACCAACGGGGCCAAGAGAATCTAAACTTCGCTCCTTTTGACAGCAGATTCTCGCGCAGAGTGGCAAATGCGAATTTGTCGTGTTCAATCGCAAAACTGCCCTCTAAGCCCGCTTGGAACAGCCCAAGCGAAAGCCCGCCGCAACCTGCGAAGGCGTCTGCAAAAACAATTTTCCCTGTGCGAGATTTACCCATGTCAATGCCATGCCCTATCGTTTGCTCTTCTAGTATCTACTGAAAGGACTGGTTTGCGCCAGGCTAAAGTATGGAGCAGAGCTGACAAAGGCTCAAAATCGGCCTAACCGTCAGGACTCAACTTTGCATCGACACCGGAACCCCGCCCCCTTCTCAACATTATATGGTTCTACGGATCAGAAGTGTTTCCCTAGCCAGTACCCCAGGAAGATCAGTCCAAAGCCGCAGAGAAGTCCCCCGGCAAAGACGCTCCACAGCAGGTAGCTCCACGCCCCGACCAGCTTGACCCTGAAATCCCGCGTTACCGCTGTCAGCGCGTCTTGGGCGTTGCGAATTGCACCGTCAAGAGCACCCTTCAGCCAGCCATCCATCTGTTTTTGCGACGTTGCCAGAGCTTGCGTCAGACTGGATTCGATGATGGTACGGATGACGGCGGCGAATTGCTGTCGCGTCTCCTCCGTGTAGCACTTGAGAATGGCCTCACCAGCGATGGAATCATGGAGACTGGCCTGGACATCCTCAAGAAGTTGCCGAGTCGTCACCCCGGCCTCTTCAATGGTCCCCTTCATCTGAGTAGCCGCGAAGTCAGCGATCTCGCGCGTTACGCCGCGGAGTCTGGCCTGTTCCGCCGCCGCATCGTTCAGTCCACGCGCAACATTTTCGAGTGCGCGGCACTCCACCACGCTTAGCTTATAGCGTAGCCATTCTGGATCTTCCGGGTCCATCTTCGAGAACTGCTGGACCAGATCGAAAAGAACCCGTTCTCTCGCCTCCCCCTCGGGAAAGGCGAGATACACGAGATCACGAATCCAAGCGGATTTGTCATTTGCAACCACTGGCGCAATGGTCATGGCAGAAGAACCTTTCTCGCTTCCGTGAATTGGCTGAAAGCGCGGAAGCGGTACGTTCTTGCACGCAAGGTCATATCCGGCGCGCGCAACTCAGGCACGCTGGTTTTGCGCTCGCCTACCTCGCCGAGGGTAACGTTCATCGTTCGCATGATTCGCTGCAAGTCTGGCCGTCTGGCGTCTATCCGAATTTCGATAGGCGAGAATGCCTCCCGGAAGGCCGCTACATCCGCTGCCAGCTTCGGATTCTCCCAGGACGACGCGACGCCGTCCTGAAAATGATTGTGGACAATGACGTAATCTACGGTGTTCTGCAACTCAGCACCCCACTCGATCACCGACCTCGCAGAAGCAATGTCGGCATCGACAACGCCCAGAGCCGTCCACCGAAGATCGAGGCCGGATTCCTGCATCACACGATAGAAATCTCGGAACCAGGGAATCATCCGATGTCCCTGTGCCGCACCCAGATCAGCCAGAATCACATCGGCACTCGACTCCAGAGAAATTCCCAACAGCTTGTCATAGGTCCAGCTTTCCAACGCCGGAAGTTTGTGCGCTCGCGCGAAGAGCGCCTTGAGGCATCCCTCCGCCTTATTGTCCGGGTCCATATCGAACAATTCAGCGGTGTACGGAGTGCTCGCGTACCACTCCGCCAGGGTTGCCATTACGGTTGTCTTTCCCACGCCGCCTTTGCCGGCGATTGGAAATACGACCCGCTTTGGTTTCAATTCCAAGGCTGCGCTCAGTCCTCGCTCCGCCCCACAAAGACGCTCGGTTTGAAAACCTTCGTCGGTTTCAACCGCAACTCCCGCTGGCGATTCAGTTCCGCTTCGCGATCCAATTTCGCCATTGCCTCTTCTCTCTGCACCTGCCATGCCGGTTTCTCCTTTTTCTCTGTGTTCTCACTGCTGAGGTCGCTCTCGCGGACCTGCGGTTGATGAAACTCTTTCCCCGCTACTGTGGGCGGGAGGTTCTTGGGCGTTTTTGCGATGTGCGGCTGAACCCCTTCAATGACCCGATTTGCCGCTTTGCAGAATTGCTGGTATCCGCCGGGATACCCCTCTTCCCGTAGCGTTCCCCAGATGATGCGCCAAGTCAGACCGCTGTTCTTTGCGGCTTGCAGCTCAGAGCGCACAGCCTTGAGCAGTCTTCCCTTGAGTTGAAAGACACCTCTGCGAAGCGTCAGTGCTTCAACCAGCGCAACCAGTTCAGGCGGACGATACGATGAAATGCACATTTCACAAGAAGAATGCCAGATGCGATGGAAGATTGCAAGCGAACAAAGACGATTCCGCAAGAATAATGGCGAACAATCACGACAAAAGGCGAATAACCACGAATAAAGACGATTCACGGCCTGGGTATGCTTCAGTCGTGAATAATCGGGCTTGTTCGTCTTTAATCGTGCTTTTGTTTGCAGTCGCAGACTGCGCTTTCTGGAGGTCGAAGACCGGCGGGAGGTGGGCTGTTAGGTAGCCGTCTTCATTGGGTAATGCAGTAGTGGAACATAAAGCGCAGACGCGCTTTGAAGATTTTCTCCAGGCATCTCGTTTTTTATCAACTGCAATATGTGACGCACAGATGTACTTTAGAGAGGGCCGTGCGCGTCAACTTGCTATAGAAATGTACAGTGCTGTATAGTGCTCTTATGTCGAGGCCGAAACCGCCCCATATCGTCCGCTACACGATTCGTCTCAATCGCACCCAGGGAGAGCGCGTTGCTGCCTTGAAGGCGCAGCTCCACGCCAGAAGCGACAACGAGGTTTTCGACTATCTTGTCACTGTCGGCACCAACCAGCGCGACGATCTGGAGCAGCTCGTCTACTCGCTGTTTGGTAATCTGGCGGACACTCTGGCGCGGAGGTTTCAGAGCTTGGAGACGGTCAGCCAGCTACACCTTGCCTTGACCGACACGTTCATCAAGTACGCGCTCACAGCTCTCCCCGAAGTGCCGCCGTCGCTGGTGACTGGAGCCAGGGCGCGAGCAACCAAGATTTATGAACAGGTGAATCTCACCGCAGCCCGCGAGTTCCAGCGCCGGAGGGAATCGGATGCCTACTCCGCCACGGAACTTGGGCTTGGGGAAGAGCCAGCGACACTGTCGTAAGCCAGAACGGAGATGAATGCCTATGCCCCGTACATCCATGAATGAGCGCGAGGTCAAGGAAAAGGGAGAGCGTTCGAGTCAGCTTCGTCCCGGCAGAGTTCGCCAGTCCAAGACTCCGCCGCCGCCTGTCACCGGTACGGCAAAGAACCTGCTTCGACTCGTCCGGCTAGTCAGCCGGTCGTCTTCCGGCGGCGTTCAGGCTACGTCAGCATTCAGCCGATTGCCCGGTTCCGCAAAACCGTCGGCTTTCCAGCGCCGCTGCATTGTGAATGTCCGTTATGCCTCCGCCCGGACGCCGGGGGGATGGAAAGCGCATGGAACGTACATTGAGCGAGAGAGCGCCAAAGGCGACCGCCTGCCGCCTGAGAGGGAAGCGGCCAGCGAAATTGGTAGCCAGCTTCCCGATTCTGACCGCCTTGGATTGGCGCAGGAACACCCACTTGGACGGTTGGCGGAGAGTTGGCAGAAGGCAGGGGATAAGCGCATCTTCAAGGTCATCCTGTCTCCCGAAGATTCAAACGTGGACTTTCAGCGCACCGCCGCCGACATGGTTGCTCGGATCGAGCAGCACACTGGAGCGCCAGTCGAGTGGGGCGGCGTGGTCCACCGCAACACCGACCATCCCCACGCCCACATCATTGTGCGGGGCCGAATGGCATCCGGGGAGCCGCTGAAACTTCCACCGGACCTGATTCGCCGGGGACTGCGCGAGGCGGTCCAAAGTTCGCTGACACGGCAGCTTGGCCCGCGGACCATCGCCGACATCGAGCATCAGAAGCAGGTCGAGCTTACCGCCAACCGCGTCACTCCTTTGGACCACAGGATAGCCGGTCGAGCGGTTCCACACAGCGCGGACCCGGCGTACAAAGATGCCGGGGCTACGGCAAGTGCGGCTGAGGCGAGCCGGCTCCGCCATCTCAAAGAGCTTGGACTGTCGAAACCATACGGCCAAAACCGTTGGCTCGTCAGATCTGATTTCGTCAGCCAGCTCCAGCAAATGAAGGACATTCAGGACCGCGCGCGAACGCTCTTTCGCAGCGGCGTGGCGATCAGCGATCCCCACGCGCCGATGGAGTATTCCTCATTCTCAAAGAAGCTGATTGGGCGGATACTTCTCAACAGCGAAGATGAGCGCACAGGCGCACTGCAAACCATCTTTGAGACCACTGAAGGCAAGATCGAGATTATCCGCCACGATGCCACGCTCCGGGCGGCATGGGCGCGCGGCGACCTCGAACCCGGAAATGTGGTGACAATCGACAGCCTGAGAAGCGATCCAGACAAGCTCTACGCCTCCAGGGCAGGCAAGGACAAGGACATTCTTCGCGATGGAAAGGCACTGGATTCGATTGTGCGCCGGATGCGCGCCATGAATCTTTCGGTCAGCGAGTCCGATAAGGGATGGATGGGGGAGTTCAACAAAACTCTCCGTTCGAGGATGATAGACCGGGCCCGAGGCCGGGGTATCGCCGAGTGGTAAGGGCTGTTACCAACAGATGACCGCCTGAACTCCGAAAGTTACTTCATCTAAGCTGTTTGGAATCAATCATCGGACTGAGGCGGTTACAGCGTGGAATTGACATTGAAAAGGTTGCCATACTTGCG
>Ga0255351_1000174_pt1 | contig 30194 bp, 22 predicted proteins | sample HBST25r2metaG_FD_186024 | JGI IMG/M metagenome (GOLD analysis project Ga0255351, IMG submission 186024) | Peat soil microbial communities from Stordalen Mire, Sweden - H.B.S.T-25.r2 | ecosystem: Environmental > Terrestrial > Soil > Wetlands > Peat | place: Sweden: Norrbotten County, Stordalen... | reverse complement strand
TGGAGGATGAGGTCAAGCCCTTGGTCGAACAGTTCATGTCCGAACGAGGCTTGCAGCTCTCACCGGAGAAAACCTGCATCACGCATATCGAACAGGGCTTCGACTTCCTGGGGCAGAACCTGCGTAAGTACGGCGGCAAGCTCCTGATTACACCTTCCAAGAAGAACATGCACGCCTTCTTGAAAAAGGTACGCGACACGATTCGCTCGAATCGCGCCGTTAAACAGGAGAATATGATCAGGCGGCTCAACCCGGTCATCCGTGGTTGGGCATACTATCATCGCCACATCGAAGCAGGCGCGGCGTTTCGGAAAGTGAGAATGGCAATCTGGTACTCGCTCTGGCGATGGGCAACGCGGAGACACCCGAACAAGTCTCCTAGCTGGATACTACATCGGTACTGGGACTGTTTCGGGCAACGCAAGTGGTACTTTGCTGCACTGGCTAGTTCTCACGCGCAACAGTCGCGCTCGTATGTCGCTCGGTTGGTTGACCCCACCGATATCGCCATCCGGCGCTATGTGAAGGTGAAGTCGGACGCCAACCCGTTCGACTCACTGTGGTGTGGCTACTTCGAGTCTCGCAAGAGATTCAGGGGAGCCAGCCGCCATCGCTGAATCCTTGGGTGATGTGTTCTACCGGCTCCGTTCACGCGGGGCTTACACACGGCTTGAGCCGGATGACGGGAAACTGTCAAGTCCGGTTCTTAGGGGAGGGAGCGGCAGCAATGCCGTTCCCTTACCCGACCCGCTAGAGGGGTAGCGCAAGACGTGCCGTTGTTCACTGCGGCGCGCCTGAAGCGTAGGGCAGGAGCCCTCGCTGAAACGGGTAGAAGTTATGAATGTTTATAAGTAATGGTGAATGGGTTACGTGAAAGCGGAGCATCTAACGAGAAAGATAGGATAAACGTCAGAAATATATTTGCAGTATCTTTCACATAAGTTATGACATATCAGGATTGCAATAGCCTATTTGGATAGATAGCTTGGCAGACTGATCTCAATGTTGTACCCTCGGTCACTCAATAACCGCGAATGAATCACGGGCTTCTCCAGGACTGTTATCTTTCCACGGCACAAACTCTCGACAGCACTTGCTACATAAGGCGCACAAAGAGGTGATACATATATGTTGTTGATCAATAAACTAAGATTGCAATCAACGGCGATGCCCCTTTCATTCGCTGGAAGCGAGAATTGCTCGGACGGAAGGAGGATAGTAGCTCGCAATTCCTTTTCGTGTTCAAAACTCTTCTTCTTCAAGAAGAGACCATAGTGCTTATGGCCCTTTTCAATCGGGTCGTTGTCGAAATCCGCATAACGAACTGAGGCGATCTGGATTCCTTCTGTACTCCCAAGAGAGGATCTTAGTTGGCCAACACTTGACTCAATCGCAACGCCCTGTCCTGAAGCTGAATATAGTTTCCACATAGCCTCAGATTCATATTCGCTCTTATGCCAACAGCTTACTCCGAATCTTAGAGTTGCTTCTCTCTGTGCTTTTGGCAACTCCCGCACCAGTTTTTGTTGTATGTAATCAAATTGTTTCAAGGCGGCAGGAGATCGAGCGGCGAATTGTGGCCTCAGAGCCTGATTTGGGTCAACGATAGATTCCTGTATGAATTTTGACCATGCGTCCGCATGGCTTTTCGGCAATGATCCTTCAGATAAATCCTGAAATTGAGCTGGTGATGCGAAATACAGTGTGTTCGTTGTAAGCAAAGAGATAAATTTCGCCAGATCCAAGTACTTCCAGATTTTCAGTTCGGAGCCTTCTTCCATCACGACATATCCTCCCAGTGCTATTTCCAATGTTCAAGACACTATTACAAGGTTTTCCATCCCTTTGCGCTTCGAGGCCCATATATCTGCCAATCCACAGGCTTACGTCGCTCCGACTCTCTTCCGATGAAATTCACAATGTGCAGATAGCACTCCAGAAATATCGAATCGGCGTTGCCCGCTTCCCATTTCGCAGCAACTTTTTGCGGGTTTATGATTCCCCTGTCGAGGATGAATAGCCGGTCAACACAGTCTGGCGTTACCCCAGCAGACCGTCCCGCACTTACTAAGCGTCCATATTCTTTCTTAGCCCATTTATCATCATTCTTGAGGTTAGAGGTATATCCGAAAACCACGTACAAACATCGATCCTCGTCAGCGTTGGCGCTCACACCCTCCTGACGGGCAGCTATGAAAGGCTTTTTGAAGGGCCTCAGCGCCCGCACTTTGCCTGCGGCACTGTAGGAAGTATTCAATTCATTTTGTGTAACAGTCGTTTTCACTTCGATGATGCAATAGAGAGCTTCGCAGGGCAGAAGAAGATTTTCATTTCCTGTTCGGATAGGCGCACAACGCGCACGATCATAAATGACAATGTCTAGTTGTCCTGTTCGGGTGTCTCGGTAATCGATAGCTTCACCCTTTTCGACACCAAATCTATCCGGGAGCCTTTCTCGAAAGAATTCGCATAAAGAAGCTGCACGTTCGTCCCCGCGAATCCCGTTATGGTTGAAGTCGGCAGCGTCAGCGCTTTCCAGTAGAAGGCGCTGCCTGGCCTTCTCCATGACAGAACGGAAAACATCGCTAGGGGTTCTTGTTCCTCTGGGCATCTTGCGCTCCACAATATCACATTACCCGTGAGAGAGTTGGGGCGTCTACAAATCGAGGCACACATACGAAAATGGTTACCCCGGTCTTTGAACGGGACAAAAAAGGCGGCTCCGAAGAGCCGCCTCCAGGTTGCGCGGGTGCTACTTGGCTTTCTTGACGGGCTTGGCCGCCTTGCTCTCGCTGACTTCGCTCGGTGCCGCGTAGTCGATCTTGCGGATGTAGTCGGCCTTGATCGAGAAAGTCTTATGCTCCACGCCGTCAGCCGTGTACGTCTCGGGCTTGATCTTGCCTTCAACGATGACCGGCGCTCCGGCCTTGAGGGTGGCGGCAAACTTCGCCAATGGCCCCCAAACCTGAATCTGGAACCAATCGGTGTTCTTGTGCTCGGCTCCGTCCTTGTCTTCCCACTGCTCGTTGACGGCAATGCTGAAGTTGACGACATCGCCGTTCGGGGTGGACTTCTTTTCGGCGTCTTTGCCGAGGTTGCCTTCGAGGTGGACGTTGTTTTTGTAGCTAGACATGATGTTCTCCTTTTGAATTTGGTCGCGAGTGAATCGGGACATACTGCCGGAACGGACATGGGGCGCAGTGAACTCCCAAGTGCCAAGCAAAGTTTTTTGCGGAGAGGGACCACAGCTTGCCTGGGGAGAGGAATCAGCAAAGCGCAGCGGAAGAGTTTGCGCCGCCGCCGCAGGGCGAGAACGTTCTTGAGGCCTCCATGATGGCCGAGTTGATTGTGACCAAAAAGGAGATCGGGCCTCAGCTCAAAAAGTCCGCCGGAACCTTGCGGGCCAGGCCGAAAAGCGTCGGCGGTGCGTGTGGTCAACGATTGCCGTTGGCGGGAAGACTTGGGGTCGAGCACTTGATTCTTTGGTTTCGTGGATCGGGGGCGCTCTTGGTGGTGGTCGCCGCCTCAGTTCGGACGCCGGTCGAAGGGAAGATCGGGACATACACGGCGGCGTGGACATCGACTCTCAAGGCCATTCGCAAGATCGGCAACGCGGGAAAGCGCCAGCGTAGCGGTCACGCTGGCCTCGATATGGTTTGCAGTGTGGTGAAGTACTAAATAGAAAAAGGCACCCCAACGAACAGAGTGCCTTCTGTAAAGTTCGATTCGCCTATTGGACCTGGTGCATAAGGCTCGCAAATGTTCGATTGATCTGGATCACATCATGAGGCAAGAGCACATATTTCCATGGGCGGTCACTCACGGTTGATGCGCGTTCGCACCATTGAATTGCCGCCTTTGCCTTCTTCAACACGTTCGCTGTCTCCATGTCGGTAGCTCGCTTGATCTCGCACAGATAACGCCCGCCGTGTGTCTCGACGATGAAATCCGGATTGTAATTATCCTCCTCGGCGTATTGAATCATCAGCAAGTCCTTCGGCGGCTTCAGCCATTTCAGCACATCCACATCGTCTTCGAGAATCGTAGCGAAACGGCGCTCCGGGTCCGAGTCGAATTTCTGTTCAGGATACAAGCATTTCCTGAAACCACCAAAGACCATGCCCCGAATAAGCAGCTTCTCTTCGACCGGCTGCCGGAAGTCTCTTGCACTCTTCCCTAGCTCAACCTCCGCACTGCTGGAACTGAGCCGTTGAAAGCCCTTCGGTACGGATACCTGATACTCCGTTGCCTTCTCAATGTAGTGCTGGTTCATCTGCGTGTGGACGAGCCGCACCAGCTCGCTCTGGTTGTACTGGAGCACATTCCGCACATCGTCTTCCGAAGACAGGTACGACTGAAGGTGCCGCACGAGCTGGCCGGCCAACTTATAGAGCAACGCGGAATGAGCGTCGTAGTCGATGTCATTTTTGTCGAACAGGCCCCGAACGATATAGTTCTCTAGTCGCGGCTCCTCGACAACCCCATCCCCGCTAACGAGTCTGAATCTCTGGTTATCCGTGAGTCGTTGGATAAGCAGATCCTTGGCTACTGGCGGATAATGAACGCTGCTGCAATCGAGATCAAAGTCGTGATAGCCGACGGTTACATCGCCCGATGGGACGACGGTAATCTTCGGGATAAAGATGGTGCGTTCAATAAAAGCTTCCGTTGTCTTTCTCACAACATCAGCAACATCGACTGGCTCGACGATGCCACTCAACTCACCTTGCAAAGGACGTATCTCTTCCATCAGACTCGCAACCATCTTTTGCTGCACATCGGGCGAGGTCAGTTCCGATGAACGCGTCAGACGGCTATAACTGCGATGCATCATTTCATAGGCGGCCTCCGCTACCTTACGTTCAGGTTCAGTCCTGAAGAGCGGTTCTTGCACGGTGCGCCCAACCTGCGTGCTGTCTCCCGGCTCCGGTTGAGGCGCGATGCCCAATACGGAAAGGATCGTCGGCGCAATCGTCATGGCCTGCGTCGGCGTATCCGGGATGTCACGACCAATCACAACGCCGGTACGAATGATTGAGTTCGGATCGTTGGCGTGATCCACAATCTCTTGGAAGCGGTCATGTGAAACGATGGTCAGTCGGTCCACATCGGCCACTCCCGTGCGCTTGCCATACGGCAGGCGCAATCCGCGTCCAATCGACTGCTCAACCAGAGTCTTTGAGTTCGCGGCGCGAAGCGGGACGATAGTGTAGAGGTTGGTTACATCCCAGCCCTCTTTCAGCATATTGACGTGGATGACGATCTCGGTCGGATTCGCCGGGTCTTCCACGCTCAACAATTGCTGCACAGTTTCGTCTTTCTCCTCACCGCTCTGGTTGGAATGGACAGTGATAACGCGGCCCTTGTATCGCCCTTCAAAAAAGCCAGCATCTTCAATCTTCTTCAGCAGGTCTTCTGCGTGGGTCGTGTCTTTTGCCACAACCAGCATGAACGGCTTGACCAGTGGTCTGCCCGTCTCCCGCGCATAGATGTCGAGTTGCACTTTGGTATGCTCGTGGACACGAATGCCGTCTTGCAGCTTGATTGTTTCCAGACCGGCTTCGTCGTAATTCTCTGCGCGGAAGTTTTCGCGCGTCGCCACGGCTGGCTCTTTCACAAAGCCGTCTTTCAAGGCAGAGGCCAACGGATAGCTGTAGATCACGTTTTTGAAGTCGGCGGTCTTGCTGCCCATCTCTATCTGCGGCGTCGCGGTCAGTTCCAGTCCAAGGATTGGCTTCAGCTCATTGATAGCGCGCATTCCGGCCTTGCCCCGGTAGCGGTGGGACTCGTCCATCAAGATCACCAGGTCATCGAGCTTTGAGAGGTAATCGAAGTAGCTCTCACCAATGTACTCACTCAGGCGCTTGATGCGCGGGCTGGCTCCGCCGCGCACCTCGGCGTTGATCTTCGAGATGTTGAAGATGTTGATGTGGATACCGTCCTCACCAAAGAGGTCGGCGGCGCGGATGCCACGCCCACTCTCGTAGTTGTCGCCGGTGATGATTTCCGGGGGATGAAGAGCAAAGTCGGAAAGCCCTTGGAAGACGTACTTCGGCGTTCCTGGTGTAAAGTCGTCCCGCAGCTTGTTGTAGATGGTCAGATTGGGGGCCAGCACAAAGAAGTGCCGAACTCCCCAAGCCTGATTCAGATAGGCAATGAACGCGCCCATCAGGCGCGTCTTGCCGACGCCGGTAGCGAGAGCAAAGCACAGAGATGCGAACTCACGCTCAAAGTCCGTGACCGAAGGGAACGCGCTTTGGATCGCCTGTAACGCCTGGGCTGCATCCGTATCTTTGCTCAGTGGGAGCAATTCGCAAACCTTGTCGAGAATCTCCAGCGAATCCCGCTGTGGTTGGCGTAGGCTCAAACGGTTTGCAATCGCCCAAAGTTGCTGCTTTGCGTTCACACTCATTCCGCGCCCCCATTTCCAGTATCGCCAAAGAGGCTCGGCATCGTTTCCGTTCGTGCTCGCCGCTTTCGTGCTTGCTTCGGTTCAAGGGGTGCTTCGCCTGCAAGCTGGGCGGGAACTGGTTCCGGCGCTTGGGGAAGATTGGCGACATTCAGGCTGTAGTCGTCATGGCCCCACTCGCACTTTTGCAGCACGGCCAGCGGAATCTTCTTAAGCGTCAGGTTGGGGAAGGCGTCTGCCTTGCCTCGAAATGCCGCGCAGCAAACCAGCAAGGAACGCTTCTTGCCTACTTCATCGCTCAATGCGGCCAAGTGGTCGCGGGTGAGCGTCTGTGTCGTCACATAGATGTAGTCGGTCTCCGTAGAGCAGCCTTGCTGCCAATAAATATCACCGGGAGCGTATTGAAAGCCCATAATCTTGCACATGGCCTCGGCCAACATGGCGGGATTGTACTGCTTGCTGATGACGAGGTTGTCGAAGGTATCCTTTTCAAGCAGTGTTGGAGCGATGTGGTAGTAACGGAAGCCGCCGCCACCCTTCCAGTCAACAGCCTTGGTGATGCCGCCTTCGTCTTCGCCGTCAATAACCTTCTTCAAGCGCGGGATGATGTGCGTGTGGCAGTGTTCGCCAAGTTCGACCATGATCCAACGGCGGCCCATCTTGTGAGCGACAGCACCTGCGGTGCCAGAGCCCGCAAAAGAATCGAGGATAAGGTCACCGGGCTGGGTCGCAATATGCAAAATTCTGTAAAGAAGACGTTCAGGCTTAGGAGTATCAAATACAGTTCCCCCTGGTATCAGTGAGAGGGTCTCCTTCTTGGCTTCATCAGTATTCCCAACTTCATCGTGAGGCCACCATGTCCATGGGACAACGCCCTCTACTTCCGAGAGATAGCGAATCGTGGTTGGCTGGGCACTTCCGTTCTTTCCGAAATAAATTCTGCCTTCAGCAAGCAACTTCTCGTAGGCAGGTCGTGAATAGCGCCAGCAATTACCCGGAGGGGGATCAAACTGTCTTCCGGTCGGCCCCTCGATCGTATAGAACTGACTCGGCGTTGCATGCCCAGCTTGTGCGGTAATCGGGATTGTCCTCCAAGGGCCTTTGGGATCTCCTGTGGGGTTCTTGTATACCTTTGCCTGCTCTGCATTGATCGGAAGAAGTCCGCGCCTGACCTTGAAACCGCCGGGATCTTTGGCGTACACGAGAACGTACTCGTGTACATCTCCGATTGCCTCCCGATTCTCTCGTGAATAACGCTTTTGCCAGACATTGGAGGCGATGAACGAGCCGCGACCGCAGGTTTCATCGAGCAATATTCTCAAATAGGGCATTTCGTAATCATCAATGGATACCCAAAGTGTTCCCTGGGGGCCAAGGAGGCGCCATAGCAATTCCAGTCGGTCGCGCATCAAAGAGAGCCAAAGCGAGTGTTCAATGCCATCGTCATAGTGTTCAAATGCTGAACCGGTATTGTACGGAGGATCGATGTAGACGCACTTCACCTTGCCAGCGAACTCCTGCTCCAGCGCCTTGAGCGCGAGCAGGTTGTCGCCAAAGATGAGCCGGTTGTCGAAGATGTCCTTGTCGCTGACACGCTGCTTGGAGTGGTAGCTCTTCTCCGGGTCTTCAAGCAAGATGCGCGGCTCCAGCCGCGGCCGGTTCTCCTTGCCAATCCATGTCAGTTCCAACTTTTGCTTTTGCTTCATGCCGCCTCTTTCTCCGCTGCGGGCTCGACATAAGCGTCGCCCATCATCATCTTGTAGTGCGCAATGTGCTCGGACTTGTCGAAGATTGCCCGGAAGACGCGCAAGTAGCCTTCGACCTCTCCATCGTCTACCGTCTGGTAAAGATCATCGTTCGCAAGATGAGAGCCACCGTGCATCCAGCGGACAAGAGAGTTGGCAATCAGTTTGTCTCTACCCTCGAACTTGGCACACAGATCGTCAAGATTCAATCCGCCGAGTATTTTGAAATAGTTCTCCAATATTCTACGTAACGTGTTTTGGATGGTCAGCTTGGAACGATTGGGATTCCTCACCTCTGCCCAGAGCAAATCGTAGGACGTTTTGATGGGATTCGTTGTGTGTTTTTCAATCCGTGAAAATTGATCGGACTTGCGAATCACCCAAAACGTCTCCTCATTCATGGCCACATCCTGACGCTTGCTGTTGTACGTGACCTCTTTATGAAAGTACACGTTGTGCGTCAAGATGAAGACCTGCTTGATCTGTCCGGAATTCTTCCGCACCTCATCAAGTACGCCTCTAATTAGGCTGCTCACGATGAAGAGAATATCGCTGTCGAGGCTTGAAACCGGGTCATCAAAAACGACCACGCGATTGGATGTAAGGCCCGATTCAGAATCGCTGCCTTTGAGAAGATGGTAAAAGTAGAGGAATGTGATGAAGGTCTTTTCACCTTCGCTCAAGGAGTTCCGTGCATCTTCTCCATTTTGCCGGAGAATTTTGTAGTGAGTGCCATTGCTTGCGAGCGCCAATGAAAAGCTGAGAAATCCGTAGGACTTGAGAATGGAATTGATCGCATCGATGGTCGGTTTAATGCTCGTGATGCTCTTTTCCAGTTCACGTAGTTCAGTCTGCTTCTGCTGGCGTTCTATTGTTGCCGTGTTGATAGTATCCTGAATTCCCTTGATAGCCTTGTCGAGATTTAATTTCTTCGCATCGTAATCCGCAAGGGCAGATTTGAGGCCGACCTCAATGATGTACTTCCAGACCTCGGCGATTAGCGTAGTCCGTTCGCGGCCTAGATTCTTGACCATCTGATTGTGCTTCGCGGTTGTTTGATTCGCGTTGCCGATCAAGCCGGTGATAGAGGTCATTACATTGGCAACGGAGTCGAGGTCAATAATCTGGCTTGGCTCCTTCTTCTTCTGAGCGAGGAGCTGTTTGTTGCTTGCAATGCGAGAGTCGAGAAGCGCCTTCTCGGCCTTCAGTTTCTCAATGTCCAGATATTGCGACGGAGCGGCGATCAGCGTTGAAAGAAGCTGCTGAAGCCGGTCAGCATCGGTACTGTAATCGCTGACCAACGCGTCCACAGCCTTGCTATTTGCGATGAAGGCTTCGTCGAAATATTCGTTCAGGCTTAGTGCAAAATCTTCCGTTGTGGTCTGTTGGCAAAACGGACAGACACCTCCGTTGGCGTCATAGTATGTTTTGCCACTCCGAACCCAATCGCTGTTGTTGAGTTTCTTGATCATGGCTGTAATATCTACATCTTCTTTACCGATGACCCGTTTATGGAGGATTGGATTAGACTCGTGTGAGGTTAGCGCGCCGCCATCCACTAGTGCGATTAGGGCTACTTCCGTTGGGTCGGAATCAAACAGAGTGCTGGCCTTTGTCTCCAGTTCGGCTAGAGTCAGGATGTTGGACGTGTTTTTGGTTCTTTCTTGAAGGACCTTCCCCTTGAAATTTTCCTTGCTGTTCAGAAATCCTTTCAGCGGACCTTTGAACCGCTCTTCATGTTCAGTTTTCTGAAGCCAGATAGTCTCCTTGATTTGTGCCTCTAAGGCTGATAGTTCAGCCATCTTTCCACCGGTGCCATCCAGCCCTTTTAGGCTTTCGTTGGCTTTGTCGATCTTCTCTGTTAAACGACGGATCTCGTCGTTCTTGTCTGCAATTCCCTGTATTGTGTCTGCATGTGTCTCGCCCAGGGTGAAGATTCCCTTGATCTCGGCAGACGGCACATTAAAGTTCCTAGCGATAAAGTCGCGGTTGTATACATGCACCTCTAAAGGTGTCGCGGCACGCCACTTCAGATCACACGCGGAGAATTTAGGGTCGGCGGGGTTCGCAATCAATCGCGAGAGAGTCGTTTTTCCGGAAGCGTTTGGGCCATAGAAGTAGTTGAATTGAGAAAGCCCGTCAACTACTTCTGGTTTGTCACCGAAGGTGGCCACTTGCGCAATTGCAATTCTTTCAATCATTGCGTCCCCCTTACAGAATTCCTTGAAGACCAGGATCGGAATTAGAACGGGCCGTCATTGGACGGCAAACCGAGCGCCGGGAGTTCCAGCCCTTCGATCTCCTGAATGGACTTGCCTGCGATACCTTGTAGGTCGCCATACATTCCGACCGTTGATCCCATTACGCGTTCAATTTGCTGCTGCCGCTTTGCCCACTGCTTCATAATCACCTTGCGCTCTTTGTCGAGATCGTCCTGCATGGACGAGAATGCCTCTACGAGCGCCTCAACACGTTGGCGGAAGAGCGGACCTGTCAAATACTGATAGACCATTTCAGCCTTTGTCTGCTGGCCTTCGCTGATGAGCCTCGCATTGCTCACCTGAAGAAGCGTATGGCGCAGAATGGTGGCGACAGGCAAAAGTGAGCGCGGATGCGTGATCCATACACCATCAATCACGTCGAATGTTTCAATGCCTTCCGGTAGGGTTTGGGAAACCAGTACAGATAGGTCGGCCTTGGCCGTTCTCTGATCGTCACGCAACTTGACCAGCCAGTTTTGATTCCAGTTCTTTGTGCGCTTCGACTCCCATAAGATCGTCCCGCTCATCACTCCACCGGGACTGACGACGCGCTGGAGGGCGTCGCCTCCGAACTCCCCCTTGGCGACAGGCTCAATTGTGTCGTATGGGAATTTGAGCCGAAGTTCGTTTTCCAATTCAAGCTCTTGAACTTCGCCTTGCAACTGTTGGGAACCTTGCTCGGCCTTCTGCTTCAGTTCCTCGATCTTCTTTTGCATTGAGGCAATGGTCTGATCTTTCTCCATCACCTTGAGCTTGAGTCCGTCCTCTGCCTCGCGCTTGGCCTGGGAGCGAACTTCTGAAAGTCCCTCCTGCACTCGCGTTTCAACGGTCAATTCCAGCTCACGTTTTGCGTCGTCCAATTCACGCTGCTTCTTGATTAGCTCCGCTTGGGCCTTCTGGGCCTCGGCAAGTTTCTCATCGCGCACTTTGAGGACTTCCTGAAGTTCTGATAGCTCCAGAGCTTTCATCTCAAGTTCCGCTGCGCTGGCGAGCTTGGCCTTTTTCGATTCCTCTTCGACCACGCCCGCCCGTTCGGTCTTGAGTTGCTGCGCCACCTGATCTGTAACTTGCTGTTCAAGGGCGCGCTTCTCTTCGACCATCTGCCGTTCCTTGTCGCGCACTTCCTGTTCACGCTGGGCTATCAGCTCATCCTTCTGCTTGAGTTCCTCGATGCTTTTTTGCATCGTGGCGATGGCCTGATCCTTTTCCATCACCTTGAGCTTGTGGCCTTCCTCAGCCTCCTGCTTCGCCTGTGAGCGGACTTCAGTAAGGCTCTCCTGTACCCGGGTCTCTACGGTCAGTTCTAATTCGCGTTTTGCGTCGTCCAATTCGCGCTGTTTCTTGATTAACTCAGCTTGGGCCTTCTGGGCCTCTGCAAGTTTTTCATCACGCGCTTTGAGAACCTCGTGAAGTTCTGTCAACTCCTGGGCTTTTGTCTCAAGTTCTGCCGCGCTGGCGAGCTTGGCCTTTTTCGATTCCTCTTCGACCACTCGCGCTCGTTCGGACTTGAGCTGCTGCGCAACCTGATCCGCGACTTGCTGTTCAAGTGCGCGCTTCTCTTCGTTGACCAGCTTTTCCTTGTCGCGCACGGTCTGTTCGCGCTGGGCTATCTCCTCATCCTTTTGAGACAGCTTCTGCTCAAACTGTTGGCGAGTGGCTTCAATCAATGGCGCGGCAAGAGATTCCGTTAACGGAAAGTCGGTTTTGCACTTCGGGCAGGTAATTGTGAGTTCCGTCATGTCAGCCTCCAACGAATCTTGAAAATCTCTGCGTGTCGCTGGCCCTGGGCCATACGCGCTTCAATGTCGGCAATTAACCCGTCGCGGCGGGTCTCAACTTCATCCTGGGCTACAAAAAGATCCTTGCGCTTTTGATTCCGAGTCGCCTGAAGCGTCTTGATCGTTCGTTGGTGGGCGAGTTTGTCAGCAAGCGACGCGGCGGATGATGAGGCGCGCTTGGTGTCGCGAATCTCTTTGTCGAGGTCTTTGATCTCCTGCTCCAGGCCCAGCTTGAGGTCTTCGCTCCAGCGGTCGAGCTTGGTGACTTCCTGGTCGAGCCAGCGGGTGTTGCGCAGACCAATTTCATCGAGGATCTGGCGCTGCTGGGCCTCGATCTGCTCATCAAGGAGCGGCAGCGGCGAAAAGAGAATCGGCTGGCCAGACTCGGCTGGCAGGTCGAATAGCCGCTTACAGGTATCAGGATGGAGAGGTTCGCCGTCGTCGCAGATGCCCGCGAAAAGGATGTGGTCTTCGACTTCAAATGCCTCGACGGAAAACTTGGTGCAGAGGAGCCAGCCGGATTGGCCAGTGTGAGGCTCCAGTACGGCGAGCCGCTTGCCGCTTTGACTGAGGTTGAAGCGCAACTCTACAGGCGGCGTCTCCAAGGCAAGGCATTGTTCCAACACACGCTGCGCGAGCGGGTGGCCGACACGATAGGTGTTGGCGTCCTCAACATTACGGCCCATACGATAGGGGCCGGGGTGAATGGTTTCGCCCTTGAATGGGTTACGTTCGAGTTGAAAGCCGTATCCCGCAGAATCGAATCGTGCGTAAGGGGCCAAGTAAAACGTGGTCGCCCGCCAGAGCAGTTCCTCGAAGCGGTTGCGAGAGTTCCGGGCTTCAAGGCGCACTTTCTCGATTACTTCCTGATCGAAGTTATTGAGGAGTTGTTCCTGAGCAACGGCCTTGGCCTCGGTGATTTCGGATTCAAGTTCCTGCTGGAGTTGGTCAAACTCGAATACGATCTGCTCGGGAGTCCTGCATCGCTGATAGATGCCGACGATGCGCTTTTCAAAATCCACGCCCGACTGGATGGCTCCAATTACTTCATCGGAGGCTCCAAAGACGCCGTCAAAGAGCTGAAATTTCTGGTCGAGTAGTTGATAGATGCGCACATCGGCGGCATTGGATCGATTGAGAAAGTTGACGACAACCACATCATACTTTTGCCCGTAACGATGGCAGCGACCGATTCGCTGCTCGATGCGCTGCGGATTCCAAGGCATATCGTAGTTGACAACAAGATTGCAGAATTGGAGGTTGATGCCTTCGGCAGCGGCCTCCGTGGCAATCATGATGCTGGCCTCATCGCGGAAATACTCGACGATGGCTGCGCGCTTGTCTGCGGTAGGTGAACCTGTGGCCCGGTCTGTTTTGGCGTTGCGCTTTAGCCAGTCACGATAGATTTCGGCGCTCTTAGCGTCGTTGTTGGTGCCATTGAAGAGGACCACTTTCCCGACGAAATCGGAGGATTCCAGTAGCCGGTAGAGATACTCTTGGGTGCGGCGGGACTCTGTGAAGATGATGGCTTTTTGTTGCAGGCTTCCGTTGTGCTGGTTGGCGCGGGCTTTGTTGGCGGCCTCGAATCCCTTGCGGAGAGCGGTAAGCAGCACCTCCCCCTTCGAGTTTTTGTGAATGCTCTTCGCCAGTTCGTAAAACTCACGGAGCTTTTCTTTCTCGATACGTAGTTCTTCACGCTGCTCCGGGGATAGTTGCTGCGTAGCATTAGGCGGGGCAGGGCCTTCTTCTGGTTCGTCTTCCAACCATTCGTCTTCAAGTTCCTGAAACGCCTCGAAGTTCTCGGCAAGATCGTCTGGCGGCGAATCAAGAGCAGCTTGCGCCTTCTCGACAGCTTCGAGCTTGTTGGCAAGGCCCAGCAGGGTATCGGAGATGGCATAGGTGGACGAGGCCAGTAGCTTGCGCAGAATGAGCGTCATCAACTGACGCTGGCTGGCGGGAAGAGCATAGAGCCGTGGCGATTGCAGATATTCAGAGACGAGGGCATAGAGCCGCTGTTCGTCGGCGTTCGGGATGAACTCCTGAACCAAGGCGTGGCGATTGGTGTAGCTGACGTAAGGGAGCACTTGCCTGCGGAGGGTGCGTTGGCAGATTGGCCGGATGCGCTCTCGAAGTGCTCGATAGTCATCCGGCGTGTTCATTCGTGAGAACTGGCTGCGGAAGCTCTTCAGGTCTCCGAAGGTGAATTCATCAATGATGCTGACAAGGCCGTACAACTCAAGGAGGGAATTCTGAAGCGGCGTCGCTGTAAGCAGCGTCTTCTGCCGGTCGGCTATTGCGGCCTTGATGGCGTTGGCGATCTTGTTGCTTGCCTTGTAGACGTTTCGCAGCCGGTGCGCTTCGTCAACGACAACCAGATCCCAAGGCGTTTGCCGAACGTAAGCCTCTTTGGTCCTGGCGAACTGGTAGGAGCAAAGAATAATCTTGGGTTGGTCGAATGGATTGAGGTTGCCGCTTTTGATTTCCTCGTTGAAGGTCTTGGATTCGAGAATCGCTGAGGGGAGGAAAAACTTGTCGGCCAGTTCCTGGCCCCACTGCTTGCGCAGGTTGGCGGGGCAGATGACAAGTAGACGGCGGCGGCGTTCCGCCCAGCGTTGCGAAAGCAGAATACCCGCCTCAATGGTTTTGCCGAGGCCAACCTCATCCGCCAGGATCGCTCCCCGTGAGAGCGGGGACCGGAAAGCAAAAAGCGCGGCCTCCACCTGGTGAGGATTCAGGTCCACTTGTGCGTCCGCCAAGGCGGACATGAGGCTATCAATCGAAGCCGAACTGGACCGCTTGGTCAGTTCATGGGCAAAATACCGGGCGTGGTAAGGGGTAAGGCTCATTTGTCTTGCAAACCGCCGCAGAATAACGCTTGCCAGCCTCTCCAGTCTCAATCTGGCAAGGCGACACGTTGCATAACACATTCAAAATCAGTAAATCCACGTTGCATTCAATCATATAGGGTTCCGAGAAGAGATGGATCAGCCATAATGCGCAGTAAGAGCGATAGAGTGCAAAAAAGGTAAAAATGGGCGAGTGGTGAGAACCCTTCCGGCCAGACCTGAGATTCAAAGGAGCGCCGGCGCTGGTCGGTGTCGTGGTCGGTCGCTTCATCCACTATGATATGAACAATCGGTTTTCTAATCGTACATTGCCATGCTAGATGTCGCTCATGGCTGTATATGACAATGGTGGTATCCGTTAAACACTGGAGGTACTGTTCCATGTGGGAGAAAGATTTTGTCGAATGTTTGGAGAAATCAACAACCGCTCATCCGCTGATAGATAAAGCATTCGACATCAAACAGCGGCACATGCCAAAGCAAATCTACAAGTACTTTCGCGATTGTAGCTATACGCGCGATAACTTAAAGACAGACACCGTTTGGCTTTGTTCTCCCGATGCATATAACGACCCATACGACTGCGCCTTCACGATCTCAGAAGAGATGATCGTGGAAACAGCGATAAGAATACTGATTGAGCCACGCATTGAAGAGTACAACCTTCAGGACATAATCTCCAGAGAGGCAATTGAGAAATCCAAAAGAAGCGAGAATCCACTGCGTTCACTCGCAGAATACATCTCAATGTTCAAATGCCCACTGCCAGGAAAGTATTTGGAGGGAATGGTAGAGCTGACATCATCCGTACTGCCGGAATTGATAAATAACATCGTCTCTTTTATGCCTCGGCTGCAAGCGGCTACGAAGGTCTGCTCATTTAGCGCAATCTGCGATTCTATAATTATGTGGAGCCACTATGCCGACAATCATCAAGGGTTTTGTGTTGAGTATAAGCTTGAACCACTGATGGATGGCCACGCTTGTTGGTACAACCTATATAAGGTTATTTATTCTCCAAAGCTATATGACCTGACGCGATGGGCGGAACTTATGATAGGTCCGAATCGGGACCAATCTAATCCTGTATATCCGCTGCTTGCAACTATACATAAATTCGACGGATGGAAGTACGAAGAAGAATGGCGTCTAGTTCTTTTGGACTCCAAGCTGAACGATGACAGGAATTATAATGTGCCCACGCCTACCAGAGTATTACTTGGATCAAAAATGAAAACTTCAAGCAAGAAAGAATTGCGAGAAATTTGCAAAGACAGGAACATTGAAGTATGGGAAATGCACCGTGTGACTAATAGCTTTGAACTTACGGCAATGCGAAGAAGTTGATTGAATGTTGCATATTTCGTTACAAACGGTTCACAAGAACTGCCATCAGCTTTCAGTGAGTGATAAATTCAGATTCTCCAGACAACGTCTGGAGAATCTGCTTGCGCGATACGGCTCATTGGGGTTCGACCTCACTCCATTGGAAGCCGGGAGTCCAGCGGTGGGTAGGTGATCCGGGGGCCGTTGCCGGGTGGATGCACGGCAAAAGGAGAGCGCGGAGGAGAGCGCCGACCTCTTCGAGCGATGGAGCCTTGCTCCCTGGGTACAGCCGACTGACGAAGGCATTCCATTGCTGCTTCTTCTGCGGATCGTCGAGGAATTCTGCGGTCAAAGCGAATGGAACGTCCTGCGGGATTGCAACTTTGCGCCGCTCAAAGGACGCGAGGATCGCTATACGCAACGCGGCCAAGTCAAAATCCCAAGTGGTAGCCATGAACCAGATGTCGTAGAAGTCCTTCATGCGGCTGTTGCGAATATCCAGCACTACCATCGCATTGAATTTTTCCGCGATGGCTGCTTCGCGCGGATAGGCGCGGATGAGCGGCGCTTCCATCGGCAGGAGCACGGGAAACGAAGCGAACTCCGGCTCTGGATAGACGGCGTCGCCGAATCCAATATCAACCTGCATTGGAATCCGCGCTCCCGCCAGAACGGCGTGGAATCTCACATGGACACCGTCGTACTCGTCTTCTTCCTTGATCCTTGTGCCCTCGACCGATTTGCTGTCGAAGAGAATGCCGTCGTTATCTTCGACCTTGCAGATGGCGCGGATTGTTTCCTCGACATCGCTGATGGCCGACGATCCCCATCCAAGCATGTCCAAGTCCTTCGTTGGACGGTGAGAATCGCCGGTCCAGAGCGTAAACAGCGTTGCGCCTTTGATTGCGAACCTGTCGCGGTATGACGAGCGGCCCAACCGATACAGGAATCGTTCGATCGCAAACCTTCCAAGGACTCGCTGATAGTCCTGGCTCCGGCTTTGGGCCAGAGCAAGCAGACGTGCGCGGACTGAAGCTGCGGAATTCTTGGCTGGTTCGTGGGTCATAGTGCCTCCATGTAGGGACGGATGACGTTGCTCACCCGGCAGATTTTGGCATAGCGATAGATTTCGTTGACGGTAGCCTTCTTCAGGCGGAGACAATCTTTCAGGGCCTCAATAGCAATGTCCAGACCGATCTTGTTGCGGAACTTGAAGCAGTCTGCCACGGTCTTTGCGGCGGAATAGACCCGCACAGTAACGCCCTCAACCGACTGCCTTTCGATGCCTTCGGAGAGCGAAGGCTCCGTGAGTCGAACCACCCGGAGCGATGGCGACACGATTGCAGGCTTCCTTGCTCCCTTGCCGAGAGCAATCCAGACAGAGGCCGGGCTTTGCGTCGTGATTTCGTGAAAGGCCAGCGCCGAAAGCAGGCACAGAACTGCATCCGGCACACGCTTTGCCACCTCCGCGTAGGTGTGGCGCTCCGTGACCGCCGCGCCCGGCAGTGAATAGATCCCCCGCCCGATCCGATTGAGCTTTCCCTGGCCGTGAAGGCGCAGGAGATACTCGCGCGGGATGCCAATGGCCTCGATGTCGCGGGGTCTCACAATTCCGTGTTGGCGAACATACTGCATGGTTCTCTCAAATGGCTTCGTTGTGGTCATGGTATCAATCCGTCATTATTTAATCACTTATAATGACGAATTGCAACAGGTGGCATGGTGGTCTTGTCTACAGACTCAGGCCGAGGTCGGTGGTGTCTTTGCTGCCGGACTGCACTTGGGCGTTGTCGCCCAATGAGTGAGCCGAAGATTGGCCGGCTTGCTCAAGCGCAGTTTCGCGCGTGATCGGCTGCGCCTGGCGGTCGTAGAACTGGCCTTGAGGGTCGATATGCAGCCAGCTTCTCGCGTGGTTGTGCTGATAGCTCTGGACCTCGCCGGTCTCGCGCTTCCACTCGTAGTCCGATGCTTCATTTGGCAGGGCTGTTTGGATCGGTGCATTGTGCCGATGCTCTGCGTCGGCGGTAGTGCTGATGTTTTCGGGTGCGTGGATGTTCGTCTCAGCAAGAATCTGGCGGCGAAGTTCCTCTTGCGAATGCTCTCTGCTGTTGGTCATCGGTGGCTCCTTGGTCTGGGTTTGCTGGTTGAGATTCGGTTCGACCTGAGCCTTTTGAAGGTCTACGGCTGAGGTCTTTGTCACGTCGGTACTGAGGCGTTCACTCAGAACAGCGACGTCGTTGGTGTAAATCCGCACGTCCTCCGAAGCGCGGGATACCGAGACGTAGGCGAAGCGGGTATTGATGAGTTCCGGGTGAACTTTCGTGTCCATATTGACCAAAACCCGGTCTGCGGTTAGCCCCTGGGAACTGTGCGAGGTCACGGCGTAGCCGTGATCGAAGTGCCGCATTTGCGCAGCGTCGAACGCAACGGTGCGCTCTTTTGCGCCGTCCATCTTCACGCTGATTTGATTGCTGTCGATCCGCTCGATGGTTCCCATATCGCGGTTGGAAACGGCAAGCTCGCGGTTGTTGGCTGTGAACTGGATGCGGTCGCCCTGCGCAAAATCGCGGCTCATTTCGCGGTATGCCGCGATGCCTTGCAGCCGCTTCGGGTCATAGGTAGCGAGCTGGCCGTCTGGCTTCTGGACGGTGATCTGGTTTTCTTTGTGGTTGGCTGAGACCACGGTTGCATAGCTGCCCTTTTCAATGCCATGTTCCTTGCTGCCGCGCGTGTAATGGAGAACGTCGTCGGGCTGGTATCGCGCTGCCCAGCTTCGGTCAACGCTGGTCATGTCGGATCTCGGCGTGAGCACGTTCATGCTGTGATTCTCTTTGGAAACCACGCCGGACGCCTGCAATTCAGTGCGGATTGCATTGTTGATTTCTTGACGGCTGGCGTTGTCGGGCGAGACGACCAGCGTGTTTTCAGGCTTGGCGACATAGTCCTTGGCGATGGCTTCAATGCGCTGGGCATTGTCGGGTATCTCGGTGACACGGCCCTGCTGTTGCAAGAGCGTGAGGCCGATTGCGGTCTCATTTTTCGACAGATGTTCAACGGCGCGAAGCAGTTCCGGGTCTTTCTGGCGCATGATCTGGTCAAGCTGTGAAGTTTGCATCCCGGCCTGCTGCATCTGCTCGAAGGGCTTGCCAGCATCGACGCTCTGATGCTGGCGCGTGTCGCCGATAAGAAGCACTCGATCTTGCGGCCCAATCTTCTCCATAAATGCTTGCATCTGGCGGGTGCTGGCCAGACTGGATTCATCAACCATATAGAGGTGGCGGCAGTTGGGATCGCCGCTGAACTGCTCTTGGCCGCCGCGTGCAAGAAAGCCTTGCAAAGTGCCAGCGGTGAGGCCAGCGTCGCGCAGTTGAGCGGCGGCGCGGCTGGTCGGGGCGAAGCCCTCGACCGCGTAACCGCTGCGCTCTGCGCCCTCCCGAATTGCTTCCAGAGTGGTGGTCTTGCCGCTCCCGGCGAGTCCCTGCAAACCGTGTACGCGGTCGCGGCTGGTCAGCACTTCCTCGATGGCTCGGCGCTGTGCCGGATTCAAGAATTCGCGCGTGGCCGCGTGAGTTGCTGCCGCTTCCTTCGGCATCATCGGCTCGATGATATTCTGGCCGCGCTGCATGTGGCCGACGGTCGCAAGCTCCGCCGCGATGGTCTCGCGGGTGGTGAACTGCCGTCCCGTCTCGTGCTTCTGCCCTGGTGCGACCTTGAACTCGCCGCTGCCATGACGCTGCTCGAAGTTGTCGCGTACCTGGCTGTAAGTGAGGTCACCCATGCCGCGCCGCAATGCGTCGCGCATGATCGCGCGTTCGTCTGTGACGGCCTCCCGTTCAAAGCCGCGATCCTTGGCAAAGGTGACAGCTTCCTGCGCTCGCCGGGGCGCATCCGGTACACGATTCTGCTGCAACGTCGCGGCGCGTTCTCTGGCCTCTGCGACAACGCGGTCGGCCTGATTGCCAAAGTCATTCGCAATCTTCCGATGAGCGGCGAGCACTTCGGAAGACGAAAGAATATCCTTCTTGTCGCGTGTGTTGTGCGCGGCAATCTGCGCGGCCTCCGGCCCACTGAAGCCGCTCTTTGCGACGGCCTCTTCGATCTGCTGGCGGCGCGGGCTGGACGCCTCAAGATACTCAGGCGAGTATCCCTTTATGTCTGGCGCGCCACTCTTGCCAGCCTCGATCTGGTAGCCGAGATTGCGAAGCCGGAAGGTCAGTTCCGATTGATAGACAGCGGTTGCAAACTGCTGCGTGTCGAAGAATCCGCGCTCTTGTAACGCGCGGGTGGAACCATCTGCCCGCTGCGTCATATTGAAGATCACTGCGTGGGTATGAAGCTGCGGAGCTGCGTATCCATCGACCGGACGAGCGGTGTCATGTTCGAACTTCGCGGCAATGAATCTGCCGGTAGTCTCGGCGGGATTGTTGCCGCCGATCCGCGCTTGCGTGTACCGCTCCAGCTCCGTGAGTGCGATTGTCACTGCCTCCCGGTGAGCCGCGCGAACACGGTCGTCGCCTCCGACAAGTGCGGTCAGAGAAACAGACTTGGGAGCTGAGAATGTAGCGTCCCAACCGGCCCGATGCTCAACCGGCTTGACGACCGCCCCATCTGAATTCGTGTACTCTTGCCCAGTGCGATGGCGAACCAGTTGCTCGCCCGAATGTGGATTCTGGCCTTCACTCAGCCTCGCAAAATGCTGTGAGTCAATGGCTCCCGTAAGGCCAAACTTCTCGGCCATCTGCCCCTGCCATTCTCCAAGAATCGCATCGCCTTGCTTCCAGTAATTCTGCTCCGCAGACATGAATTCTTTGGCGTGATACGTCTGCGCCTGGCCGGAACTCAACGGTTTGGAGATAGTCAGCATGGCTTACAACAGGGGGCTTCCTACAACCGGCGACTTGGGCTGGATGATCGGCGCAACGGGCACAACCTTGGGAGCCACTACTTCACTTCCCACGGTCGTTTCCGTTTGAATAACCGGAGCCACAGGGGGAACATCTGGCATCACTGCTTTGCTTCCCACTTGTGCTTCTGACGCAATGATCGGAGTCGCAGGAGCGGCGTCAGGTATAACTTTCTCAGCTTCAATCTCAGCTTCCAAGTCTTTGACAGGGCCGCTACGGCTTCCGGCATTATCGGGACGAACCTTGGCAACAGTGCGCTTCTTCCGAAGCTGAGTGAGCGTCTTTGGATCGAAGCTGAGTTCGTCATTCTCAATCGTACGCGGAACAAAGTCTTCAGCGATGATGGGCATATCGCCGTACACGAATGAAAAGCGCGCCACGTTATTTCCTAGTTTCAAGAAGGCATGTTTGTCGGCGAGGCCTGAGATTTCGGAGTCCATAACAAGCGGCTCGATCTGGCGGTCGAGGGAGAAGTTCCTGCCAGCTCGGGTGCCGTCGTAGTGCGTCTCTTTCATTCGCTCAATCTCGACCTGCCCAATGGATTTCGATACCCACTCTGCGGCCTTTGGCTCAGTTGTTTTCAAGAAGATTTTTGTCGCCGGTTGCGAGAGCATCACTTCCGCCATGTGGCCGTAGATCACCTCAAGCTGGGCCTTGCCCTGGAAGCCGAGGACCAGCGGATTCTTGCTCTTTCGGTTCTCGGTGATGGCCGTGTGGAGTTGGGGCAGCCGTTGCAAGCTGGCCAGTTCGTCGAGCACAAACCATACCGGCTTTTGCTCGGATCGTGGAGTATTGAGCAAGCGAAGGACAAGCAGGTCTATCCATAGACTGTGTAGCGGACGGAGAGCTTCGCGTTCTGCCGCTTTCGACGTAATGAAGATCCACCCCTTGCGCTTCTCCGACCAATCCGTCGCGCTCCACGTCGTCTCCGCCTGGGCCTTAGTGGGCAACATTCTGAGGCTGTCTGCGATCAATCCGAGCGAGGCCAGTACGCCTCCGCGCTGCTGCTGCGCTCCCTTGGAAAGAATCGAAGCAAGCTCGGTGTCTGCCACCCGCTTGTCGATCTCCGCTGGGTCAGACATCCACTGGACTAGCTCCTGGGGCGTTGGCCCAAAGGTCAGCAAGTGAGCGAAGATCTTCTGCGGTGTCTCGGTGAAAAACTCCCCCTTCTTGTCGCTGGTCGGCTGGTAGAGAGATGCCGCAATCGCCTTGGCTTCGGCCTTCCCGCGAAGCTCCTCGGACGGCCCCCAGTAGGGGCAGCGGTTGTCCAGCGGATTGAGGATAATGTCGCCACGACCAAAGTCATAGAAGCGGCGAACATACTCGCAGGCAGGGTCGTAGATGATGGCAGATTCCTTACGCGCTTGAATCTGACGTAGCATCTGCATGATGAGAGTCGTCTTTCCCGTTCCCGTGTCCCCGATGATCTCGAAGTGCTGCGCCTCAGCCGCCAGCGGTATCCGCATCATGGCCTTGGCCTCGTCGGTTTTGAAACCAATACCGTCGCCCTGCACCGCCTCGTTGAACTCCTTGGGCGTGAGCATGACCGGACCTTTGAGAACTCTTCCGTACTTCATCTGCTTGCGCCGTTTGATGTCTTTCGCAATGGCAAATGGGAGCTGCCCCAACAATGAAAGCAGCCCGAAAAGGAGCGGCATATCGTAGATGTCGCGCAGCCTGTCGCCTTGAAAGACGCTGTTCTTGAGGTACTCATGCAGGGCCTTGTCGAGATACTGTTGCTCCGGTCCACGATAGAGAGCACGGAGTCCCTGACCTGTTGCCGCACTCGAAAGTGCCAGTGGAATTTGCTTGCCTCCGGGTGCCGGGGTCGCGCCGGACTGTACGTCACTCTCGACGGCTAGCCGTCCTGCCTTGGAGCCATCACCAACGTAAAGCAGTTGGTATTTGTCCTTCTTGTCGATGGCTGCACCCGCCGCCGTCCTCGCATAGATCGGCGTATAGAACTGCTGCAAGGGAGATTGGCCGAAGCTGAAACGTAGGTACACAAAGCAGCCGGTCAACACGAATGCAAGGAACAGCGCACCGTAGGTATAGATTGGGCTGTGTGGTGGCCAGATGACGGATTCTTTTCTTCCCCATTGCGATGTCATGTCTACTGCTCCCTTGTTCTGGTCTGGTATTGGTTGAGTACATCGCGGGTCGCATCGTGCTTGCCAGATCGCACGTCGCTGAGTATCTGAGTGAAAGCCTCCGCTGTCAGAGTCTCTTTCAGGGCAATCGAGCGAAGGACTGTGCTCACGAGCATCCGCAGCGCAACAACTTCGGTGATGACAGCCGCATCGAAGCGCCTGGTTCGCGCCTCACAGAGCAGGACCTCGCGCGCCCACTCCGCGATGAAACGCCCTCTCGCTGCGGCTGCTAGCTTGAGTTCCTGCTCCTCATCTGGAGTGAAGCGAGTAGCAATACTCCGAGTCCGGTTAGGCCGCCCCTGAGTGCGCCGCAGACGATTCGTTATGCCTAAATCCATCTGGTCAAGAATGACTTCCACGTTGCCTCCTTTTCGTCGATTCCAAATGGAATCACAGAGATTCCATTTGGAATCGTGATCGCTTCAAGTAGCCTGGTTTGTGTGCGATGCCATTTGGAATCACAAACGCACTTTGCATGACCCTTGGAGGGATGGAGTGTCAATAATCACCCGGTGCGTAGCACCATTCCAATTGCCGCACAAATGATTGCTGAGAGAATGCATCCTATTTCACCGCTGTATGAGTCACTGAAGCAGGTATTGGGGCAGGAACAGATGCAGCAGGCTTGCGCCCTGGTCGTCCCCTCGGCGCATTATCTCCAGTCCTCTTTATGCGCAATGGTTGCAGCGGCTTTGAATCATTCGGTGAGTCGATGAACTTCTGGAAGTCCTTGTCTTTGGTGAAGACGTATTCCAATGCTTTGTTCACCACATCGTCGGCGGCAACGCGGGTGAATGCGGCGTATTGGTTGACGAGGTTCGCCGTTGGTTCTTCAAGCGAAACGGTTGCTGTGACTTTCTTGCTGGGTACGATCTCAAGCAATGGCATGAATGTTCTCCCTCTTGTTGGTGGTTGCAATGATTGGATGGTTTGTCACGCAGTCGATTGCCGCGCGCTCAAAGGTTGCGCGGTCAGATGTCGCGCGGTCAAATATCGTGTCGTACAGGAATTGCTTTGTTGCGCGGTCATATCCACGCACCGCGATAATCTCGCTGACCTTGCGCCCTTCGGCATACCTGCCTACTTGGGTGACTATCTGGACCGTCTCCGCAATCTCCGCTGAGATGTCGTCGCGATTCGTTTGCTGATGTGAGCGCATTGCCAATTCGCCGAACCTGCGCAGTGCTTTTACCGCAGAGCTGGCGTGAATGGTTGCCATCGAACCTGCGTGTCCGGTGTTGAAGGAATCGAGCAATGTCCGCGCCTCATCTCCGCGCACCTCGCCCAGGATGATGCGGTCGGGCCTCCAGCGCAACGCGGCTTTCAATAGATCGTTGAAGTTCACGGTGCCAGTGAGCGATTCGGTCTGGCATTCCGATGCCAATAGATTCGGCTTGCCAATTCGCAGCTCGGACGTGTCTTCGATCACGACGATGCGCTCTTCTTCTGGGATGAAATCTGCCAACGCATTGAGCAGCGTCGTTTTGCCGCTGCCCGTTCCGCCGCTGATGAGGACTGTCTTTCCCTCTTCGATATATCCACGCAACAGGTCGCCAATCTCCGTAGTCATCGCGCCCGTTTGAATCAGGTCTGCAATGGTGAAACGAACCTTGGAGAACTTCCGTATAGTAACGGCGGGATTGGGACGCACGACAGGCGGGAGTACTGCGGCTAGTCGGCTCCCGTCCGGCAATTGCGCATTCAATAACGGATGCGTCTCGTCGAGCTTCCTGCTGAGTTTGTTGGCGATTACTTCGAGCCCCGTGCGCAGAGCCTTTGCATCGAAGATGACCTCTGCGTGTTCCACTCTGCCTCCGCGCTCAAACCACCATTGGCCGTTCGGGTTGCCCATGATTTCACTCACGGTGTCGTCAAGCAACAGCTCTTTGATGGGCTGTAGAAACGAGATGAGCAGGTCAAGGTCGTTGTTCATATCGCTCCTCAATCGAATGCCTGATCGGCGCGGTAGCGGACGATAGTCAGTCCGAGCGGATTGTATGCCAGCGCATTGTTTTCGACGTGTTCGGCGAAAACATACGTCACGCTGGCAGTCCAGCGCTCCTTCTTCAACTCCGTGTGGTCGCTGGCATTGGTGTAGACTTTCTCGAACTCAATGCGAGCCGAATAAGGTGATTGCCGCAGGTCGTCCAAGATCACGCTCTTGATATTGATGTCAACATACGGAAGCGTGCTGTCCTGTTGGAAGTTGGTAATCGTTTTGTTCTGTTGCTCTTGACGGATCACGGCCTGCTGCACATCGGAGTTGAGAAAGTAAAGCGCCTGCGTCTGGTCACGCTCAATGGTGTAGCGGTTGCGTTGAAAGTAGAGCGTGGCCCACCGCGAGAGGTAATACTTGTTCTCTGCCTCCTGCGGCTTGTACTGGTAATTGCGGTAGTCGATTGCGTCGGCATGGCCCACGTCGTTAATGCGAATGACGAGTGGCTTCATGCCGAGCAATGCCTTCTGGCTTTTGAAAATGAGCGCGCCCAGCATCAGGCAGATTGCGCACAGAACAAGTATCGTCACCTTCAAATACGTGTTCATGACGAGCGGATCGCCGTACTGCTCCAGGTAGCGTTCCGCCGCGCGCGTGATTTCCGGGGATTTGGTCTCTGTTGTCGGCATTGCTGGATCTCCATTCACTACATCAGCCCTGCGGTTATAGCACCGGTAATTGCGCCCATTCCTGCATCGTGACCACTGCTGCTGCCGGAGAAGATGGAGGCGGTAATCGCCGGAATCTTGATAATCATGAAGATGTTCACAACTACAAGCATGATGAGCAATGGAAGATTCTTGACGAGCGTGAGTGGATTGGTGAAGTCGGTCAGATTGGCGTAATAGGCCATGAAGAGATGGCCGAGAATACTCATCGTTGCCGCTGCGACGACCTTATAGAATGAAAAACTCAGGAATGCTTTGAGCCATCCCCAGAAAAGAAACTCCAGCTTTTCAATGACAAGAAACGGAATGAAGATCGGGCCAAGAAGGCCGATGATCGCTCCGGCAACTGCGCCATAGGCTAGGATGACAGCGACAACAGCGGCAAGCACCGAAAGTGCAATCTGCGTAATCGTGTAAGCGACAAGCAGATAGGGCGCGGTATACATCGCAATGCCAGGGCCGGACTTCGCCAGAGCAGCATCAATGGCTTGAAACATTGAATTGATTCCGTCCTGTCCAATTGTTTGCGCAAGGTCGGTTGTGCCCTGGCTTATGAAGCCCTTGAGCGAATAGCCGAGGCCGGGAATGGCGTTGTCGTAGTACTTCACGAACGTGTAAGCGAAGGTGATCAGAATGAAGAAGTTCATAAACTTCGCCATACTGAAGCCCTGCCCGCCTTGCGCCGATGCAAGCGCCTCCTGCACTCCGAACCAGACCAGCATGATCGTTGCCAGCGAGAGGACGATGCGCAGTCCGATTGCATCGACGTTGGGCGACATGGTTGCGGTGAGATTGTCGCATTGTTGCATGATGAAATTGAGTAACGAATTTCCCATAATCGCCCCTTTGGTCAGAAACGTTGCATCGGCAACAGCGAACCGTTGCTCAATGCCTAGTAACTGAGTGCCTTTCTGACTCCGGTTGTATCGGTGGAGACGTGGCTGTTGTAGTTGGTCTCGTACCCATCAGCCGCTTGCAACGACAGCTTCAGCGCGTCTTGCTGCTGCTTCTGCTGCACCATCTGTTGCAAGCCCTGGGACTGCGCCATTTGGCTCGCCTCTTGCTGGGTGCGGAGTTGAATCAAGAGTGCCTGATTGATGCGCTGCAACGTCGCAAGTTCGGTCTGTTGGGTTGGATCGCTGGAGTGGCTGGCTGCTTCGAGCGTCATGATGTCGGTCGCGCGCTGTGCAGCGTTCGACCGAATTGTTCCAAGCGTTTGAAGACTCGTTGCATTCACTGCATCGCCTAAATCAACAGTTGCACCCTGCGCTGCAACTGCCTGTTGACCTTGCGAGTTCAATGCGCTGTAGCCGGAGATTTGTCCAGTGCGGGGAACGCTGGCGCTTTGGTACGCCGCCGCCGCGCCGTTGCCGGTTGTTGCTGCATTCATCCAAGGGAGAGAATTGCCGTAGGTGTTTGCAGGCCGCGTGACCTGCGTCCACATCTGCACTCCCATGTTGGTATACGCGGTGTAGTAGCTGGACGGTGCAGTGGCCATGCGATGCGCAAGGTTGTACGTCAGCATCACGTTCGTCAAGGTCTTGATGGTGGTCGTATAGAGTTCGTTGCCTTGAATGAGTTGCTGCGCCGCGTGCGCGGACTGTGCCGGGTCAAAAACGACACCGCCGTACTGCGCGTTCGCTGGGATGGCGAGCGCGGACGCGGCCAATACTGCTGTGAGAAAGATTCCCTTCATGGTTCTCCTTGTCGAGTATCCGTGTTGGTGAGGGTTGATGGTGAGGGGCGGTTATGGAAGTCGGTCAGCGTTTGGAGGCGTCAATATCGGCCTGAAGGGCAATGATCTTTTTGCCGAGCGGATTCATCTTGTCGCGCTCCGTTTTGCACTGCGCCTGGGTTCGCTGAAGCACCTCGACAGGTGCCAGGATGCAATCCTTCTGGTATTGAGCGTTGAGCACATCGAACTGCGCATTGAGTTCGATCAATTGGTCCTGCTTGCTCTTGCATCCCGCCAGGGTAATTACGGCGAATGCAATGAGAATGGCAACTGTGTTACGCATTGTGGTCTCCTAGAACGACTGTGCGATACGGTGGTTTTCGTAGGCAGGTAGAAGCAAGTCCTGCGTGAAATAGACCTTCACGCGGTGCCCCTCGCGGATGGTGATTGTTGGCGGAATCTGGATGAAATGGTCGAGGATAGACGTGGCCGATTGCGAAACGCTGGACGCTGCGCCGTTGGTGAATGACTGCGGACCGGAACTGTTGAGATTCGACCCGCCTTGGCTGATTTGAGAGGCTCCAGCAATGACGCCCAGCGCAATCGACGTGCCGAATATTTGCACGTAGTGATTGTTGATCTTGTCCTTCAATCCTTCCTCTCCGATTTGATCGAGACCGTGGAATTGGTCAAGGTCCACGCTGTAGCCGTCTGGCATCAACAGACGGTGGAAAGTGACGGCTATTCGGCGCTGCTGGCCAATCCCGGCGCTGCCAATCTTGCGCGCTTCGCCCAGCACAATCGTTCCATCAGGAATGAGGACGTGCTGGTGATCGTGCGAGTAGACGGGATTCGATACAAGCACCTTCACTGGCCCCACAGAATCACCGTCAAGCCGATTCATAAGCACCGTGTCGAGCGTCAACCCCTCGTAGATCACATAGGGCTGGCCCACGGCATTGTCGATGTTGGCCTCTGGGGGCCGCTTGTATTCGGTGGCGGGTATCTGATCGCCGCCTGACCGCTGTTCGCCTGCGGCTCTGGAAGCAGTCACGGCGGTTGGCTGGCCTGTTTGCAACAGTGCCGCGTAGGGGTTCCGCGCCTCTGTTGGAGACTGTGCGCTCTGCTGTTGCATGGGTTGGTCCGCAGGGCGCACATAAGCGATATTCGACGCAAAGCGGGCAGTATCCGCCCTCACTCGCTCACTCGCTGCGAGTTGCTGTCCTGCTTGCTGCACGGGTGTGAGTTGAGGTTGCCCATTGGCATTGGCCTGTGTATTGCCCAACACGCCATTTGACTGGGCATCGGTCCCCGGCGCATTGATTGGCCTACCATCGGGACCGTAGGTCGCTGCGACGGCCTGCTGCGCCCCTGTGCCTGTGGCGGCGGCGAGTTGTCCATCCTGCTGCTTCTTCAGCTTGTCTGCCGCAAGCTGCCGCTGGAGCGCGTCTACGTTGTTCGCTGTGTTGTCTTGAACATAGGGCTGCGGTGGATTGTTCTTGGCTATCTCCGCCGCCGTAGGTGTTTTCTTCCTGGAACTGATAAAGGTTGCCAGGATGAGCAGACCAACCGCACCCATGTAGAGCATCGTCTTGAGGTTCTTTTGCAGCACGCCTTTCGGCTGCGGCGTCCGGTCGGTCAACTGCGGGTCTTTGAGAGTCGTTGCGCTGTCTGCCATTCGGTTACCCCTTTCTCGTGAATTCCATCTTTTTCTTGCCCAACTCAACGTATCCGTTATCCATCACCTTGGGGATGATGTATGTCCCTTCGCGAAGGTCATAGTTGATGAGGTTCGGCTTGCCGTCCCGCATCTCGTACACGCTGAACTTCTCCGGCGCGTTGGTCTTGATGTAGGTGAACTTCTCGTCGTGGTAGATCGACTGAATGTCGAACGGCGCTTCGTTCGCCTTGAACGTGTAGTCGAACTTGAGTGCCAACGGGTAGGCGCTCTTGTACTCATCCACCGCTGCTCCGACGTGCGATTCGAGTGTGGATATTTGTTGGCGAGCCTGCTCAAGCTGGACCACTGGAACATACTGCGCCGGTCCGTTGGCCGCAACGATGTTAGATGGATCGGCAGGCTGGATAATGACTTTGAGGTCGGGGTCGCCTTTCTGGTCTGTGATGTCGGTCAGCGTGAAGCTGTAGATGTTTCCCTTGTCGGTGATGAGATTGAGATTCGAACTGATACCCGATTTCGCAGGGTGAACGAAGCAGAAATTGCCAACCACATCCACAATCCAGAAGTCCTTGTCTCCGGTCGCGGCCTCCATGATCTTCTCGGTGGCCGGGATGACGATCAGGGTCGTGTACTTGACCTTGGCGCGGATAGCAACAATGTCCTGCGAGTGATAGGCCACGTTGCGAGAGGCAGTTTGTGCATCGACGGCGACACTCGCCAGAGTGACGAAGATGACTGCTGTTGCGATTGTTTTC
>Ga0255351_1000173_pt1 | contig 30217 bp, 20 predicted proteins | sample HBST25r2metaG_FD_186024 | JGI IMG/M metagenome (GOLD analysis project Ga0255351, IMG submission 186024) | Peat soil microbial communities from Stordalen Mire, Sweden - H.B.S.T-25.r2 | ecosystem: Environmental > Terrestrial > Soil > Wetlands > Peat | place: Sweden: Norrbotten County, Stordalen... | reverse complement strand
CTGCCGCAGGCAGAGTCACCGTTGCCTTGCCCTTCGCGTCCAGAGACGCAGTCACCGAGAGCCGCGCTTCGGGAATGGCGACAGTCACAGCTTCGCCCTGCATCGCGCCCTCAACGTGCACCCAACCCTCGATCGACGTACGCGCGCGATTGAGGCGCAAATCGTATTGGTCGATAAAGCGCTCAGGCACGTCGACCAGGGAAACATCGCGCGTAATGCCTCCGTAGTTCCACCAGTCTGTATTGAGCGTGGGGACGCCGTCGGCCAGTCGCGTATTGTCGACCGCCATCACAACGAAGTTCGTGCCTGCGTGGAGCTGCTGCGTAGCCTCGCAGTCGAAGCCGGTGAATCCTCCCTCGTGATCGCAAATGTGTTTACCGTTGATCCAGATCATCGACCGGTAGTTGGCCGCGCCAATGTGGAGAAATGTCCGGTGGTTGGCCTTTGGGTTGAATTCGAAACCGCGCTCGTACCAGATCAGGCCCTCGTAATAGAAGAGCTGCTCGCGCTGCGTGTTCCAGTCTCCAGGCACCTTCAGCGTGGGAGATTTGCTGAAGTCATATTCAACCAGGTCAGCGCTTCCAGGCTTCGGCTGGGCGTTCAGAAAGTATCCGTCCGCTTTCACTTCGTGATGAAAGGTGTATAGTCCGCTGGCGTAGGGATCGACCATGAAGTGCCAGTCGCCGTTGAGGCTGATGTTGGCTCTGTTATCCAGGTCGGCGATCACGGTGGGCGCCGGCTGCGCCTGCGTCAGGAGTGAACTGGAAAAGAGGCAAAGAGAGACAAGCAGATTCCAACCAGTGAACTTCATCGGGCTTCCTCTTTTCGGTTCGGTTCAGCAAGAAATAAGTTGGCGATGGGCGTAAACCGCCCATCGCCGTAACAAAGAATCGTATCAGAAGGTTATTTTGGTTCCCAAACCGAACCTGGCGCGGAGGATTCGATCTCCTGATGAGACCGAGGCAGCTGTGAACCTCTGGGTATCACGGATTGACCTCTCCAACCGGACTATCGACCTGAATCCCGGAGAAACCAAGAATCGGGGCGGCAGAAATGTCAAGACGACAGAGCGCGTTTACCAAATCATTGCCGTCTGCGTGGAGGACAAGGCTCCTGACAATTTGGTGTTCACTCGCCCCGATGGAAGTTTTCCCGGCGATTTTAGCAAGGCATGGGCAGCAGCCAGTGAACGCGCCGGATGCCCCGGCCTCCTCTTTCACGATTTGCGGCGGACCGGGGCTCGGAATATGCGGCGGTTGGGCATCGCGGAAAATGTCATAATGCGTATAGGCGGTTGGAGGACGGCCTCCGTGTTCCGGCGCTACGACATCGTTGACCACTCCGGCCTCGCAGACGCCAGCCGCCGCATCGACGGCCGGCAAAAAGAGCTTGCAATCGAGTTTGGTGCAAGTTTGGGCAAAGTCGGCACACAAAATGGTGCAAGCGACTCAATGGTAGTGCAATAGCTTTTGCAAATTTCTATAATAGATTCTTAGATGTACAACCAGAGTGGAGGGATGGGTGAGCGGTTGATACCGGCGGTCTTGAAAACCGTTGTGCCTGAAAGGGTACCGGGGGTTCGAATCCCTCTCCCTCCGCCATCTATATTTAGAATCAATAATTTACGAGAGCAACAACATACTTCCCTCATCACCATCTATGCGCTTCGCGGGGCTTCCCTTTGCTTTTGTGTAAGTTGAGACTCTTTTCCTTTCTTGGCGGCTGTGGGCGATAAAACGGCGGCAATTGAAACAACCGGGGCGTCAAAAGTCCTCCAAGTGTTCCCTTAAACTTCGCTTCTCTTATGATTCCCGCTAGTACAAAATTCGCCGGGCACTCCAACATGGAAGGCGGGATCGGCGGCGAGGCTGATGTGCTCGATGGCGGGCAGCGCGGGCTCTTCGGTAGCCAGAAGCAGCATTTTGGCGTCGTAGCCTGCGTTGTCCGCGGCATCGATGCGTTCCTGGAGGTGCGGGCGCATGCCGATGCCAAACTCGCTCAGGCCCATGTGTACGTTTTCCACCTCAATAAAGTGCGGGGAGCAGGAGACGACGTGCTCGAACTCGCGCGTAAAGACCGGAGAGTTGATGGCTTTGAATCCCATGGTTGGAGGCGGTTTCACTGCGAGGCGCCGTGCAGCGAAACCGCAATGGGGTGGGAGAGACGGCTTGAGGCAGGCTAGAGGCCATAGCTCGCTTTGTCGTACAGGCTGCCATATTGCGATTCGAGCTCGAGCAAGAGCGCCCCTTCATCGGCGGGGAATGCACGGAGTGCATCGTCGATGCGGGTGAGCCATTGATGCTCCTTGCGGGTGATGTGGAGTTTCTGCCGCTCAATTCCATCCTTTAGAACTCGAACTGCGGCGTTGCCCGCGGCGATGACGCGATGGTAGGGCGTGTCGGCGGCGACGATCGCGGCGGCGATGCGGATGGTGGCGTCGGGCGACAGGACCGCCGCCTGCGGACTCAGCCACTCGTCGGATTCGGTCATCCAGTTGCGCATTTGAAGCGCGCCGCCCTGGTTGGCGGCAGCGGTGTTCATCAGACGGCAGTCGTAGGCGAGGAGCTCGGTGTAGGCTTCGGGCGCATTACCAGAGAGCAAACGCACATTCTGCACCGATTCGTTGCTCCATAAGTCGCACATCGCAGCGGCAATGTTGCCCAGCGGACTGAAGTGCGCGCAACTGGCCGATTTTCCTTCCATCGAAATCGGATATCCGGTAATCGCTTTGATCACCGGACCCTCGTAAGCGCAATCCTTCGATGGGCCAATGGCACCCTGCTCAAATGCAGCCAGACTACGGACGGCGCTCATGGCTCGTACTACAGCAGCAAGAACCTCGGGAAGCATCTTCTGGTGCGCAAGCTGCATGGCCGTGTTGGCAAACCCGCAGGCCGAATCACCGCCAGGAACCACGCCTGGATGTTCCGCGCAAATATCCCTGATCTCAGTCCAAAGCCAGGACACATCTCTCGGCGCAAGCACTCCTAGGGCAAAGACGATACCTTGGAAATCTCCGTACATGAGCGCCTGGTCATTAACTTCCTTACCGCCGATGGACTCGATCGAAAGAATGTCGGCGCCGGCCGCGGCGCACAGCTCCAGAGAGCGCTTGAGGCGCTGCCAAGGCTCGCCGGTGCGCATCAGGGGCGGCTTTTGCTGGTCGCGAATGTCGGTGGGGGTAACGCGCAGGGCGCAAGGCAGGTGGTGCTTTTCGTGGCAGGCAATGAGATGCCGCTTGAGGACGGTGGTGATCTCTGCGCCCCACTCGGGACATTCCGTCATTGGCGGCAGAAGCTCGAACTCCAGCAAAATACCAGGAACACTGAGCGAGACTGCGCGACGCAGAATCTGCGCAGCCATCTCGTCGTAATGAGCCACTACGTCAGGCCAGGTCTCCGGCTCGATATTCATGGCTGGGAGGGTGAAGTTGATTTCAGGAAAGACCTGGCCTGCGCCTATCGTTAAGCCCAGGCCGCATGTGAGAGGATGCGGTGAGACGCCGTACAACAGTTGATCCTGGCTTGGGATTGCCAATGTGGAATATTCCCGGATCGTCCGCTCATTCATCGGTATTCCCCTCCTGCAGGATAGCGTTCCACAGCATCAACATCCGACCGCTCCAGCCGTCATCTCGTCCACCTTTTTACTGACTGCATTCTGCGCCTACGGCACAAACAAAACGTCAAACTCCGAGCCCACTATATAAGGATGGTCCAGGCGCTCATCTACGCCTCAGATCCTGGAATTCCCGCCCGCGCGAGTAGGTTGATCTTCTCAGACCGTAGGTCGATCAGCGGAACCGCCAGCGGCGCGCCCCAGCGCAGCGCTGCTCGCTCAATTACCCGACCCAGCGCGCCACCGTCGTTACGAACCTTTTCAGGTTCCCGCTCTTCGCGCATCACCAGATAGGTGCCGATTGGCATGCGCATGCCGCAAGCTGCAAGGTCAAGATAGAATTGACGATTCATCCAGTTGGTCCCCCTGCCCGGCATACCTGCAGGCCCGCTCTTGCAAGCGCCGCGCCATCTAACAGCCAACATTGATATGGCAGCTGTTTACTGCAGACTTCTAGCGAGTTTCCCGATAGTAGACGCGGTTCCGGAACGCCACTAGACTGCGTACCCGATCGTTATCTCACACTACCGTAAGTAGGTTTTTCACGAGGCCGACGGCAGCGCTCGCGTTTTCGCTGTATCCATCGGCTCCAATCTCTTTGGCATACTGCATCGTTACCGGAGCACCGCCAATCAGCACCTTTACCGCAGTCCGCACACCCGCGGTCTTCAGCGCATCGATAGTCGTCTTCATTGCAGGCATCGTAACTGTTAGCAACGCAGACATACAGACAATATGAGGCCGGCGCTCTTCTACCGCTGCCACGAACATTTCCGGCGACACATCCGTGCCGAGATCGATCACCTCGAAACCACTTCCCTCGAGCATCGACGCGACAATATTCTTGCCGATGTCATGCAGGTCGCCCTTCACCGTCCCAATCACCACGCGGACGGACAGCTTTTGTCCGGAAGCGACCAGAAGCGGGCGAAGCAACTCCATCGCGCTTTTCATAGCGCGACCTGCCAGCAGTAACTCGGGAACGAAGTATTCTTCCGCCTCGAACAGACGGCCGACTTCATCCATTGCCGGTACCATGGACTCGGAGATCAGATCCATCGGCAAAGCGCCGACTGCCAGCGCAGTCTGCGTTACGGCATGCGCCTTCTTTGCATCGCCGTTGAGAATTGCATCATAAAGTTCTTTAGATTGCGCCATGTTTCAACTCCTCGAGACGGTGGTCGATTCAAGAGCAAGTACCCTGCATGCGTCTGGCCGGAGAAAAGGCTGCGCAATACCTGCTGAGACCCAAGATCAGCAGGCTGAATACCAACTCTGTAACTATGCTGTTGCGAAAGAAAGGGAGCGCAGCGATATAGCAGGCTTCCATGCCACCTAATGTCTTTGCATACATGCCCCAGGCAGCCCACACAGCGAGGTTACTAACTACGAAGAACGACACGGATGCCAGAAGCGATACACCTAAGATGCGCGGAATCGAAACAGTGGTGCCCAGCATAGCTGCGCCGAGAATCATCACCACCAGGTACCACGTCCAAGTTATGGCATGATCGCCGGTGAGAGCATAGCCGTACCGGTGCGTAGTGAGGAAAATGTCCACCCCCATGAGAGCGAGGATCGGTATGGGAAACTCCCGCTTCGGCCGGCACGCCCCAAAGAGAAGGATGCACGAGAACACGGGTATGAAGTTATAAGGGTGACTCACCGCGAGGCGCAGGGCAGCCGCGACTGAGATGAGGAGGTACGGCAACAAAACCGAGCTTTCACTTCCAATCCGTTTCATGAATACATCTCCTCGGTCATCTCTTCGTGTAACAGCTACCGGATGTTGTCTACTCTTATGCGCTTCTCAGTCCCCAGTTTTGTCAGGCCACTTGGCGAGTCCGCAAAAGCTTCTCGCTACGAATATGTGACGAGAAGAAAGGCATCGCAATGCTTAGTAAGAAATAACTCTCGCACGACGCACAGGAACTGCGCGCAAAGACGATGCTCTAAGCTCCTACGAACACGAGGCTTCATTGACTTGGTCTGATTTTTCCACATTTGGCATGCAAAGTCAAGCGGTTGACTTAGGAAAGCAATCGTATTGTCAACTTGATTCCAATATCAATTGCAGCTTGAAGAACCAGTTGGATCTTACCGCTTTTGGATTCGACAACATTCTTTGGCACGACACCGTTACTCATGAATGCCGTGCCACTGTTAGAGATCAAACAAGCAGCATTTGAGGTGCGATTACGCATGCAGAAAACCTAGCGCCCCAAGGGAGGATGGCACACCGTTTCAGTCAATTCCACAATACTACAAGCAAAGATACAGGACTACGATCTGCGATAAGCCGCCAGCGCGCCAGAGTAATCGGACCGGGGCAGGTTAAGAATGCTCGTCGCGTAAGGGCGTCACAATGTCAGTCTGACAAAATCTGTTGTCACGGCTTTAGCAGTTCGTTGATGTACCACGAGTCAAACTGTTCGGGCCCTGCCTCTACAGGGGTGTGAGGCCCAGGTTGATAATACCGGGAATTGACACCGAGTTGGTTGTCTGCACAAAGCCGCCAGTCCTGCTCACCTGTGGTCCTCCAAACGGCGATAACCTTGTCGACCTCGTAGTCCTTGCCTTCTACGGCATCTTTGCGAACCAGCCAAGTCATCTCCACGTCTGTCTCTGTTGCTGAAACGGGTCTTAACACAAAATGAGTGAGGTGGTCGGGGTTGACGTCAAGCCAAAAATCCGGGTATTGAACGATGGAAAATACGCCCACGTCGGGATCCTGGCGGTGGCCAAGCAGGGGGGCCACCTGTTCTCCATCCAGACTTTCTGTGACAAAGCCTTCCGAGTAGGGATAGCGCAAACAATAGACCCAGTCGTTAGCATCCTCGAAATTGACGCCGTAAGTCGGAATGCCTTTCGCCGCCCATTCCTCGAGCTTCTTATCTCGCAACCGCTCAAATGGCTCCATTGAGTACAAGAGGTTAGAGCCAGGAATCACTCTGCAATACTCTGGATGGCCTACTCCACAGTGATAGCACTCCCGGGCATTCTCGCCGATCAATTTCCAGTTGGAAGCTACACGGTATGTCTTTGAGAAGGCAATCTTGGTGTCCGCAATCTTATACATTTCCAGATGCGGCTTATAGATATCGACCAACCGATCAAAGCTCGGAGGATCTGGTGCAAAGCAAAGAAAGATGAAGCCTTCGAGTACTCGACAATGAACCGACTTCAGGCCATAAAGCGAGGCATCGAATGCTTTTCCAGGATCAGGCACTAGCCCAGACCGTCGGGGGTCCATGGCACTTTCAGCGAGCTTTGCTGCTCGAAGCGACCCATCTCGCCGGAAGACCCACTGATGATAGGGACAGACCAGATTCTTGGCGCGCCCACTTGGCTCGGTCAAGATACACGATCCTCGATGTGTACACACATTAGCATGCGCTCGAACCTCGCCGTTCTCATCTCGCAGAACGACGACCGACTCGGCCCTTAATCGAAAGAGGAAGTAGGAGTCTTGCTCGGGCAGTTGGCTCGTATGGCCCGCATAAAGCCAGTAGCGCATCCACACTTTCTGCAGGTCGAGATCGAATATGCCAGGGTCAGTGTAAAAGGGCTGCGGCAGGCAAAAGCCAGGTTTTCTTGACGCAATCAGCTTTTCCAGTTCGTTTACATCGGAGACTGAATCAACGTTGATCAAGTCCATGTATCTCTCCTGTTCAGGTTCCTTGGAATTTGTGAATAAAACCACTAGATAACAGCAGTAGTTCCTCGAGCTGCTTTAGAGATGATGGTTGACAATTCACGTTCCTCGGCATCAGAGAGCAGAGATCCTGCACAGTAATTCGTGTTGAAACTTGCTATCCAATCGCGCGCGTAGTCCGTGTCCACTTTACAACCCGTTCTAAGCCAACCACTCAAAGACTGTTTCGACCAGGTCTTGGGAAGAAACATCTCCGTCCGGCATCGTGAGGCAGATAATTCAGTGCCAAAAAAACCTTCACCGGCCTTGAGTCCAGCAATCTCATCGAACGCACATTCAATGTCATTGATGGTAGGTTCGGCCAGCAACGCGCTCAGGGCTTTGGCGATCTCGTAATCAAGAATCATCTGCACGGGTGAGCACACTTCATCAATCGAGAGCAATCCGGCTTCGATGAACCCTTCTCCTAGCGCAAGCGCTGTCAGGAGAGCGCCAATAGCCTTTTGCGCTCCCGCTTCTGTCGTGGGCACCTTTGCGTCGGATAGCCCAGAGTGTCCGCGACAAGGGCAGCCATAAAACTGAGCAATATCAGCGAATGCAGCGTTCACGCGCTGCTTCTCCGGCCGGCCATAAACCGCCATGACATTTCTGGGGTCAGTCGTTGTAACGCCGCCGTTAAGCTCAAACGGCGCATTCTCGTAAAAGGCGCTGTGAAGGAGGAATAGAAATATCTGTTCCGCCAGAGAGAGGGTCAACACGCCAGCGAGGGTGATGGGCGCCGTTCCGCCTTGATTTGGCTGATGGCCGATGTTCATGCGGCAATCATGCTTTGCGAAGAAAAGAAGTTGCTCGCACTCAACGCGCGCGAGCCGAAGCGGAGACAGCATATAACCGCACGCGGCAAAGACCTCGCGCAAGGGCCTGCCGGACCAGGATGCATGACACTCAAATAGATCGAGCAAGGGTTCGCAGAGTTCACTGAGCTGCACCGCGCCGCCTGGTACGGCACCGTATCGCCAGGAGTAGACCTTTTCCAACAATGGGCCGCAACTGATAGGGATTCCTGGTTCTTCAAATGGCAGTCCGAGCAGAACCCGGTCTCCCATCCCCGGTAAGCTAGCTGCTAATGCCAGGTAAAATGCCAATTTGTCTCTATCGAAAGGAAGATAAGCGCCGGATATCGGATCGAGATACTGGCACTGATAGATACCCGAAAAGACTGAGACCTTCGGATGATTCTCGACGGGAGCTTCCTTGGTTCTGTCCTGAAGTGCTCGCTCAACAAGGGTGGATGGGAATCGAACCCGCCCAGATTCATCGACTTCACCTCCAACAGATCGAAGTCGCTTGGCGACTTCTTCGTGTTCAACAAGAACACCAACCTCGGCGAGCACACGAAGCGCATTTCGATGTATCGTCTCGACCTGACTCCCACTCAGAAAGCTACTTAGTCGCATGAAGGTCTCCAATTAAGAACAGCTTGTCTCACTTTTAGTCTTGACGCTCATCTAGTGCCTGCATCGGCACCGATTGGAAATGGCCCGCCCTTTCGCAATGGATTGCCAAAGAAGTCACGTGTGCCCATGTTCAAGCCGGTCAAGACGGCCCCTCCCACGAGGAATTGGGACGAAGGGAGAAGACGATACTCTTGTAGCGAGCTGAGCTTATCCGGGTTGCCGATGGTGATTCCCTGAGCCATGCCACTCAGTTGAGGGGGCTCTTCAAAACCAAAAGCTTTTCCGTTCTGCTGTTCCTGGCCGGTCGCTATACGAAACGACGAAAGAGTCGTAAAGGTCGTTCCGCCCCAATCGATGCGTAGGGACGCGCCGATGCTCCAATATGCGTTACCGGCCAATTGAGCCTGCGAATTTGGCACACCCTGCGAAATCACTGGTACTCCGCCATTCGCGATGAAGATGTTGTTGCGGATGTTCATCTTGCCGACATGATTTCCGATCAGCAAAGGCGTTGTGTTCTTCGCGGCTTTGTTTGAATAGATGGTGTTGTTATAGACCTCGAGATCGGAGACGTCATCTCCGTCAGAGAAGATTGCCAGCGACCCTCCATTCATCTGCCGGCCACCATCGTTTTCGCTGATGTTAAAGCGGACGATATTACCGCCGTGTACGTGAGGAGCGCCTTTGTAATTGTAGACAAGAAAGCCGAAGCCATCATTATCGTGGCTGTAGTTGTATTGCAGGATTGAGTTCGTTACGCCACCATCGAGGTCAAAACCATCGCCATCAGCATTGCTCTGCCCAGTATGATTATGGTGGGATTCGCAGGATTGTATTATGACATGGTTTGAGCCTGCAGCCCAGATTCCTGCAGGTCCTCCTTCGCTCTTCGTATCCAGTTTGCCGTTTTCCCATGCTGAGGAGAATTCAACCATCGCGCCGTCGGTGTCTGCCACCAGAATTCCATTGCCAGAGTGGTTGAGATGATAATCGGGGTCGCCAAGGTTGTTCCACACCCGCGTGTGACCAATATAGATATTTCGGTTGCTATAGCCAGGTCGCGGTCCGCTATCTTGAGGACCACTGGTAACTGTAGCCGAGTGGTCATCGTCCCAGGGGCCACCGACAAGCACCCCGTAGTACACGTTGTCATGTGCGTCGGAATTCTCAATCCTCACATCATCAAACCCGTCTTGCGTGCCGTCCGTCGCCAGTCCACCTACGAAGATGCCTGCCAACCCAAAGCCGCTCACTTCTACGCGGTTGATACGCAGAAAGGAGAGGTGAGGACCTTGGTGAACGTCATTCACTGCCCTGATACCGGAGCCTTGATTTCTTCGCCTGCCGCTGCCAATGAGTCGGAGATTCTCGATAGAAATGCCTGCAGCATCTGTGATAGCAATGCCGCTACTGTTGCCTGCATCGATGGTAGCCCGGCCACTGCCGTAAGAACCGATTACCAGAGGACTTTGGGGTGTTCCCGCATGGTGCGGACCGAAGGTGAGGGTCCCAGAAAATGTTGCGCCGGCTTCAAAGTACACGTGATCGCCGGGCACCAGCTGGGCGCGGTTGACCCTTGCGATGGAAGCCCAGGGTGCGGCTTGGCTTCCCGCTGCATTGTCGGTCCCAGCCGCCGCAACGTAAAAGTTCTTGGCCGCCGCGTTACCACAAAGCAATGTTCCGGTTAAGAGGGTGACCAGCACTCTGGTGTCCCAGTTTCGCCCTGATCCCATTATCCGCATCTTGTATCCTCATTCTGTTCGTACAGGCTTCTGATGCATTTCTGGATCAGCCAGGATTCGGCGATCCAAACACTTGTGAATGTTTTGATTTCGACACTCGCAGCATCGGTGCACTGCGAAATAGTCAGGCGCTTGACTATCTTGTCCGCTCAAGCGCTTGACTCTTTGTATCGACTGTGTGACAATTTGTCAAATCTGGAAGGTGTGCTCATGCGTTCCCTGTGTCAATTTGGCGTCGAACTTCCCTACAATGTGGCGGATCCGTTTCTAACCAAACCGGAACGATTCTTTTCCGTGCGATTGATGCCAGAGGGCTCATCAATCCCGCATTCGCCGCATGGCCAAAGAGAAATGGCGGCCCGACTAAAGGAAATGGGCGCGGAGTTTGCCGGATACGATCTGCACTACGATGATCTCGATGCCGTCGCAAATGTTGCTGAGTGGGCAAGCCAGAACGACCTCGCTCTTTACCTGAACAACCCGGTCTGCCAAGTGAATGCTTCTCCAACCGATGGCTTTCACACTTGGGTTTACCCTTGCGATCTGCTTAAGGAAACAAAGAGCAAAGTTAAGTTGCTTGGCGTGATTTACGATGAGCTGATTCATCATCAGCTTCACCCCGGGCTGACGGGCCACACGAATCCATGGACAGCGTTGGCGGATGTGAGGGGAGCCGTGAATACTCTCGATGCGTACGAGAAGATCGAGTGTGGTCTCAAAAAGCTATTTGACTCAACTGAGCCGAGCCAGATTCCTGCGTATACAGAGCAGGTATTTCCTGTGCTGTTTCACGCCGTAGCGCGGGCTGGCGGATTTCCCGGGTGCAAGGTGCTGAAGGAGCAGATTACGCCAATTACAGTGAGCCTGTGCATGTCGGCAGCCCATCAGTATGGCAAAAACTGGTTCGCAACCGTAGATTTGTGGGAAGGGGATAGCGGCCCATGGTATCAAATCATGGGCCGGCACAGTGGGCACAGCCCCAAGGAATACCTTAACGCGCTAAAGCTGATGGCGTTACTGAATCCGGTAGCGGCCATGACTGAAACCGCCGACGTACTCTGGGAAATCGACTCACCAGACGCAAAGCTCACGGAGTTTGGAGAGATTCACAAAACATTTATGAAGAATGTTCGCCCGCAGATAGCGCCATCGTTTGATGCGCGTTCCTGGCGGCCAACAGTTGCAATCGTTCACAGCGATGACGGCTGTTATCAGCGTCCAGATCCGCTTCAATTCGACGAGCCCAAGCCTATCTATGCCAACGCGGATTACTACTTGCTGGGTGCTCCGCATCTTGCAACTACTGAGGCTGCGTCCAAGTGGCTTCGCGCTTGGTATCACCTGAGCTGGGGGCGTTGCTCTGGCAAGAGTTTGCACAACTACTTTAACCCGCTTGAGGTTCCTATCGCACGCCAAAATGAAGTGGGCGGCAACGAGCATGATTTCACGACCTGTCCCCCGCTCTCGATGCGTCGTGACCCGTCTCGCCTTCAGACACACATGCACACCCTCTTTACGCCACTTAACAACGTGGCTGTGTTTGATGGCTACGTTTCTCCACAACAGTTACAGAGCGCGGAACTGATTGTTCTCTGTGGGTCATATTGTCGATCGCAGACCCAGGAAGCTGTCCTAGAGGCAGTTAAACGGGGTGCCCGCTGTCTCTGTCAGAAGGAATGTGCTCCATCAGAGTTTCAGAATGCTTCCGGCCGGCGCCTTGGCAACGGGTACTGGTGGACGGTAGAGGATTTTGATACGCAAGAAGCTATCGAGCAGTTCCTTCGGTTTCGGGGCTATCACAATCAATGGGTGCTTCGAAGCGATCTGGGCACTCTCAGGGTATATTCGACGGATGCTTGGGGCAATGAGATCGGCTGGGAACTCGAGAGCGGAGTTGGGCGATGAAGATACCAGCCTGGTTGATGTTTACCGCATTCTCCGTTGTTGGCTTTGGACTTAACGCCGCTTTTATCGAGATTCCGGAGAAGTTCTACCATCCTGGATTCCCTACAACCCTCGGTTATGTTGTGTGGTCTGCCACTATGGTGGCGTGCGCAATGATAGCGATGCAGCGAGCTCGCTGGAGATTACAACACACTCGTGCTGCAGTTCTTTATGGCGGCGGCATGGGTTTACTTGGCGCTGGCGGCCAAATGCTTTGCTTCGTTGCGCTTCGTCAAGGGCCTGCTTACATCATCATCCCTATTGTTTCGCTATATCCCATTGTTACGGTTGTACTCGCGCTTCTGCTTCTGCGCGAGCGGGTTCGCCTTCTCGGCTCCTTAGGTGTGATAACGGCATTTGTTGCCATACTGCTTCTTTCACTGGACGAATCATCTGGCCCGTCCGCGCGTGGATGGGCATGGCTTGTCTGGTGCATCGCCGCGATGCTCATGTGGGGAACGCAAGGCTGGCTTATAAAGCGGTCGGCATACTCACTGACTGAAGAAGGGGTATTCGTCTACATGGCAGCCGGAGCGATCGCGCTTGCTCCAATAGCGGTGTTAATGACTGACTTCTCAGTACCAATTAACTACACACTCACAGGTCCTTGGCTCGCGGCACTGATTCAGTTTCCAAACGCCTTGGCGGCGTTGCTGAGCATCTACGCATATCGCGCGGGCAAACTGATCATTGTGGCGCCGATCATTGCACTTTATCCGGTCATCACGATTGTGGTTTCGCTGCTGCTGTACCACCGGCTACCGACTTTCCGAACTTTCCTCGGTTTCGTCATCGCGATCGCAGCCATACTCTTGATTGTACTGTCAGAGATATCTCAGAAGCCGAGCGATACGCTGACTTTGGAGACAAGCTGATCGTTCCCGGCGTGATTTATGCCTCTATTCAATCTATCTTGCGACGATCTTGCGTGGTGCAGCGGCGGAATCACGTACTACGAGGGTCGGTATTAGACGCCGTATCTCTCCCTTCGGCCGCTTCAGCCGCATCATTTTGCTAAGCATTTCAAAGGCGAGTTTACCGAGTTCCTGGCGAGGTACCGCTGAGGTCGTCAGTGGTGGGCGAGCCAAACGCGCAAAGATGATGTCATCGAATCCAACGACGGAAACATCCTTTGGGACACTCATGCCGGCCTGCTCTAGTGCGCTGATTGCTCCCAGCGCTACAAGGTCGTTTGCGCAAAGAATTGCAGTTGGAACTTGTTTGCCTGCAACGAGCGTATGCACCGCTTGCATACCTCCGTCGTGTCGATAGTTGCAGGAGATGACATCCTGAATCGTTACTCCGACTGTCTTTGCCACCTTGGCCAAGGTGATGGCGTAGGCACGGGCGGAGGGGACATCCTCCGGGCCAACAATCGCAGCAAAGCGCTTGTGCCCCAGCTTCACCAGATAGCGCAATAAATCTTCAATACCTTGCGCGTAGTCTATGCGTATGCGACTGATCCACGGCCCTGGCGGGGTGGATCCCACGCTAACAATAGGGATCCGGTGCTGCACAATCTCTTCGATCACACTGTCAGGAAGTTGTGAGGTGAACACAGCGACCCCGCGGATGTTGTTGTCGATCATCTTGCGCACAGCTAAACGAGCACGCTGCTCGTCATACTCAGTATTGACCAGCTGATTCTCGAATCCGTGCTCCATCGCCAAAGCTTCGAAGGCGTGGATGATCTCCGGGAAAAAGGGGTTCGCGATCTCGGAAACAATAACTCCCAGAGCGTTAGACGAGCCCCTTGCCAAGCTGCGGGCGTGCTGATTTGGCCGGTACCCGAGCTCCTCAACAATGCTGAGAATGCGCTCGCGCGTATCCAGAGAGATTGACCGAGGCCGCCGCCCGCTGAGAACGAGTGAAACAGCGGATAAAGACACACCCGCTCGTTCTGCGACGTCTTTCATTCTTACAGCCATGCTAAAAGTATATCTCCAAACAAGCTATTCACTGGGCAAAAACGAGAGCCATGCAAAAAGGATATGGCACTCATCCAGGAATGAGATCAAACGCTTTTCTCAATAAGACCGCCCTCATCCAAAATAATGTAAGGACAGAAGCGAAAAGCGTCGCAGTCTTCTCCGCGGACCCTAGCAGTGCGTTCCGCAGCGAGCTGCAAGGGAATGATATCAGTAAGGAATTGCCATCCCCGTGGCATCAAGGGAACATCAATCACCAGATCCGCGAGAGAGGACTCCAGATGTGTGCCCACGAGCAATACCGACACACCAGCACTATGTAGGTCCGCAGCCAACTCAAGATCCTGCTCCCGCATTGTCTCATCTTGAATCCAGAGTCCAACTCTCACGCCAAGCCGAATCATTTCTTGTGAACCGTGGCGAAAGGAGCCAGTCGTTAGTGCCGTAGCAGTAGCCTTTGCGCCTTCTTCCCAAAGGAGTCTAGCCTCATGACAACTTGCCAGACTTGTGCCGCGCGCTATGAAGTACACAGGGCCGCCTGCTGCAATCCAATCGGCACTTTCAAGTTGCGCTTGCCAGAGGCCGAGCCGATCATGTGCCTGCTGTAACCCGTCTGCGATGTCCTGCCGGAGTACATCCAAATCTGTCCCGTTGCAGGTCTCCGCAATGAGGCAGCCTACGAGACCAAGCAGGGAGTACATGCTGATTGAGATCAGGTGATCGAAGGGACTATCGAGAAGGAAGGTCACATCTGACCTCTCAGCGAGCAGGCTTTCGGGTGTGTTTGTTATACCGATCAGCCTTGTCTGCGCCTGTTCGAACTTTTTCATCAATTGAACAATCTCTACGCTTTTCCCGCTCCGCGAAAGTACGATCGCACTATTGCCCAGTGGTAGATCGGTGAAATGCTGTAACTCGGACGCATCTGCGGCGATCGCAGGGTAGCCAAGCGAATTGAGCATAGAGGCAACTGCTAAGGCCGCATTCCAGCTGCTTCCCACGCCAACGACATAGGTGACGACATCCCGACTCAGCAGCGTTGCCGCCTGTTGAAGTAGCTCCTGCTTACGGGTGATCAGGCGATTCGCACATTCCGCCAGTTGAGTCGGCTCTCGAAGTATGTCTTGCAGCAACTTCGTCATTGTTTTTCCCTTCCCTTGCTCATCCTTGTTCGCTGGCCTCTAATACCGCCCGCCTCGCCCAGACTTGCAACGGCGCAGCTGTGGCCTAGCGATATGCATTGATATACGTCCTGCCCCTGCAACCATGCCCAGAGAAATCCAGCATCGAAGTTGTCGCCGGCACCGACGGTGTCCACCACAATAGAGGGCTTCTCGGCCATTTCCGAAGGACCCAACGCCCACTCGCCTTCCTTACTTGCCGCCACCACACCGTCAGCGCCACACTTCACCACAACAAGGCATCCGCTTTGCGCGAGCCTTCTCGCCGCTTCTCTAGTGTCTCTCTCGCCAGTAAGCGCAATAGCTTCAGCTTCGTTTGGGAAAAAGACATCCACTGAGGGAAGCAGCTCGACAATCCCGTCCCATCGCTCGTCCGGATCCCAATTGGTGTCGAGCGAGACGGTGACGCCGGCTGACTTCGCGTGAGGCAAAAAGTGAATCCACGCAGAGCGCAGTCCGCAAAGAAGAAAGGGACTTGCGACATGCCAGTGCCTGCAGAGCAACTCAGGCTGCAGCGGGAGATTCTCCGGAAAAACCTCGGCGATACCACCTAGGATTGTCAAGATTGCCCGGTCAGTACCTTCAGCAAGTGCAACGCCAAGACCAGTGCTGACCTGCGAATCCGTTCTGACCAAACCAGTATCTACTCCGGCTTGGTTCAGTTGCTCCAGAACATATTCTCCGAACACGTCCGTTCCAATACAGCCAAGTACGGCTATGCGCGCACCGAGCTTCGCCATCTGACATGCGAAGATGTTGGCGGACCCGCCCAGTTCGAGCGCATAGTTATCGACTAGTTGTTCTTGCTGGTGAAACTTGGGACGCACATTACCGCGGAGAATCAAGTCGACACAAAGATCGGAGGCAAGCGCAACATCAAATCGATTCTGCTGGGATTCGCGATCTTCCATGGATGTGTGAGCACCAATCAATATCGAAGTCGGCCACGCCGAAACAAACCGCCCGCTGCGACGCCGCAATCAAGCGCTTGACTCGTTGCGATTGTGGCAGAAGCGATTCTCAATGTCAAGGAAGGTCGAAAACAATGATTGAACTTGCCGGATGTGGAGAAGTTCAACCTGAAGATTATATTGGATTTGGCGGTCAAGCGGTTGACTGCTGAGTCACGCGGTCGAGTATTTTATGTACTCAAGCGCTTGACATTTCGTCGCCTCCATGCTCTACTTCGTCCTGTGAAAATTGCGAGTGTAGTTTCTTCGATTGGATGTGAGGCCCGGTCCAGCAGAGTTCCAGCTTCTGAGGCCAATTCGGACGTACGAAAGGAACCAAAATGATGTCATCTCCTCGCCGTTTGGTCATTTTCCTAGCAGTCGCTTTGCTGATCCTCTTGCCGGCTTCCTGGGTGATCGCGCAGGAAACAAATGCTACCTTGACCGGATTTGTCGTTGATTCGACCGGCGCGGTAGTTCCGGGGGCGAGAGTGACAGTCAAGAATCTAAACACTAACCTGATCCAGGTCAGCGAAACAAATACTGTAGGGGCATACTCCAGTGCCCATCTTCCGCCCGGGCATTATTCCATTTCCGTGGAGCAGTCTGGCTTTGGAAAGCAGGTCACTAACGTCACGTTGACTGTCGGGCAGCAGGCATCAGTGGACTTTCGCCTTCAAATTGGCAGCCAGGTTCAGACAGTGACGGTAAACGAGAGTGAAGAGCTCCTGAATACAAGTAATGCCGAGATTAGCAGTGTGGTATCCGAGACAACCATCAAAGAGTTGCCATTGAACGGACGCGATCCGTCCAGCTTGATTTTTTTATCGCCAGGTGTGGTAAACGTTCTGAATACGGCCGCCGGGTATACGCAGAACTCTGATTCTTTTGGCAATGAGACTGGAGTTTCAGCGGGAGGCGGGCAACAAGGCAGCACTTTTGCCTTACTTGATGGCGTACCTAACATGGACTCGTACCTTGGATTGACGGCGCCCTTTCCCAATGCCGATGCAACTGAGGAATTTCGTGCCACTACCAACAACTTCACAGCACAGTATGGATTCGCACCAGGCGCCGTGATCAACATCAGTACAAAAGCCGGCACCAATCAATTGCATGGGGGCGCTTTCGAGTTTATCCGTAATCAGGCGCTGAACGCCGCCAACTGGTTTTCGGGCGCAAAGGATACGCTGAAGCGGAACCAATTCGGCGGATTCGTTGGCGGTCCGGTTCTAAAAGACAAACTCTTCTTGTTTGCCAATTATCAGGGCACACGCCAAAGCCTTGCCGCGCAGACGAACACTGCGTATACACCAACGGCGGCCATGCTGGCCGGCGACTTCAGCGCAGTCCCAATCGCGTTGCCAGCGCCCTTCCAGACAGTGAATGGGATACCTAACCAGGTCGATCCATCGCTATTTAGTACCGCTGCCGTGACGATTGCGAAAACTGCTCTGCCTCTCGGACAGGGTCCGGCAACTGGGTTAGTCACTTTTCCCGGTCCCGCATTCTTGACAAGCTTCAATGAAGGCACATTGCGGATCGATTTCGATCTCACCTCCACCCAACGCCTCTTCGCAAGGAGCTTTATTCAGGAATTTGATATTCCGGCTAAGGAGATTAAAGGCAACATTCTCGCCTGGGGCTTTAATGAAGCGAATGCAGGGAAGTACTACAACGAGGTCATCAGCCACACCTGGACGCCAACCTCAAGTTTCGCCAATGTATTGACGGCTGCCTGGACGCGCATGGCGGTTACCTCTGGCAATCAGGTATTCGACAGCTCTGGCCAACCCTTTTGTCTATCGCGCTATATCAATGTCGTTGAGCCCAGCGGTTGCTTCACCGAGGGTTTTTACGTAAGCAATGGGTTTTCAGCGCCGTGGGATGAACCCAACAACAACGCTCGCGTAATGTGGTGGCTGTCCGACGAGGCAACCCTGACTCGTGGGAAGCACATGCTTGCGGTTGGTCTCAACCTTGCCCATCAATGGGCAAATACCCAGACAGATTATCCGGCGCAACCGGGGATCAGTTTTTATGGCGAGACCACGGGTTTCGGGCTGGCCGACTTCTTGCTGGGAAACGTGGATAACGTCTTTCAAGGTGCCTTTCAAAACTCGCCTGTCAAGGGATGGCAGGTTGGAATCTATGCGCAAGATCAATATAAGCTCAACCCAAAGCTGTCCGTCAGCGCCGGTCTCCGCTGGGAACCTGATTTGGCGGCGGTCTCAATTAATAGCGGCGCTGCCTTCGTTCCGGGTCAGCAGAGTGCTCGCTACGCGATGGCGCCCACCGGCCTTGTTTTTCCAGGCGACAATGGCGTTAACGATGCTGTACGTCCCAGTGACTACAACATTTGGGAGCCGAGGGTTGGCGTCACTTGGCAGCCGCGAGGGCCAAAGACGGTTTTCCGCACAGGTTTCGGTATTTTTGTTGGCCCGATTCAGTATTCGTTCTACAACTCGGTGGTGGCAGTCCCACCGTTCAGTCCATTCTTCAATTTGAACTCCTACTCCGCTCCATTCACGGGGCCGATCAGCTTCCAGAACCCCTGGTCGGACTTTACAACTACCGGCGGGGTAAGCCCGTTCTCCACGCCTTCCTCCTTCGAGCAAAATCCAAATGTACCCGCCAGCTCAGCCGTTTTTCTCACGCCCATCAGCTTGCCAGATGTGTTCGCCAGGAATTTCCATATTCCGCGCACTCAAAGCTGGAATGTATCCGTGGAGCATCAAATAAACGCCGGCTTAATAGCGCATATTACATATGTAGGTAGCGAGACTTATCACCAGCCGGTACAGCTTGATCTTAATCCGGGGATCTTTGCCGATGGAGGCAATCGCACGAGATTCCCATTATTCTCAAATATTACCCAATACACGAGCCTGGGAACAACGTCCTACAATTCGCTTCAAGCTCAGTTGGAGATGAGTTCGTGGCATGGTCTTCAGTTTCAATCGAACTTTACTTGGAGCAAGACGCTAGATTTGTCATCGAATGGAAGCGTCTTCGGTCACGCTCTCCCCGACCCCTTCTACCCGCGCTTTAATCGTGGTATCGCAGACCAGAACATTGCAGCAGTATCCACCTCAAACTTCGTCTACACGTCTCCTGCTTTGCGCGGCCGTAGCGCAATTCTGCGCGAAGTTGCTGGATCCTGGGAAGCATCGGGAATCTACACTGTTCACACCGGACAGCCTTTTTCCATCGTGGGCGGTGACGGTAACAACAACTCCGGAGCACAACAGTACGGTGATCGCGCGGACGTTGTTCCTGGCCAGGCCCGCAATGTTCATCAAGGCAGTAAGTCGCACTGGCTCAATCAGTACTTCAATCCGGCAGCGTTTGCCATCAATGCTCCGGGAACATTCGGAACCAGTGGTAGGAATATCCTCACCGGTCCCGGCGTGCAGAGTGTCGACCTCGCACTCATGAAGAACTGGCAGGCAGCCGATCGTTACGGACTTCAGTTCCGCGTCGAAATGTTCAATGCACTCAACCACCCGAGTTTCGGCCTGCCCAGCAATGACCCAAGCTCGGGAAATCCCGGACAAATCACAGGGATCGGAGTGATCCCGCCCCGTGTCATGCAGGGCGGCTTAAAGCTGAAGTTCTGAGCTGTGGCAGTGATACCAGTAATCACGAGAGACGCGACGGTAGCCATCCAGATGACCAAAACATAGATGGCTGCCGGCTCCGAGCGAGTTTAGTAATCGCATTGATAGGGGGTAGTATTGCGCACGTGAGATTCCTGTGCGGCGAGTGACTGCTTCTGCCCTATACAAACGTGATTTGCAGCTTTCCTTTCTGCACACATGAGCTCGAGAACGATCGCAATAGCATGCTTAGGATGACCTATGACAGACGACGCAGATGAGCTTTCGGTTTCTCCCTCTTCAGTCGTCGAGATGCGCCCGCTATTGATGGAAAACTGCGCAGGAAGTCGAAGCGGCAGTTACTCGGTGCGCTCGGCGATTCGTCCGGGGTTAGATCGGCCGTACTTCATTCGCGCGATGTTTGAGATCGCCACCGGTTTGCCGGGGAAGCGATACCGTGTCCGATTCACTGCTTAAGAACCAAAAGCTTGATTTGTGGCGTTTAGGTTCGCTGAACGGACTAGCGCTTAACAAGTGTTTTTACTCGCCAACGAAAACTCTATCGACATCTCAGTGATGCACTGCCTAAGGGCAGAAGTCTGGCAAAAGTCCGCCCAATCACTCACGGGCTGAGTCGGCAGTTACTTCAAAAGCATCTGCCATTTTGAGCAAGGGGATATAGGCATGAAAATTGTCATCATCGGTGCAGGATCCGTTGCGTTTACGCCAGCAATCCTATCTGGCTTCAGCACTGACAAACGGTACAGGAATTCCACCATTGGGCTCATTGATGTCGACAAGGAGATGTTGGAACTGGTTCGCAAGTTCGCCGATCGAATCTCTCGCGAGTTTCATCAAAACTGGAAGATCGAGGCGTCCACGGACCGGCGCGACATTCTCGGCGACGCCGATTTCGTCACCACCTCGATTGGTGTAGGCGGTGTCAAAGCTTGGCAGCAAGATTTGGACATTCCCTATAAGCACGGCGTCATCCAGCCTGTCGGGGACACTTCGGGCCCCGGTGGCTTGGCTCGCGCTCTGCGTCACATACCTCTTCATGTAGAGATTGCCAAGGACATGGAGGATCTATGTCCCACCGCCACGCTATTCAACTTCACTAATCCACTTACGGCAATTACCCAGGCGGTGAATCGTCTCACAAAGATCCGCTGCGTGGGTCTGTGCATCGGTCCAGATATCACATGGTCGCACCTATGCCGCATCATCGGCGTAGATAAGGCGCAAACGACCGCGATTATCGGCGGCATCAACCACTGTCATTGGGTAATGGACCTGCGCATCCAGGGCCAGGATGCTTTCCCGCTGCTCCATGCGGCGCTTGACGAGATGCAGGGCGACTCTGGCCGCGCAGACAAATTCCGCAAAGAATTCGGAGGACTGGTGAAACGCCCCCACGAACCGAGCGCCGATCAGCCGCTTTGTACGCGCCTGTTTCACATGTTGAATGCATATCCAGGACCCGGCGATGGGCACGTGGCCGAGTTTTTTCCGCAATTGATGACACCCTTGATCGGGAATGTCGAGCACTATCAAGGTGAGGCCATCAAGTATGTGTATGAGTCCTACCCTAAACTGCGCGAGAAGATGATTGCGACTGGAACTCATGACGCGCCCATTGACACCGAGGACTTTGCCAAGGAGCTCGCTTGGGAACATACCCAGTTCCTCGATATTCTTGCCTCCCAGCAGGGCAATCTCGGGCAAGTGTTCCATGTGAATGTTCCCAACAAGAGCTACATTCACAACCTTCCGGACGAAGCCGTTGTGGAGGTTCCTGCAACGGTCGACAAAGCCGGGATCCACCCACTGGCGCTTGGAGATCTACCACTTCCGATCGTCCCTGTAATGGCACACAAACTTGCTTCCATCGATCTCATTATCGAAGCTGCAATAGAGGGGTCTCGTGAGAAAGCAATTCAAGCGATCCTCAACGATCCCCACTGCACGGATATCGATAAGGGGGCCCTACTGGTGAACGAACTCATCGAAGCTCAACTCGAATATTTGCCGCGTTTCAGAGGGGCCGCATGACCGGTGAACCGCTACAAGAAGCGGAGGTCGACGTGGCAATAACCCTTGATCCGCGCTCGACTCTCGCTTAGTCCAGCGACCAAATGTTTACTAGCTTTCTTGCTGTGGTGGATGAGGATCAAGGGAGGGACATGTTCGAAGGGCAGATATCCCGAATTGCTTTGACGAACCGACAGCTTCTTTTTCGCATGTAGACGAGATGTGCAGGTTGCTGAAGGAAAACAGGAAAGGGCAGCAGAGCGGCATGTACTCGGTGTGCTCGGCTGTGGTAGCCGAGAGTTGGACAGCAGAAGAAATGCAAGCATCCACTTGAGGCCGCAGCGCAGCACTTACACAATTACAACTTGGACAGCAGGATGCCGGGAATCTAAAAGCTCCTCCAGTGCGAGTCAACGAAGAAACCTGACGCTATCGCCGGGAGAGAATACCTATATCAAGTAAAATCAACCGTTCAATTCACAGAAAATGCTGTCTTGGACAAGAGTGGGGTGCAAGCGGGGGGTAGTGAATTTTCCGCGTGCCTGGGTGTGCCAGGATCCGTGAATCCGGATCCTGGCGGAGAGGTTTGGTTGGAAGCCCAGAATGGTTTCTCTGGGCTCCAATCGTTGGTTAGAAGACGAATTTGGCCGCAAACTGATAACGGCGCGCGGGGTTCGAGTACCCGGTAATCTGGCCGAATTGGCCGGAGGTCACAGAGGTATTCGGACCGCCCAGCACCGGGTGGTTGAGGGCGTTGAACGACTCCACGCGGCACTCGACATTGTACCGGTCCTCGGGCCCGAAGTGCGTGTTCTTGGCAAGCTGCAGGTCCAGATTCTGGTAGCTGGGGTTGTTCAGGTGGCCCATGGTGTTTGGCGCATTGCCGATTTCATAGGACAACGGCATGGAGAAAACAGAGGTGTTGAACCACTGTTTGTACGTAGGATTGGCCAGCTTTGCAGAGGTGCCCCTCCAATCCGGGCGTTGCCCTGGGCCACCGCCGAGCGTCTCCGCGGTGGTTCCGTTGTCGGCGCCGGCGATCAGGACGGGAACGCCAGTGCTCCAGTTCTCGATGCCGCTGATCTGCCATCCATTGACGACTTTGTTGACGAAGGATCCGCCGGTGTTCAGGAGCGGCTGGCCCTTGCCGAAGGGCAACAGGTAGACAAAGCTCGCCACGGCGTAGCGTCCGACGTTCTGCTCGCCAATTCCCCATTCTCCCTTGGGGTTGTACTGGTTGGCATAAGTGCTGCTGCTGGGTCCAGCAAAGCCAATCGCGGTAGCGCTATTGTCATACTCGGCTCCCTCAGTAAAGGAGATAGTAAACGTCAGCCCATGGGACATATTCTTGTCCGCACGGAAGGTGAAGGCGTTGTAGGATGAAGCCCCGCCAGGTTTGCGGCCGCTCATAACGCCCCCGTACTGCGGGTAACGGTGCTGCAGTTGGGCCAAGGACACCGTAGAACCTCCAAGACCGAGTCCCGGAAGGTAGTACGGGCTTCCCGGCCCTATCACCGATGCGAACGGGTTGGGAACCTGCTGCGAGAGCGCGCATGAGGCTGTTGATGCTCCTGGCGTGCATCCAAACGCGGCGAGCGTGTCAGGCGACAACTGATCATGAGGCTTGCTACCAGAGTTGGTGATCAGGAATCGGCCTTTGTTGGCCAAATATCCAAGCTCCATCTTGATGCCCCATGGAGCGGAGAATTGCACGTTCCCATTCCATTGAATCGAATACGGCGTGCGGTAAGAGTCAAAGTAATTTTGCGAGATGCTGTTGCCAACATCAATGCCCTGAATGCATGCCGCAGAAGCGAGGCAGCTTGCGGACTTGCCCTGCGCGGTAGCGTAGCCTGTCGGGAAAGGGGTCTGGGCCGAGGCGGGCAGCGAGGGATCGGGGCTGTAGAGAGTTGCCAACGGCGCCGTCGTCTGGTTGTCCAAACTCGAGTTGAAATTAGTTTGCACATCAAATCCATCGTCGCCCGCACCGCCCGAGGTTCCGGCGGCCTGCATGGCTGAGGGCTGGTAGACGATGCCGGCGCCGCCGCGAAGAACAATTTTTGGCGTTGCATTGTAGGCGAATCCGAAGCGCGGACCAAACCCGTCCTTTTGGATAGGGCCCTGACTGCGGCCATACTGGGCGCCAGGGGAGCCCACGATGGTCGCGGCGCCCAGCAGATTACCGCAGTACGGGCAAGTTTCGCCAGCCGTCAGATTTGAGGTAATTGTGCTGCTGGAACTCTGCAGCGGAGAGACAGCGGTGGGATTCCAGAAGGATAACTGGTTGCTTTGCTCTTTGCGTGGGATCTCGAAATCGTAACGGAGCCCGATATTCAGAGTTAGCTTGGGAGAGACCTTCCAGTCATCCTGCCCGTAGAAGGCAACGTACTGGCTGGTGGAGATGTAGTACGGATCGTCGGTGATATAGCCGGATTGCGGCAGGCCGAGCAGCAACGATGCGAGAGAGAAACCGGTGCTGCCATCGTAGCTCTGCGGCATCTGGCGCGTCCAACTGTCGTCGGAGTAGAACGAGCCGGAAGGATAAGTGAACTGATAGAAGTTGGTGCGCAGCGTACGGAACTCGCCGCCCACCTTGAAGCTGTGCCCGCCGGCGATCCTGATCAGGCTAGCGTTGATGCTTTGCGCCAACGGATCTTGCTGCAGCCCTGTATAGCCCAGCGTTCCAAGATCGGAGAAGCCGCCGTTGTTGGCGCCGCCAAAGTTGAAGTGCGGGAAGATCTCCATCTGCTTCCCCGCTTGCGCAACAAAGCCCGAATCGAACCCCAGCTTGCCGGGATCGAAGGTTCCTGCCACGGGCACTTCGTTAGCGGTTTGCTTGGAGTACCCATAGCGGAACTCGCCCAACAGCTTGGGTGAGAAGGTCACGGTGTTGTTGAACGAACCACTGTAGGTGAATCCATGGATGTCGCCGTTGTAGCCGCCGTTTGAGGCTGCATTGTTATAGTCGCTGAAATAGTTGTTGTGCTCCTCGTTCATCGAGTAGCGCAGGAACGAATGCCATTTTTGCGTCACGTTCACGTCCTCGCGCGAATCGAAGTGCCAGGACTTGTAGCTTGTGTTCGAGTTGATCTGGTAGTTATTGTTCCCGACGGCGGCGCCCGCAATGTTAGGCGCCGGGAAATACGACAGCGCCGCCTTCGCTACGGATGAAATGCGGGCCGAAGGAATGACGTTGTATTTGCCGCCAGTGATGAACGGCTGGCGCACATAGACTCCCTGAGCATTCTTGGCCACTGTGTCGGGGTCATAGAGGACCGGCGTCGTCGAGCCAAACAAGCTGGTGAAGTCGCCGTTTGAGAAGTCCGAGATGTCGGTGGGAACCATGTCGGACTCGTAAGCGCCCCCCAGCTGATTTTCATACTCATAGTCGAAGAAGAAGAACGCCCGGTTCTTGAAGATCGGTCCGCCCACGGATCCACCAGTCTGAGACTGGCTCATATTGGGCTTGGAGCCTGAACTCGAGGCGCCCGGATAATTAAAAACATTGGCATCAAGCGAACCCTGCTGAATGAACTCATAGGTACTGCCGTGGAACTGGTTGCCGCCGCTCTTGGTAATCAGGCTGACTGTGCCGCCGGAGAAGCGGCCGTACTCGGCTGGCAGCACGCTCGTCTGCACGTTCACTTCCTGCACCGAGTCCTCGACCGGCATGTAAGTGCTGATATTGTTTCCGACGTTGTTCTCCGGCGTGATGTTTGTCATGCCGTCGATCAGTTGCTCGTTATTGGAATTGCGGCTGCCGCCGATGTGCGGCGTAGACCCACTTCCCTCGTTGTTCACGCCCGGAACCAGCATCGCAAAATCGAAGATGTTGCGGCCGTTATCCGGCAGTTCAAGTATCGTCTCGGTCTGAATCGTCTCGCCCAGGCTCGATGTATCTATGTCGAGACTCTGCGCCGAGGTGTTCACCTCAATGGTTTCGGTCACGGCACCGAGCTCAAGCTTGAAATTCACCGGACGTGTTTCGGTGACCTGCACCAGAATATTGTTCTGTTGGGCCACTTTGAAGCCATGGGCTTCCGCAGAGACGCTGTAGACGCCCGGATCGACAAATGGAACGTTGAAGCGGCCGCCGGAGTCGGTCGTCATTTTATGCGTAGTATTCGTCGTAGTCTGGACGATGGTGATGGAAGCGCCCGGAATCGCCGCGCCAGTGTTGTCGGTGACTAGACCTTCTATGGTTCCGGTGGGCGTCTGCGCCATAGCGAAGACCCCGAGACAGGCGATTGCGATTAGGCAAATGGCCCAGCGAATATTCTTCATACAGCCTCCTTCATTCATGCAGCCACCTGGAATGCCTGATTTCGCAGGCATAGTGCAGGGTACGGCCTTGAGTTGGTTCGCGATGGGATTCGGGCCCATCTATGAGACGTCTCATTATGATTCAACATGAGACGTCTCATGCGGATGGAAAAACTTATACACTTGCCAGATATTCGTTGTCAAATCATTTTTTCTATTATGCGCCGGGTATGCTTAAATTGTCTCGATGGTCCATTGCCTCAGTTCGCAGCCAACAACTCGCACGCAGGTGTGGTTTGCCTTTGTGCTCGCTGGGTTTTGTTTGTTTTTTTGCTGTCCCGGTGGAGTGGCGCAGTCCCACCCCAATTGTCACGGCCCTGAGCCTCTGCAAGCTGCAACTCGCAATCAACCCACCGCCAGGAACTGGGCCGCATTGGGCGGCTGGTTTGGAGAGCACCACCAATTTGCCTGTGCCATTCCGGCCTTTCGGGAGGCGTTGCGTGTGGATCCCGGTTCAGCCAGCCTTCACTACTACCTGGGCCTGGCGCTCCTCTCATCCGGCAAATCCGACGAAGCCCTCGTGGAGCTCAAACGCTCCATCGAGTTGGATCCAAGTCAATTTCAACCTCGTCTTTTAGCGGGTGTAATCCTGAATGAGTCAGGCCAGCGCGGCGAAGCGGAAGCATCATGGGAAGCCGCACTGCGCATCGATCCAGCTTCGACGATTGCCATCGATTGGCTGGCGAAAGCACGGATCGACGACGGCCAGTTTGAGGCAGCTATCGATCTTCTGCTGTCGGCTCCACGGGACGAGGAGCTAACGCTCGATCTGGCCCTGGCCTATTCCCGAGCCGGCTTCTTCGACAAGGCAGCGGACACGTTGAGCACCGCACTGGAAAGGGCCCCAGGAGATCTGCACCTGACCTCCGCGCTGGCAACGGTTTATGTACAATCCCACCGCTACCAGGATGCAACCAGCAAGCTGCAAGCGGCCTTGCAACTCCATCCCCGCGATCCAGCTACTGAGTTGCTTTACCTGGAGCTGCTGGTGATGCAAGGCGACGACGCGACCGCGCGTCCACTTGCACAGCGGATGCTGGCGGCAAACCCTAACAGCTTCGATGCGCTTTATCTTTTCGGCATTCTGGAGAACGACGCACAGGAATACGCATCGGCCATCGAGCATCTCAAGGCCGCCGTCGCGATGAATCCCAATCACTACAACGCGCGTTACAACCTTGGCTTGGCGTACTCACGCCTGCAACAGAATGAAGCCGCCCGCGAGCAGTTCGAGAAGGCCGTGGCTCTGGATCCGACGCAAGCTGAAGCCCATTTTCATCTGGCACAGGTTCTTCGATCCCTAGGCCAGGCCGATCGGGCTCAGGAGCAGCTCAAACTCTTCCAGGAATGCCAGCAAGCCACCGTCAAACTGGCCCTCGGCCAGACCAAAGCGGGCCAAGCTGCACAGGCGTTGAAAGACGGCCATGCCGATCAGGCAGCCGCACTTTACCGCGAAGCGGTCGAAGCACAGCCACAGAACGCCAATTTTGAATACGACCTGGCGAAGGCGCTGGAAGCGATCGGCGATCCGGTTCAGGAGCGCGCCGCGTTGGAAAAGGCAATCACGCTCAAGCCCGGCTTTGCGGCCGCTGAGAATCAACTGGGATTAATCGAGGCTCGCTCCGGTGACACCGCCGCGGCCGAGCAGCATTTCCGCAGTTCTCTGGCGGCTGTCCCGCGCTTTGCCGAAGCCTTAAACAACCTTGGCACTTTGCTTGGCCAGGAGAGTCGCGACACGGAGGCCGAAGTCCTCTTCCGTTCAGCGGCGTCAGCCAACCCTCGCTATACCCAGGCCTGGGTCAACCTGGCGGCAACACTCGCCAGTCAGTCCCGATTCTCTGAAGCACAGGACGCCGTCGAAAACGCACTCAAGACTGCTCCGCAGGACCCCGATGCCTTGCGGCTTCAACAGATGCTTGCAAAGGCCGGAGGCACCTCTTCTCCATCCCCGCACACCTCACCCGGTCAGTCCTCCAGCCGGGTTCCCCATTAGCGCCGTGAAGCCGAATCGCTCGCAAACTCTCTGGTCGCGCCGCCGCCTGCTAAGGGACGGCTCTCTGGCTGCTGTTCCCATCTTGTCTTCCGGATGGCTCGACGCCGACCAGGTTGCAGCGCCCGCCTCGGCGCCATTCTCCCGATTCACGGATGTGGGGACACAATCCGGCCTTACCCAGCCAATGGTTTACGGAACCCCAGGCCAGGTCACTTACATTGTGGAATCAATGGGCGGCGGTTGCGCTTTCATCGACTACGACAATGACGGCTGGATGGACCTGTTTCTCCTCGGCGGCCGAACCCTTGATGGAACACCGCCCGGCTCTGGCAACCGCCTCTACCACAACAATCGTGACGGCAGCTTTACCGATGTCACGGCCAAAGCCGGCCTCGCCGACCCAGGTTGGGCAGTTGGGGTGTGCATTGGCGACTACGATAATGACGGGTTTGAAGATCTGTTCCTGACCTACTACGGTCACAACCGGCTTTACCACAATAACGGCGACGGCACATTTACCGATGTGACATCGAAGGCAGGACTGCTGCATATAGGCAACCGGTTCGGGGCCGGATGCACTTTCCTGGACTACGACCGCGACAGCCACCTGGACCTGTTTGTCTCGAACTACGTGGACTTCGACCTGGCCACCGCACCAAAACCAAGCACACTGGTGGCTACCTGCTCCTACCAGGGAGTTGCCGTTTACTGCGGACCGCGCGGACTGCCTCTCCCCGTGCACGCTTTGTACCACAACAACGGTGATGGGACCTTTACCGATGTGTCGAGGGCCTCCGGAATCGACTCGGTGCGGACATCCTACGGACTTACCGCGGTGGCTTTGGATATTGATGAAGACGGCTGGCCTGACATCTACGTCGCCGCCGACTCCACGCCCAGCCTGCTCTTCATGAACAATCGCGACGGCACCTTCCGCGAAGAAGCATTGCTGCGCGGCCTGGCTGTCTCCGGCGATGGACAGGCAATGGCCGGCATGGGCATTGCCCCTGGCGACTACGATCTCGACGGCCACCTGGATATCTTCACCACTCACTATCAGGTGCAGTCCAGCGGCCTCTACCACTCCACCGGCAAAGGCGATTTCGATGACGTCTCAACCACCGCCGGTGTCGGCGCCGAACGGCGATTCGTGAGTTGGGGCGCAGGAATGTTTGACCTGGACAATGACGGTTGGCCGGACATTTTCTATGTCACCGGCAACGTTTATCCAGAGTTGGAACGTGTCTTCTCCAAGTTTCCCGCACGGAGCCAGCCGATCGTCTTCCGCAACCTTGGCAACGGCAAGTTTGCCCAACTGGGCCAGGAAGCCGGACTGGCCCTGACTGCCCGCCACTGCAGCCGTGGCTGCGCTTTTGGTGACTTCGACAACGATGGCGACCTGGACATACTGGTTATGAACCAGAACGAGCCGCCTTCCCTGATTCGCAACGACGCGCCCACGGGCAACCACTGGCTCAAGGTGCGTCTGGAAGGAACAAAAAGCAACCGCAGTGGTATCGGCGCCCGCGTGCTGGTGCGCTACGGCGGCAAGGTACAGGCGCAGGAAGTCATGAGCCAGTCCAGTTATTGCTCGGTCAACGACCCAAGGCTGCACTTTGGCTTGGGGCTCGCAACAAGCGCCGACGTCGAAGTCCGCTGGCCCTCCGAGCTTGTCGAGTCGTTCAAGTCCGTAGCGGCCAACCAGCTTATTACTCTTCGGGAGGGTGTCGGGAAAGTGAAGGGCAGGCCGTTCAGATAATCGACTCAGTTCCCCGATGACCCCGTACCCATTTCCT
>Ga0255351_1000172_pt1 | contig 30324 bp, 19 predicted proteins | sample HBST25r2metaG_FD_186024 | JGI IMG/M metagenome (GOLD analysis project Ga0255351, IMG submission 186024) | Peat soil microbial communities from Stordalen Mire, Sweden - H.B.S.T-25.r2 | ecosystem: Environmental > Terrestrial > Soil > Wetlands > Peat | place: Sweden: Norrbotten County, Stordalen... | reverse complement strand
ACATTCCGCCGCCGCCCTTGCGGCGGGAAGGATTGCTATCCGATTACAGAGTCTCGATTACAAACTCTAAGGAGACTGGGGTGCGGGGTCAACGGTGGAAGGCGGGGTAATTGTGGATAAGGGAGGCCCGAATTCCTCTTCTTGGAAAATCCTAAGAATGCTGTGCAGAATTGGGATTGTTTAACGAGTATTGCGGGGCTTTTGCACAGCACACGAAGCCGGAACGGGTTGGTTTCGAGCTGTCCCGCAGGATCAATCTGGCCGTCAGCCAGGCCGACGGCGCGATGCGATTCTTGAAGCGTTATCGAGGAGGATTTGCCGAGGATGGCCGCGTTTTCATCCTGTGAACCGCCAATTTGATTTATCGAACCAGGGAGCTTAGTTTTGATGAGATGCCGAAACCCTCGAAGGCAGGAAGCATCCAAGATTATGCAATCAAATGAAGCATTCATGAGGAGCTGCACATGTCTGAAAGCGAAACAAAGACCCCCGGACCACCGATAGTCGACGATCAGAACACCATGTCAGGCGATGCAAAATGCCCGTTCTCGAACGGCGCCCGCAAGCACACAGTGGCTGGAACCCCAACGAACGCAAACTGGTGGCCCGATCAACTGAACCTGAAGATCTTGCACCAGCACTCGGCCCTGTCCAATCCCATGGGCGAGGCTTTCAATTACGCCGAGGAGTTTAAGAGCCTCGACTTGGATGCCGTGATCAAGGACCTCCATGACTTGATGACGGCGTCGCAGGACTGGTGGCCTGCGGACTACGGACACTATGGGCCGTTCTTCATCCGTATGGCGTGGCACAGCGCAGGCACCTATCGCATCGCCGACGGCCGTGGCGGCGCAGGCTCCGGCGCACAGCGTTTTGCTCCTCTCAACAGTTGGCCGGACAATGTGAGTCTCGACAAAGCGCGCCGGTTGATCTGGCCGATCAAGCAGAAGTACGGCCGGAAACTTTCCTGGGCCGACCTGATCGTTCTCGCTGGTACCGTGGCGCTGGAGTCGATGGGACTCAAGACCTTCGGTTTCGGCGGTGGGCGCGAGGACGTCTGGGAGCCGGGGGACGACATTTACTGGGGATCTGAGGGCAAGTGGCTGGGAGACGAACGCTACCGTGGCGACCGTCAGCTCGACAATCCTCTCGCCGCCGTTCAGATGGGCCTGATCTATGTGAATCCGGAAGGGCCGAATGGCAAGCCGGATCCAATTGCCGCGGCTCGGGATATCCGCGAGACGTTCGCTCGCATGGCGATGAATGACGAGGAGACAGTTGCCCTCATCGCCGGCGGACACACCTTCGGCAAAACTCATGGCGCTGCCGATCCCATCAAGTATGTCGGTCCGGAACCAGAGGGCGCCGGCATCGAAGAGCAAGGCCTGGGCTGGAAGAACAGCTTTGGCAGCGGCAAAGGCGCTGATACGATCAGCAGCGGCTTGGAGGGCGCATGGACCACGAACCCGGTGAAGTGGGACAACAACTACCTGGAAAACCTGTTCGGCTATGAATGGGAACTCACCAAGAGCCCCGCCGGCGCCAACCAATGGACGCCCAAGGACGCATCTGCTGCGGGTACCGTACCGGATGCTCACGACCCCAAGAAGAAGCATGCCCCCATCATGTTCACGACGGACCTGTCTCTGAAATTAGACCCGGCCTATGAGAAGATTTCGAGGCACTTCCTCGAGAATCCGCAGGAGTTGGCAGACGCCTTCTCCAAGGCCTGGTTCAAGCTGACGCACCGCGACATGGGGCCTCTCTCGCGGTATCTTGGCCCGCTGGTTCCGGCGGAGCCGCTGATTTGGCAGGACCCGACTCCCGCAGTCGATTATGAACTGATCGGCGAGCAGGATATTGCTGCCCTGAAGGCAAAAATCCTCTCGTCCGGGCTCTCCATCCCCCAACTGGTCACGACGGCATGGGCGTCCGCTTCAACCTTCCGCGGCAGCGACAAGCGCGGCGGGGCTAACGGAGCGCGCATTTGCCTTGCGCCGCAAAAAGATTGGGAGGTCAACCAGCCGGCAGAACTGGCGAAGGTCCTTGAATCTCTGGCCGCGATCCAGAAGGATTTCAACGGCGCCCAATCCGGTGGCCAATCCCGTAAGAAGCAGGTCTCGCTCGCCGACCTCATCGTTCTGGGCGGCTGCGCAGCCGTCGAGGAAGCTGCAAAGAAGGCCGGCCCAGACGTTGCCGTGAAGGTGTCGTTCTCGCCAGGGCGCACGGATGCATCGCAGGAACAGACCGATGTTGCCTCCTTCGCCGTACTGGAGCCCGCCGCGGACGGGTTCCGCAACTACCTCCGCAAAGGAGACGAAGCATCAGCGGCTGAGTTGCTGGTGGATCGAGCAAACCTGCTCACGCTGACCGCTCCCGAGATGACGGTTCTCATCGGTGGCTTGCGCGCACTGAATGCGAACTTCGGGCATTCCGATTACGGCGTTTTCACCAAGAGGCCCGGAACCTTGACCAATGACTTCTTCGTGAATCTCCTCGACATGAATACGAAGTGGCAGAAGTCCGCTACTTCCGAAGGTGTTTTAGAGGGCCGCGATCGTGCAACCGGCAATCTCAAGTGGACGGGGACAGTAGTCGATCTCGTCTTCGGTTCGAACTCTCAGCTCCGAGCCCTCGCCGAAGTCTATGCGTCTGACGACTCGCAGCAGTCGTTCGTGCATGACTTTGTGGCGGCATGGAGCAAGGTGATGAACCTGGACCGCTTCGACCTCGCGTGACCTCAGATGCCTGTCTGTTGAAGGCGCTACAACAAATGCCAGGTGCCCCATCCATCGCTTTTTCCTAGCGATGGGTGGGAAGCCAAGAGGCCTGATTCAAGACAGCCGGGTGCCCCAGGTCTCACCTCTGAGACCTGGGAATCATCGAATTAACCGGCTGTAACTGGAACGCCATTTGCTGCCAGTTGATGTGCAGCAGCGATCTCCCGAATGGCCCAGCCTGCTATCAACAGGCTGGGCGCGAGAGTCGGTTCGGCGTCGCCGAGGGCGGCGAGAGTGGTAGATCGAATTTGCTGGCCGGGCTGAGCGGCGCGGGAAACCACGGCACAGGGGAAGTCCGGTGGCAACCCTTGCTCGAGCCATTCCTGCGCCAGCAGATGCAGATCGCGGCCCGGCATGTACACCACGCGGGTTGCGTCTTCCAACTCATGCAACGGCGACTGCCTGTCCTGTTTGTCCTGTCTGCCCGACTGCGCGTGATGGCCCGTAGAGAAGATCACGTTCGATGCGGCGTCCCGGCTCGTCAGCGAGCAGCCGATGGCGGCGGCGGCAGCAAAAGCGGCAGTGATCCCGGGGACAATTTGAAACGGCACGCCAGCTTCCGTCAACGCGGCAATCTCTTCTGCAGCGCGGCCAAAGATCAGCGGGTCCCCGCTCTTGAGTCGAACCACGCTGCGATTCCCGCGTGCGTTTTCGATCATCAGGAAGTTGATTTCGGTCTGCGTGATGGTCTTGCTGCCGCAGCGCTTGCCAACGTTAAGAACTTCGGCCGAGGGTGAGGCAAGATCTAGAATCGTCTGCGGAACCAGGTCGTCGTGCAGGATGACGTCGGCGGTCTGAATAAGGCGCAGGGCCTTGACAGTGAGCAGGTCGGGATCGCCCGGACCGGCCCCTACTAGGTGAACCGTTTCCAAAGAAGAATCAGCGTCGCCTTCAAGGTTTCGCAGCAACGGCTCAAGAAGGTCGTGACTCTCATCGCAGAATGCGATGTCGTCTTCGTCAGTCAGCTTGGGCTCAAGCGGCGCGTGAGCCAATTGGCGGGATGGGCAGGATTCAGATTCGCAGACCTGGCGTTGTGCCAGTTGGTGCAAAAGGGATTTGCGCGCCTCGCCACCGGGATGAAGTTCAAGAACCTCGCGGCGCAGTTTGCCGAGGTTTTCAAGCCAGGGGCCAAGGTCTTGGGGCAGTTGCTCGTCGATCTCGCGGCGGAGGTGCTGGGCTACTGCGGGGCTTTGTCCGGCAGTGGAGATGGCAATCTGCAGGTCGCCGCGGCTGACGATTGAACCAAAATAGAAATCGCAGTTTGGAATGTCGTCGACGCTATTGCAAAGGATGCCTCGCTCGACCGATCCCCGATATACCAGTGCGTTGGCTTCAGGCGCGTCGGTGGCCGCGATCGCCAGAAAGTTGCCGTCGAGATCCGCAGGTTCAAATGCCCGCTGAATCCATTCGAGTTTGCCTTCGGCGGCCAACTGCTGGATTTCAGGCCGTGCGTTGGGAGCGATGACGCGGAGTTTGAGGCCGGTCTTGAGCAGGCTGCCAATTTTGTCTAGCGCAACGCTCCCCGCGCCTGCAAGGAGGCATCGGCGGCCGTCGAGCTTCAGAAAGATTGGCAACATGCTCATGACTTTTTCCTCAATCACCCACGCCATGCGGCACTCGGCCGGCAGGAATGTCGCGCTCAACCGGTGCCAGCACCTCGCCGGCGAGATGTGCGCGGAGTTCGTCATTGGAATGGCGGCTGAACCAGGCGCGAAGGTTCTCCTCGGGTTGCCGGTCCGCCAGGTATTGGCGCAGCAGGCGCTCAATGGCATCGGGTATAAGCGGTGCAGGGCAGCGATAGCCGACCGGGCGAGCGATTGCAGCATGCTGACCCACCGCTCCGCCGAGGCAGAAATAGAAGGCGTCGGTCAGCTTGCCCTCATGCTTGATCTTCTTGCCCTCGATGCCGATGTCCGCAATCCAGTGCTGGCCGCAACCGTTGGGGCAACCGGTTACGTTGAGCTTGAGCTCCTGGTCGAAGCCCGGCAGCCGCTCTTCGAGTTCGTCGACCAGCCAACTTGTAAAGCCCTTGGTCTCCGTGATGGCCAGTTTGCAAAACTCCGTGCCTGTGCAGGCGATTGCTCCCCGCCAGAACGAAGAACCGTCAACCTGGAGACCGATTTTGCCAAGCTCTGCGGCCAGTTCCGCGGCCCTGCCGTTGGGGACATCGATGAACAGAAGGTTTTGGGAGACTGTGGTCCGGAGGGCTCCGCTGCCGAAACGCTCGGCCAAGTCCGCTGCGGCCTCCACTTGCTCGCCAGTCAACCGGCCGCGAAGGACGGAGGCTCCGACGGAACTGAGGCCGGCCTGCCGCTGCGGATTGATGCCGGCGTGATCGCGGAAGATGTCGTTGGGCACTTGCTCGGGAGCGCCAGGCAGAAGCGTGAAATCAAGCCGGGATTGAAGCTCAGCCAGGAAGCTATCGGCGGTCCAACCCTCTTTCATGAACAGATGCTTCATGCGCGCGCGATCCCGGCTTTCGCGCAGGCCCTGCTGATCGCGGAAGATTTCGGCGATGGCGCGAACGACGCGAAGCGCCTGGTCAGGCAGGATGAAGGCATCGAGGCGGACTGCGAGGTGCGGGTCGGAGGAGAGCCCGCCGCCCACGCGCAGTGAGTAGCCGACCACGCCGTTGTGTTTCGCGGCCGTAAGCCCGATGTCGTTGATCTCCGGATTGTTGCACCACGAGGGGCAGCCCGAGACAGAGATCTTGAATTTTCGTGGCAGGTTAAAGAATTCCGGATTTCCGGCAAGCAGTTGTGCAATCTCAAAGGCGAGCGGAGAGGCGTCAATCAGCTCATCGGCGGCGACTCCAGCCAGCGGGCATCCGGTTACGTTGCGCACCACATCGCCGCAGGCTCCCTTGGGTGACAGCCCAATGGCGTCGAGCGCGTCCACCACCTCGGGGAGCGATTCGATGGTGAGCCAGTGAAGCTGGATGGCCTGGCGAACGGTGATGTCGGCAAGGTTGCGAGCGTACTTCCGCGTGAGTCCGCCGATGACGCGAAGCTGGCTGGCCGACAGGATGCCGTTTGGAATGGCGATACGCATCATGAAGTATTCCGAGGCCAGACCCTCGCCGCCCTTGCCGCCGACGGCGCCAATGCCATCGCCCTGCGTGTAAATGCCCCACCATTTGAAGTAGAAGGAAGCCCACTCGGGAACGACGCTGGAGCGGCCCTCGCGGGCAAAGGCGCGCACTTCGTCAAAGGCCGCCCATGGGTTCTTTTCGCGCTTCAGGCGCTCGGCACGTTGGGCGCCTGTCTCTTTTACTGGAACAACTTGAGTCATATTTCCCTTTTCCGGCAGAAATAGAAATCCCGCGACAGCACGGCTGTATCGCGGGCATTCAGAAACCGTGGATTTTAGATCGGACTTTCAGACCCAGGTCACCTGTGCGCGCGAGGCGGCGTACAGCAGCGACGACAGGGCAGACCGTTCATATAAAGATGATAGCTGCGGGTCTGGAGAAAAGCAATTCCACCACCTGCGGTGGGGCAGCCACCCTCGGCTCCTGGCGCTCGCGGGGTTTGGTGGACGCGACAGAAGGCTCATTTGCTGGTGGCGCTACGCGGAGGGCTAGGCCGCGTTCAGCTCGGCCAGGATTCGTTCTACGGCTTCGCGAGCCGCTCTTTCTCCGCCTTCGGATAGGCTCATCCGGATAGGCTGTTTCGGGTCGATGGTGATGGCGTAGAGGATGATTTCGTGCGTGCCGCCCTGGATGTAGAACATATCCAGCAGATCTTTCATGCCGACATCGTGGGCTGTGATTGTGGGCGGGTAATCACGGGTAAAGCGGGGAGTGGTGCGCGAGACGGTCCCTACCGGGTTGCCGTCGTTTGCGGCGTCGATCAGGATGATGCGGCCAGCTTGTTCCAGCGGCTCCAGCAGCGTAAAGCCGCCGGTGCCGCCGTCGAGACACTCCACGGCTGGCAACGGGTGCGCTGCCAGCCGTGTTTCTAGAGCTCTTACCGCGTAGACGCCGATGCCTTCATCGCCCATCAGGACGTTGCCAAGCCCAAGCACCAGTGTCTTTACCCTGTCATTTGTTTCCTGACTACTTGTCACGCTTCTCTCGCTCAAACTTCCACCCGCCTATGATCGAGGATACAGTGCCACGGCCCTCGATGTAGTCGTGATAGAAGGCGAGATAGATGTGAATGATGATAAACGTGACAAAGAACCACATAAACGTGTGATGCCAGAAGCGCACGCCGAATTCGCCGCCCATCAGCGGAACGATCCAGGTGAACATCCGTGGCAGCCACGAGTTGCTCATGCTGGAGTAGAGGGCGAAGCCGGTGATGCTCTGGAAAACAAACGCCAAAAAGGTGCCGAAGTAGATCACACCGGCCAGAGCGTTGTGCCCTGTGGAAATGGGCCCGTGCAGCTGGGTCTCAAGCACATCGGCTTTGATGACGTCGACGATTTCCACCTGTTGCGCCTTCTTGAGCGGAAAGAAGGCGTTCCAGTGGGAGTACTTGTTCCCAACGAAGCCCCAGTAGAGCCGCGCCAGGAAGTTGAACACGTAAACGAAAGCGGCCACAAAGTGGATGAACCGCACCCACCCGAACCAGTACTGCTGGTAGGCCTCGGCCGCGTAGAACGGGCTCATGGGGGCCCCGATCAGGTAGCCGGTGATCAACAGGGCCACCAGGGCCACGGCGTTGATCCAATGGTAGACGCGCACCGGCAGTTCCCAAACATAGATTCGCCGATACTCTACCGGACGCTCGGGAGCTGCCGGTAAACCACTGCCTGCGCCAATAACCGCGGAGCCGATATTTGGATCACTCATGGCCGTCACTCGAAGGAAACCTGGTGAAGGTGCCGTCCCTGCGGATCGTACAGATGCACGGCGCAGGCCAGGCACGGGTCAAAGGAATGGATCGTGCGGAGAATCTCGACCGGCTGTTCGAGGTTGGCCACGGGCGTGCCAATCAGCGCCGCTTCAAAGGACGAGCGCTGTTGTTTGGCATCCCGGGGGGAACCGTTCCAGGTGGTCGGCACAACCAGTTGGTAATTGTCGATGGCGCCGTTCTTGATCTTGATCCAGTGCGCCAACGCGCCGCGAGGAGCTTCAGTCAAGCCAACTCCCTCCGCCTCCGCCGGCCAGCTCTTCGGTTCCCAGAACTCGCCATTGAATGTGGAGACCTCATTGATCTTCACGCGATCCATCAACTGGCCGTAGAACTCTTTGAGCCAGATCATGGCCAGCGCTGCATCCAGGCCGCGAGCCGCCGTGCGGCCCAGCGTGGAGAACAGAGCGGCAACGGGCACGTTGAGCTTGCCCAGTGTGTCCTTTACCAAATCCTGAACATCTGTGCGGCCGGAGGCAAAAGCAACGAGCAATCTCGCCAGCGGGCCCACCTCCATTGCGTTTTCTTTCCAGCGCGGAGTCTTCAGGAATGAATACTTTTGGAAGCCCTCAAGAGTTTCAAAGGGCGGCTTGGGCCCGGTGTAGTTGAGCTTGGTCTCGCCAGCCCACGGGTGTAATCCCTCACCGTCGCCGCCATCGTAGGTGTACCACGAGGAGGCGATGTATTCCTTGATCTCCTGGGAATCGGTTGCGTTGACCGGATGCACGGTGCTGAGGTCGCGATTGAGCACAACGCCGCGCGGATACTTGAACGAATTCGGCTGGCTGTAGCCCTTGGTGGGGAACTCGCCATAGCTGAGGTAGTTGGTCAACCCGCCGCCCCATTTGGACCAGTCCTTGTAGAAGGAAGCCACCGCAAGCAGATCGGGGATGTAGACCTGGTTGATGAACTCGTCCGCCTGGCCGATGAGTTTGGCGACCAGGTTCAGCCGCTCGGAGTTGATCGCGGCCACTTCATTCATGTCGATGGAGCAGGGAACGCCGCCCACCAGGTAATTCGGATGCGGATTCTTGCCGCCGAACACCGTGTGGATCTTGACGATCTCTTTCTGCCATTGCAGCGCGTCAAGGTAGTGAGCCACCGCGATCAGGTTCACCTCCGGCGGCAGCTTGTAGGCCGGATGGCCCCAATAGCCGTTGGCGAAGATGCCGAGGCCGCTGGCGGCGAAGGCCTTGATCTTGTCCTGCACATCGGAAAAATAGGCGGGGGTGTTCTTGTCCCACTTGGAGAACGATCCCGCCAGCTCCGAGGCTTTCTTCGGATCGGCCTTCAACGCATTGACGATGTCCACCCAGTCCAGCGCATGCAGATGATAGAAGTGAATCACGTGGTCCTGCACATACTGCGTGGTCATCATGATGTTGCGGATAAGCTCAGCGGTGGGAGGTACTGCGATCCCAAGCGCACTCTCAACAGCGCGCACACTGGTGAGAGCGTGCACGGTGGTACACACGCCGCACACGCGCTCGGTAATGGCCCAGGCGTCGCGGGGATCGCGGCCGATGAGAATCTTCTCCAGGCCGCGCACCATCGTGCCTGCGCTGAATGCGTCGGTAATGACGCCATTTTCCACCACTGCCTCAATGCGCAGGTGGCCTTCAATACGAGTGATCGGATCGACGACTACGCGTGCCATAGCTCACGACTCCTTTTGGTCTTCAGTGTGCACTTCTGCAATCACTGGCCGTTTGCGTATATTGGTTACCACCGCGTGCGCCGCAACTCCGGCCAGCGTGGCCACTCCAACCACCGCGCCCACCGTATCGGCTGTGCTCTCGACGCCGAAGCCGGGGAACGAGGCCAGATGCTGATAGAACGGGCCGTTGTCCCAGAAGCCTGCTTCGCTGCAGCCGATGCACCCATGGCCCGACTGGATGGGATAGCTTGTGCCTTCGTTCCACTTCACCACTGAACAGGCGTTGTAGGTGACCGGACCGCGGCAGCCCATCTTATACAGGCAATACCCCTTGCGGGCGTTCTCGTCGTCAAACGACTCGACGAACAGGCCGGCGTCGTAGTTGGGCCGGCGGTAGCAGGTATCGTGAACACGCCGCCCGTAGAACTCCTTGGGACGGCCCTGGCTGTCCAGCGCCGGAATCTGACCCAGCACCAGAAGGTGGGTGACAACGCCCATCATCACATCGGCAATCGGCGGGCATCCGGGCACGTTGATCACCGGCTTGTCCACCAGCTTATAGATCGGCGTGGCGCCGGTCGGATTTGGCTTGGCTGCCTGAACGCAACCGTTTGAAGCGCAACTGCCCCACGCCACAATCGCGGCCGCATCCTTGGCCACGGTCTGCAGAATCGATTCCGCGGTCTTGCCGCCGATCATGCAGTAGACGCCGTCATTGCCGGTCGGCACCGCGCCTTCCACCAGCACAATGTACTTGCCCTTGTTGTTTGCGATCGTATCGGTGAGGCACTTTTCAGCCTGGAACCCCGAGGCTGCCATCAGCGTTTCGGTATAGTTCAAGTCCAGCACATCCAGCAGCGCATCCACCACAATGGGGTGGGACGCGCGAATGAACGACTCGCTGCAGCAGGTGCACTCCTGGAAGTGCATCCAAACAACGGCCGGTTTTTCTTTCTTCTCGAATGCCGAGACAACCTGGGCGACGCCGGTTTGCCCAAACCCGGCCACCGTAGCGGCTGCGGCGCAGAACTGAAGAAAGTCTCTGCGGCTGTAGCCTTTCTGCTGCATTGATTCCCAAATGGAGTTACCCATGCCTACCTCGCTCGCTGTGCAGGTTCCGGGTGAAGCTTCCCTTATGGCCAAGGAACGGCGTGCGCAGGCCACGTGGGTTACATCACCGGATGTGAGCGAAACTACGCATTTGAAATAACAGGTCGCTGTGCGCTACGTCACACTTCTTTGGTCGGAACTCTTTGGGGCTGGCCGCGTGGCTCGGTCAAGGGCTGCATCACACGGGCAACCCTGGGCAACGATAGTTGACACCCTGAAGGAACTGAATTCCCGAGAACGGCAGAGTGAGCTAGCCGCGATGGCTCTCGGAGCTTGTTTTGTTGCGCGGTGTCTCCAGGGCTCGAGTCAGGCTGGCGACCCGCTCCACCTGATGGTTGCGGCACCAGGACTCGAGGCCGCGAGCCAGCCGCTCGACGGCACGAGGGTCCGCATAGCTGGCCGTACCCACCTGGACGGCGGTGGCCCCGGCGAGCAGGAACTCGACGGCATCTTCAGGGGTGACGATGCCACCCATGCCGAGGATCGGAACCGTCACGGCGCGCGCCGCTTCGTAGACCATGCGCAGGGCGATCGGCTTGATGGCCGGCCCGGACAGCCCCCCCGTGACGTTGCTCAGGCGCGGCTGGCGGGTCTCCGCATCGATAGACATGGCCAGGAATGTGTTGGTCAGGCTCAATGCATCGGCGCCGGCTTGTTCAGCGATTTTGGCCATGTTGGCGATCGAGGTCACATTGGGCGAAAGCTTGACGATGAGCGGCCGCATCGAGGCGGACTTGGCCCGGCTGACCAGGTATTCGAGCGAACCCGGATCGGCGCCGAAGGCCATGCCACCGGCATGAACATTGGGGCAGGAGACGTTCAGCTCATAAGCTGCGATGCCCTCGGCCTGGTTGAGCCGCTCAATGACCGCAATGTACTCGCCCACCGTGTGCCCAAAGACATTGATGATGACCTTGCACCGGGGATAGCGGCTCAGCGGAGGCAGTTTGCGGCTCAGGAAGTCCTCGACGCCCACATTCTGTAGTCCGATGGCGTTGAGCATCCCGGCCGCAGTCTGAATAATGCGCGGCGCGGTGTGGCCGGCCATGGGTTCCAGCGAGATGCCCTTGGTGACAAACCCGCCGATTCGCTCCAGCGAGACGATCTCTTCAAATTCGATGCCGTAGCCGAAGGTGCCGCTGGCTGCGATCACCGGGTTAACCAGTTCCAGCCCGGCCAACGAAACTCTCATATCGGGTTTCACGTGCGGCAATCTTCCTTCTTGTCAGTGGTCAGTTGTCAGTGATCAGCCGGTTCGTCTCCATGATACTCGCCCGGCGCATCCGGAGTGCCGCGCAGGGGCAGCGGCGCCGCGCAGTCGCTGAGCTTCAGGCGGAAGGGTTCGGAGTTGCCGGGCAGAAGTAAGGGGCGGCTGTTGGGAGCCGCCCCAAGGCAAGAGGTGAGGTTGGTGCAGTGCTTAGACGGTTACTGGTTCGTTGGCGGTGACTTTGACAGGGGTGAGCCAGCCGAAGCGGTCTGGCTTGAGGCCGTTGGCGATGCCGAAGAATTCGTCGGCGATGTTCTTTGTAATCTCGCCGGGCTTTCCGTCGCCGATGACGATGCGGTCAATGGAGCGGATGGGGGAGACTTCAGCGGCGGTGCCGGTGAAGAAGACTTCGTCGGCGATGTAGAGGAGCTCCCTGGGGAGTGCCTGCTCAGTCACGGCAAGGCCCAGGTGGCGGGCGATGGTGAGCACACTGTCGCGGGTGATGCCGGAAAGGGCGGAGTTGGCCAAAGGCGGGGTGTAGAGCACGCCGTTGCGGACGATGAAGACATTCTCGCCGGAGCCTTCGCTGACCAGTCCGTTCACATCGAGGGCGATGCCCTCCTGGTAGCCGTTGATCTCGGCTTCCATGTGAATGAGCTGAGAATTCATGTAGTTGGCGCCGGCTTTTGCCAGGGAAGGCAGGGTGTTCGGCGCCAGGCGGTTCCAACTCGAGATGCAGACGTCCGCGCCGCCGTGGCCGGCGATGTACTTGCCCCAGGGAAAGTTGGCGATGTAAACCTCGATAGGGGAACCCTTGGGGCTGACGCCGATTTCGCCGTAGCCGCGCAGCGCGATGGGGCGGATGTAGCAGGGCGTAACGCCGTTGGCTTCAATCACATCCACGACTCCGGCGCAAAGCTCTTCGAGCGTAAAGGGCAGGTCCATGCGATAGATCTTGGCTGAGTCGAGCAGGCGCTGCATATGCTCCGGCAGCCGGAAGACGGCCGAGCCGTGCGGTTGCCCGTAGCAGCGGATTCCCTCAAAAACGCTTGAGCCGTAGTGGATTACGTGGCTCATCACATGGAGGGTGGCGTCCTCCCAGGGAATGAGATTGCCGTTGTGCCAGATCTTGGAGGTTGTTTGGATAGGCATTGGGGTTGAGGAACTCCTTCATCCGCGCCATGCACGGATACCACAGGGTATCGCGATTCGAGGCAGCATGTCACGGGAGGTTGTTAATTAGCAAGGGCGCGGGGGGTTACTAAATTGACACACCAGCGGACTCCGATGGGGAAAGAGGGGACCTTTAAAGCCGCGCCCTTTCAAAGCGCGGACTCATTCAGAGGCTTCCTGAGTCGATAACCGATTGAGAGCAGGCGGCGCTGACTACCCGTTTCGGTGCACTGGGCGCCCTGGCAAAGGCTCACTGGGCCCAGTTTCCGCGTACCCCAACCATTTCCTGTCACTTTTTCACCTTGTCCGGGTACTTATACGATGAGGTATGACGATGATCCCGAAAATCTCAGGGAACAGCGACGCGCAACTGGTGGAATGGAGTCTGACAGGGAACCGCACCGCCTTTGCGACGATCGTCAAGCGATACCAATCGCTGGTCTGCTCCATCACTTACAACGCCACCGGTAGCTTGAGCTTGAGTGAAGATCTGGCGCAGGAAACCTTTTTTGCCGCGTGGGAACAGCTCTCCGAACTGCGCGATCCTGCGCGGCTCCGGTCCTGGTTATGCGGCATCACGCGCTTCCTGGTGGGCAAGGAATTCCGGCGGCAGGGCCGCGAGCCGATTCACGCCGCGGAAGCATTGGATGCGATCGAGGAGCCGCAATCGCAGGAGGCGTCGCCATCGGCGCTAGCCGTGAGCCGTGAGGAAGAGGCGATTCTGTGGCGCGCGCTGGAGCGGATTCCCGATGCCTATCGGGAACCGCTGATTCTGTTCTACCGCGAAGAGAAATCCATTGAACGCGTGGCGGCCGAGTTGGAGTTGAGCGAAGACGCCGTGAAACAGCGGCTCTCGCGCGGGCGCAAACTGCTGCACGAAGAAGTGGTTGCATTCGTGGAAGGCACGTTGAGCCGGACAGCGCCGGGTCATGGCTTTTCAAACGCAGTGCTCGCCATGCTTCCAGCCGCTCCCGCGGCATCGTTGGGCGTGGGCATGGCAGGCAAGGGCGCGGCGATGGCCAAGTCGGGGTCGATGGCGGCGTGGCTAGCTCCGGTGACGCCGTTTTTGGGTGTGTTTGCCGGCTTGATGGTGAACTGGATATCAGTGCGGTCAGCGCCGACGGCCCGCGAGCGGCGGTTTCAGGGCATCTGGCTCACATGCTTTTGGGTTTTTGTGCTGGGGTGGGCCGTGCCCGGGCGATATGCTGTGCAGGCTCTGCGCCACGGATACGCTTGGAGCGACACGACGTCTTTTGAGGTGATGACAGGCTTCTATTGGTTCTACGCGATGGTGGTCGGGACATTCATCGTGCTGTTTATGCGGCGGGCTGCGGCGATGCGGCGGCAGATAGAGCGGGAGCCGGGGAAGCGGGAGAGCAGCGGAGCTCCGATGACTCTTGCCTCGAGAGTTGCGATGGTGGCCGGGATTTATGTGGCGATGTTTTCCGCGCTGATCTACCTGGCGTTCAAAGCCCACGACTGGCTGGCAGGCGCAATCCTGTTGGGAGCGATGATTGTGCTGGGCGGTTGGCATTTGTTCCATGTGAACAGCCGGGATTACCTGGCAGGCTGGAGGCGAGCGACGAGGCGGCTGGTGCTGGGATGGGCGGTAATTCTACTGTTGCTGAATTGGCGGCTGGGAAGCTGGTTGGCTGCTTATCGGGGTGTGGATCTGGCCGTGATTCATGGGCTGTTCCCGGCGTGGGTGATTCCGATGGCGACCCTTATTTTGGTGGTCTGGATTGGAGCGTTGGTGGCTTGGACGAGGCCGGGGCGTGGCGGGACTGAACCCATCAAGTAAGGCTTTACCCTTCATACACGCGAAATCCTCGGCAGCCTGAAGCGGCGCGCGTTTGAAAGCGCCGGGTTGTTCGGATCCTCCCCACCGAATGCAGGAGCTCAACAATGAGATTGCAGAAGCAGGTTGCGTTTATCGTGATGTGCATGGTTCTGATTCCAGAGTCGGGGTTTGGCGCGGATCTTTCGCCGGCAAAGTGGAAGGTGGAAGAGAAGGCGCGGGCCGAGCAGGCGGAACAGATGCCATGGCCGCTGCAGGCGCGCGTGGTTGAGGGGCAGCAGGGGCTGGTGACTGGAACCATGTCTCCCATCGCCGTTCATGCGGGAGTGGAAGCGCTCCGGCAGGGGGGAACAGCCGCCGATGCTGCCGCTGCCGTCGCTCTCACGCAGATCAGCACGGCGCTTGGTTCCTACGTTTCGTATGCCGGAATCCTGCAGCTTGTGTATTACGATGCCAAGTCGGGCAAGGTTTCCACGATGAATGCCGGATGGAACTCTTATCTGGGCGAAACCGACCCGAAAAGCATTCCGGTGGACGACCTGGGGCCGCTGGCCTTTGGTACGAAACCGACGGAGGGCGCGGAAGGGCGCAAGACACTTGTCCCCGGATTTATGGCCGGCATCGAGCAAATGCACAAGCGCTTCGGCCGCCTGCCGTTCCGGGAACTTTTTCAGCCCGCGATTTGGTATGCGGAGAACGGCGTCACGATTTCACCTCTGCTGGCAACCTACTTCAAAATGCGCGAAACACTTCTCTCGCGCACTCCCGAAGGCCGGGCGTTCATGAACCAGGCTGGGGATAGTTTGCCAAAGTTGGGAGACCGGTTTGTCCAAGCCGCTCTCGCTGCAACGCTTCGCGGAGTCGCCAGAAACGGCGCCAGGTACATGTACACCGGGCCATGGGGGCAGCATTTCGTTCAGGAGGTGCAGCACGAAGGCGGAAAAGCCACCTTGGAAGACATGAAGCGCTATGAGCCGATATGGGAAGAGCCGCTCAGCACCACTTTTCTGGGCCACACGATTTACGTTCCAGGTAAGAGCACTGAAGGCAGCTACCAGGTGCTCGAAGCGCTTAATCTGGCGGAAGAGCTGAAGCTTGATCGGATGGGTGCCTACGGCAAGGATGCAAAGGCATTCCAGGCGCTCACGCAAATCCTGCGAAAGGCTGAAGCCGACAGCTACACCGACCAGTACATGCGCCAAAATGGATTGAAATCGTCGCGAGAAGATCAAATCACCAAGGCTTATGCTAAAAACGCGGCAGCGCTGATGGAACCGCGCGACCAGCCTCCGCAAGAGGGACCGCCGCACCACACCGATGCGGTTGTCGTGATTGACCGCTGGGGAAACATTGCGGCGCTTTCTCACTCCATCAACACCGTACTTTGGGGTACAACCGGCATGGTCGTGGATGGCATACCAGTACCCGATGCGGCGGGATTTCAGCAGGCGAGATTGGCGGGGATCAAACCGGGAGACCCGGTTCCGCAAGACATCGCGCCTTTGATTGCGATGACCGGAGCCAAGCCGGTGCTGGCAATCGCAAGCGTAGGCTCCTCGCTGGTTCCTGAGACGGTGCGGCTGGTGGTGGGAACTCTTGCAAACCGTCTCGACCCGCTTGCTGCCATGGCAGCCCCTCCGCTGCTTATCAATATGGAGCCGATGAAACCAGGTGAGAGCTTTTTGACAAAGCCCGAACTGATCCCGGAAGGCGCCTATGATCTGGAGTTCCTTCAACATCTCCGAGAATCAGGCGTCAATATCGAGCAGAAATCGCAGCAAGAGGTCTACGGAATCAAAGGAACCGCCGTTATGGGAACGATCGATCCGCAGACTCATGTTATGCGCAGTGTTGAGACTCCCGGCATCTATGGCTTTGCGGCTGCTTACTGATCCAATCGGCTCACAGTCACTCCGCGGAGTGCCTATCTGCGATGCGCGTTCAGCTGGTCGAGGACGTGCTTCAGATCGTCAAGCTTCTGCCCAGCCTCACCAAGTTTGCCTTCTGACGTGAGTCGCTGGTAATCGGAGAAGTCCTTTCCGGCTTGGCCGATGAGTGTGTTCTGATCCTCCGCGGGTTTGGGTGCTCCTCCGGCTTCAGGTGCGGCCCTGGGCGCTTCAGTGGAACTGAGCGACGAGGTCTCCGAGCCAAACAGCGACGCCAGCGCCGCCTCGAATGTTGGCGCATAGGCGAGACGGTCTTGCAGCGCGAGCACCACCAGGCGCAACTCCGGCATCGGGCTTCGTTCGGCCTGCAGGTAAATCGGCTCCGCATATAACAGAGCGTGCCCGCAAGGAATCACCAGCAGGTTGCCGCGACGCACGTGAGACCCTTGCTGATTCCACAGCGTCAATTGTCCTGAGAGCTGCGCGTTCTGATCGATGCGCGATTCGATCTGCTGCGGCCCGTCAATCAGCCTGGTTTTAGGAAAGTCGTAGACCACGGCTGTGCCATAGTGCGCGCCGTCGCTGCGCCCGGCAATCCAGCCAATCAGGTTGTTCCGGCTGAACGGCGTGAACGGCAGAATCTCCACAAACTCCAGGCCCGTCTCGTCGGGCAGCTTCATCAGCACGAAGTTCGGGTGCATCGGCTCCGTTGTCTGATCGCCGCTCTGGGCCATGCCGGTTTCGGTGGCGACGGTCCACAAATCCTCGCGGTTGTAGAACACTTCCGGATTGGTCATGTGATACAGGCCGTAGACCTCCGCCTGCACGCTCAGCAATAACTCGGGGTAGCGGACGTGTTTGCGCAGCCACGCCGGCATGGCCGAAGCATCCTTGAACAGGGAAGGGAAGATGCCGCGATAAGCCGCAAGGATCGGGTCTTCGCTGTCGAAGACATAGAAGGTCGTGGTCCCATCGTAAGCGTCCACGACAGCCTTGACGCTGTTGCGCATGTAGTTGATGGACTCATTCTCCAGGGTGTGATGCGCCGAATAGGGATAACTATCGGATGAGGTGAACGCATCCATGACCCAGGAGAGCCGGCCATCGTCTCCGACCACAATATAGGGGTCCTGATCGAAGGTAAGAAACGGCGCCAGGGCCGCTGTGCGATCGCGCACGTTGCGGCGCATCAGCAGACGGCTCTGCGCGTTGACATCGTCGCTGAAGGGCAGCTTGGCAATATCGCCGCGGTCAAATGCCAGCAGGATACGGCGCAGAAATCCGCCCACAACGATGCCGCCGGCGCCCTCGTAGGACGTGAGGTTGTTGGACTGGCCCTCAGGGTAGTTGAACTCCTGCTGCCGCGTCTTCACGTAGACGTCGGTGTCGGTCATCTCGCCGAAATAAATCTCAGGCCGCGTTACGTTCAGGCCGCGAACCGTGCTCTGGACGGGCATGTTGCTCAGCATCAGCGTCGGCAATCCCTCCGCTGTGAACCCGTTCACCGGGTTCATGGTAATCCCGTAGCCATGTGTGTAAATGAGCTTGTCGTTGATCCAGTTGCGGCTGCTCTCGGGAAGTTTATCCACATTCAACTCGCGTGCGGCGAGCATGACCTCACGCGTCGAGCCGTCGATTTGGTAGCGGTCAATGTCGATATCGGGAAAGTCGTAGTAGGTGCGAATCTCCTGTATCTGGCGCAGCGTATCCTGCAGCGCTTTCACGTCCCAGAGCCGGATGTTCTGAAGCGTAGCCTGATTGTTGACTGGATCGGTTGCCCCAACGGTGGTCTCGGCGGGGAATTCGCGCTGCGAGAACCGGTCGAGGCCGTATGCCTGGCGCGTCATCTCGATGTTATGGGCGATATAGGGCTGCTCGCGAACCAGTTCGTTCGGCTTGACAATGAAACTGCTGACATACCAGCCAACCACGCCAACGGCTAAATAACAAATCACGGCGGGAACGATGGCGGCCACAAGCCAGCGCCCGCGTGGCTTGACGATGGCGCCGGCAATGGCGATTGCCGCTCCCAGAACAAGCGCCCAGGAAACAATGAGCAGGCCGGTGAGCGTGACGTGCGCGTCTGTGTAAGTGACCCCTTCGAAGATCGTATGGTGTTCAAACAGGAGGTCAAATCGGCCGACGTACACATGCAATGCCAGGACGAACAGAAAAATCCCAACTGTAATGGAGAGCCCTCGCCAGGGCAACTGGATGCCACCGCTCAGGCGCCCGCCGAGTGCACGGGTTCCGCCCGTGATCAGGATGAACAAAACGGCAAGAACGCAACTGAGAACGGCCAAGGTGAGCAGCCAGCCGACGATGAGGTGCCAAGCGGGCAAGGTGAAGAGATAGAAGTTGAGGGGCAGGCCAAAGATCGGGTCAGATACGCTCCCGGTCGTGCGCGGTGCATACCAATACAGCGCCAGCACATTCCACTGCGCCTCCATTGCCGCGGCGGTCGCCAGCGAGATCAGCAGCGAAACGCCGACCGCGATCAGGCGCAGCGCGGACTCGACCGGCAGGTTCACCGGATTGCCTGCAATGACAATGGTATGAGAGCGGGGCAAGTCGTCGATGTGCGCATGCTTCAGGGCGGAAAATGCTCCGAAGAGAACGAGGAATGTGACCACCGCAAAAGCAGTGAAGATCCCCCACTCGAGGCCGCGTGTCTTCCAGAACACGTCTCCGTACCCGAGCGACCGGAACCACAGCAGGTCAACCCAGTACGAGAGCGCGGTCCGGCTGAAAAAAACGATGACGGCAAGCGCGCCGAGGATGAAAAGGAATGTGCGGCGGCGAGGCCGCGGCGTTTTTGTCTTGACTGGCCAATCAATCGACTCGGGCAATTCTCTACCCCACCTTGCGAGTTCTTTGCTGCTGAGAGATCCAGGCGTTGGACAACGATTCAAGAAAAGGTGACCGCCTTGCGGTTCCTGGATCCGGATTTGAGCGATCTCACCCACTAACACTCTAGTCCTCTTGAATGGCTTTTGCAGGAGGGGCTGGTTTTGAAAGCTGAGGGAAGATTCGTTCTGTTCCGCGGGTTTAGCCGCGCCCTTTCAAGACCTCGCTCGATGTTCGGAGCCTGCTGCGGCTGAGGATGCGCCCTTTCAAAGCAACGAGTTCTCCCGCAGCCTGTCAATCCGGCAAGTGCATAAAACCGGGTTGTGCGAGCAGTTAGAACAATTCGATAGCCGGTCTGCTGTGGTCGCCGGTTGACTCGCCACCGGACACGGCAAGATGAGTAACCGCTTGACTGGCCATTCGATATTTATTGAAGTGAGCGGCGAGCATCGATTTGAAGGTTAGATCGAGATGCCCATCCCGGGCGGGATCTGCTGCATCTTCGCTCAACCGCAGCAGGTGTTCCCGCATTTCCACCAGCGATTCCTGCACATGCTCCATTCTCTGGCGCATCACGTCCTGGAACTGTATGTGCCCCAAGGCCTGCGATAGCCGCATGACGCTCTCTTCGTAATTTGCATCCACCTCGGTAATGACTTCCAGAAGCAATCTGCTGTTCTTCGAGAATTCATCTTGCATCCCGCCCAGGTCTCCGATCAGGTGGCTCATCGCGGTGTTCGACTCGTGCTCTTTAAGCGAGTCCTTGGCCGCGCCCATCTCGGCGTCGACTTTCTTGCAGGTTGTCTTGATCTTTTCAGAGATGTCCGCGGCGGCCTTGGTGGATAGCACGGCCAGCTTTCTCACTTCAAAGGCCACCACGGCAAAGCCGCGGCCGGCGTTCCCAGCCCGCGCGGCCTCAATCTCCGCATTCAAAGCCAACAGGCTGGTCTGTTGTGCGATGGAAGTGATGACCTTGACCAGCGGCGCCAACGAGCCAACTTCTCCGGCCATTCCCTCGATGCGCTCGAAGTTGCTCATGAATTCCTCGTTCTGTGCATCCAACTGCATTTCGATTGCGGCGATGATCTGCTTGTTGTTCTCGATCCGAATGTTTGTGCTTTCATTCAACTCCTTGCCGCTCTTGATCGACTCAGCGATGCGTTCCCTTTGCTGGCTTGCCTTTGCATGCAGCAGGCCGATCTGTTCGATCACCTTCAACACTTCGCCCTCCGATTCGGAAAGCGAATCGCCGATCTGCTCGTGCATCACGTCGATGTAGGGCTTCGAGTCCTTAATGTCGGCCTGGAGCACATTGCTGGCTTCCAGCATCTGCGATACTTCACTGAAATGCAGTTGGCTGAATGCCCACATGTGGGAAACGGCGTCCCTCGCCTCGACTAGGTGACGCCGCTTGTAAGCCAAGCCGGGCAGCAGTATGAAAAGAGCCAGGAGGCCCGCGAAGCGGAGCCGGTAAGGGGCAAGATCCGGCCCCAGCCCATAGGAAAGTGAAAACCATAGCAGCACCAGGAGAGCGAATCGGACCAGTGCCTCAGAGAGCAGCCGTTTTCTGATCCGGCGCAGGCGTATCTTGCGATCAGCCGCGGTCGCATCGTCTCCGACTCTGGCTACACCAGCTTTCACGCGAGAAACCCCGTCAATGCCTTTCGACCCCGCAGACGCCATGACCTATGCCCCCGGCAAAACCTTCTTGATGACTTTGACCAGGTCATCGCCCGATACTGGCTTGACCAGCCAGCCGGTAGCTCCGAGACGCTTGCCCTCGTCGCGCTTGGACGCTTCGCTTTCGGTGGTCAGAGTGAGAATGGGAATGAATCGAAAGCCCGGCAAAGCGCGCACTTTTCCAATCAACTCCATGCCGCCCATCACGGGCATGTTGATATCGGTGATGATCAGATTGGGCTTGGTTCCCGACTTCAACTTATCCAACGCGGCCTGGCCATGGCTGGCGGTCTCCACAAGAAAGCCGCTCATTGACAAGGTGGCCTTGAGGCTCATGACCATGGTTGCCGAGTCATCGACGACGAGAATTGTCATTGCCATCTATGCATCCTCATGATGCGGATTTCAATGCTGTTTCCAGCCAGGAACGAAGTTCAAGATCCCTCATTCAACCGGGACCTCCGGTCTGGTTGCCATCGGAACCTCCAGCTTGGCGAAGCAGTCTGCCCGCTATTTCACTGCCTGTTGCGCGCAGCAGGACACTTAGTTCATCGTCCGAATTGTTCCGGGGGTTAACAGAAACTGCAATCGGCAACTTCAACGCCTGCCGGCGTGTACCCCGGCCGTAAGACGCATTCGTCATTGGCGGAATCTAAGATAGTTTTTTCGCGTAAGGGAACCCGCCTTTTGGAGCGGAACGTGTAGATTCCGACCCAGCCAAAACGCCTTGCGGCGGCAGTGTAAAATCAATCCACCGGCAGCGGGATCGCGCAGTGCTCGGGATCAATTCACATGATTCTTTCATCGCAGAGGAGGAGCCGTGAGCACCATCGACCCGTCACTCTCGAACCGCGACCTGGCCCCCACCACGCCGGCACAGCGCACATGGGGCACATACAACTACATCGCCTTATGGTTCTCGATGTCCATGGAGGTCACCACCTATCAGCTTGCCTCGTCGTTGATCGCCAAGGGCATGGATTGGAAGCAAGCGATCGCCACGGTGCTGCTCGGCAATCTCATTGTGCTGATTCCCATGCTGCTCAACGCTCATGCGGGCGCAAAGTACGGCATTCCGTTTCCAGTCTTTATTCGTGCGCCGTTTGGAGTGCGCGGGGCTAATCTGCCGGCGATATTGCGCGCCATTGTGGCCTGCGGCTGGTTCGGCATTCAGTCGTGGATCGGCGGAACCGCAATCCACTCTATGCTTGCTGTGATCTGGCCGTCCTTCGCCGCGGCCGACGGCGTTCTGTGGGCCTGCTTCCTCGGCTTCTGGCTGCTCAACATGGTTGTGGTGTGGCGCGGCGTTGAGTCCATCCGCCACCTGCAAGCCTTCGGCGCCCCATTCATGTTTGTGATGGCTGCCGCGCTGCTCATATGGGTACGCATCAAGGCGGGCAGCTTCGGTTCCATGCTCTCGACGCCAAGCCAATTCCACTCCACTGGGGCGTTTCTCGCCGTCTTCTTTCCCTCGCTCACGGCCATGGTGGGCTACTGGGCCACGCTCGCGCTGAACATCCCCGACTTCACGCGCTACTCCAAATCGCAGACTTCGCAGGCCTGGGGCCAGGCGTTCGGTTTGCCCGTTGCCATGACGCTCTATACATTTGTGGGTATCTCCGTCACGTCCGCCTCGGCGGTGCTTTTCGGCAAGCCAATCTGGAACCCGATCGTGTTGATCGGCGCGTTTCATCAGCCGGTGGTGGCCTTTGTCGCGCTCATCGCCATTCTCATCGCCACGCTGAACGTGAACATCGGGGCCAACGTGGTCTCGCCGTCCAATGATTTTTCCAACCTCTATCCGCGGCTCATCAGCTTTCGTACCGGCGGGATTATTACCGGATTTCTCGGCCTCGCCATGTGCCCGTGGAAGCTGCTGGCCACGCCGGACGCCTACATATTTGGCTGGCTGATCGGTTACTCGGGTCTGCTTGGGCCGGTTGCAGGCATCATGGTTTGCGATTACTTCCTCATCCGCAAGACCGAGCTGGATGTGAACTCGCTCTATCATCGCGAAGGCGCCTATCACTACACCAAGGGCATCAACCCTCGCGCTGTTGTGGCGCTGGCGCTGGGAGTGGGCCTTGCGCTCATTGGCCTGGCAGTCAAGCCGCTGCACTTCTTTTATGACTACGCGTGGTTCGTGGGCTTCTTCACGGCTGGAGCTGTCTACCTGTTACTGATGAAGCTGAGTAAGCCTGCCTCCTCCAGCTTTGCGGCAGAGGCTGCCGAGCAAAGGAAACCACTGAACAGGTCCTTGCCGGCAAGTTGACCTTGCCCGCAGCGGCTAGTCGGAACCAGGCGTGAACGCATAGCCAACGCCTGCGCTGTCTTGGGCCGCCGGCTCCAGGCCTCAAGCTGGCCACCATCCTCGCCAGGCACCGCCAACAACGCGAATGGACGCCCCTTCGGCATCGGACTTCCTCCTACCCTATCCGATGCACAACAGTTGTCGTTTCTTCTATTTAGTTGAGAGACAGGACACCAGCCGCAAAAAACAAAAACGCGGCGAGGGTGGGGTGCCCTGACCTTACGCTAACCATGAAAATGCTCTAAATTCTCTGAACTTTTTATGAAGTTGGGCTCCTTGCCGGCAAGAAGTAGTCAAAAATTGACCACCCAAGGTCAGAAGAACCCTGTAAAATTGGTGAAACAGTCCGGCGGAAAGACTCGGTATCGCCCATCGTGCGGGAAGACACCTTCCGCAATCGAGTCGTTCGATCACGAAAAAGCTCTCTGAGGCCGCCGTGCTCCCACCCCACGTACTCGCACCTGGAAAGGTTGGATCGGTTGAGCGTTCATCTGGTCAATCCCAGCGACAATTCATTTGGCACCGCCGTTATTACGCCGCGATGGCTGTTTGTGCTTGCGGCGGCCACACCCCGCTCAGCGGGAGATCCGATTCTGGTGGATGAATCTCTGGAGCAGATTGTGCCCGAGTCCATTCAGGCGGGAGACATTGTAGGGATCAGCGTCCATACAGGGAATGCTTTGCGCGGGTATGAGGTGGGCAGGATGGCGCGCAGCCGTGGCGCCTGGGTGGTGTATGGCGGAATCCACGCCACGCTGTTTCCCGAGGAGGCCCTGGAACGCGGGGAAGCTCATGCGGTGGTAAAGGGCGATGGAGACGTCGCCTGGGGCAAGGTTGTGACCGACTGCCTGGCCGGCAAGCCGGAGAGGGTCTACGAAGGCGGACGGATTGAAGGCGACCAGTTCCTGGCTGCGCGCTGGGACCTGATGGCGCCGGAGAAATATATGTGGGCCTCGGTGCAAACCATTCGGGGATGCCCGAAGCACTGTTCGTTTTGCAGCGTCTGGCGGACGGATGGGCAAAAGCCGCGGCAACGGCGGTTTCAAAGCGTGATTGACGAAATCGTCAACCTGCGGCGCATTGGATTCAGGTTCATCGCCCTGGCCGATGACAACTTCTATCCTGTGACCCTTACGGATTTGCGGCTGGCGCGCGAGCAGAACAACACGGCCAAACTGGAAGAGCTTACGGCCATTCGCTCAGAGCGGTTCCAATTGATGGAAGAGCTGGCAAAGCTGCCCAAGGACATGGTGTTCTTTACCCAAATCACGATGGAGGCGGGTGAAGACGGCGAGTATCTTGATGCGATGCGGAAGGCCAACATCAAGGGCGCTCTGGTCGGTGTGGAGGCGGTCACGCCGGAGGGGCTCAAGGCGGTTTTCAAGGACTGGAACTGCTCTGGCGACGCGTTGGCGAAGCGGCTACAGACCTTTAGAGAGCACGGAGTGCATGTACTCGGTTCGTTCATCTTCGGGTTGCCCTCCGATAAAGCGGAGACATTCGATGCAACGGTGGAGATGGCTCTGAGGGCGGGCGTCACCTTTGCCCAGTTCGTGATGATGACGCCGTTTCCGGGCACGGTGGATTTTGGCCGCTGGGAGAAGGAACAGGCGCAGAATCCGACCATGGTTGGCGATGTGCCGATTACCCGGTACTGGATGATTCCCACCGCGGTCAGACCCAAGATGTTTACCCCGCATCCCACGATGAGTTCGGAAGAGATTCGGCAGCGCACGCAAAAAGTGTGGGACAAGTTCTATAAATTGGGCCCTGTCTGGAAGAGATCGGCTTGCTGCCCGAACATCACTTCCAGGATCGCGTTTATATTCCTGTCGAAACTCTACCGGCAGATGTATGCCGGCACGGGGATTTCGACAGATAGCGCGCGGCGGAAGAAATCGAAAGCCTGGGCCAAGTGGACAGCGCGCCAATGCAAGAAGCTGTTCCAGGCAAAGCCCATGCCGCATCTGCCGTCGCCAGAGTGGGAGATTGGGCTACCCGATATGGGCCGGGCTGCGTTTGCAGGCGGTGACGGGCAGGAAATGGCGAGATCATTCGTCGTGATTTCGAAAAAGTGACCGGTATTGCCGGTGATGGCAGGGGACAGGCTCAGGCCTGTCCCCCGCCATTTTTGTCGCTTGCGCAGGCCGGCGGCAGCGCAATCTACCAGCCGAGCACATAGGCAAAGATCAGAGGCGCGACGATCGAGGCGTCGGACTCGATGATGAATTTGGGCGTATTCTCCCCGAGCTTGCCCCAGGTGATCTTCTCGTTGGGCACGGCGCCGGAGTAGGAGCCATAGCTGGTGGTGGAGTCCGAGATCTGGCAGAAGTAGGCCCAGAGCGGGACATGATCGCGCTGCAAATCCTGGTGAAGCATGGGGACGACGCAGATGGGGAAATCGCCGGCGATGCCCCCGGCAATCTGGAAGAACCCGAGCGGGGTTTCGGCAGTGGTCGCGGTGTACCACTCGGCGAGTTCCATCATGTACTCGATGCCGGTGCGGACGGTGTGAACGTTTTTCACATCGCCGGTGATGCAGTGGCCGGAATACATGTTGCCCAGGGTCGAGTCTTCCCAGCCGGGGACGAAGATGGGCAGGTTCTTTTCAGCGGCGGCCAGCAGCCAACTGTTCTTCGGGTCAATTTGATAAGAGGGCTTGAGGTCGCCGGAGAGCAGAATCTTGTACATGAACTGGTGGGGGAAGAATCGCTCGCCGGCCTGGTCGGCGCGGACCCATTCTTTAAGGACTTCGTTCTCGATGCGGCGCATGGCCTCCATCTCCGGGATGCAGGTGTCAGTGACCCGGTTCATGTGGCGGGCGAGGAGCTTGGCTTCGTCGGCGGGGGTGAGATCGCGATAGTGGGGGACGCGCTCATAAAAATCATGAGCCACGAGATTGAAGACGTCTTCCTCTAAATTGGCGCCGGTGCAGCAGATGCCGTGAATCTTGTCCTGGCGGATCATTTCTGCGAGGGAAAGGCCAAGCTCCGCCGTGCTCATGGCGCCGCCGATGGTGACGAACATTTTTCCGCCATCGGCGAGATGCTTGTTGTAGGCTTCAGCGGCATCGACAAGCGTGGCGGCGTTGAAATGGCGATAGTGGTGCTTGATAAACGAAGTAATTGAAGACATATCTTGTGCAAACTCCCGTACCTAAATTAACACAATTGAATCGAGGCCAAGCGAATGCGCGGAGGCCATGTGCTGGGCCTTTTTGGGCGATTTCCTCCTTGCCGCAAAAACAAAGACGCGGCAAGAATGGAGCGCCCAGCGTTGTTCCAATTCTCGTGGATCGTATCAGTAAAGGCTGCTCAGGATTTGTTTACCTCGAGCAAGGCGTTCAGTTTGGCGATCACCTGAAAGGCGTCAGCAATGTATACGACGTCGGCTTTGCCGCGGGTCCAGCCGCAGTTGGGGTCCAGCGAGATGGCGCGGCGGTCGGCGATGAAGCGCCAGCCTACGACGTGCGGCTCCTCGCCGTGGCAGCAGGTGGAGAGCCCCTTGGCATGGCGCGGCGTTGCGCCTGTTTGCCCAATTTGGTTCAAATGCGTCAGAAATGGAAGAACGGAGTTCCCCTCGCCGCCCTGATCCACGAGCGACTTGCTGCTGCCGAGCGATGCGCCGGCAGCATGAAGGAAGCCGAGGATGAGATCGCCGGCTTCGGCGGCGTGGATCTGGCCGTCGGGCTGTTTCTTTGTCCAACCTGCGCCGGCAACAAGAAGGAGTTTGGCGTCTGGGCGGATGGTCTGCTGATCCTGCTTCGGTTCCCGGAGGCCGCTGACGGTGGTGCGGATTGGTGGCAGTTGAACTGCAACCTCTTCGACCTGTGCTGGGGCGGGGTCACCGGCAAAGGCTGTGTGAGTGCCGGCGTCGAGGAGCAGGAACCAGGGGCGCAGATCGCGGCTGAGAACCGCTTCGACTCGTTGACGGTAAAACCAGCGGGTTGCTTCGATAGCCTCAGTGCCGCCGATGCTCCCGACGTTCAGGCTAGTGATGTGCGTGTCGACGAAGCCGCCGAGCCGATGGGCTAAGCCGGCGGCGACACGCGTGAACCGGGCACTGGCCGGGGCGAGCACGATGGTTGCCTGAGCGGCGCGGCAGAGGGCTTCGCAGGCGGCGGCGTCGGTGGCATAGCGCGGCTGGGCGAACGGTTCGCCGGAGACGGCCAGCAGGCGGGCTCCGGTGGCGGCAAGGGAGCTGGCGGCGGGAGCAGGGTTAGCCGCTACAATGCCGATGGTCAAGGATGCGCCGAGTTGGGAGGCGAGCTCAAGGCCGGCGGTGACGGCTTCCAGCGAGGCTTTGGTTAGAGCTGTGCCAGATTCATCTGCATGAGTTAGTACGAGTATGCTTTCCATTGTTTCACTCGGCTCCAATCCACTCGACCAGTTCGCTTGCGATCTGGTCGGGCGTGAGGTCTTTGACTACCCTGGTTGTCCGCTGCTGTTTGGGCAGGCTCACAGAGACGTAGCGCAGCCCATTGGCGGGCAGAGTTGTTGATTTGGCTTTTTGCAGCGCGGGCATGATGGTGCGCATGTTCGCCATTCCAACCTGGGGATTGTTGCGCGGCTCGGCAAGGTTGCCAGTGGCCCAGCCAAGCACAGCGGGGGTTCCGACGCAGACCGAGACCTGGTGCTTGCCGCCTTCGACGCGCTCCAGAACTTCAAAACTTCCGTCGTCGCGGAGGTCGATCTTGTCAACACCCTGGAACTGATCGGTGATGCCGAGTCGCTCACCCACCAATTGGAGCGTGACGCCGGCGCCGCGTGTGGCCGACTCCCAGCCTCCGAACAGGAGCAGGCGCTCGCGGTCGAGACCGGACAACGCGGCGATGGTTTCGGCAAGCACGGCAGCGGTCGAGTGCGCATCGGGAAAGCCTCCGATGGGGCCGTCGATGGGGACCAGTTCAAAGCTGACTTTCTGGGCTACAGTCATCATCACCTGTTGCAGCTTGGCCTTGGGGCCAAGGCTCACCAGCCAGACCTTACCGCCAGGATTCTTGGCGGCCAGGTTTGCGGCTTCATACAGGGCACAGGCGGCCCATGGGTCGAGAACCGCGGGAAGAACCATTTCGTTTTTCAGGCCGGGGCCGGTGGGGGTGGTGATGGGCTCCAATGTTTGCAGCGGGTCGGGAACGATGCCGGCGCAAACGACAATGTGTACTGCATTTGACATTTTTCTTTCCTTTGTCAAGAACTGATCGTATTCCTTCTGCTTTGAAAGGGCACGGCTTTAGCCGTGCCGCGCAGAAGCCAGAGGAAGAACCCGGGCTTTAGCCCCTGAGGGAATCTCGAAATTGATAAACTCATCGTAACGAACTACTCCAGAATGGAACTTTAACCGCTCCAGCGCCCAATGTCTTGATCAATCATACCGAGATTTTATTGTTCCTCTCCCATTTACTCGGGAGTCCGGTCGCGCCAAAATCCTGCAGGGCCTTATAAAGGCGGGGACGCAATACTTCATCGAAAACTCTGTGGCAGTTCGGGCAGAGCGGAATACCATTGAACTTTGAATCATTACCCTTCTTGTCTTTACTCTTCCATTCTTTCTCGTCGATGATGTGAGCGGCATCAGGTCGTATATGTTTGGCACCGCACATCAAGCAAGGGTGATGTACGTCTGTCTTTTTGTCTCGGACAATCTTTCGCTTAACATCGGGGTTGAAGGCCATGATTACATTCCCTCAGGGGCTAAAGCCCACGTCGATATTTCAGCATTTGCGGCACGGCTAAAGCCGTGCCCTTTCAAAGCCTCAACGAGGCGAGAATATCAGTTTTCGGCGGAGTGCAGTCCGCCTGCGCCGGCGTGGAAGTCAATGTTGGAGTGGTCGCCTGCGGACTTGGCGCAGTTCCACAGACATGCGCCGCAGTGAACACACTTTTCTCTTTCAAAATCGGGCACGCCGTTGGCGCCGTGGGTGAGGGCCTGGCCGGAGCACATGGCGATGCAGGTCTTCTCGATGCAGGCTGTGCACAACTGCATGTCGCGAAAGAGGACGTGATCGGCGAAGCCGGGCATGGCCTGCACTTTGCCGCCTAACAGAAGCGCGTCCTGGTGCGTGATCAGCAGGCGGCCATCGAGGGCAATCTCAGGCCAGCCGCGGGCGGAGAGCAGGGCATCGTGGAGGGGGCGTCCGCCTGCCTGCGCCGCTAACGCGAGTTCGGCGAGTTTCTCGGGCTTGATGCCAAACGTGGAGGAGAGAATGCGCTCGTTCGTTGGAGGAATCTTGGGGCCGACCGAAAGGCGGCCCTTGGTGAGTCCGGCAAGGGCCATGCCCACCATGCCCTTGACGATGCCCTCATGAAAGCCGTTGCGGGCGTTCTCGGCTTCACGCGCGCCATGCTCAACCCAGCTTGCGCGGCGGCGTTTCTCATAAGTGGCAGCGAGGTTTTCCTGGGTGAAGGGCTTGCCGGCGCGGAGCAGTTCCACCACTGCGTCGGCCAGTTGTGTGCCGGTGGTCCAGGCTTCGTCGACGCCGGAGCCGGTAAGCATGTTGGTCGAGCCCGAGCCCTCACCGATGCGGGCGTAGCCGTTTCCGGCCAGGAAGGGTTCTCCGCGCTTGCCGGACTCGTCGAGAGATTTCGCTCCCCAGGAGCGGAGGGTCCCGTCTTTGAGGTAGCGCCAGAGTGCGGGATGCTGGATGTAGTGCTGCAAGTAGCGATACGCAGTGCGCGAGGGGTCGCCCAGCCAGGAGGGCACGAAGATGCCCACCGAGACCAGGTTTCCAGGGTGGACGTAGAGGAATCCGAAGATCTCCGGCTCCGGAAAACCAAATGTGTGCCACACAGTGCCGGGCTTGAGCGGAGAGTCGTCAGGCAGCTCGACGACCATCTTCATGCCCAGTGCCCATTCGGAATGGGCGTGGCCCTCCGGCATGCCCAGCTTCTTGTCGATTTGCTGGCCGACAGCGCCGACGGGACCATCGCCGACGACGGTGAGTTTGGCGAGGACATCCATTCCGGGCATGAAGGCGTCGGCAGGTGAACCCGCTCGGTCTACGCCCTGGTCGGCGA
>Ga0255351_1000167_pt1 | contig 30621 bp, 25 predicted proteins | sample HBST25r2metaG_FD_186024 | JGI IMG/M metagenome (GOLD analysis project Ga0255351, IMG submission 186024) | Peat soil microbial communities from Stordalen Mire, Sweden - H.B.S.T-25.r2 | ecosystem: Environmental > Terrestrial > Soil > Wetlands > Peat | place: Sweden: Norrbotten County, Stordalen... | reverse complement strand
GGGCCGCGCATGCTTTTCAAAACTCGGCTGGCAAGCAAATGTTATCTGGCGCATCGCACTCTCCATCTATATGCCATTGGATGCATGCGCAGTGCGGTTGGATGACTTAATCAGAGGTTCCCTAGGAGAAATATTTTAACCTTGACTTTATTACAGAGGAGCTTGTATCAAATATGACAGGGGGAGTGATGAGACCTGATCGATACTTCTTAGCGACTTCATTCATACTGTTTGCTCAGGTGGTATTTGGACAAGGAAACACCTCAAACTTATCGCCTTTTCCGCAACAACCAATTCCACAACCCATCCCGCCCTGCGAAATTAAATCGTCCTGCGAGGCAGCCACTCCACCTGCAAAACTCATCACGATCAAACCCGAGTGGGGGCCGAGTCCCGGTCCTATAGTGTGTCGATATCTGCAGGACAAATCTTCTTTAGTGACCCTGACCTTCGATCAAGAGGGCAAATATATTTTTTGTCACTCCAACGAAGGGGATGGTGGCTACCTGGGGTGCGGCGTTGCGGTCGCGCAATCCGCGCTTCACTATTTTGGAATCGAAATGACACGGAATGACGTCGCAAAATCTATTCCTTCCCACTCTGTCCCCGGCAGCGGAATATTTACCTATCCAAGCTCTCTTGCAAAAGGGATTCAAAACTTGCTCGAACTGGATGGAATGAATGAGCTCCAATTGGTGGTACAACTCGACTCCGGAAAAAAGAACGAGGACATCGTTGCTCATCTTCGCGATGGCTTCCCTGTAATTGCGCTGGTCGATTCCGGCGCACACTACGTCTTAGTCGTTGCATACTCCGCCGATTCCAATCAATTTATGGTTATCGATAGTGAAGATGGCGGACCGAATCTAGCTTACTGGAGAACAATTGATCTGAATTTTAATACAATCAATAGCATCGGTTCGGTTATTTCCTCACCGCTGACCGGCTCGGATGACAGTTGGGTGCCTGGAACAATTATTTCCTTTGTTCCCCAGGCTCCAATCGGCCCAAGCTGTAAGTTACCCACGAAAGCCTGCGGATCAAACTGCTGCGCGGGGACATGCTGCGGTACAAGTTGTTGCGCAAAGGGTGAACGGTGCTGCGCTCAGCATTGTTGCTGAACAGAGCAAGTGCCCGGGTGCATCGGTACCCTAAACAAGGGCATTTCTTCATTTCCAGCTTCTCGGACCTGGAATGCCACATCTTCATTCGCCGAGCCGAAGGCAACCCGCCTGGACAGCCCGTCCATTCACGGAAGGCATAGCGCTCTTCCGCAAACACGCCCCTGCGGTTTATGATGGGCTGGCCGCGCGCAGAAATCGTTTTCCATGCGCCTCGGAAAAGGAGACCGAATGTCTGAATTGAATTCCGAAAACCGCGTCAAGATCAATCGCCGCGAGGCGCTGCTGCTGGCCGCCGCCGGCGGTGTCAGTGCCGCGCTCAGCCGTCCCGCTCTGGCCATGGACAACACCAAGACCGCCGCGCATCAGCAGGAGCCCGGCAACTGTACTACGCCAAAATCGGCTGTAGCCAGCACCAAGTACGGCAAGGTGCGCGGCTTCGTCGATGGCGGCGTGCTCACCTTCAAGGGCGTGCCCTACGGCCAGAATACGGGCGGTGAAAATCGCTGGCTGCCCGCCAAGGAGCCCAAGCCCTGGGAGGGCGAGTATCCGGCGCTGATCTACGGCCCCAACTGCCCCCAGCGTCTGCATGACTTCTCCGGCATCGAGCAATCCTTCATTCAAGACTGGGATGACGGCTACCAGGGCGAGGATATGCTCAAGCTGAACGTCTGGACGCCGAGTCTCTCCGGCAAGCGCCCGGTGATGGTCTACTACCACGGCGGCGGCTTCAGCTTCGGCTCCTCCTACGAGCTGCCCTCGCATGAGGGCGCGCAGATGGCCCGTCATCACGATGTGGTGCAGGTCTCGGTCAATCATCGGCTCAACATTCTCGGCTTCCTCGATCTCTCGGAGATCGGCGGGGCGGGCTACGCCGATTCGGTCAACGTCGGCATGACCGATCTGGTGGCCTCCTTGCGCTGGGTGCGCGACAACATCGCCAACTTCGGCGGCGATCCCGATTGCGTGATGATCTACGGGCAATCCGGCGGCGGATCGAAGGTGACCACGCTGATGGGAATGCCCTCGGCCGCAGGACTCTTCCATCGCGCCTCGGTGCAGTCGGGCGGCGGCGGCAATCCGCCCAGCGCCGAGCAATCGAAGGCGCTCGCCCGGCAGGTGATGATCGAGCTGGGCCTACAGCCCAACGACCTCGCCAGCCTGCAAAGTATGGATTGGGCCAAGCTGAATGATGCCGGCAACGCCGCCGTCGCCAAGATCAATCCGCCGATGAAGCCTGGGATGGGTCCCTTCTCCGCACCAGGCCAGCCGCCGCGGGTCGGCTTCGGACCCACGCTCGATGGCCGCATCATCAACGTGCGCTCCTTTAATGAAGCCGCGCCGGAGATCGCGAAGAACGTACCCATGCTGATGGGCTCGGTCAGCGAGGAGGGCAACACGATGCGCTTTCATCCCACCGAGGCCGAGTGGATCGCCTCGCTCACCCGCCTCTACGGCGAGAGCAAGGCAGCCGCCGTCGCCGCCGCGCTGAAGAAGGCGCATCCGGAAAAGAGCATCCGAACTCTGTCTTTTATGTGCGGCGGCTCCATGCTGAACAGCATTGCCATTCGCAATCATGTGGTGAGCATGGCCAATATGAAGATCGCTCAGAAGGCCGCGCCTGTCTACACCTACTACTTCACCTGGCAGTCGCCGATGCTGGAGGACGCCGGCGCTTGGCACACCGCCGAGCTGGCCTTCTGCTTTGACAACACCAAGCGCTGCGAGCAGGGCACCGGCAATACGCCCGAGGCTCAGGCGCTCGCGAAAAAGATGGCCACGGCCTGGGCCAACTTCGCCCGCACCGGCAACCCCAGCCAGCCCGGCCTCGCCTGGGAGCCGACCACCCCGGAACGCAGCCAGACGATGGTCTGGGACAATCACTGCCGCATGGAAGACGATCCTGAGGGCGAGATTCGCAAGATCCTGCTCAGTTAACACAAAAGTAAAAGGCCCTCTCTGCATCAACAGAGAGGGCCAATTTCATTTCAGGCGCGCAAGGACTACGCGCTGGCAACCGCGGGCGCCTGCTTGCTGCGCGCATCCTTCACCATCTTGTTGCGCTGCGAACGCAGCTTGAGGAAGGCCTTGGCCTCGACGTAGAGCCGGGGCAGATCGCGATTGACGATGGCCTTCCAGACGACGCGGAAGGCGGCCTTGGGGCGGAAGTAATACTCGTCGTAGAAGCGGTGCACCATCTCCAGCACATAATCGACGGGCAGGCCGGGATACTCGATGTGCGCCATCTGGTGGCCGCCCTCGTCCATCATCTCCGCCGAATTCACAATGAAGCCGTTGGCCTTGGCGAAGTCGTAAAACTCCGTACCGGGGAAGGCGTGGGCGATCGAGACCTGAATCGTCTCGCAATCCAGCTTTTTCGCAAAGTTGATCGTGTTGCGAATCGATTCCTTGGTTTCACCAGGCAACCCGAGGATGAAGTCGGCGTGGATGCACAGCCCCAGGTCGTGGCAGTTCTTGGCGAACTCGCGCGCCTTTTCCACGGTGGCGCCCTTTTTGACGTTCTTCAGGATCTGCGGATCGCCTGACTCGAAGCCGACGATGAGCAGCCGGCAGCCGGCCTCCTTCATCGCCTTCAGCGTCTCGCGATCGGTGGTCACGCGCGAGGTGCAGCTCCAGGTCAGTCCCAGCGGCTTCAGCTTGGCGCAGAGCTCGATGGTGCGGCCCTTGTGGATGTTGAAGGTGTCGTCGTCGAAGAAGAACTCTTTCACCTCGGGAAAGCTCTGCTTGGCCCAGGCCATCTCCGCGGCCACGTCGTCTGTCGAACGCGTGCGCCAACGGTGTCCGCTCAGCGTCTGCGGCCACAGGCAGAAGGTGCACTGCGCCGGGCAGCCGCGCGAGGAGTAGAGCGCGATGAACGGATGCAGCAGGAAGGGCACGTTGTAGCGCGTCACATCCAGGTCGCGCTTGTAGATCTTCGTGGCCCAGGGCATTGCATCCAAGTCTTCGACCTGCGGACGGTCGGGGTTGTGAACGATCTGGCCGTCCTTCTTGTAGCTGATGCCGAGGATCTCATCGAGCGGCTTGCCCTGCGCATACTCGACCACGGAAAAATCGAACTCGCGGCGGCAGATGAAATCCAGTGCCGGGCATTCATTCAGCGCGCGATCCGGGTCCGTCGTCACCGGCGGCCCCACAAAGGCGATGCGCATCGTGGGATGGACTTCTTTGATTGCCTGGGCAAGAAGCTGGTCGCTCTTCCAGCCCATGGTCGAGGTGAACAGCACCAGGAACTCAAACTCCTTGCAGATCTTGATGGTCTCCTGCGCGTTGACGTGATGCGGGGAAGCATCGAGTACGCGTGAGCCTTCCAGCAGTCCGGCGGGATAGGTAAGCCAGACCGGGTACCAGTAGGATTCAATCTCGCGCGTCGCCGGCCAGCGCGAACTCGCGCCGCCGTCGAAGTTCTCGAAGGAGGGCGGATTCAGAAACAGTGTCTTCAGGGGCATTGTCATCCCTTTCAGTTTAACATTCCGGCGGTTTTTTCTGCCGTTATTTGTACGTTTGGCTTACTTTGCGTGTAGTTGATTGAGCCAGTCGTCCATGTGGCCCAGGGCGCGCAGCAAGTTGAGGCGTGCCTTGCCGAGTTCGAGTCCCGCGTCCAGCGCATCCTGGAATTTCTGCCGTTCATCGATGCGGGCCAGTTGCTCCGCCTTGGGCGACAGTTGTGGCGGAGCGCCGGGATTGCCCGCCGCGCCGTTGCCCAGCTCCAGTTGGGAAAGAACTGTCTGGAGCTGCCCATGTGCGATCTGTTGTTTTAGACTCGCGATCTCGGCCAAAGTATCCAACTCGCGCAAGCTTCCGGCCAACTCCGCGATATGGACATCGTTCTGGCGCCGTGCCTCTTCGGCCTCGACCGTAGAGCGCAGGGACTCCGCAGCTGATTGTTTAGCCTTGGCGCGCAGCGAGAAGTCGAAGAATGGAACGTTGATTTGCAGACCAAAGCTGACGTTGTTGGGGGTAAAGTTTTTGTAATAAGTGCTGTAATTGTTCAGTTCGTTCGAGTCGTAGTTGTAGACCACGCCGAAGCCGACCTGCGGACGCCGCCACAAGAGATCGTCTCCCTTGGCTTGGAAGCTCTTTGAGCGCGCCAGTGCGCCGACGGAATCGATGCCCGGCAGGCTGCGCGGCGCTTCATTCGCGCGGATCGATGGAATCTCCGGAACGCTGGCATGGTCGGGCTGAAGCGTGGCGGCGGGCAGTCCGGTGAGAATCGCAAGTTTTTGCGCGAGAGTGGCGGCACGGGTCTCCAGATGGATATGCTGCAGCCGGAGCTGGGCCGCGCTCAAGCGGGCCTGCAGCAGATCCAGATTGGAATCCACGCCGGCCTCGGCGCGCTCCTGCTCAATGCGCTCAAGCTCCGCCGAAAAACCCTCCTGCTGACGCGCCGCCTCCAGTTCGCGGTTCACCGTATCCAATTCGATGTAGGCGCTGGAAGCCTCAAGCGTCACCTGCTCGCGCGCATCCTTGAGAGCGAGGTTCGCGGCGTCGATTCCGGCCTGCGCGGCCTTGATGTACTGGCGCTGAGAGTAGCTCAGAACCAGCGACTGCATCGTCGCGCTGCCCAGCGAGGGCTGGCCGGTCGGAAAGCCGTACGAATAGCCGGCGACGGAGCCGATCACAAGGTTGGGAATATATGCATCCTTGGTCTGCGCCAGCGCCGCCTGCGCCTTCTGCAAATCGGCCTCGGCCAGCATGACAGCGCTCGAGTTGCGCGCAGCCAGATCCACCACCGTCTCCAGCGAGACCTGCTGCGCTGAAAGCGCAATCTGCAACGCCGCCAACGCAACAACGGCCGCCCAGAGCTTGATCGATTTGTGCCGGAAATTCACTTCGTTTCCAACCTGCTCGCTTTCTCTTCCCTATCTTTGCAAATCCAATGCCGGCCGGTACTCATGAGCGAGCGCAAGCGCCGCCGCCCGCTCTCGCACCTCCGCCAATGAGTCGCCCATCTGCTTCTTCAAGCGCGCGAGCTCGGTATGCGCCACAAAGCTCGGCGCATCCTCGCTCTTCACGCTGCCGGCAAGATACTCTTCCAGCATCTTCGCCGCCCGCTGCGGGTCGCGGCGAGTCTGGATCAGCAGCGCCGCCCCGCTGAATAAGGCAACCGCTGAGCGCTTGTCCCGCTCGGCTGCCGACTGCCCGCCGCGGATCGCTGACTCCATCTCCGTCCAGCGCTCGCGCCGCAGATAAAACCCTGCCAACGAGATCCACTGAAAGGCCGGATGCGTTGAAGCCGCCAACGCCTGCCTGTACTCCCGTTCTGCCGTGCCAAAGTCCTTGCGCTGCTCGGCGATCTGGCCCCGCAGTTCACGGGCGCGCACCGGATCGAACTTCTCCATCTGCGCGGCCACGCCCTCGGCCTTGTCGATGCCGCCGCCTACTACCCCCGGCGCGGAGCAGTAATAATTGCCCAGATCAGCCTGTGCCTCGCCGTTGCGAGGATTCAGCCGGACCGCCTCCTCAAGCTCCGACCGCACCCGTTTGGCCAGCCTGAAGGCGCTCAGGAATGAAGCGCGTCTGGCCTGCTCGCCCAGGGTGCGGGCCAGCCACAGATGATCGTCCGAAGCTTGTCCGTCCTGCTTGACCGCCTGCTCACAATCGTTTGCCGCCCGCTCCCATTCCTCCAGCGAGTACTCCACGCGGCACTTGAGATTGTACGCCTGCGCCGTACCGCCGGGTTGAGCCAGCGAATTCAGCAGCGCGAGCGCCTTGTCCGCCTCGCCGGCCTGCAAGGCTGCATCGGCCTGGTTGAGCGGCGTTGCTGCGGGATACGCGCCTGCCGTCGCCCCTGCCAGCAGGATAAGGCCCGCCAGCCTCCTCACCGCACAACCTTCACCGGAACTCCATCGCGCAAGGCAACTCCGCTGATGGCGCCGGTTGCCACGATATCCCCCTCGTTGAGGCCGGAGGCGATGGCCACCTCGGTCAGATTGAGGGCCCCCGTCGTGACTGGCGTTCTCTCCAGTTCGCCGTTCACCACCTTGAAGACGTAGGTCTTGCCGTTCTCCTGTCGCAAGGCCTCGCGCGGAATGGTCAGCGCATTGGCTTCACTGGAGGTCGTCGCCGTCACATTCACGTTCGTATCGGGCAGCAGCCCCGAGTCCGCGTCGTCGATCGCCACCAGCACCTCGCCCACGCTGCGTGTGCCCAGGTTGATCACCGTAACCGGGGTGCGCTCGATGTGCCCGTTCCAGGTGCGCCCCTGCCGCGCCTCCCACTTGATCAGAATCTTCTCTCCCACGGCCAGCTTGCCGATCTCCGGCTCGTCGAAGTAGGCGCGAATCCGTTCCTGGCGCAGATCGGCCACCTGCAACAGCAGCTTGCCCGCCTCCACGAACTCCGTGCGCCCCGTGTCCACGCTATAAACGGTTCCCGTCACGGGCGAGCGCACTCCAGTATGTTCGAGCACCTGCCGCGCCTCCGCCAGGCTGGCCTCCGCCTCAGCCAATGCGGCGCGCGCGCGCTCCACCTCGGCCGGTGAAAAGCGGTTGCTCGATCCCTGCTCCTGCGCATGAAGGCTGGCCTCGGCCGCATCCAACCGATCCCGCGCCGCGGCCACCTCGCTGGCCGAGGCCGCTCCCGTCGAGTTCAGCTTGGTCAGCGTCTCCAGGTTGCGCCGTGCCTCATCGCGTTCCAGCCGTGCCCTTGTGCTGTCGGCCGCCGCCACCTGCCGCTCCTGCTGGCTGCCGTTGTGGGTCGCCGCTTCGAGCTGGGCCTGCGCCGCCTTCACGCCGCTCTCCGCCGCGGCCAGATGAGCGCGCGCCTCCAAGTCGTCCAGCGTCATCAGCAGCTTGCCCGCCGCTACTTCGTCGCCCGGCTGCACGTACACCGCCTTCACCGTGGTTGCAATCGGGCTATGAATCTCATAGTTCATCTCCGGCTCGACGCGCCCATTGGTGCTGATCGTACTCACCAGCGCGGAACGCACCGCCGGAAAGGCACGGACCTCCATGCGATCCCTGGTCAGGGCGCGCACCACGAAGAATACAGCGATCAGCAGAACGGCCGAAACCCTCCAAAACCAGAGCCGGGCCGAGGATTTTCTCTCTTGTGTCATTCAGGCAACCAAAGCCAGTATTAAAGCCAGTATATAGGACGCACGGACCGGCTAAAGATTGCAAAGATAATTCGGCGCAGGAAGAACTCTGGCCAGAGTTTGCTCCGGCCCGTAAAATCAATGCATGGCTTCAGAACCGCGCTATACCGACACTCACGCCAAATCCGGCCTCGATTTCCCCTTTCCGGCGATCGAGACCTGGCAGAACCAGTTCCCCGGCTACGAGATCCTCATCGACGATCCCGAGCTGACCAGCGTCTGCCCCAAGACCGGCCTGCCCGACTTCGGCCTGCTCACCATCCGCTATATGCCGCGCGAGCGCTGTCTTGAACTCAAGTCGCTCAAGGAGTACCTCTTTAGTTACCGCAATCTGGGCATCTTTCAGGAGAACATCGTCAATCAAGTCCTCGACGACGTGGTCAAGGCCTGCGATCCAGTCTGGGCCGAGGTTAAAGGCGTCTTCCGTCCTCGCGGCGGCATCGGCACCACCGTCCAAGCCCGTTGGCCCCGGCCCAAAGAATAGTTAGGCAAGAGATAGGTCAAGGGCCGCGCAGCCGCTTTCACGATGAATGCCCTGAGAGTGAATCGCGATCTCCCCGCTGAATCGCGGAGATGATTTGACGAACGTATGAAACTCTCCTCGCTCGCCGCAGGGATCAATCCCCATGGACAGAAACTGCTCAATGAGTTCCGCGGAATAGCGCCGCCCAAGAAACGAAGCATCGAGTTTCTCCTCCCGCACGGTCACAATCACGGCGCTGCCGCCAACTGCCAGGAACTCCCTGCCTGCGCTCTCGCTTGCCTCCGACCACAAGGGCTCGACGGCAACCATTCCTTGTTTGCCGCACTGGGCTTCCGCCCACTGTTTGTGGGCGTCCGGATATATATCTCCAAAGATCACATGGCTGGCATCCAACGCCTTTGATCGAATCAGCAAACGCGCAAATGCCTCTTCGTAGCTCTCCCATGTCGTGGTTTCCGTAAAGAGTTGCAGGCCCATAGACTCGGCCTGCTTATTCAGCAGGCTCAATCGCAGGCCATGCGAACGGCTTCTCGAACCATCTTCGATCATGGTCGTGATCAGCCCCACAATATCGAACCGGTCGGCAGATCGGTGCAGGGCCAGGCAACAGTCTTTCCCTCCGCTCCACGATACGATAGCGCGAGGTTTTGGCATCGTCGATAGTTGCTCCCGGTCCATTATACATTCCTCTCACTTGGTTTCGGATTGGTTATCGCTTTCCAAGCCCGATATGATATTCAAGGGTTCTCCCTGCGGAGTTGATGCTCCTCTTGCCCACTTCTTTCCAACCCGTTCGCCCCCGCCTCACCCCCGCCCAGGGGACGATCCTGCTGCTGATCTCGCTCAACCTGCTCAACTACATTGACCGCTACATCCTCTTCGGAGAACTCTCGCTGATCCAGCGCGACTTCCACGCGACCGATCAGCAGATGGGCGCGCTTTCCACGGCCTTCTTTGTCGTCTATATGTTTGCCGCGCCGCTCACCGGCTGGCTCGGCGACCGCTATCCGCGCAAGCCGCTCATCATCGCCGGCGCGCTGCTCTGGAGCACGGCCACGCTGGCCACGATTTGGGTTCACGGCTACTGGACGTTCTACATCCGCCAGGCCTTTGTCGGCATCGGCGAGGCCACCTTCGGCATCTTCGCCCCCTCCGTGCTCGCCGACTTCTATTCCGAGCGCGAGCGCAACCGCATTCTCTCCGTCTTCTATATCGCCATCCCCGTCGGCGCGGCTCTCGGCTATCTGGCCGGCGGTCAGTTGAGCTTCGGCGGCGACTGGCGCCGGCCCTTCTTCCTCTGCGCACTTCCCGGCTTCCTCATCGCGGCGCTCTACGGCTTGTGGGGCCGCGAACCCAAGCGCGGCTCCAGCGACCACATCCGGCCCACCGCCAACCGCTCGACAATCCTCGGCCTCTTCCGCAATCCAGCCTTCCTCACCGCCACCTTCGGCCTGGCCACGCTCACCTTTGCCATGGGCGGCATCTCGGCCTGGATCGCCGAGTTCCTCCGCCGCAGCGCTGGCCTCTCGCTGGGCAACGCCAGTCTGGTCGCCGGCGGCAGCCTGGTGGTCAACGGCATCGTCGCCACGCTCACCGGCGGCTGGATCGCCCAGCGCTGGCTGCGCACGAACCACCGCGCCCTCTATCTGCTTTCCTTCTGGAGCGTCGCGCTCACGCTGCCCTGCGGCCTTCTGCTCTTCTTTGGACCCGCCCGCTGGGCCGTTCCCTCGCTCTTTGCCGCCGAGTTCTTCCTTCTGCTCAACACCGGCCCGCTCAACGCCGCCATCGTCAACTCGGTCTCGGCCTCGGTCCGCGCCACCGCCGTCGGCCTCAATCTCTTCATCATTCACTGCTTCGGCGACACCTTCTCGCCGCAGATCATCGGCTACCTCTCCGACCGTACCCATAGCCTTAATCTAGGCCTTGGAGCGACGCTCGTCTTCCTGGTCTTCTCCGCCATCATCCTGCGCGCAGGCGCCCGCTTTGCCCCGCCGCTGGACGAGTGCGCCTGAAGCCGTATCCGCGTGAATCAAAATCTCCTGCTACCCTGAAATCACTCCATGCCGCTCTTCCACAACTCGGCCTTCGCGCGCGTAACGGCGCTGGCCGAACTGCGCCCGGTGCACGCCTGCTTCGCCTGGCTGCACGGCAATCCAAAAACCATCATGGACTGGCAAGCCGAGCTGGTCGCGATTCCCGCGCCGTCCTTTGGCGAGCAAGTGCGCTCGCTCTGGATGGCCGACCGCTTTGCCCAGGCCGGTCTCAGCGGCATTGCCACCGACGCCGTCGGCAACGTCCTAGCCTGGCTGCCTGCAACCCATCTGCCGCCCGAGAGCACCGGCCCCGTGGTCGTGCTCTCCGCCCATCTCGACACCGTCTTCCCCGCCGAAACTCCGCTCAATCCGCAGCTCGATGGCGACCGCCTCCAGGCTCCCGGAGCCTGCGACAACGCCGCCGGAGTGGTGGGAATGCTGGCCATCGCCCACGCCATGGTCGCGGCCAAAGTCGAGTTGGCCGCGCCGCTGCTCTTCCTGGGCAACGTCGGCGAGGAAGGTGAGGGCGATCTGCGCGGCGTGCGCTTCTTTTATAAGCAACCCGCGCTCGCCGGACGCATCAGTGCGCACATCGTACTGGACGGAGCTGGCTCGGAGCCCGCCGTCACGCGCGCCTTGGGCAGCCGCCGCTTCCGCATCACCGTCACCGGACCCGGCGGCCACAGCTTCAGCGACGCGGGCACGCCCAACCCCATCGCCGCCCTGGCTGCGGCGCTCGCTGTTGTGGCCTCCTCGCCGCTGCCGCAAGACTCACACGATGATGCCCCGCGGAGCACGCTGAATCTCGGCACCATCTCCGGCGGCACCAGCGTGAACTCCATCCCTGAGAGCGCCCAGGCCGCAATCGATTTCCGCTCGACCGCCCCCGAGCAGCTCGTGCGCCTCGAGGTCGCGCTCTTTCGCGCCGTCGAGGACGCCGTCGAGCAGGCCAACGCGCAAGCCCGCTCCATCGACCGGCATCGGCGCGGGCTGCTCCGCTTTGCCATCGACCGCATAGGCGACCGGCCCGCCGCCGAACTGCCGGAGGATTCTCCGCTCCTCGCCGCGCTGCTCGCCGTCGATCGCCACTTGGGCCTGAAGACGGAACTCAGGCTGGGCTCAACCGACGCCAACATTCCCCTGTCGATTGCAGTTCCTGCGCTCTCGATGGGCGCGGGCGGCTCCGGAGGCGGCGCGCACACGCTTGCCGAGTGGTACTCGGACAGGGATCGCGAGGCCGGCCTCAAGCGCGTGCTGCTGCTCACCCTGGCCATGATCGGATGGGCCGCCGAGCATGATTGATCCGGAGGTTAAAAATTGTTTGGGTGCCCCATTCCCGCATTCTTTGCGGGAATGGATGGGAACGAATGACACTGTTTTCTTGCCGGATCAAGAGTAGATTCCGCGCCCTGCGCAAGCGATTGCCATCCCCTCCGCGTCCAGTGAATGAAATCGCAGCTCAATCCACCATCAGGTACGATGAATCATGAGCTTCCGTCCTTCTCGCGCAGCGCTTGCCTGCCTCTTTCTCTTTGCCCTGCCGCTCATCGCACAGGTTCATGTGCGCCACTCCCGTTATCCCAACGCCCCCTCCAACGACCCCCAGTTGCTGCTTCCCACCGATCAGCAGCAAGCCTGTTTTGTGCCTGAGGGCAGCCCCAGCGTCTATCAGCAATATCAGCAGTACGACACCTTCAACCAGCCCGCCAGCAAAGGCTATCTCTGCATCGCCATTCCTGCTGGCCGGACCTTCGTCATCGACCATCTCTTCGCCGAGGCCGACTATGACCGCGAGCTGCCCAATGGCGCCGAGTGGTATCTTGACACCGTCATCGGAGACTATGAATCGATGACCGGCTTTGCCGCCGCCAGAACCGGCTCCGAGACCGCCAATCCTCATTACCTGCTCTCTCAGAATGTGCATATCGCGGTCAACGGAGGAACCAAGGTCACGCTCATCATGCACAGCTACTTTGTCAGCGCCAGCAACTCGATCCCGGAGACGCCGGGAACCGCCAGCCTGCTGCTCGTCGGGCATTGGGAGCAATAGAGCATCACTCCAGATGGTATCGAATTCAACTTTGCTGTGATCGACTTGGCCAAGAGCGCAAGTATTAGTAGCGCCGGCCTCCAGGCCGGCTGTAGCGTGGACCTCCCGGTCCACGCCGCACTGCAACAGGAGAAATGCTAGATCGCTCCTACGCTCCGCGGCGGAATTGAATGATGCGCCGCCGGTCCCGCTTCGATGGCCGATGCTCGGGCAGGGGCGCATACTGTTGCATGGCCTTGCGCTCGGCCGCCGCCTTGGCCCGCGCCTCTCGGCTCGCCTCGCTCTCGCAATAGAGCGCCCGCGCCGTCTCCGCCGGGCCGCGCATCTGGCTCAGCGCCAGCACCTCGACCTGAAACTCCCCGACCTCGTTCCTCACCACGAGTTTGTCGCCCGAACGCACCTCGCGCGCGGGCTTGGCCTCATGTCCGTTCCAGAGAATCCGCCCCAGATCGCAGGCCTTCGCCGCCTGCGCCCGCGTCTTGAAGAAGCGCGCCGCCCACAGCCATTTGTCGATGCGGATCGAGTCCATCCCTTGATTGTCGACGATCGTGCCCCTCGCATGAAAATCGACAAAACAGATGCTAGGATCGCTTCCTGACCGCCAGCTCCGATGTCCTAGGAAGGAGCAACTTTCGCGTAATTTGACTATTGAAAGTTATGGGTGTGCCGATAAAAGCCAAAGAATCGCTTGCGCCGGGGCGCGCAACAAAGGGTGATTATGGCAACCGCAGCTCTTGTGACTCCCTTGCATCTGTCGGGAAATACGACCGATAGCCAGAATGCACAGCTTCACGACTTCCTTGGCGAAGCCGTCGACTCCGCCTGCACGCAAGCCATCGAGCAGTTGGACCGCCAGAGCGTACAAACTGTGCTAGAGATGGGCAAGAAGCTCAAGGGCGAGATCGCCGAATCGCTGGTCCAGATCATTCACAAGCACACCATCAGCGACAAATTCAAAGACGAAGAGGTTCCCTCGAATCGCGTCTATCCTCCCACTTACAAGGTGCGGCCGGTCGAGGCGCAGGTCACCGAGATGAAAAAGCTCTTTCCCTCGCTGGGCAGTTGCATGGAGAAGATGGCGCGCAAGCCTCTGCTCGAGGGTGCCGAGGCCTGGTTTGCCATTCCCCGCTGGCAGGCGCTGGCGCCAACCTATAACGAGGCCACGGAGATGATGCTCACCGCGCTGGCCTCCAGGCGCAAATTTCAGAACCGCATCGTCGGGCGGCTGGGAGAGATCTATCTGCGCCAGAGCGAGCGCACCAGGTTGGCGGAAAAGATTTTGGCCGATCAGCAGCAGGGCCACGACTTTCTGGTGATCCCCATCCAGGCGGGAATGCTGCATCGCGGCTGCTCCGCCCGCCGCGCGCGCATTGCCATGGCCGGCAATGAGTTCGGCCTCGGCGTCTTCACCGTCGCCTGCATACTGCTCACGCATCCCGAGCGGCTCTCCAGTGAAGATACGCTGATGATCGACTGCGGCGGTGACGAGTATTCCGTGCGCGGCGACTACACCTTCGACCGCGTGCCTCTGTTCGACTTCGACATCTCCGGCATCGAGTTCAGCATCTTTTACGAGGACCGCTCCCGCAACCTCTGGGGCACGCCAACCGGCTTCCTCTACAAGATTGGTTGAGCGCTGTAAGATTGGCTGAGCGCTTCCGACTCCAGGATCTCGTTATAAAAGACCGGTCCTGTTCTGGAAGCTTTCTCAACAACCGGAATTGAAAGGGCATGGCTTCAGCCGTGCCGCTACGATGATCAATTGATGGAACGGGTTTCATAGGCTGTGGAAAAACTTTGATTCCAGCCCGGTTTGATGCTGGAGCCGTTTTATTACCCTTGGCGGCCCGTGTCGGAGTAGAGCTTGTCCGACTTGGCATCCATGCGCTCCAGCCCGCGGTCGACCGCCGCGCGGATCCGCCGCGCCGGATGCTTCATCTGAATGCGCTGCGCCAAGGTCAATGGCCGAACATCGCGGCCCGCTTTCGATAGTTTCCTCGTGTGAGCCTTTGATCAATCAAATCCCGTAAAAATCCGTGACCGCCATCAAACCACAGAGTTTTTCCACAGCCTCTGAAGCCGTACTCTGACACTCATTGGCAAGTTGAGAGAAGTTTTTCAAGAGACTCCTTTATGTCTAGAATTGCTGTTATGACGCTCAAGGGAAAAACCGTCTTAGTCACCGGGGCCTCGTCGGGGATCGGCGCGGCCACCGCTCTGGCCTTTGCCGCCGAGGGAGCACGGCTGTTGCTCGCCGCTCGCCGCGCGGAGAAGCTCGCCATTGTCGCCGCCGAAGCTCTCCAGCGCGGAGCCGAGGCCGTACACACGCTCACGCTCGACGTGCGCAACCGCAAGGCGGTGGAAGAGACAGTCGCCGAACTACCGGCAGAGTGGGCAGCCATCGATATTCTGGTCAACAACGCCGGCCTCAGCCGCGGCCTGGAGAAGCTCTACCAGGGCAGCGTCGAGGACTGGGAGGAGATGATTGACACCAACGTGAAGGGATTGCTCTACATGACGCGCGCTGTGGTTCCGGGGATGGTGGAGCGAGGCAGCGGGCACGTGGTCAACCTGGGCTCAACGGCCGGCGAGGTGACGTATCCGGGCGGCGCGGTTTATTGCGGATCGAAGGCCGCAGAACGCGCCATCAACGACGGCCTGCGCCAGGACCTGCTGGGCACGCCGATTCGCGTCACCACGGTCGATCCGGGCATGGTCACGACCGAGTTCAGCATCGTGCGCTTCCGTGGAGACCACGAGCGCGCAAGCGATTTTTACAAGGGCATCAAGACGCTCACAGCCGAGGACGTGGCCGATGCGATCCTGTGGGCGGTGAGCCGCCCGGCGCACGTGAACATTGCGCGCGTGCTGCTGACTCCGGTGCAACAGGCCAACTCGCTGCTCGTTCATCGCGAGCCCTGAGGTGTGAGACATGATTACGCGCGGCTAATTGATGGCGCGGAGATTCTCTTCAATCTGCGCCAGAGCCATGGCCATGGCCGCGCGCCGCGACGGATTCGATATGTTTTGCGAAAGAATATTCAGCTTTTGCAGATGCAGCGCCTGCTTTTGGCGTTCCCGCTCGGAGTGCAAGCGGGCCGACTGACGCCGGGCATCCTCGCGTTCGCGTGCGCTGACGGGGCTACCGACGAACGATTTGCTCTCACTGGGGTTATTGCCGATAACGATCTGTGGTTGTTGCAGGGAAGTTGCCATTGATTCCTCCACGGAATTCCATGATTGAAAAACATGGCCCACTTTCATTCTACGGAGTGGAAGAGCGGGGCGTCCCGCTGCGTGACGCGCTCCGGCAAACGAGCTGCCGGGATGGCGGCGTAGAATTGGCTGGTAACTGTCGCGCGATCTTTTTGAGGTGCTCCATGAATCTCCGTTTGCTTGCCGCCACTTCCCTTCTCGCCTTCACCACCGCAGCCGCCGCGCAACTGCCGGACAGGCCGATCACGCGGCCGAAGATCACCGGCATCTCGCACATTGCCGTCTACACATCGGATGCGGCGGCCACGGACCACTACTATCGCGAGATAATCGGCGCGGCCAAAGTGCCCGACCCGCAGAATGCGAATGGCGTTTGCTACGCCATCGACGCGACGCAGTTCATTGAGGTGCTGCCCTTGCCCGCCGGTCAGGGAATCAACCGGCTGGACCATACGGCCTATAACACCACCGACGCCGAGGGTCTGCGCCGCTATCTGGGCTCGAAGGCCTACAAGACTCCAGGCAGAGTTGAGAAGGGCTCGGACGGCAGCCTGTGGTTCACGGTGCTTGATCCGGAGGGCAACAAGGTCGAGTTTGTCCAGCCGCCGGATTCGCCGGAGCCGGTGGTGGCGCCCATCCTCATCAGCCGCCACATCATTCATATGGGCATCATGGTGCATAGCCGCGCCGTGGAGGACACCTTCTATCGCGACCTGCTCGGCTTCCGGCCTTACTGGTTCGGCGGCATGATCGAGAACCGCATCGACTGGGTGAGCCAGCAGGTGCCCGACAGCCACGACTGGATGGAATATATGCTGGCCCACGACAGCGCCGGCTCGGGGATTCCCGCCGGCATCTCGCAGCACGATCTGGGCGTCCTGGACCATCTTTCGCTGGGCGTCGACTCAGTGGAGACGGCCCACAAGACGCTGGAAGCGGGCAACCGCCTGGGCGGCATTCACGACGCGCACACGCAGATCGGGCGCGACGGCAAGGGCCAGTTCAACCTGTACGATCCGGACGGCATCCGCCTCGAACTGATGAACTTCCACGCCAGCGAAAAGCCCTGCTGTTCGCCCTTTACCGCCTCCGATCCGGAGGATTAGGCAGACGAAAGCCGGGGAAAGTGCGCCGCGCTCGGATAGAATAGTTACGTCATGGATGCTGAAGCTCGACACAGGAATTGGGTAGGTGAGGCGGTCGACGGAAGATTTCCTCTCCTCCAGTGGCTCGGAGATTCCAGGCGGAGTACTGTCTTCCTGACCAGCCTTCCGACGGAGCCTGAGCGGCGGGCGGTCATCAAGCTATTCCCGGCCGAGGGAGGCGACGCGGAGGCCTCGATCGCCGCATGGCGGGAGGCCGCGCGCCTCTCGCATCCTCATCTGATGACGATCTACCATGCCGGACGATGCCAGCTTGGCGGCGAGCTTCGGCTTTTTCTTGTCACCGAATATGCCGAGGAGATCCTCTCCCAGATTCTGCCCGAGCGCGCACTGACGCCCGCCGAAGCGAGAGAGATGCTGGCTCCCGTCTTGGAAGCGATCAGCTATCTGCACAACAAGGGCTATGTGCACGGCTGGTTGAAGCCAGCGAAGATCATGGTTGTCGACGACCGGCTGAAGCTCTTCTGGGATCCGGTTGCCGCCAAGCAAGAGCCAGCCCTGCCGCTGTCGATTTACGATGCGCCGGAGACGGCCGGCGCGCCCCGAACTCCGGCCTCGGACGTATGGTCGCTGGGCGTGACACTGGTTGAGGCGCTGACACAAACTCCGCCTGTCTGGCAACGATCGGCCTCCGCCGATCCGCTGGTTCCCGAGTCGATTCCGCAGCCCTTTGCCGCTATTGCGCGGGAGTCTCTGCGCTCATCGGCCGCCGAGCGGTGCACGATCCGCGAGATCAAGGCGCGTCTGCTGGCCGCTCGCTTCTCCGCCGAGCCGAAGGAGAGTTCAGGCGCCGCGCAGGCCGCTCGCTTGCGCTGGTTTGCGCTGGCCGGTGCCGCGCTGCTGATTGCCTTCTGCGCGTATTTCCTCTTCCGTTCGCATCCGGCGGAGTCGACGCCGACGGAGACAACAGAGAGCACCGCGAGCGCCGACCAGCCCGCACAGCCACCGCCAGCGGCGACTCAGCCGGCGACTGAGACGCAGCCTCGACCGCAGCCTCAACAGCCCTCTCAACCGGCTCCCAAGCCGTCGCCGCTGCCAGCGCGCGTTGCCGTCAGCGAAGCGGGAGGCGGCGTTGCGGTGGAACGGCCTCTGCCGGATGTGCCGGAGAAGGCGCGCGCGACGATTCACGGCAAGGTTTTGATCACTGTGCGCGTGACGGTGGATGCGGGCGGCGGAGTGTCGAATGCGGAGCTGGAGACGCCATCGTCGAGCAAGTATTTTGCCAGTCTGGCGGTGCAGGCGGCGCGGCACTGGCGCTTCCAGCCGGTTTCAGCCGGCAGCCCTTCCGAGGCACGGCAATGGCTTGTGCGCTTTCAGTTCAGCGCGACAGGAACCGAAGCTGCGCCCGTCGAAGCGACTCGATAGAGCACCTCTCCTGTCGGTGTAGAGTGCGGCGTGGACCGGGAGGTCCACGCAACAGCCGGCCAGGAGGCCGGCGCTACAAGACTTGCCGCTCTCGGCAAGTTCAATTGCCACGCAGTTGAACTCGATACCATCGGAAAAGATGCTCTAGGCTTTGCCAAGGGATGAACCCCGTCTGCTGCACGGTAGCCTGGGATTGGACCCAGGCTACCGGTGCAGTGACAACATTCATGCGCGGATGAGCGGGAATCCCAAAAGTCGACCACACATTTGAAATTCCCCTCTGGAATTACTCGACGGAGAAGGTCACCTGGGCGGAGTGCGACAGGTTGCCGGATTTTCCGGTCACGGTCACCGTGTAGCTTTGCTGTTTGGTGCCGAAGTAGCCGTTGTTGTTGCATCCGGAGAGACCGATGGCGGCGGCCAGGCTGACGCCCAGCAGCAGCAGCAACGGCAGGACGCGGCCAAAGCGCCGGGATGCGCGCCGGAGACGGCCAACGAAGGGCAGCAACAGCAGGGCCAGAGAGAAGGGCGCCAGAGTGCTGCCAAGCGTATTGGATGCTTGCGGAGGCGTGATCTTCAGCGGAAGGTTGAGCGTCAGCGTGACCTGGGTTGAGCCACTTCCCTGGGAGAGCTTCGCGGGCAAGAAGCTGTAGGTGGTTCCCGTGGGCAATCCGCTGAGCGAAAGGTCGATGTCGGCGGGGAAGGTGGTTCCGGTGGGCGGCGCAACGGTGAAGGTGAACTGCACGGTGGTGCCAGGCACGATCGGACCGGGTGAGCAACTGTCGCAGGTGACGGTAAAGTCCTCGATGTACTCCGTGACCGGCGCGCTGGTGCCGGGGAGGAAGAGCGCATCGCCGGAGTACTGCACCGTGATGGAGTGCGAACCGGCGGTCAGCGTGGAGATGGGCAGGTTGTAGACGCCGCCGCTCAGCGTTCCCGATCCAAGCGGGGTTGTCCCATCGTAGAAGGTGACTGTACCGGTGGGCGTGCCCGAGCCGGAGGAGATGGTTGCCGTCAGGGTCACGGAGTTGGTGAGGAAGGAGGTGGGCGAACTGACCGAGGCCACAATCGAGGGCGGAATCTGGTTGGTCACATCAAAGGGCGTGCTGACCGCGGTGATGCTGAACTGATTATTAAAAAAAAGATTCATCGGCAGCGCCGCGGTGAGGATTTCGCCGTTGACGAGCGATGACACGGTGAGACTGGCAAAGGCCGCATTTCCATCGCTGAGGCTGGAAGAAAGCGTGCCGCCCAGGGCGACCGTGCTGCCGGTGACGGAAACGGTGCCGCCCGCGGTGGTCGCTCTGCCGCTCTCGGTCAAGGTGACCGCAGGAGCGGGCGTGATTGCCTGACTCACAGCCGCATAGGCGGGAGGCTCGGTCGAGAAGGCCAGCGCGTAGTTGGTCTGCACCGCACCCAGATCCTGGCAGGGGCTGAACTCTACAGGATAGTTGTAGTTGAAGCGTGAATAACCGCGCTGATCGGTCGGCACTACAACCGGGAGGTCGTAATCGCCGCCCAACATACAAATGGCGATGCTGCCCGGCTGCGGCAGCATGGTCGGTGTTGTGCCGCCATAGTTGGCGAGCGGCATCAGCATCGTGTCGTATCCGGTGAAGTTATATGCGGGATCAAACGAGCAGCCACCGGTGCAATCGTCTTCCTGGGGCGTGCTCTCATTGCCCAGATTGTTGTAGAAGACGTTGTAGCCCACCTCGAGTCCATCTCCCTCGCGCTCTGCATTGGAGACAACCGAGGTGGAGCGTCCGGCGAAGAAGCCCGTGGGCTTCAAGCGCTGGGCGACCAGATTGGTGGCCTTGGAGCGGCTTACATCCGGGGTATCCCCTGTCTCGCCGTCGTCGATGGCGCCGGTGTTGTTGGCGAAGACGCTGCTGGCGATCACCAGCTCGTTATCTTCGACATAGATGGCGCCGCTGTTGGCCGTCGTCGAGGTGTTGTTGGAGAAGGTGGCGTCCTGGATCAGATTCTCCGAAAAGAGGCCGGTATTATTCGGCTTGGTGGAGGAAAGCGAGAGCGCGCCACCGGTGCGGGTGCTTGTATTGCTGACGCTGCAATTCAAACATACGGGGCCATCGCTGCCGTTGAACTCATCGTCGATGGCGCCGCCGTAATCCGAGGAGTTGTTGTAGAAGGTACTCTCGGTGATGGAGTACTCGCCGGTGTTGTAGATTGCGCCGCCCGTATCAAAGATGCCGTCGGTGTTGGCCGTTGCGCTGTTGTTGGAGAAGGTGCAGCCGGTCACGGTGAGAGTGCCGGAATTCCAGATGGCGCCGCCGCTGCTGCCATACTGCGCCTCAGAGGAGTTCGGGCGCGCCTTGGCCGCCGTGCGAAGCCTGGCATTGGTGCGCGCCTTGCCGGCCCGGTGGCTGGAGGAGAGCAATACGGTATTGGAGGTACTGGGCGGATCGTAGCTGGCCACATTGCTTTCGAAGACGACGTTCGTGACCGTGAGATCGCCGGGGTTATCCTGATAATCGACGTAGATTGCGCCGCCGCCGTCCGGGGCAAGGCCGTGGGCGATGGTCATGCCGGAGATCGAGATCGGCGCGTCGGTGTTGCCGATGTAGAAGATGTCGTCGATATTGGGGTCGCTGCTGCCGTCAATGGTAAGGAGATTGGCGCCCGGGCCGATGATGCTGATCTCGCTCGATGGCCCCAGATCGTCTCCGGTCAGGTAGATGGTGTTTTCAGCGGCGGTGTTGCCGGCCTTGAAGACCGAGGTGTCAAAATAAATGGCGGCCGAGTTGAGCAAGTTGGCCGCGGCCACCGCATCGCGCAGCGTGCAGGCCTTATCCTTCGAGTTGATCGTGGTCCCGACCTGCTGAGTGCAATTCGCCGCGCCCCCGTCCTTGCCGAAGGTCGCGTCGTCGTCCGCGTTGGTGTTGACGATAAAGGCCGGAACCGCTGTGAAAACCGGCTTGACGTCGACCGCCGCGGGTAACGAGTTGTTGATTGTGACAATGTAGGTGTTGGCCGGCTGCGCCAGATTGAGCGCACTGAGATTCAGCTGCCAATCCGAGACATAATAACCGACGGCAGGACTGGCTATAATGAGCGCCGATGAGCCCGCGGCTTGATAGACCGGCGAAGTTGGGCTGGAGACGGCGTTCACAATCGCGCTGACCGTGCCCTCGGCTGCACTTGGAGACTCGAAGGTCACGATGTACTCCGGCTGGAAGTACGCGGTCACGGTGTCGGCGGTGGCCCGAACCGTATAAGTGAGGCTTAGCTGATTTGGTGAATAGTTTACACCGTAATAGGACCAGTACTGGAAGAGATTCGCTTCGCCCAATAACGGGTTGCCGCCGCTCATAGCCGCCTGCGGAGAGGTGACAGCGATGGTGTGCGTGTCGCCCGGATTCCAGTTGAAGAGCTGCGAAGAGGTATAGGTCGTTCCATCCACGGAGAAGCTCAGCCCGGCTGGACTGGTGGTGACGGTGACCGCAACTGTGGATTGCGCTCCGGCATGGGATGCGCCGAGCAGGAGCATCAGGATCGCCATGCAAACCGGGATGGCTTGTGCCACGCATCTGATTCGTTTGGCTTTTCTGTTTGCGCTCGGCTGAGCGGTGAAGGCGTGGGCAATCGCGGCGGCAATCCTGCGGCTCTCGAACATTGGATTCATCCTCATTTTGAAGAACTTTCGGTGATACAACCCAGTGATTTGGATACAGCATACCTCAAGAGAGCAAGGGCTCGTCAGGGAGATGCGGTAAGAAATTGATACTACGGCGGGGCGCGCTCACGGAAGCAAAGAACGACAACAGCAAAAACAACGAAACAGGATGAAAAAGACAAAAAAAGTCCCTGTCTAACAGGGAAAAATGTGAGTCCTGCACCATTTGCTGCAGTTGGAGATATCTTACAACATGAAGCCGCGCGGCGAGGTATTTCAAGCGCCTAATGCCCCCATACGCTATCATGAACGTCTATAAGGATGAGCGGCGCGGAGATCAACCGCGCCGCACAGGTGGTGTGAGTGTCCAGATTCTTCCAGCGGATTGTCTTTGTAGCATCCTTTGCGCTCTGTCTCGCGCTTGTCTCCGGCATCGTGCTGGGCGAGTTTGGTTTGCTGGGCGTGCGCGCCAGCGGCCCTCAGGATGGCGCCTATCGCCAGAACAACGTCTACCGCGAGGTGCTGGAGAAGATTCAGACCGACTACGTGGTCGAGCCCAAGATGAACGAGGTGACGACCGGGGCGCTGCGCGGGCTGCTGGAGTCGCTCGACGCCGACTCGTGCTACCTGTCCCCCTCCGAGTACAAGATCTACAAGGATCGTCCGGCGACGGGCGTGGCACAGGTGGGCCTGACCGTCTCCAAACGCTACGGCTACGCGGTGATTGTGAGCGTGCTGCCGGGATCGGCGGCCGCCAAGCAGCATCTGAGCGACGGCGATGTTCTGGAGGCCATCGGCGATCAGTCGTCGCACGAGCTTTCGCTGGCCGTGATTCGCTTGATGCTGGAGGGCAAGCCGGGAAGCACGGTGACGCTTTCGGTGGTGCGTCCGGGGGCGAACGAGCCGGAGAAGATTACGCTGACCCGCTCTCTGGACGCCGTGCCGGCGCTCGACGAGCGGGAGTTAGAGGGCGCGACGATCCTCTATCTGAAGCCCGGCGCTCTGACCCGGGCGCGCGTGGACGAGATTGCGGCGCGGCTCAAGGCCGCCCCGGGACGCAAGGTGCTGCTGGATCTGCGCGACTCGGCCAGCGGCGATGCAGCGCAGGGTGTGCGCCTGGCGAACTTCTTCATTCAACAGGGAACGCTGGCGGTGCTGGAAGGGCAGAAGTTTGCCCGCCAAAGCTTCAATGCCGATCCGGCGCAGTACATCACCGGCGCGCCGCTGGTGGTGCTGATCAACCGCGGCACATACGGACCGGCTGAGCTGACCGCCGCGGCGATCGAGGACGCGAAGCGCGGCAGCGTGGTGGGCGAGCGCAGCTTCGGCCTGGGCTCGGTGCAGAAGACGATCGAACTGCCCGACGGCGCGGCGCTGCTGCTGACCGTGGCCAAGTACCAGAGCCCCTCGGGCAAAAAGCTTCAGGATGAGGCGGTGACGCCGACCGTGCCGATTCAAGCGGCGGAGGATGAGGACGAGGATGGTAAAGCCGCGCCGCAGCCCAAGAGCGACGTGCCGCTGCTGAAGGCGATCGATCTGCTGAAGGCAAAGAATGGTTGATCGCTCCATGAGTGCAAAAGATGATTTTTTCCGCCAAGCTCGTTCAATTGGTGAACTAGTTGAGGAGTCATGTCAGCACGGAAGATGGCCAATGGACGGTGAAGGGATTTATAGACATTTGCAAGAATGTTTACACAATTTCTTCCGACACCAAGATCGTGTCGAAGATTCTTGAGATTCATTTGTTCCCGCAGATTCTTGCATTTGCTCAGGCCAATGGCTATAAAGTTGTACTGGCGGAACATCAAAACTATTATCCCGACATTTCCTTCGTCGCTTCGGACGATGAATCAGTTAAGTTTGCAGTGGATTTCAAGACTACTTATAGAAACCCTTAGGCACCTCTGATCAGGCCCTGATATTTTCCGTGTTGAAGGTTGGAGGTTGATTTCCTGGAGAGATTCCGCATTTCTGCAGTGATTTCAAGGCCAAAAGTGCTTTACGTGTTCGAATTATCGTCTCGGGAAGCCGTTTCCCGGCCCCGAGAGACACTACGCCCCCAACGGGGCCAATTGCGGCGTCAGCCGCTTGCGATGCTGGTAAAGATTGATCAAAGCGAAGGCTGTCAGCAACCACTCATGATTTTTCTTGATGCCGCGATAGCGCACCTTGGTATAACCGAAGACACGCTTCAAGATGCGAAAGGGCCACTCCACCTTTGCCCTAACTCGTGACTTAGTCCGGTTCCTGCGCTTCTCGTCTTCATCCACGCCCTGCTTGGTCTTCACGCGGCGGCAGGTCATGTCCTGCGCTTGCGGCGCGGCCTCGTGAATCGCCTCGGTTTGCCCTTGATAACCCGCATCGCCCCAGACCTTCTTCTCCTCGCCATGCAATAAGTCGGGCAACATATGCACATCGGAAACACTCGCCGCCGAAGTACATACCGAGTGAATCACTCCAGACTTGCTATCGACGCCGATGTGCGCCTTCGCGCCGAAATGCCACTGATTGACCGGATCGCCATTCGCATAAAGATACTTATGCAGCGATGCAGGAGTTGTGGGATCACCGTCTTCTGGATCGCGGAAGAGAAACCTACCGGTAGCGGGATTGTAGTATCTGGCGCGTAGATAATACAGGCCAAGGTCTGAGTCATATTGTTCGCCGCGATAGAACGATGGCCGCCACGAAACTTCTCGTGTTGCACAAATCGCGGCGGTCGTCATAGGCGTGGACCTCGAATCGTAGTGGTATCCCCGGTCCCCAACTGCGAGGGACCGGGGGCACCCGCCCACCCAGATTTACTCATCCTTCATTTTGAGAATTTGTGCCACCCGCCCACTTAAGATGATCACCACCACCCATCAATGCGCTTCAAAAGAACCTCAATTAACAAAAACATATATATTATTGACAGAGATAAGTATGAAAGTATTGTAAATATTCCTTCTGCAGCGATCTGAATTGTATAATCCGCTTCAGAATCTGATTTGATTTCTCCACCGATACAACTCGAATACAATTTGCGAAGAGTCGAGAAACATCTTATAGATTGAACCCACTGTCCAAGCAAAATAACAATAACTGGCGCTAGCAATAGCACGAAATAGTAAGCTGTTAATGAGTGCCAATGCCTGACACATATCACTGCAACAAAGATCAACAACAACACAATCTCGACACTAACACAGACAAATCCACCTACACTAAATGGTGACTTTGTCAAGTATGCAAGACCATATCGAGATCTACTACTTTTCTCTACCATAACCCCTCCCTCATGGATGACAGATTGTTACCCCTGCAATCGCGCCAACTAATCCTAACCGTGCAAATAGATTAGCTTCAAATGCCGGTAAGACAATTTCAGGTTGTGTTAGAGTTGCTAAGCCAAGTCCGGCGGAAGCAATATTCCAGCACAACTGCACAGGAGTCGGTGCGAGAATATCGTATGCTGTCTTCACAATAACCTTGGCAATGACAACATACACAACCAAATCTCCCCTCCCCATCGGATCGATCCCATTGATGGGATCTCCGTTTGCATAAAGATACTTATGCAACGACGCTGGATCGATTGCATTTCCATCAAGCGGATCGCGGCTGAGGAATCCACCGGTAGCGGGGTTGTAGTATCTGGCGCGGAGGTAGTAGAGGCCGAGGTCTAGGTCAAACTGTTCGCCGCGATAGAACGATGACCGCCACGAAAGTTCTCGTGTTGCGCAAATCGCGGCGGTCGTCATAGGCGTAGACCTCGAATCGTAAGTGTAGAGTTGAGGTTCCCATGTCTGAAAATCCAGACATGGGCCACCCAATCATTTTGGGTTAGTCAGACCTGGGCCACCCGCCGTTGGCTTTAGTCGAAGGAACGCAATCGGGATTTGCGTAAGGGCAAACAATACAAGGGCAAGTGGTCCGCCTATGACCTTAAACTCCGCAAGCAATATGAACAAGGTCATCGGAGCGCACAATAGGAGAATCCCGTACCAGAGAGGCAATCCAGCGTCTCTTAGGCGGTGATTCACTCGTTGTATCCATGCCAAGAAAACAAGACCGCAACAAACAAATGCAACAAATGACACAAAACCTCTACCCATTTTGAAGTGAAGAGTCATGAATCCAATCCCCAAAAGCGCGTAAACAAAGAGTCGAATCAGGTCTTCAAAGCGTCTGATCGCAATTTTTCCGCGTCCATATACAAACTGTCTCAATTCATTCCTCCCAACAAATGAACAATGATGAAGGTTCGCTCAAAGATGCGCTAACAGATTTAGAGCCAGCTACAGACAAGCAATGCCCCTCCCCCACCAAAATATGAAAGGGCCGGATGCGTGTCATTTATTAACCAACCAACTATCAATACAAACGCGGTACATACCGCTTGCCTTACTTTATGAAGTGCCCAAACCTCTATCAGTCCTTCTGCCATTGGCGGACTAATGACGTAGCTCACCATTGACTCCCGCCCCATCGGATCGATCCCATTGATGGGATCTCCGTTTGCATAAAGATACTTATGCAACGACGCTGGATCGATTGCATTTCCATCAAGCGGATCGCGGCTGAGGAATCCACCGGTAGCGGGGTTGTAGTATCTGGCGCGGAGGTAGTAGAGGCCTAGGTCGGAGTCGTATTGTTCGCCGCGATAGAGGTAGTTGTTGGGCGTTGTGCCCGACTTGGTAAACGAATTGCCATAGGCATCGTATTCGTATTCGTCCGTAACGGTGCCATTGGATTTCGTCAACTGTCTTACGCTGCCGCCGCCGTCGTAGACGTAGAAGCTAGGCGTCCAGGTGCTATTGCCGCTCACAGCCGGACTTAAATTCTGGCTGATTCTTTGCAAGCCGTAGGTGTACTGGCGAGTTACTGCGCCGTTAACGACTTCCTCGACGACTTGCGCGTAGCCTGTTGGATTGAGATCGTCCACGAGATACTGTGTCGTCACTCCACCTACAGTCTTGGAAACACGGTTGCCGTCGCCGTCATAGATCATTGTCACCTGACCGTTGTTCGCGGTGATCATGTGGTTCTGGGAGTCATAGGTGTAAGTCTTGCCGCCGGTGGCGATTACATTTCCGTTGGCATCGTAGGTTTCGGATGAAATCTCATCATCGGCGTTGTAGGCGCCCGCGATGGGATTGATTCCGGGGAGCGTCGAATTTGCTGACATGCGATTGCCAACAGGGTCGAGACCATAACTTGCACCGCGATAGAACGACGGCCACCACGAAACTTCTCGTGTTGCGCAAATCGCGGCGGTCGTCATAGGCGTAGACCTCGAATCGTAGATGTATCCCAGGTGCCCAAAGGCGAGGCACCTGGGCCACCCAGCTTCAATGGTGATGCTCACTTTTCATCCCCGGCACCTGGGCCACCCGCCCGAAGAGACGGCCTGCTTGTCCAGACATGGAACCCGGTTTCAGGAATAACTTCGAAGCCTATTTCGAAAGAAAACCAACACGGGGAACTCTAACATCATCACGGTGAACCAAATGAACTTCCATACATCAGCATGAGTGAGGATGTATCCAAACGCAGCCAGATGTACAGAAAGGAGAATCGCAATCATTTTCCAGAACGGCCACTTTCGAATGAACTGACGGCTATCGTCGATGAAATATCCAAAAAGAATTGCGGTGTACACCACAAGCCCGCCCCATCTGTTCAATGCGTCGCGGTTGATTGACGTATGGGATATTGTGATACCCGCCACAACAAGTGCTATGGAAATCGCAACATACAAAACATAGTCCCTCACGCGAGAACGAATATGCGTAGCCTTTTGAGTATCGGAGTTCATTGGCATCCATTCCACTCCGCGATTACTCCGGCCAGCAAAGCCTTATCGAGGGCAACCATTGGCATCGCCTCTGCCGCTGTCGCGAGCTTAGACGAATTCCCCATGAGGCCTCGGAAAATACTGAATTTATTGGGGTACGTCAATCCCACAGATGCAGCATAGGTCAATGCCGCGTTGTATTGACCTTGGCTTAAAGCCGTAAAAATGTTTCCAGCGGCATCTGTCGCGCCCGGAATAAGCGGATTTAAGTCGTCGGCAATTGCGGGCCATCCAACACCGCCGACGCAGTTCTTGACATCCTTCCACCATTGTTTAAAGAAGCTGTAGGCCGTTATTTGAGGCCACGCGGTGCACAGAACAAAATCTGTGTCAGACGCAATACCTTTCGCGGTGTAAGACGCTTGAACAAAAAGCGCTCTCACAGCGCATCCAAGATTCATTAGAGCGAGCATCGTCTGAGGGGCAGTTGTCGTTACATATTGGTTTGTGTATTTGTCGTACAACGTCTGTCTCTTCTGTGGCCCAAGATCAATTATCCCAATTGGAAGTAAATATTCAACCATAGAACTACGACCTGTGGGATCCATTGCATTCACCGGATTGCTGCCAGCATAGTCGTACTTATGCAGTGTCGCTGGTTCGGTGGGAACGCCGTCTTCCGGGTCTCTTGAGAGGAACCGTCCCGTTGCCGGGTTGTAGTATCTGGCGCGGAGGTAGTAGAGGCTGAGGTCTGCGTCGTATTGTTCGCCGCGGTAAAGGTAGTTGTTCGGCGTGGTGCCTGACTTGGTAAACGAGTTGCCGTAGGCATCGTATTCGTATTCGTCCGTAACGGTGCCATTAGAATTTGTCAACTGCCTTACGCTGCCGCCGCCGTCGTAGACGTAGAAGCTAGGCGTCCAGGTGCTATTGCCGCTCACAGCCGGACTTAAATTCTGGCTGATTCTTTGCAGGCCGTAGGTGTAGGTACGTGTAACTACCCCAGCACCGAAGGAGCCAGTCAGCTCTTCAACCACCTGCGGCAGGCCGGTCGGGTTGACATCGTCTTCGACAAGATACTGCGTAGAGACGCCGTTGACCGTCTTGGCGACGCGGTTACCGAAAGCATCGTAGATCATTGAGATCGATTTGCCGTTGCCCGAGGCCGTGAGCATATGGTTCTGGGAGTCGTAGGTGTAGTTCATGCCGTCGGTCGAGGTCACGTTGCCGTTGGCATCGTAACTCTCCGAGGAGACTTGCTCGTCGTTGGCGTTGAAGGTCCAACTGCCGGAGGTGAGCGTGCTCAGTGTTGAATTGGCGGAGAGACGGTTGCCGACGGGGTCAAGACCGTAGGCGGCGCTGCCGTTGTTGTTCGCGGGATCGCTGTTGATGGTTTCGCTGGTCAGCCGGTAAATCCCGTCGTAGTTCCACGTCAGCGAGCGTCCATTGCCTTCCGTCGCGCTGGTGCGATTGCCGGTCGGGCCTAGCTGGTAGGAGTAACTGGCCGTTCCGGCATTCATCGCCGTTAGCCGGTTCATCGAGTCGTAGGTGAAGCTGGCGGTCAACTGGTTTGGAGTGGCGACCGTGGCGACGTTACTGGCGTTGTCGTAGGAGTAAGTGGTGGTGTTCTGACCTTGCAGTCGATTGTCCACGACCATCGAGAGGCGGTTGAGTTCGTCGTAGGCGTAGGCTACCGAGACGCCGTTCGGGTTGGAGGAGACGATGGTTTCCACGTTGCTGCTCGCGTAATCGTCAGTATAACTCAGTGGGCCTTCATTTGGTTGAGAAATAACGGCGGATTGAGGTTCATGCTCTCCCACTCATCCACGATAAAACTGTGGATGAATGGGGCACAAAGGTTCCTGGTTATTTTATGACCGGGCCACCTGCCGTAGACCTCGAATCGTAGTGGTATCCCCGGTCCCCAACTGCGAGGGACCGGGGCCACCCTCAGTTTTTGGTTATGAAACCGGGGCCACCCGCCGTGTCCCCCCTAATTCCCATGCAAAGCATGGTCGGGCCTCACGATGCTGGACGGGGAACGGAAAACAGACGGCGGAGCTTCATGGAACCCACCCTTCGCTAGAAAAAAGCGAAGGATGGGCCACCCAGCTTTATGGTTTAGTCAAGAGTGCGCCACCCGCCCGCCCAGGCCAAACGCTTAAGAATAGCCAGCCAAAACAAAACCATTCAGAGGCCAAAAACAGCCAAAGGAACACCATTATCCATAAAGACTGCCCTAGGAATAAGTGGCAAACATATCGATAATGAATGACAAGCCAAGTCCATAGAGCCGCGTTGAATAAATGCGTCGCGATAAAGGCGAATCGTGCCCGCGCGCTCATATTCCTCCAACTAAAGGTACTCGGCTGGGATATTCTGATGACATCGGACCATAATTCATTCATTCGCCTCTTGTCTACGATTCCTGATGTACGCAAAGCTATGAATGACTTGCAGACAAAACGACAAAGGTGAACCAGAATGAGAAGAGCGCAGACAACTATCAGTACTTGCAGTGCGTAAGCCCTTATCACGGCTGTCCGGTAAAAGTTATGCTCCTGTCTCTCAACCTATATAAAACAAAAACGTTATAGGCGTATTTTGCTTGCCGCGATTTGAAATGTGTGCCGACCTCCGCCCGATCACCCATGATGAG